>Ga0265797_10004090_pt1 | contig 22638 bp, 16 predicted proteins | sample P2T30metagenome_FD_192433 | JGI IMG/M metagenome (GOLD analysis project Ga0265797, IMG submission 192433) | Plant litter microbial communities from East Loma Ridge, Irvine, California - P2 T30 | ecosystem: Environmental > Terrestrial > Plant litter > Unclassified | place: USA: California... | reverse complement strand
TGCTTGGTCTGGTCGTTGAAGTAGCCGGTGGCCTTCTTCATCGGGTCGGACTTCAGCTGGATCGTGGCGCGCTGGTATTCCTCGGCAAACGAGTTCGCCACCGCGGCGACGAACTGCGGATCGCTGCCGGTGAAGCTGATGTTGACAACGCTGCTTTCTCGCGACGGCACCACCTCCACCTTCTGCAGCAGCAGTTCGGCGAGCCAGTCGCGCACGCTGCCTTCGCCACCGGTTGCTTCGTTAAACTGGGCAATGACGGCGGGACTTTCCGCCAGCTTCATCCGGTCGACCACCCGCAACGCGACGTTCTTGCTGGCGATGATGTCGATCTGGGTGGCCATATAGCCTGGCAACAGCTGTCCAGGCATGGACAACCCGGTCACGGGATCGACACCCTTGTAGTTCATCAGCACGGCTGCCGAGGCCTTGTAGGTCTTCGGCAGCAGCATGCTGACGATCATCGTCGCGCCAACCGTCAACAGCAACGTCGCGAACAGAATCCAGCGTCGAGCGCGGAGGATCAGGAAAAACTGGTGGAAATTCATAGCAAACTCTCAAATGGGTTTAATGCGGGTCAGAACCAGCTTTCCTTCACATACACCACATCGTCCGTCTGGACCAGGTCGTCATGTTTCGCCGGAATGATCTGTTGTTTGCCTTGTTCGTCGCGACGCTTGATGACAATGCCGCGCTGGGTACCGCGAGGGCTCAGGCCGCCGCCAACCGACAGTGCCTGCAGCACCGTCATCGAACGCTCGAGCCGGAAGGCGCCCGGGCGCTGTACTTCGCCGTAGATGTAGAAGCGTGGAGCGCGTTCGACGTAGATGATGTCGTTTGCAGCCAGTTCGAGGTCACGGTTCAGCTGGCCGGTACGGACCATCTCGATGATGTCGATGGTTTCCTTGGTCGGCTTGCCGTTCAGCTTGCGGATCAGCGTGATGGTGTCGCCGCCGTCGGGACCGATGCCGCCGGCCACGGCCAGCAGATCCATCACCGTGCGCTTTGCCTCCAGCGGGTAGCGGCCTGGACGGTTAACATTGCCCAGGACGGATACCAGGCTGCTCTGTGCGCCAGTCACGATGATATTGACCTGGGCCTTGCGGACATAGCCGCCGCTCTCGAGCAGACCGGCAAGTTTCTTTTCGGCCTGTGGCACGGACAGGCCGCCCACCTGCACCTGCCCGACCAGCGGGAACGTGATGCCGCCATTGTCGGTCACACGTGTTTCCAGTGTCAGATCGGGGCTGACGTACACGGAGATCCGGACGACGTCACCCGGACCCAACGTGGACTGCGCGGAGGCAAACCCGGCGGCACCTGCCAGCATTACCGCGGCCAGCCAAAACATGAATCGCTTGAACATTTTATCCCTCTTGTATTGATTTATTGTGTGTTACTTCAGCCCGGCCACGCCACGTGCGTGATCGTCGGCGCCGGCCGCCGGCTTCGTGCCGTCTGCCGGCGTCGCGGCGGTCGCCGCTGCCGGCGTCTGGCCGAGGTACTCGATCTTCGCGGAGGCGCGCAGGCGCTTGAGTTCCGCTTCGGCTGCTTCCTTGTTCTTTTTGTTGACCAGGAACTGCTCGATTTGCGGCGTTGCCTGTGCCAGCGTGACTGGAGCATCCTTCACCTCGTTGATGGACAGCAGCATGCTGCGGTCACCTTCGCGGATGATGAACAGCTGGCCCTTCGGCATCGCCAGCAATTTGCTGGCCAGCTCCGGTGGCAGTTCCTGCGTCGAACGTGCCAGCTGGCCGCGACCGTATTTCACCTTGTGCTCATCCAGCCAGGCAGCGACTTCATCCAGCGACTTCGAGGCATCGATCGCCGCCTTGACATTGTCGGTCACGTCGCTCGAGGCCAGGACGAGCTGGCGCATGTCGAAGACCTTGCGGCTGGCGAACAGCTGCGGATTCTTGTTGAAGTAGTCCTCGACTTCCGTCGCCGTCGGACGGGCAATCGTGCCGACCCGCTTTTGCAGGTAGGCCTGCGCCACGATGGTCGATTTGGCACGCTCGATCGCCTGCATGACCTTCGGATCGCGGTCCATCTTTTCCTTGGTAGCCTCGGATTCGAGCAGCTGGCGGTCGATCAGCGCTTCCAGCATCTGCTTGCGCGCCGCTTCCTGGCGCGCGGCAGGCACGTTGGCGCGCATCAGCTCCTCATTGAGCTGCAACACCGTGATCTCCTGACCGTTGACGCTGGCGAGCGCCTGACCCGCCTTTTTCTCTGCCTTGCCACCGCATGCGGCAAGCGTTGCGACCAGCAGCATGGCCGCAGTGCACATCATCGAGCGTTTGAACCGAGACTGCTGGATGTCTTTCAAGATTACTCCTCCGATTAATTGATATCGCGCGATGACGGGCGATTGAACATTTGCAAAATTATCACACTAGAAGCAATTTGGCAACATAATGCACCTTGCGGCCCGTCGCCGCGATGACAAAGCTGCGTTATCACTATTCTAACGGTCTACGGGTGGGCATGCCTGAATAAATGCTTAAAACCGCCTTTATCAGTGGGCGTTTTCGCGCGCCAGCACCACCTTGACTGTCTTGATGATGATCCACAGGTCGAGCCACAACGACCAGCTGCGCAGGTAGTCCAGGTCGTAGCGGATGCGCGCTTCCATCTTGTCCAGTGTGTCCGTCTCGCCACGCATGCCGTTAACCTGGGCCCATCCCGTGATACCCGGTTTGGCCTTGTGCCGCAACATGTATCCCTTGATGAGCTTGCGATATTGCTCGTTGTGCGCCACGGCATGGGGCCGCGGTCCGACAATACTCATCCTGCCCTGCAGAACATTAATAAACTGCGGCAACTCGTCCAGCGACGTCTTGCGCAGGAAGGCCCCCACTTTCGTCACACGCTGATCGCCCTTCTTTGCCTGGACGACGTTGGCCCCGTCTTCGGTGACCGTCATCGAACGGAATTTGTAGACGTAGATCTGTTCGCCGTACAGGCCATAGCGGCGCTGCCGGAAGATGATCGGACCGGGGGAGCTCATCTTCACTGCCATGGCGATCAGCAACATCAGCGGCGACAGCATCAACTGGATGATCAGCGCCAGCACGATGTCGCTGGCCCGCTTGACCAGACTGTTGAATCCGGTGAACGGCGTCTCGCAGATCGCGATGACGGGCATGCCGCCGACACTGTCGAACCGTGCTTGCATCAGGTCGAATACATAGATATCGGGCAGGAAGTAGACCGACGCCGTCGTGTCCTGCAGTTCGTCGAGCAGTTTGCGGATGCGCGGCTGGGCCGAGATCGGCTGGCTGATGAAGATCATCTTGATGTTGCTCTCGCGGACAAACGCCGCCACGTCGCTCATCTTGCCCAGTACCGGGTAGCTCAGGTTCGCCGGGTGGCGGTCCGCCGTACGGTCGTCGAAGAAACCGCGCACCTGCATGAACAGTCCCGGATAGCGCTCGGTGGTCTGGGCAAACTTGAGGCCCACGTCATTGACACCGACGATCAGCACCGAGCGCACTTCGCTGGCGCTGGCCGGATTGGTCCCCACCTTGCGGGCAGCCAGGTGACTGGCCAGCAGCACGAACGGCGTCGCGACGAACCACGTCAGGACGACGCGCTCTTCATAATGGTAATCAAGGCCGCTGACCGAACCCAGCAGGACGAGCACCGCTGCGGTCAGCGCCCACCCGACCGTCACGTCGCGCGAATACGCCAGCATCCGGCCACTGCGCCAGGTGCGGTAAGGGTCGATGTGCTGATAGATGGCGGACGAGATAAAGAACGCCAGGATCATCAACACCAGCGAATAACCTGTGAACGGCTCGCCGTACAGCATCGAGGACGCATACAGCATCCCCATGATGATCAGCGGGTCAAGAATACGCTGAAAGAAAGAGATGAGTGGAATTTCGTTGATTGTCATTGGGGACTTCTTCAGAACTGCAAGCTGGCATTAATCGACGCGCCCTTGGCGCGGTAGTCGCCGGCACCGATCAGGCGGCTACCCGTGCGCTTTTCCGTGAAAGCGCTGGCACTGACCTGAACACTGCGCAGCGGCGACCAGGTCAGCGAAACCGTGTCTGCGTGGATTTTGTCATCGCTGTCGCCGGTCAATACCGCCGCCGACGACACGTCGAACTTCCGCTTGTCACGACGGGCACTGGCGCTTGCCTGAAGCTTGGCAGAAATGTCCCACGTCGCGCCTACGCTGCCTCCAGTGTTCAGACTGTTGGTAATGAATGTGCTTTCCACCGGCGAGAATTCGCGCCAGGCGCCCGCCGTAAAGCGCACCTTGCCGAGCGGCGCCCAGTTCACCGTCACGCGGCCGTTCGGCCCGCTGGAATCGCGTGCGGTGAACCGGTCGTGCTTGCGCTTGGCGTAACCAGCCAGCAATTGCACCTGCGTAACGCGGCTGGCAAGCCAGTAGACATTGGCCTTCAGCTCGTCCTGCACGTAATCGTCGTCGAGCCGCTGGCCATTGAACACGCGCGGCGTGTCGTACGTTCCTTCCAGGCGCCGGGCAACGATGCCGAACTTGCTGCCGCTGGCAGCCAGGAAATCGATACCGGCCTCGCTGACGTCTTCAGTCCGGTTGTTGCCGCGCTGGACCAGCAGTTCATACTCGGATTTGCTACGAATGAAGCTGCCGCGCACCTGCCAGCTGGGGTGAAAGCGCCATGCCGCGTTGCCGTACCGCGAGGTCTGCGTTCTGACATTGCGCTCGTCAGTGTGAAAGTCCGTGAACGACGTCAGCGTTTCGACATAGGTGCCGCCAATATTCCCGCTGAGATGATTGCCCAGTTGCCAAGCCCAATCGGCAGCAAAATCCTTGCCGTTGTAGTCGAGCTGGCTGAAATGGTCAAACGTTACCCGCGAGACCTTGGCCCGGCCGCTCAGGCGCTGACGACTGATCTGACGATCGAACAACACGCCCGCCTGAGTCGAGGTAATCCGGTCCGACCGCTGTTCACCTGTCGCGAAATTGTCGGACAGGCGCAGCAGGTTGTCGTCATAGGTATAACCCACGGCGACGATCGGATGGATGGTATCGCTGATCTGCGCCTGGGCGGCGCCACAGCACAGCCAGGCGGCAAAGGCGATGGGCGCGTACCGCACAACATTGAACTTATTACTCAGCATTATTCACTCGATTGTTGTCTATCCCGCAATATTACCAGTAAGTCCAGCTGGCGGTTTGTATTACCCACACGCCAAGCAGACCGTTCGTGACCGCATGGGCCAGGACCGCAGTCCATATGTTTCCGGTACGCATGTACAACCAGGTGTACGCGACGCCAGCGACGATGCCGGCCAACCAGAGGTTATGCTCGAAGCCGAACAGCACGACCGTGACGAGCACGGCACGCATGCCGACGCGGGCCGCGTCCACGTTCAGGAAGTCGCGCTCCTCGAGCCAGCGCAGCAGGAAAGAGCGCCAGAAGAGTTCCTCCATCAACGGCACCACCAGTGCGGCGCCAGCCAGCCGGATGGCCACGAGCAGCCAGTCGATGCCGCCGGCGCCATTGCCGGGATCGAAGCCGGCGGAGGCGCCGATCTGCATCCAGCCCGCATCGAGGTTAATCCACAGCACGAGGACGACCACGCCGACAGCTGCGGACAAGGCGGCGGTCGCCGCACTCATCGCAGGACGGGCCAGCTCGACGTATGAGCGCCGGAACGCGAGCAGCAGCGCCACCACGACACCGATCTTGACGGCGTACAGCCAGCGCAAGTCGCGATCGGCCATACCCAGCCAGCTGAGTCCGTCAGCAATGGCGACGAACGCGATATAGGCGGCGAAGGGAAGAATGCGTGGCGCAGCACGCCCGGCGGGCACGTGTGTGCCCTGGGGTGTCGCGGCTGGGGTGTTGGTTGATCGCTGCGGCAATGTCATCACTGTTTCCAAATTCCGTCAAGATGGCCGACCCAGCGCAGCCACTTTGGCAAATTTTACAACAACTTGGCCGACCTGTAGCGTAACAATCGTGCGTAACGGAAATGAAACAAATGGCCGTCAGCTGGCGCGCGACTCGATTTCTTCCCAGCGTTCCAGCGCCTTCATCAGCGAATCTTCGATTTTCGTCATGCGTTCCTGCAACAGCTTGGCCTCGCCCGGGCCCTTCTTGTAAAGATCGGGGTCCGTCAGCATAACGTTCAGCGACGCCTGCTCCGCCTCCAGCGATGCGATCGTTTGCGGCAGCTCATCGAGTTCGCGCTGCTCCTTGAAGCTCAGCTTCTTTTTCGGCGCCGCCGGCGCCGCCGGGGTAGCCTTTGCGGCTTTGCCGTCACCCTTCGCCTCGGGCTTGCGCACCGCCGCGGCCGCGGTTGCGCGCACCCGCTCCCAGTCGGTATAGCCGCCGATGTAATCGCGCCACACGCCGCCGCCTTCGGCAACGATCACCTGCGTGACGACGTTGTCGAGGAACATGCGATCGTGGCTGACGAGGAACACCGTGCCCTGGTACTCCTCCAGCAGCTCCTCGAGCAGCTCCAGCGTGTCGATATCGAGATCGTTGGTGGGTTCGTCGAGCACCAGCACATTGGCCGGCTTGGCGAACAGGCGTGCCAGCAGCAAGCGGTTGCGCTCGCCACCGGACAGCGTCTTGACGGGCGAGCGGGCGCGTTCCGGCGCAAACAGGAAGTCGCCCAGGTAGCTCATCACGTGCTTCTTCTGGCCATTGACTTCGACCCATTCGCTGCCGGGCGAGATCGTATCGGCCAGGCTGGCTTCCTCGTTCAGCTGCGTGCGCATCTGGTCGAAATACGCCACCTGCAGCTTGGTGCCCTGCTTGACCGTGCCGCTGTCGGGCTGGTCCTCACCCAGGATGAGCTTGAGCAGCGTCGTCTTGCCGGCGCCGTTGGCGCCGATCAGGCCGACCTTGTCGCCGCGCAGGATCGTCGTCGTGAAGTCGCGCACGATGACCTTGTCGCCGAAATGCCTGCCCACGTTCTCCAGTTCCGCAACGATCTTGCCGGAACGCTCGCCGGACGTGACCTCGAGGCGCACCTGCCCTTGCTGGTCGCGCCGCACCGCACGCTGTTCGCGCAGGCGCTCGAGCCGGCGCACCCGGCCTTCGTCACGGGTACGGCGCGCCTGCACGCCCTTGCGGATCCACACTTCCTCCTGCGCCAGGAACTTGTCGAACTTGGCGTTCTCGATTTCCTCGATCGCCAGCTGCTCCGCCTTGCGCGTCTGGTAGGTCGTGAAGTTGCCGGGATACGACATCAGCCGGCCGCGATCCAGTTCGACGATGCGGGTCGCCACGTTATCCAGGAAGGAGCGGTCGTGGGTAATGAACAGCACGCTGCCCTTGAAGTCGCGCAGCAGGCCTTCCAGCCACTGGATGGACGTGAAGTCCAGGTGGTTGGTCGGTTCGTCGAGCAGCAGGACATCCGGTCCCGCCACCAGCGCGCGGGCCAGGGCCACGCGCTTCTGCATACCGCCGGACAGCGTCTTCATCAGCGCGTCCGCGCCCAGGTTGAGGCGCTCCAGCGTCTGCTCCACCTTGTTGTTGATGCTCCAGGCATCGGCCGCATCCAGTTTGACCTGGATGTCGTGCATGCGTTCCATCAGCGCATCGTCGTCGCCCTGGCCGAACTGGCCCGTCAGCGCGTCGTATTCCTTGACCAGCGCGGGCAGTTCGCCCAGCCCGGACGCCACGGCATCGAACACGGACATCTCCGGCTCGAACTGGGGCTCCTGCTCGACATACGCGATCTGCACGCCCTGCTGCATGACCAGCAGGCCGTCGTCCAGCTTCTGGCGGCCCGAGATGATTTTCAGCAGCGACGACTTGCCGGTGCCGTTACGACCGATCAGCCCGACGCGTTCGCCGGTTTCCAGCGAGAATTCGGCGTGATCGAGGAGCGCGTGGTGACCAAAGGCCAGCTGCGCTTGCGAGAGGGAAATGACTGCCATGATGACCTGCTTTCAATGCGTGAAGCCGGCATTGTACCGACAGACCGCCATGGACACTAACATTTGCCGGCCGGTCGGCTATAATTGCGCTCGCTCAGCGTCCTCCCCGTAGCACAATGGATAGTGCACATGCCTCCTAAGCGTGGGATACTGGTTCGATTCCAGTCGGGGGGACCAGCAGCCGGCGCCAGAGTTCCACGGCGCGATTGGTCATCCTGAAGCAGGATGCGCGCGTCGGCATCCCCACGTTACGAGATTATCGGGTGACTGTCGGCACGAAGCGGCCTTGCGAGCTGCACGCAATCATATGGCCGGCCGTGCGCGACCAACTGACTCGAACGCAAGCGGCTGCGGCAACCGGAGAGCTGCCGGAGGCCCATCCTGCCCATCAGTGTCCAGCCGCAGGCGCCTGCGGACGCCCGGCCTTGGTCAGCGCTTCTTTCGGCGAGCCACCGCGACGACGGCAAGCCCGCCCAGCAGCAGCGATATCTGCGCCGGTTCGGGCACGACCGCCACCGAATACACTTCCAGCTGGCTGATGGCCAGATCGTCCATGCTCTTGAAGTACGAACCGTCGGCGATACTGCGGTTCAGGTTCCCCAGCCCGGCGTCGGCGTACGAATACAGCAGCGAATAACCCGACTGGAGGTCTTCGCTGATGGAAAAATCGTGACCCGAGCCGAACGTGGGCCCGAGGGCGGCGTCGTTAAGCGCCTGGTACGCGCCGATTTGCTCCATGCCCACGCCACGCAGCATCTGGCGGTGCAGTGTCCCCGTCGTCAGATTGAACAGGAATGCCTTGCGGTCCGCGTTAGCGCTGGTTATCGTATAGCCGCCGCTGGAACTCCAGCTGTGCGGGTTGTACCCCCCAACCAGGAAGCTGGCGCCTTCCTGCGTTGTCACCTCGGCAACGAATACTGTCTTGCCTTTGCCATTCACCGCCGCGTGAAAGTCGGCGGCGTTGTCGCCGGCCTGCTTGGCGTAAAGAGCACTCAGGCTGATCGGACCTTCACCCAGCCATGCGGCAAGTCTCTGCTCATCGGAAGGGATCAGCAAGCCTGCATTGGCCGGGGTCCCAACACCCATCAACGCCGCCGAGCAGATGCCAACGACACTCTTCAATAAAGTCTTCATATAGCCCCCGAGATACATCAAGCGAACACAACTTGATTGTACCCCGCTCGCGGAATTCGCCGCGCAGCGAATCGCCGTGTTCGGTATTTTTGCCGAACCGCGGGCCCCGCGCGGCGGTCAGTCCGTGCCGACTGGCGCAGGATTGTAGACATCCGGGGGGCATTGCGACTTGACGATACGGCAAGGGCTACCGGTAACGACACTATACGGTGGAATATCTTCCGTAACGACCGCCCTGCGGCGATACGGCTGCCGCGGCCGATCGTGATGCTGTCCGGCGAGCACCAACGCAATCAGCTGACAACCAGATCCTGGCCCCGCACACAGGATGTCTGACAGGTCCGGGCGTGCCGGGATCATAGAACACCCCCGTCCGCTGGATTGCCGTGCAATGACGAATCATGCAGCGCTATCATGCTTGCGTGGACGGAGGCACTGTACCCGTCCCCCGTCAGAAAGACTGCCGCTCACGAAACAGGCTCACGGGCGACCGGGTCCTGCGGACGCCCTCCCTGGACGCTTACTTTCCTATCAGCTTCAGCACACCTTCGGCGGCCAGCTTGTGCCCGACCTTGTTCCAGTGGCCGTCCATCGGCAGCGAATCCATACGTTCGCGATAATTGTTCCAGTGTTCGTTGAAGACCGGTTCCATATCGACGATACCGAAGCCGCCCGCGCGCAGCCGGGCCAGCAGATATTCGCGGTCACCGGGCAGCCAGTTGGATTTCGCCTTGCCATTTGCATAGATGGTGGCGCGATCGGCGTCGACCAGGAACACGAAACGGCTGCCGTATTGGCGCTGCAAGCCGTCGAGTTCCTTCAGCAGGTAGTCCATCGCCTTGTCACGGCGCGCGACAGCGGCGGCCCGTTGAGCGGCGTCCGCGGCTGGGCCGGCGGCCGGTCCAGCGCCCTTTCCTTGCGCCCAGTCAGGCAGCTTCAGGTTGTAATACACATAGCGTGCCAGCGCCGAACGCAACATTTGCAACTTGATTTTCGACTCGACGTAGGGCTGGTGCTCGACCGTCACGCCATCCTTTCCGAACACAAAGAGGTTATGGCCGCGACCCGATCCCTGGTCGATCAGCCGCAGATCCCAGGGCTCCACGAACAGGACAACGGTTTTCGGGTGGAGCCGTGGCACAAAGATACGGCTGAGCTGCAGCGCATCGGCCAGGCCGTTGCCGGACGACGATGCCGCGTAGACCTTGCCGAGCGCTGCATCAAGCTGGCCTTGCACCGTGTCCGCATACGGCACCATATACGCCTCAATGAAGCTGTCGCCAATGACCAGCGCGTTTGCGCCGTCGGCAAAATCCTTCGAGTTATTGAATCCTTCCCGACTTGTCACGCCCGTTTGCGCGTTGTTCATTGCCCACCCGTAAGAGTAAACGTAAGGCTGCAACGGGCGGTAACGCGCGTAGGGGGTCGAAGGGGTGGTTTCCTGCATGCGCACGCCCGAATTCACAGGCAGGAAGCGCAGGCCGACCTCCAGCCCCAGACACGTCAACAATATCCCTACCAATGCTGAAAGAATGAATCGCATATCGTCAGAAATTAAAATACAGGAATTCGGAGACGCCACGCGTCTCGCTGATCGCCAGCAGCAACAGGCTGAACATGAGGAGCGCGCCGGCGACCAGTCCACCGCGGGAGCCGCGCAGGCGCTCTTCCTTGTCGGGCAGCGGACCACGACCGAGGGCATCATAAGCATTCGGCAGTACCAGCACGATCAGCGTGCATGCGGCCAACCACCACAGGCACTCATCCATCGCCATGATGCGGTTGGCGCCGAGCATTGCCTCGCTTGCCGCCGGTGCGGCCGTCCCATGCAGCATTGCCTTCAGGACGGAGATGGCAATCTCAAGGCTGTTCGCGCGGAACACGACCCAAGCCACGACAACGGCCAGCATGGTCGCAAAGAAACCGAGCACGCTGCGCACCATGCCGCCGCGTTCGCCCAGCACGCTGCGGATGGCGTGATTGATCATCAAGTACACGCCATGCAGCCCGCCCCATACGATGAACGTCCAGTTGGCACCATGCCACAGCCCTCCAAGCAGCATCGTGATCGTCAGGTTCGTGTAGCGCTGTGCCTGGCCTTTGCGGTTGCCGCCGAGCGGAATATACAGATAATCGCGCAGGAAGGTTGACAGCGTGATATGCCAGCGCCGCCAGAACTCGATGATCGACGTCGATTTATAGGGCGAATTGAAGTTGATCGGCAGGATAATGCCGAACATGTACGACAACCCGTACGCCATGTCGGAATAGGCCGAGAAGTCGAAATACAGCTGGAACGTATAGGCCAGGGCTCCCGCCCACGCTTCCAGTTGCGTTAGCTCCGCATAATGCACGTCGAAAACGGGGCCGACAAAACGGGCGACCCCGTCAGCCAGGATGACCTTCTTGAATAGTCCGATCGTAAAGAACAGCATCCCGACAACGAGACGTCCACTGCCGAACACGTGCGTGGCGGGCGCGTCAAACTGGGGGATCATCTCCTTATGGTGCAGGATCGGGCCCGCGATCAGATGCGGGAAATAGGTCACGAACAGTCCATAGCTTTCCGGGCGCGTTTCGTGCACCTTCCCCTGATGGCAGTCCACCAGGTAGGCAATCTGCGTGAAGGTAAAGAACGATATGCCGATCGGCAGTTCGATGCCTGGCGACGCGATATCCAGCCCGGTGACCGCCGCGAAATTCACCACAATGAAATTAGCGTACTTGAAGAAAATCAGCAGCGCCAGATTGAAGACGAGACCTGCAACCAGCCACCGTCTGGCAGCCGCCAGCGCATCCCGGTCCCGGCTCATGACGATCGCGCGGCCCGTAAAGAAGTTGGCCACAATCGATAGCGCCAGCAGCGGCAGGTATCGCACATCCCAGTACGAATAGAAGATGACGGAAGCCACCAGCAAGAACACGATGGACCCGCGCAGGTTCTTCTTCGATATCAGGAAATAGCCCGCCAGGGATAGCGGAAGGAAGACGGCAAAGAAAGCAAAAGTATTGAACAACAACGCTTAGCCCCTCCCATCAGTGGGGCCGGTCAACGGTACAGACAGATTTGGCATGATCATGAATAAGTTGAACGTCGAGGTCTGTGGGAGCTGTCCGGATACGACAGCTCGCCGGGCGATCCTCGCGACATTGTAAATGGCTGAACAATAGCAATATATCATGCTTTTGTTGCAGCAAAGTAAAGAGATGCAATCATGCACGGGAGAGCGGCGCGACAGATGCTCGCGGCTGGTGGCGATGTGAAAGTGGCGGTTGCGTCGATGAAACGCAGGGGATCAGGCGGCTTCGTTCGTGGCGGGTACCACTGCCGTCACTTCGATCTCTACCCGCGCCCGCGCTTCCATCAGCGCGCTCACCGCGACGGCCGTCATCGCCGGGTAATGGCGGCCGATGACGTCGCGGTACGCCGCGCCGATCTCGCGTTGCGCGCCAAGATATTCCTCGCGGTCGACGACATACCACGTCATCCGCACGATATGTTCCGGCCGGCCGCCCGCCTCGGCCAGCACCTGCACGATGTTGGCCAGCGCCTGGCGCGTCTGCGCGGCGAAGTCGTCGCTGTGGAAGACGCCGTCGCCGTCCCAGCCGATCATGCCGCTGACGAACACCATCCTGCCGCTGGCGGCGATGCCGTTGGCGTAGCCTTTCGGCCGTGCCCACCCGGGCGGTTGCAGGACTTCCATCACGGCGCCTCCGCCGCGCGCAGCAGCTCGCGCGCGATGATCAGCTGCTGCACTTCCGTCGCGCCCTCATAAATGCGCAGCGCGCGGATCTCGCGGTACAGCCGCTCGACCGGATGACCGCTGACGACGCCCAGCCCGCCGAACATCTGCACCGCCGCGTCGATGACTTCCTGCGCCGTCTCGGTGGCCGTCATCTTCGCCATCGCCGCCTCTTTTGTTACGGCCCGGCCCTGGTCGCGCTGCCATGCGGCCCGATACGTCAGCAGCGCCGCCGCGTCGATGCCGGTCGCCATCGATGCCAGCTTCGCCTGCGTCAGCTGGAAGCCGGCCAGCGTCTGCCCGAACATCTCGCGCGCCGTCGCATGCGCCAGCGCCTCGTCCAGCGCGCGGCGCGCGAAGCCCAGCGCGGCCGCCGCCACGGACGTGCGGAACACGTCCAGCGTCGCCATCGCCACCTTGAAGCCCTGGCCCGCCGCGCCGATGCGCCGCGTGGCGGGAATGCGGCAGTTCTCGAAGCGCAGCCGCGCCAGCGGGTGCGGCGCGATGACGGCGATGCGTTCGGCGATCGTCAGCCCGGGCGTATTGCCGTCGACGACAAACGCGCTGATGCCGCGCGAGCCCGGCGCCTCGCCCGTGCGCGCAAACACCACATAGAAGTCGGCGATGCCGCCGTTCGAGATCCACGTCTTCTCGCCATCGAGGATGTAATGGCCGCCATCGGGGTCACCATCGGCCACGGCAGCGCAGCGCAGCGCCGCCACGTCCGATCCGGCCTGCGGTTCGGACAGCGCAAAGGCGGCGATCGCTTCGCCCCGGGCCACCCGCGGCAAATAGCTTTCCTGCTGCCAGGGTGTACCGAACAGGCTGATGGCGCCGGAGCCAAGCCCCTGCATGGCAAACGCGAAATCGGCCAGGCCTTCGTGGCGCGCCAGCGTCTCGCGGATCAGGCACAGCGCGCGCGTGTCGATGGCGTCGGCCGCACCACCCCACGCCGTGCCGCCCACCGCGTGACGCAGCCAGCCGCCCGCGCCGAGGCGGCGCACGATATCGCGGCAGGCGCCATCCACGTCGGCACCGTACGTGTCGTGCACGTGCGCCACCTCGCGCCCGGCCCACTCATCGAGCCCGCGCTCCAGCGCCGCATGGCCCTGTGCGAAGAACGGCCAGTCCAGGTAAGTCTTGTCCGCCACGTCAGTCTCCTTCGAAGGCCGGCTTCTGTTTCGCCACGAACGCGTGGTAGGCGCGGTGGAAATCGTTGGTCGCCATGCAGATCGCCTGGGCCTGCGCTTCCGCCTCGATGGCTTCGTCCACGCCCATATTCCATTCCTGCTGCAGCATTTTCTTCGTCATGCCGTGCGCGAACGTCGGCCCTGTCGCCAGCCCGCGGGCACATGCCTGCGCCGCTGCCAGCATTTCTTCCGGCGCGTGCAGGCTGTTGAAGAAGCCCCACCGTTCGCCCTCGCTGCCGGACATCGACCGGCCCGTGTACAGCAGCTCCGCCGCCCGCCCCTGCCCGATCACGCGCGGCAGCAATGCGCAGGCACCCATGTCGCAGCCGGCCAGGCCGACGCGGGTGAACAGGAACGCCGTCTTGCTGCGCTCCGTGCCGAAGCGGATGTCCGAGGCCAGCGCCAGCATCGCGCCGGCACCGGCGCAAATGCCGTCGATCGCCGCCACGACCGGTTGCGGGCACGCGCGCATCGCCTTGACGACGTCGCCCGTCATGCGGGTAAACGTCAACAGCCCCGGCATGTCCAGTTGCGTCAGCGGGCCGATGATCTCGTGCACGTCGCCGCCCGAACAGAAATTGTCGCCCGCGCCCAGGATGACGACGGCCTTGACGTCATCCGCCGTGGCGAGCGCGCGGAACAGGTCGCGCAGCTCCGCGTACGAATCGAACGTCAGCGGGTTCTTGCGTTCCGGCCGGTTCAGCGTCAGGGTGGCGACGCCCTCGTCCACGGTGAAGAGGAAATGGCGCGCCGCGTAGTCGGCCAGCCGGTTGCGGTGTCCCGGCAGCGCGTGCGGCTGCCCGTGCAGATAATTCATGACTTGTCATCCCTTGCGACCAGGTGTTTTTTCATCTGCGACAGCAGGTCGATCAGCTGGCCCTTGTCGGCGGCCGGCATGTCCTGCAGCAGTTCCGTGATCCATTCCTCGTGCACGGCCGCCATGCGGCCGAACGCGCGCCGCCCGGCCGTCGTCAGCTTGACCGTATAGGCGCGGCCGTCGCGCGGGTCGGGCACGCGCACAACCAGACTTTCCTTCTCCAGCTGGTCGGTGATCCCGGTGACGTTGCCGCCCGTGACCATCATCCGCTTCGACAGCTCGCCCATGCGCAGCCCCTCGGGATGGCGCTCCAGCTGGGCCATCAGGTCAAAGCGCGGCAACGTCACGCCGAACTGCGCGCGCAGCCGCGAGCGGATCTCGTTCTCGATCTTGACGGTGCACGACAGCATGCGCAGCCACAGCTTCAGCGACTGGTGATGGTCGTCCGTCAGGCGGCTGGCCAGGTCCAGCTCCTGGGCACCGCCGGCTTCATTCGATTCGTTCAATTGCATGATCCTTATCCTCGCTTTACCCTTCCAGCAGCTTCGCCGCCACCTGTTGCGGCGTCAAGCCCGCTCCCGCCGCCGCCAGTTGCCGCTCCCGTTCCAGGTTGCGTTCCAGCTGCTGCTTGCCCGGCAAATACTGGCGCGGCCACGCCGTCAACGTGTAGCCGATGCGCGCCGCTTCCGTCAACGTCCACGCCGGATTGGCCAGGTGCGGCCGGCCCACGGCGCACAGGTCGGCGCGGCCGGCGGCGACGATGCCGTTGGCGTGGTCCGCTTCGAAGATCGAGCCCACCGCCATCGTCGCGACACCCGCCTCGTTGCGCACGCGGTCCGCGAACGGCGCCTGGAACATGCGCCCGAACACGGGCCTCTCGCGCTTGCTGACCTGGCCGGACGAGCAGTCGATGACGTCCGCCCCCGCCTGCCGGAACAGCCGCGCGATCTGCACCGCGTCATCCGGCGTGATGCCGCCTTCGACCCAGTCGTGCGCGGAAATGCGCACGCTCATCGGCTTGTGCGCCGGCCACGCGGCGCGCATGGCGGCAAACACGCGCAATGGGAAGCGGCAGCGGTTTTCCAGGCTGCCGCCGTATTCGTCACCGCGCGCATTCGTCAGCGGTGAAATGAACGACGACAGCAGATAGCCATGCGCGCAGTGCAGTTCCAGCCAGTCGAAGCCGGCGCTTTCCGCCGCCACCGTGGCGCGCACGAAGTCGGCTTCGATACGGCGCATGTCGTCCAGCGTCGCGCCGCGCGCTACCTGCGACACACCTTCCAGGTATTGCTGCGGCGAGGCCGACACCAGCGGCCAGTTGCCGTCATCGAGGGGACGGTCGATGCCGTCCCACATCGCCTTTGTCGAGCCCTTGGCGCCCGCATGCCCCAGCTGCACGCCGATGGCCGCGTCCGACATCCCATGTACGCTGTCGACAATGCGCCGCCATGCCTGCGTGTGCTCCGGCGTGTACAGGCCGGGGCAATGCGGCGTGATGCGCGCATCGGCGGACACGCACGTCATCTCGGCCATCACCAGCCCCGCGCCACCCAGCGCCCGGGCGCCCAGGTGCACCATGTGCCAGTCGCCGACGACGCCATCGACGGCGCTGTACTGCGCCATCGGCGAGACGACGATGCGGTTCTTCAGCACCAGGTCGCGCACGCGAAATGGCGTGAACATCGGCGGAATCTTCAGTTCCGCCGGCGCGGGCAACCCCGCCTGATCGAAGGCGCGACGGGCAAACCAGCGCTCGTAGTCCGCCACGTATCCGGCATCGCGCAGGCGCAGGTTTTCATGCGACAGCCGCTGGCTGCGCGTCAGCATGGAGTAGGCGAACTGCGGCGCCTCCAGCGCCGTGTAGCGCCGCACGTTCTCGAACCATTCCATCGAATTGCGCGCCGCGCTTTGCAGCTTGATCACCTCGACGGCGCGCACTTCCTCGTACCGTGCCAGCGCGGCCGCCAGGTCGCTTTCGCCTGCCAGGCAGCGCGCCAGCTCGATCGCATCTTCCAGCGCCAGCTTGGTGCCCGAGCCGATCGAGAAGTGCGCCGTGTGGGCCGCATCGCCCATCAGCACTATCGGGACGTCCGCATTCCAGTGGACCCAGCGCTCGCACGCGATGCGCGGGAAGCGGATCCACATGCTCGAGCCGCGCAGGTGCGATGCGTTCGACAGCAGCGGATGGCCGTCCAGCCGGTCGGCGAACAGCCGCTCGCACCAGCGCACCGCCTCCTCCTGCGACATCGCCTCCAGCCCGGCCGCGCGCCACACCTCTTCCGGCGTCTCGATGATGAACGTGGAGGTATCGCCGTCGAACTGGTAGATGTGCGCCTGGAACCAGCCGTGCTCCGTCTGGCGGAAGTCGAACGTGAACGCGTCGAACTTCTTCGTCGTGCCCAGCCACACGAAGCGGCACTGGCGCGCCTCGACCTGCGGCCGGTACGTGTCGGCATAGCGGCCGCGGATGCGGCTATTCAGGCCATCGGAGGCGATCACCAGGTCCGCCTGGTAGCGGGCCGCCAGCTCGCGGTCGTCCTCCACGTCCGTCTCGAACACCAGCTCCACGCCCAGTTCCTCGCAGCGCCCCTGCAGGATGTTCAAAAGGCGCTTGCGCCCGATGCCGCAGAAACCATGGCCGCCGGAGCGCACGGTCTCTCCCTTGAAGCAGACTTCGATGTCGTCCCAGTGATTGAACGCCTGCAGGATCTGGCGCGCCGTCGGCTCGTCCGCGGCCACCAGGTTGCCCAGCGTCTGGTCGGAAAACACGACGCCCCAGCCGAACGTGTCGTACGGCCGGTTGCGCTCGACGACGACGATGCGGTGCGCCGGGTGCTGCTTTTTCATCAGCAGCGCGAAATACAGGCCGGCGGGGCCGCCGCCGATACAGACGATATTCATGCTCCGTCCTTGCTGGTTGTTGTGCGCAGGCGGAAGCGCTGCAGCTTGCCCGTCTCCGTGCGCGGCAGCGCCTGCGCATACACGATCGAGCGGGGATACTTATAGGGAGCGATCTCGCTCTTGACGAATTCCTGCAGCTGCGCCGTCAGTGTGGCGGACGCCGCATGGCCGGCCCGCAGCACCACGTGCGCCTCGACGATCTGGCCGCGCTCCTCGTCCGGCCTGCCGATCACGCCGCATTCGGCCACGGCCGGATGGCGCAGCAGCGCGTCCTCCACTTCCGGGCCGGCGATGTTGTAGCCGGCCGAGATGATCATGTCATCCACGCGCGAGCGGTAGATGAAGTAGCCGTCCGCATCCATCTCGTAGGCGTCGCCCGTCACGTTCCAGCCGTCCACCACGTAGTCCTTCTGGCGCTCGTCGGCCAGGTAGCGGCAACCCGTCGGACCTTTCACGGCCAGCCGGCCGATGGTGCCGGGGCCGACGGGACGGCCGGCGTCGTCCAGGATGCAGGCGCGGTAGCCCGGTACCGGCTTGCCCGTGGCGCCGGGGCGGATGTCGTCACCGGCCGCGGAGATAAAGATGTGCAGCATTTCCGTGGCGCCGATGCCGTCGATCATGCGCAGTCCCGTGACCTCCTGCCACGCCGTGCGCGTGGCCAGCGGCAGCGCCTCGCCCGCGGACACCGTCTTGCGCAGGCTGGCGAGGTCGAAGCGCGGCGCCAGCGCCGCCATCTGCCGGTAGAACGTGGGCGCCGTGAAGCAGACGGTGGCGCGATACCGCTCGATCGCCCCCAACAGCGTTTCCGGCGTCAGCTTCTCCAGCAGCACGCCCGCCGCGCCGATCCGCAATGGGAACAGCAGCAGCCCACCGAGACCGAACGTGAAGGCCAGCGGCGGCGTGCCGATGAACAGGTCGTCCGGCTGCGCGCGCAGCGTGTGCTGCGGGAAGCAGTCGCAGATGGCGAGGACGTCGCGGTGAAAGTGCATCGTCCCCTTCGGAACGCCCGTCGTGCCGGACGTGAAGCTGATCAGGCAGACGTCGTCCGCCGCCGTGTCGCAGGGGGTAAAAGCACTGGGCTGGGCGGCCATCAGCGCTTCCAGTCCGGCGGGATCGTCGCCACCGAAGTGGATGGTGCGCGGGCAGTCGGGCAGCTGCTCCAGTTCCGCGCAAAGGTCGCCGGCGCACAGGACGGCATTCACCTGCGCGCGGGCGATGATGGTGGTGAGCTCGCGCGCGCGCAGCAGCGGCATCGTGGGCACGGCAACGCAGCCGGCCTTGAACACGGCCAGGATTGCCGCCGCCATCATCGGCGTATTCGCGCCACGCAGCAGCACGCGGTTGCCGGGTACGAGGCCAAGGGGGCCGCGCAGCACGTGGGCAATGCGGTCCACGTTCTCGCGCAGTTCGGCGTAGGTCCAGGTGCCGCGGGCGCCGTGCAGCGCCGGGCGGGCGCCGTCGGCATGATCGAGCAGTTCGGCGGCGCAGTTCAGTCGGTCGGGATAGCGCAGCTCCGGCAGTTCGAACAGCAGCTCGGGCCATTGCTCGCGCGGCGGCAGGTGTTGCCGGGCAAACGTGTCGACATGGCCGCTGGCGCTGCGTGCATCTGGGATCATGGTCACCCCTGTCAGGTGTCAAAGCCGGAGGGTCGGCGATGCTTTACTTTAAGCTTAAAGTATTATGCTGACAAGGTATTTGTTTCTGGGGACTGGCACGTTTCAGCGGGCCTCCGGCCTGCCGAAAGGTGCCTGTCCCCGACGTTTTCCAGCGCATCAGTCGACTCTTGAACGGTTGCGCATCGGCCACCGGGTGTCGGTTGACTTTACGTCGGGGACAGGCACCGTTTTCAGGGCCGGGAGGCCCTGAAAACGGTGCCTGTCCCCACCACTTCAGAGGGCAGTGGATTGCCGCTGCACGGCGCGCAGCACCTGCTCCAGCACGGCGCGCACGGCGGCGGGCGCCAGCACGCGGCTTTCGATTTCACGCACGGCGGCAAGGGCGCCATGCAGCCAGAGCGTGGCGCAGCCGGCGCTGATGCGCTGCAGCCGCGCCAGCGCGCCCTGCTCGTCGCCCCGTTCCAGGTGGCCGACGATATCGCCCGGTGCCACCGCCAGCTGCTGCTCGAAGCCGGTCAGGTAGGCCTGCAGCCGCGCGGCGTCGATGCCGAGGCGCACCTGCGTCACGGCCGGATCTTCGGCCGGCAGTTCGCGCCCGCCGCCGCCCAACAGCCGGGCCAGGTGCATGCGCACGTGATCCGCCTCGAACGGTTTGACGACGTAGCCCGACGCGCCGGCCTGCGTGGCCTGCTGTACGGTGGCGCGGTCACCGGCCGACGAGACCAGCACGAACGGCAGGTCCGCCAGTTCGGCATCGGCGCGGATATGCTGCAAGAGCTCCATGCCGGACAGGCGCGGCATGCGCAGGTCGCAGAAGCAGATGGCCGGCCGCAGCCCCGCGCGCAACTGCTCCCACGCATCCACCCCGTCCTCCGCTTCCACGATCTCGAAACTGCCGCTGCTGTCGATCAGGTGCATCAGCATCATGCGCGACACGACGTCGTCATCCACTACCAGTACTTTCATCGCTTCTTTCAATACGACCGTTGTTCAATTTCGCGTTTCTATCCCGACATCATGCCCGCAACGCGTCTGCCTGTAAATGTGGCCTCGATCGGTGGCGTCAATCGGTGCGTGCCGGCGACACGATCCGGCCCAGCATCTGGTGCAGGCGCGGCAGCTTGTGCCGGATCGCCGGCCACAGGGCGCGATCGGCGGCGCGCTCCAGCTCCGAGCACAATGCGTGCAGCTCCATGTCCTGCAGATACGCCGCGCTGCCTTTCATGCCGTGGAACAGCCGGCCCGCCGCATCGGCATCCGCCGCGGCCAGCGCCGCATCCAGGTCGTCCAGCCGGCCCGGCAGGTCGGCGATGAAGGCGTCGCGCAGGCGCAATCGCAAGGCTTCGGCCGCGGCCTTTTCCGACGCGAGGCGCTCCGCGTCCGTCCCCTCTTCCGCGCCGCTTCCTGCCACTGCGCCGGCGGGCGGCGCGGTGCCGGTCGTGTCGACGCCGAACATCGCGTCCAGGTCCGCCACGCTGGGTCGCACCGCCTCGCTGCGGCCCGGCATCGGCGGCAGTGCGATACCGCGCTGCAGCTGGCGCTCGATGGCGCGCGACAGCTGGAAATGCAGCGCGCCTTCGTCGATCGGCTTGGTGAGGAAGTCGTCCATGCCCGCGGCCAGGTAACGGCTGCGGTCTTCCTCGCTGGCGTTGGCCGTCAGCGCGATGATCATCAGGCCCTGGTCGCGCACGGGCGCCTCGGGCGGGCCGCCGGCGCGGATCAGGCGCGTCGCAGCCGGGCCATCCATCTCCGGCATGCGTCCGTCCATCAGGATCAGGTCATAGCGCGTCTGCGCGCATGCCGCCACGGCCAGCGCGCCGTTGCCGGCGATATCGACCTTGTGGCCCAGCTCTTCGAGCATCATGCGCACGATGATCTGGTTCGTCGGGAAGTCCTCGGCGCACAGCACGCGCAGCTGGTGGCTGTGCGGCGCGCGCGGTACGTGCGGCACCAGCGGCGGCGCGATGCCGCGGCGCAGCGGCAGCGTGAAGCTGAAGACGCTGCCCACGTTCGGCGTGCTGACGGCGCTGATCTCGCCGCCCATCAGCCCCACCAGGTCGCGGCAGATTGCCAGGCCCAGGCCCGTGCCGCCGTAGCGGCGTGTCGTCGTGGCATCGGCCTGCTCGAATTTTTCAAAGAGGCGCGGCAGCTCCGCTTCCGGAATGCCGATCCCCGTGTCCTCCACCGTGAAGCGGATCAGGGTGCACGCCTCGGCATCCGTGCTGTCGCACTCGCCGGCGCGCTCCACCCGCAGCGTAACCTGGCCCTGCTGCGTGAACTTGAACGCATTGCCGACCAGGTTCACCAGCACCTGGCGCAGCCGCGTGGGGTCGCCCACGACAAACGGCGGCAGATCGGCGCCGAACTCGACGCGGAACTCGATGCTGTGCGCCGCCGCCTGCTCTTCGAACAGGCTGACGACATTTTCCACCGTCGCCGCCAGCGCGAAGTCGATCTTTTCGATCGTCAGCTTGCCCGCTTCGATCTTGGAAAAATCCAGCAGGTCGTTAATGATCGACAGCAGCGACTGCGCGTTGGCCTGGCCCCGCTCGATCTGTTCGCGCGTGGTGCTGGGCAGCGTCTCGTCGCGCAGCGCGAAGCCCAGCATGCCGATGACGCCGGCCAGCGGCGTGCGCATCTCGTGGCTCATATTGGCCAGGAATTCCGACTTCTGCCGCGTCGCGTCCTCCGCCCGCTGCGCGGCCTGGCTGAGGCGTTCGTCGCGCTGTTCCAGCTCCCGCTTCTGCTCCAGCAGCATGCGGTTCTTCATCTCCACTTCGGCCGTGCGCAGGCTGACCTGCTGCTCCAGGCGCGCGCGCTGGTGACTCAGAACCCGCACCCGCGCCTTGTACAGCGCGAATGCGCCGCCCAGCACCAGCAGCGCCACCACCAGGCGGAACCACCACGTTTTCCAGACGGGCGGCAGGATCGTGATCGCCAGCGTGGCCGGCTCGCTCCAGACGCCGTCCTTGTTGGCCGCCTTGACGCGGAAAACGTAGTCGCCCGGATCGAGGTTGGTGTATGTCGCGAAGCGCTTGTCCGCATCCGTGCTGACCCAGTTCTTGTCGAAGCCGACCAGCTGGTAGGCGAAGCGGTTGCGCTGCGGCGCGGCGAAGTGCAGCGCCGCGAACTCCAGCGAGAACACGGAATCGTCCTGCTGCAGCGTCAATGCGCGGGTGTACTCGATGGCGTGGGTCAGCACGGCGTGGCCGTCGACATCGCGCTCGCCCGGCCGCTGCGAACGGTTGAAGATCTGGAAGTCGGTGATGACGACGGGGGGCGCCATCGTGTTCGAGCGGATCTGCGCCGGATCGAAGGCGGTGATGCCGTTGAAGCCGCCGAAATA
>Ga0265797_10004089_pt1 | contig 22641 bp, 22 predicted proteins | sample P2T30metagenome_FD_192433 | JGI IMG/M metagenome (GOLD analysis project Ga0265797, IMG submission 192433) | Plant litter microbial communities from East Loma Ridge, Irvine, California - P2 T30 | ecosystem: Environmental > Terrestrial > Plant litter > Unclassified | place: USA: California... | reverse complement strand
GACCGGTGGCTCACCGGTCTACCCGTGCAACACGCATCTGGTGAAGCCCTGACCTGACAACCATGGCAAGACAGCTCAACAGACCAAACTGCTCAACAGACCAAAGGATCGCGCGTCGATCTTCAGCAGCCTCCGAAGAAGGTAGAGATGACACAGACACATACCGCACAGCCTCTGAGAGTTCTGGTCTGGGGCGAGAACCGGCATGAACAGCGGGAGCAGAAGGTCGCCGAGCTGTACCCAGACGGCATGCACAACACGATCCGAGAGGCGATCGAGGAACACCTGGGCGAAGCCGCAAGTGTCAGCACCGTGACCTTGGATGACCCGGAGCATGGCTTGACCGAGGACGTCCTGGCTGAGACGGACGTCCTGGTCTGGTGGGGTCACGCGGCACACGAAGAAGTTCAGGATGACGTGGTGGAGCGTGTCCACCGGCATGTTCTGGCAGGAATGGGCCTCGTGGTGCTCCACTCCGGTCACTGGTCCAAGATCTTTGTGAAGCTCATGGGGACCAGCTGTACGCTGCGCTGGCGCTCTGAGCAAGATCGTGAGGTCGTCTGGACTGTGAACCCGACGCACCCGATTGCGCAGGGGGTGCCCCACCCGTTCGTCATCCCGGAACAAGAGATGTACGGAGAGTTCTTCGATATACCTGTTCCCGAGGAGCTGGTGTTCATCAGCACCTTCAGCGGCGGAGAAGCCTTCCGCAGCGGGTGCACCTTCCGCCGAGGTTTCGGGAAGATCTTCTACTTCAGCCCGGGCGATCAGGACTATCCGGTCTACCACCATAAGGACGTGCGCCGGGTGATCGCTAACGGCGTGGAATGGGCGAAGACGCTTCGGCCTGAGCGCAGCGCACCGCAGCTGCTGCGGTATGAGATGAACGACTTCCACAATGGTCACGACTATCAGGGAGCGATGGAGAATTGAGCACCGGAGCAGAGGGCAGCGCCATGACACCCATCCGGATCGTGCAGGTCGGGGCAGGCGGGATGGGCAGGCAGTGGATCGCTGCCATTGCCCGCTCTGTAGACACGCAGCTGGTGGCTCTGGTGGACCTGGACCTCAAGGTAGCCGCGGAGGCGCTCGCCGAAGCGCAGTTGAGCGGCGTCCGCATCGGCAAGAGCCTGGAGCAGGTCCTGGCAGCAGTCGAGGCCGACGCCGTCGTGAACGTGACGATCCCGGAGGCCCACCATCCCATCAATGTCGATGCGCTCTTCCGTGGTCTGCCGGTGCTGTGCGAAAAGCCCATCGCACCGACCTTGAGTCAAGCGCTCTCACTGGCGGCGGCTTCGGAGGTCAGCGGTCAGCTGCTGATGACCAGCCAGTCACGGAGATACTTCAACAATCTGGCTGCGCTGAAACGTGGCCTGGCCTCTCTGGGAGAAGTCGGAATCCTTTCCACCGAGTTCTACAAGGCGCCTCACTTCGGTGGCTTCCGGGAACAGATGCAGCACGTGTTGCTAGTCGATATGGCGATCCACGCCTTTGATGTCGCCAGGTACTTGCTCGAACGTGATCCAGTATCGGTGTACTGCGAGGAATTCAACCCCAGGTGGAGTTGGTACGCCCACGGCGCTGCCGCGAACGCGGTCTTCGAGTTCGACGGCGGTGCTCGCTACTCTTACTCCGGAAGCTGGTGCAGCGACGGTCATGAAACCTCCTGGAACGGTCACTGGCGCATCAATGGTGAGTCCGGATCAGCCCTCTGGGACGGAGAAAACCCGCCCGCCTTTGAGCTCGCAGAGAATTCGACGAATGGGGACCAGAGCGTCAGCCGCGACGCTGCACAGCCGGAAGAGATCAATGGCTCCCTCGCGGAATTCGTGGCGTCCCTCCGAACCGGAGAGGTGCCATCAGGTGAGGTCCACAGCAACATCCTGAGCCTGGCCATGGTGGAGGCGGCAGTACGCTCGGCGGACACCGGCCAGCGGGTGTTGATCGACGACATGATCAACGAGGCCTACGGCACAGCCCTGGAGCATGAAGCGATCCCCTCCGTTGCAGATGCCATGCGGGCCTGGAGTCACCCTAGAGCTGTTCTGGGGCAGAGCGGCTAGTCACTGCCGTAAAGACGCAGCACCCAGCCAACATCCAGCCTCCCCCAGGAGTGTTGACCCATGGGTGAAAAGCGGCAGCAGACTGTCACGGTCGACGGTCATAAGCTCCGGCTCTCCAATCTGGACAAGGTCCTCTTCCCCGCCTCGGGCACCACCAAGGGCGAGGTCGTCCACTACTTCCAGACCGTCGCCGATGCGATGCTCCCGCACACCAAGAACCGCCCCGCCACCCGTAAACGCTGGCCCGATGGCGTGGGCACTGAAGCCAAGCCGAATGAGCCGTTCTTCCGCAAGAACCTCGAAGACTCCGCGCCCGCCTGGGTACCGCGTCAGGAGCTGGAGCATTCGGATCACAGCAACACCTACCCGCTGGCCAATGAACCCGCAGTGCTGGCATGGTTCGGACAGGTCGGCGCCCTCGAGGTCCACGTCCCGCAGTGGCTCTTCAGCAAAGACGGTCAACCGCAGAACCCCGATCGGCTCGTCTTGGACCTCGATCCCGGCCCCGGCGCTGACCTCGCTGATTGTGCCCAGGTGGCCCGCTGGTGCCGCGAGATCCTTGATGAGATGAACTTGCCCTCTGTCCCGGTCACCTCCGGGTCCAAGGGCATCCACCTCTACGCCGCGCTCAACGGCAGCTCCACCTCGGAGCAGGTCTCCCAGGTGGCCCATGAGCTGGCCAAGGCACTGGAGGCCGATCATCCGGATGAGGTGGTCAGCGATATGAAGAAGTCCCTGCGCCAGGGCAAGGTGCTCATCGACTGGTCCCAGAACAACCGGAACAAGACCACCATCGCCCCGTACTCGCTGCGTGGCCGTCCCGGGTCTCCCGATGGTCCCTACGTCGCCGCCCCGCGCACCTGGGAGGAGCTCGAGCATCCCGACTTCAGCCAGCTCGACATCCACCAGGTCATGGAGCGCATCTCAGCCGGCACGGATCCGCTCGCAGATTTCACCCCCAACGACGACGCCGCGGACGCCCTGCCGGACACGCAGGATGCGCTCTCCACCTACCGATCCATGCGTGACGCCGCGAAGACCCCTGAGCCGGTCCCCTCCGACTCCCCCAGCAAGCGCACCGAAGACCCGATCTTCGTGGTCCAGGAGCATCACGCCTCCGCGTTGCACTATGACACCCGGTTGGAGCGCAACGGGGTGTTGGTCTCCTGGGCGGTTCCCAAGGGGCCGCCGCTGGAGGCCGGCCTGCAGCGCCTGGCGGTGATGACCGAGGACCACCCGATCGAATACGCCGAGTTCGAGGGCACCATCCCCAAGAACGAATACGGCGGTGGGGAAGTCTCCATCTGGGACACCGGCACCATGCAGATCGAGAAGTGGGAGGAAGCCGAGGGCTCCGGCAAGGTGGTCTTCGTCCTGCACGGTCAGCCCGAAGGCGGCCTGGGCGGCGTGCCCAGACGTTACGCACTGGTCCAGACCGATGAGGCCGGCAAGAACTGGCTCATCCGGATGACCAAGGACCAGCCACGGGCCGCCAAAAACGCTGCCGCGAAGCCTGGTAAGTCCAAGCCGAAGAAGCCTGCATCCTCTGCTGCCAAGGAGACCGCGTTCCCGGATCCGCTGCCATCCCCCATGCTGGCCTCCCCCGGCAAGCCCACCAGCATCCGTGGAGCCGGATGGGTTCTAGAGGGTAAGTGGGATGGCTACCGTGCGATCGCCGCGGTGCACGCAGACGGCCGGGTGGAGATCCGCAGCCGCAACGGCAAGGACTTCACCCCGACCTTCCCCGAACTGGGTGAACTTACAGACCTCGTCCCGGCTGGGACCGTGGTCGACGGCGAGATCGTCGCGCTGAACTCTGGCTCCCGGCCAGACTTCGGACTGCTGCAGCGCCGCGGCAAACTCAGCAAGGCGCGTGAGATCGAACAGGTCGCTAGCAAGATCCCGGTGCACTTCATGATCTTTGATCTCCTGCACACCGCTGAGCATGGTGACCTTACCGGTGAACCGTACTCGCGCCGTCGGGAAATCTTGGACAAGTTGGCAGACAGTGGCAAACACGTGCAGGTCCCGGGTGACCTGGGCGATTCCCTAGATGAGGCCATCGAGGTCAGCCTGGAGCTCAAGCTCGAGGGAGTCGTGGCCAAGCGCATCGACAGCACGTACCGGGCCAGCCGGCGGTCCGATGACTGGGTGAAGCTCAAGCATGAGAGCCATGCGGATGTGGTGATCATCGGCTGGCGCCAGGGCAAGGGTGGCCGCGCCAAGACCTTCGGCTCCCTGCTGCTGGGCATGACCGACGACGACGGCGAGCTCCACTACGCCGGACGAGTGGGCACCGGCTTCAGTGACGTGGATCTGACCGATCTGCGGGCCCAGCTGGAGAAGTCGGTGCGCAAGACGGCCCCTGTGGATGACGTCCCGGCTGAGGACTCATCGGATGCGACCTGGGTGACGCCGAAGCTGACCGCCGAGGTGCGGCATTCCGGTGTGACAAGGGACAACCGACTTCGCCACCCCACGTGGCGGGGAATCCGGATGAACAGCGGGCCTTGAAATTCGCTTCACGCGGAAGCGCTGTACTCAAATCCCCAGGTCCGTAGACTGCGAATGAAGACGCTCATACCCAACACAGGAGAACGATATGACTGAGATGACTGCAAACGAGCTCGTCAAGAAGCTGAACAGCATCGGTACCTGCATGTTCACCACGTTGGATCAGAACCACCGGCTCGTGTCCCGCCCGATGGGTGTCACCGAGATCGATGACCAGCACAAGTTCTGGTTCTTCACCCCGCTGAACTCGGACAAGATCGAGGACATCATCGGTGAGGGCGAGGTCAACCTCGGCTTCGTCGATGCCCACACCTGGGTCTCGATCGCGGGCAGCGCCCAGGTGGTTGCTGATCTCGAGCGCAAGAAGGAGCTGTGGGACCTGGGACCAAAGGCCTACTTCGAGGGCGGCCCCGAAGATCCCAACGCCGTGCTGATCGAGGTCACTCCGGAGACCGCCCAGTACTGGGAAGGCCCAGGCAAGGCTGCGGCACTCGTGAAGATGGCGAAGGCATCGCTGTCCTCCGAGACCCCGAGCATGGGCGACCAGGGGCGCGTGGAACTCTAGGAATTTATCTGGGAGGCCCCCTCGGATGTGAATACGCCGAGGGGGCCTTATCAATTTGGATCCTAAATTTAGATTCGAAGCTACCTAGCGTCAGGAGAGTCGGTTACATCGACGGAGTAGCACTCTGATGCGAGGGACCACTCTCCGCTGCGCCCGCCCCCGCAACGCTTCTCCTTCGACTGGGATAACTACCCCACATCATCGAAAAATCACTTTCGTATCGCCTTACGAAGCGGAGCACTTCCGTAGCTTCACCAAAATTTGCTGATCTGAACAGGTACTGTGGCGCACCAAGCGGAGGCAACCGGGCCCAGTCAAGGCGTGTCGGACGTGCGAACTCGTGCTGATAACTTCTTGGACCAACGAACGTGTGCAAGGACTGACCCCAACGATCGACAGAAACCGCAGCGGGCTGGAAGACCAGGCGTGCGAAGCCAAGCATCTCCAACCGGTTGACGGCTCGTTGGGTTGCATTTAAAGCCACCTCTACACGATCTACCGATGGCGGATCTGGTCGATAGTGGGCGCATTCGTTTCGTACCACGCTCACCTCGCCGGCCCGAAGCTCACTCGAGACGAAGGTGAGGCCTTCCAAAATTCGAACCTGACTAGAACTTGACAAATTTAGAAAAGGAACAGTGCTGTAGAACGGAAATTTCTTAAGTTCAGTCTTTCCTTCAAAGTCAGGAAGCAGAGCCTCTTCGCGCTTGAATTCCTGCTCTCGACCACGAAGACTCTTCAGATGTTTAGCTAGCACTTCGAAGGCGCTAATGAGCTGAATGAGAGATGCTTTGCCCTCCGAGTACATCTCCAGCCGTTCGACTTCGGACGAAGGACTAGACATATCGTCCAGCATTCGGAGGCCGTACTTGCGGTCGTCCTGGTCGCTGTAGGAAAACGGCGACGGCGCGTTCGTGTGGTCGTTTAACAGAGCCCAAGTCGTGAAAGCAAGAGAGTCGACGAGAACCCCCTCGAGGCTTCTGAAATACGAACCCGCCACCTCGATAAAGCGACTGGAACGACCGACGTCGCTGGAATGACCAAGCAACGCCCTCAAACCCTCGTGAGTTCTCCAAAACTCTTCATGCGGGTCGTCGCCAGTGTCGACCGGAAACCCAAGCTTCCAGAGTACTTGACCGACAATCTCCTCGTCGGCCATGTCGCCTGTGTTCTTAATGCCGACTTCAGCGCAAGCTAGTTCAAGGTTTGACCTTCGCGCGAGGATAAGTCGTCGGATCACTTCAGCGGGAGGTGAAAGTCGGTAGAACTCCTCAAGACGCTCAGCCAAGGTCGCACCATTGACATCGCGCAACTGCCACTCAAGCTCATCGAGATCATTCTCATAGGCTTTGTTGTACAACTTGTCGAGTAACTTACGTTCCCGGAGAAGTGGCAGCCCGCGATCGCTTGAAATAAACCGCACCCCGAAATGACCCAGCTCTGCCTGGAGCCCGAACGCCCCAGCCCGTAGTCTTGAATTGGTAATTGGACGACGCACGTCTCCAACTGGAACGTGTATTTCCCCTTGATTCACTAGGGTGTCCAACGCGTCTCGTAACTCAGCTCCACGAACAAAGAGACACAGTTGTAATAGCTCCGCCCGATCATGTTGGACAGTGAATTCCTCGGAATTCGTAACAGCCGAGAAGCTGCTAATACTTGCCCGGAGTGAACCCCCAGATGCGTCTAACAAGTAGGATACTAATAATCGCAATTCACGTAATGAGAGGCAATCACCGAGAAGAGGAATGAGAGTGGCAGTTCCGCCATCAGAGTAATAGGATCCGCTAAACCCACTTACGTCGTGAGCGAACTCCCACCACTCACTTGGCGAGCTCCCAGAATCTCTCAAGAGCTTATCCAGCTTCTCTCGGTCTCGGTTAATTACGGCAACAGGACTCGTCTGGAACAAGACTTCGTGCAGTAAGTGGCAAGTCGTCTTAGAACAATGGTATGCAGGGATCGAACGGGGAGCTTGCAAGCTTCTAGAGATAGAGCTTTTTCTGAGACCAAAAGGGCCCACGGTATAGGACCCATACTGGAAGACTCCCTTGGGTGTCTTATTTAGCAATTTTAATGACTCTTTAGTAGAAAGAGAGTCTTTCTCTCCCTCGTGCTCCTCGGCGTAAGAGTCGTACAAATCTCTGCCGTAGATGAAAGGGAATATAATCCTATTGTCGACTATTTCTCTATGTATTGCTTGCTCTAGTGAAACTACGTCAATTTTGTCGATATCAATGAATAGATCTTTATAGCCCAAGTTTAAAGCACACATTAAACGTGCCTCTTTTGGGGGTACATTGGATTTACGCGCTAGTCGGTCTGCGACCGATGTTCCACTCGGCGTAAGCTTAATGGCTTCGTTTAATGCATCCGAAACTGCATACGAATCTGAGATGATACAGTCAGAAAGAACCTCGATTAGGTCGCATACTGCCACATATTTCTCTCGCCAAAACTTTTCCGGATACTCATTTTTAAGCTCGTCAACAGTCCGCATGCTCACCTCGCAAGACACTTTTTCCCACCCATTGTCTCTTCCACTTTCAACACTACACGTTGACTGGACTGGGCCTTGTAAAGATCTGCACTCCTGCGCTCTGTCGATGTCTTTGCACGTGAAGCGCCGCCCGACTGCGATCTCGACAGCGTTATATTCTCCGTATGCGCAGGAGAAGAGTCTCAGTTTGAACAACGATCCGGGGCCAACTTTCTATGCCCGTTCGCCTAGGTTCCCCGACGACTGGCTCCGATCTCATTAGCTCAATAGCTAGACTTCGCCTATGACTCCCTCCCAGTACCACGTAGCCGTTCCTGAGACCCTTACAGTTGTCCTGCATCTTGACGAAGCTGCTCAGTTCGCAGACAAGGTTTCGGAAACACTGTTTCCCTTCGACATTGCGGAGGGCTGGGCGGAAGCCTTCGAGGGCCTTGCTTTGGAACTCGAACAACGAGTGACTGACAGCGAGGCAATCAGGCGCACTGACTCACTCCACGTGGGTACGCCCTCGCTTGCGCGGCCGATTACCTTCGGAACAACGACGGTAACGACTGAAGTAGGACAGGGAAGCATCACATTCAGGGCGAACGGAACTCTTAGTGCCGATTATGCGGTGGCAGTCTCAGACAACTCGCAGTCAGATAATTCTCTGATTGATTCAACAATTAACGTGGAGGCTCAGGGGAAATTCTTCCTGACATTGGACTGGGAGATCACACAGAGTACCTCTACGTGGGTGAGCGACATCGACCACGTGGCCGTTTCAGGGAGCTGACCGGCGATAGCGACTAGTTCGGACTACAGGTTGGGCTCGACTCGTATCCTCACGACTACGCAGGCAACTCTAGGAGGAGTAGTCCATTGGGTAATACACCCCGGTCTGACACAGGTCCACTAAACAGGTCGTCTTGGTCCCGCGACGCCAGATCAGACGATTTAGTTGTTGGTTCTTTGTTTCAAACCTTCTAGAGATTTGGTTCCCACAGGCAATGTCTCAGCGAAACCTACGTCCACGTGAGGACGAGTCGACTGCTGATCCCCGAAGTAGGGGGCCAGGTACTCACGGAGGCCAGGGTCGCAGGCGTACACGTACGTCCCTTTGATTCCTCGGGTGAGCAAGACACCGTAGATGTTTATCACGTATTCAAGCAGGTCCTCGTCATTGAACTCGAGGCCAAGGCGGGGGTTGTTTTCTTTTCCCTTCTTGTCGAAGTAGTTAGCGCGATCAAAGATGATCCGTTGCTTATCCGTATCAAATCTCAAGTCTGGGCCTATGATAACTCCCGCGTAGTTCAGGTCGTATCCCTGCACCGTGTGGATCGATCCCACTTCATCGAGGGATGTCCTTGAGTTGATCCAGTCCTTGGCAGTCCTATTCCACTGGAGTCCGTAGTCATCCAGCACGATGTCCGGTATGTTCTTATCCTTCTTGCTCCTCCACTCCCACGCATAGCCGGCGACTAGACGAGCTAGTCCGTGCTTGGCGTCCCGCTCGCGGATCCGAGCGTGCATCGATTCGAAGTCTTCGAACAAAGCAATCTCGTAGCCGGGGAACGCGTGGGGCTCCGGAGCTTCGGATCGCAGTATGGCGCGAACGTACTCGATGTAGCCACGACCAGCCTGAACTCGCATTTGTGAGTGCAGTTCGTGGTGCTTTCCCTTTTGCTTGGCGGTGACCAATAGGGGTTCCCAAGTAGATCGAGGGATATCCGCCGGTCTCACGCTCTGAGCCTCGTCCAAGAATAGGATTTGGTAGTCACTCTTCGCCTTGATCCAGTCCAACTGGGTGTAGTGACTGTCATCGCTTCCGAAAAGCTTCTGATTGATCTCCGTGAAGCGGGTGTTTTGGCTGGCCGAAGGCTGGTTGGCACGCTGGTTCAGACGATGCGCTTCATCGACGACAAGCACATCGAAATGCTGGTCGGACTCTCCCACTGCGAAGGGGTCAAGCACCATTGATCGCTCGAGATAAGGTGTGCGCTTGAAAACGTCCGCGACTGAAGCCCTCAAGGATTGCTGAGGCACGACGAGTCCGATCGAAAGCGGACTGAGACGTTCCCTATTAGCAGCCGTGAAGAACTCCGCGAACCGGGCGTCTGATTCAACGAAAGAGGCCTCTAATTCCATGTCCTCTGCCGTCGCGACATCAGCGAGAAGCTTCATCAGATAGATTGCGACGACCGTTTTTCCTGTGCCGGGATTCCCCTGGACGACGATCGGGCCATCTCGGTCTTCACCCGGAGCACGCTGAAGGAAGTCGCGCAATATGTCTTCGACAGCCAACGCCTGCTCAGGCGTAAGCGCCTTGAATGGAGACAACTTGAACAGATGATCGTTCTCAATTTCGGGGAGCGTGCGCTCGAAGATCCCTTCATCCCGCAGGGCCCCAAATATCTCCTTGAACGTTCTCCGGTATTCGTCTCTGCCGAAATAGTCGCTATCGACGATGCCCTTGTTCCGGTTGCGCACGGCGTAGCGGCCGTCGCCTCCCAGACGTTCGATCAAATAAGCCTCAAGATCCAACGCAGCGGACTTATTGAAAGTGTCGTCGAGAATTATCTGCACTTGATGTAGATCGCGCTTGGTGCCGGATGCGAGGTGTTGCCGAATTCGTGATGCAACGTTGCGAGACTCACCAACGTAGATCGACTTGTCATTGCGCAACGTATAGACGGCGGGCCAATTGGCATACCGTTCATCCTGCTGTGTAAGTATCGAGATCGCGTCTCTATCGAAGAGCGATCCCGAGATTCTATAGCTGGTCATACTTAGCGCTCGTGCCCTTCGCCTTGTCCACGGGGTACTTCTCCCCGGTTGTCTGAAGCTTCTCGAGAATCACATCATCGGGATCCCAACCCATTCGATCGGCCAACAGGTAGGCGTACGTGAGCACATCAGCGAGTTCTGATTTAACTCGCTCGGGGTCTACAGAGCCTCCCCATTGCACACACTCGAGCAACTCCCCGGCCTCGATCGCGATGCTTTTGATCAGGTTTTCCGGACTGTGGAATTGGTCCCAGTCACGCTCGGCAACGAATTCCCTGAGCACCGCTTTCGAATCTCGTGATGACATACCGACACGCTACCGCCACAACGTCGCGGGTGACCCAAGCACCTCCGTAGCAACCAGCATCTTGACGCGAGACACCTGGGGCGTATCCCGCCAACCGATAGTATCCACATTAAACAATTGACTATCGATAGATAATCACCGATGATCAACATATGACGGGTCAACGCTGGGTGGTCGCCACCCTCAAGGCATCACTAGTTCTGCTCTTCGGGCTGCTGCTCCTGTTCCAGACGTTGTCTCTCCCGGGGCAATTCGCTCACATGGCGCAGGAGTCAGCTGATCTAGCTCACCTGCGTTGGCCGGCGACGATCATCACGATCTTCTGGGTCGTGTGCGTCCAGGTGATTATCGTCTGCATCTGGCAGCTGCTTACTCTGGTGCAGAAGGACTCTATCTTCAGCTCCACGTCCATGCGGTGGGTGAACTTGGTGCTTGCGGCTATCAGTGCCGCCTGGTTCACCCTGATCGGAGTTTTCCTCTACATCGGGTTCACCGCCACTGGCCCCGGCATCCCGCTGGTGCTCGCACTCATGGTGGCGGTGGGCGCCGTCGTCGGGTTGGTGGTTGTAGTGATGCGGGCACTGCTGAAGCAGGCGACTACTCTGCGCACCGATATGGAAGCGGTCATCTGATGCCGATCATCGTGCGGATAGATGTGGAACTGGCCAAGCGGAAGATGAGCGTCGGCGAGTTCGCCGAACGAGTCGGAATCACGCCAGCGAACGTGGCGGTGCTGAAGAACGGCCGCGCGAAGGCGATCCGATTCAGCACCCTGGAAGCCATGTGCGAGGTCCTGCAATGCCAGCCCGGTGACCTGATCGAGTGGGTGGACGAATGAGAGTCCAGGAGCTGCGCTCCGACGTGCTCGTCGTCGGGGCAGGGCTTGCGGGGTTGCGGGTAGCGACCTTGCTGGCTCAACGCGGTCACTCCGTGACGGTCATTGACCGGCGCCGAGACCTCACCACGTCCATCCGGACCACAGGAATCTTTGTGCGGCGCACGCTGGACGACTACGACCTGCCTGATCACCTTCTGGGACCCGCGATACGCAAGGTGGTGCTGTACCCGCCGAGTCTTCGTGATCCGGTGGAGCTGATCAGCGAGCGCGATGAGTACCGCGTAGGTGAGATGGGACCGCTCTATGCGGCGGGTGCGCAGGCTGCGGTCGATGCGGGTGTCGAACTTGTGCTCGGGACCCGCTACCTGGGCGGCTCGGCTGGTCGGTACGAAGTGTCCGGACCGTGCGGCCCGATGACAGTCCACGCGCGCTTTGTGGTGGGGGCGGACGGCGCGCGGTCGCGGGTGGCCCGGGACTTGGGTCTCGACCGCAATACCCATCTGCTGGTTGGCGCCGAGGATGTATTCAAGGTTTCTGAGCCGGTGGACTCCCCCGCCTTCCACTGCGTGTTGGACCCTCGGTTGGCGCCCGGATACATCGGGTGGTTGATCAACGATGGAAACCATGCCCACGTGGGGACGGCCGGGTACTCGCGCCGATTCAACGGTGGGGTGCGCGGGACGCTGGACGAGTTCGCTGCGCGGGCTCCCGGACTCGCGGAGGCTGATCGCTCCCCCGTTGAGGTGGAGCGCCGGGGTGGTCCTATCCCGGTGGGTGGGCTGCTGCGTCGGATCAGCTCACCCGATGGACTGCTCGTCGGAGATGCGGCTGGGGCTGTCTCACCACTTACTGCTGGTGGATTGGATCCCTGCCTGCGACTCTCCGACTACGCAGTCACGGCGCTGGATGAAGCCCTACGCACGGAACGTCGGGAGGCGTTGCGGGATTACGACGGTGGCGCGCTTCGGCGGAAGTTCACCGGGCGGTTGGCAATGCGGCACGCACTGGCCCAGGTGAAACACCCTCTGATGGCGAGCGCCGGATTCGAGGTGCTGCGGACACCCTTCGGGCGGGCTGCGGCACGGAAGGTGCTGTTCGGGGATCGGTCCTTCCCGGACCCTCCCGAGTCAGCGAGAGTCTCGCCGGTGCCAGTACAGCGCGTATCGTGATCGGCGAGAGCTAGACTCACCGGACTTTAACGACGAGTCTTCCCAGATCAGGAGCACATCTAATACGGTTGAACATATACAACAACCTGAGTCGGTATCGGAGTGAACCGCAGTGAGCATGGACAGCAACGACCCTCTGCAACCTCAACAGGATGCGGGACCTCCACTAGATAAGCCCCTGTACGGCGCCTCATTGCCCCAGGCAGTCCACCGCTATCTCGGAAAGTATGCCGAGTTCAAGGGGTACGCCTCGCGTAGCGAGTATTGGTGGATGCAGCTGGTCCTCACCATGGTCGGCGGCCTGATCTGGCTTCCGTATTTGGATACCTGGGATGCGACCTACGGTAGGTTTGACCCCACGCAAGGCACGGGCACTGTGGATGGCCTCGTGCTCGCCAGCTCCATTGGACTCTTCGTCTTCGGCGCCGTCACCTTCATACCAACGTTGGCCATGAGCTGGCGGCGCCTGCATGACGCCGGGTTCGCCGGACCCATGTATTTCCTGAGCTTCATCCCGTTCGTCGGAGGTTTCATCGTCTTGATTCTGATGCTTCTGCCTACGCGGATCGATAAGCGCAACCCTGCATGGGAACGAGGAAACACGTGGCCAGACGAGCGAGAACCTAGGTCCGCAGATTAGAAACCCGACTCTCGGCCCCGTCGACAGTCAGCAGACTGGCCGATTCCGTGGCACAACTCTGCGGAATCATGATTCGAGCAGTCGCTTCCGTTCCTTCTCCACGTCGTAGTCAGCCGCGGGCCAGCGCAGCTTGAGATCAGCGAACGCCGCGATGAGCAGCTCCTGCACTGCCAACCTGGAGTACCACTTGCGGTCCGCGCCGATAACGTGCCAGGGCGCGTGATCGGCGTCGGTGGCTTCTAGCAGCTGCGCATACACGGACTGGTACAGCGTGAAGTTGGCCCGGGAGTCGGCGTCCGAGGGGTCGTACTTCCAGTGCTTCTCCTCGCGGTCTAGCCGGGAGACCAGCCGGTCCAGCTGCTCCTCCGGAGACACATGGAGCATGACCTTGATGATCACGAATCCTTGGCGGACAAGTTCTTGTTCGAACAGGACCAGCGCTTCGGTGCGCCGCTCCAGCTCCTCGGCGCTCTCGGCACCGGTCACAGTGGGAACCAGCACGTCCTCATAGTGAGAGCGATCGAAGACCCCCACATGACCCGGCCGGGGCAGCTTGCGGATGACACGCTCCAGGTAGTGCTCGCGCTTCTCAGCCGCGGTGGGGGCGCCGAAGCCGGCGACCTGAACACCCATGGGGTCCATGGAGCTGACTACCTGCTTGACCACGCCACCTTTGCCGGCAGCATCCATCCCTTGAAGGATCAGCAGCACTCTGGGCCCGCGAGCCAGCGCGCTCAGTGCCTCCTCCACCTCAGGAGAGAACAGCTCTTCGCGGCGCGCCTTCTCCTGCGGGGTCCGGCGTGGGACTCGTGCGGCGATGGCTTTGGCCACCTCGCGCTGGTCCACCTCGGGTGCTGCGGCGACGTGGGCCCACATCAACTCCTCCAGGTCAGCAAGGACCTCCGCGCGTTCGGCGAGCGCGTCCTCGCCGTCGTCCTTCTTGCCTTTGAAACCGAGCTTTTTGCTGGTCGGCGCGTCAGACAGGCTGAACGGGGAGGCAAACTGGTTGACCCGCCAGAGGACGCGGGGGTCGGCGTCGAACGGGGTCTTCTTCACACCCTTGGGGCCACGCACTCCGGATAGGGGGACATCGAGTGGGGCGGGGGTCTGGTCATTTTTGGGCATGGGATCTCCTAGTGGCGAAGGGCCCACCCGTGGGCGCGGCCGCTAGTGCTTGGTCCTAGGTTCATGCCTATCAGAGTTCCGGGATACGGGGAACTGTATGAGCGCAGTCGGTTCAACAGGCCAGCAGCGCCTTACTTATTTAGGGTACTCTCATCTTGCCTATTTAAGCGCGTGCCGCATCATGCCGGTACCGCCTCCCCCAACTGAGAGGTTCCCTCCCTATGCGCACGTCCACCTCGCACCCGATTCTGGCCATGACTTCAGCCTCCGCCGCGTTAGTGCTCGCGCTCTCCGGGTGCTCCGCAGAAGGCACCGAAGCGACCCCAGAACCCGCCGCAGACAGCTCCACCCACCCGGTGGAACATGCCCGCGGAACCACCGAGGTGCCGAATGATCCACAAAGTGTCGTCGTGCTGGAACCCGTGGAGTTAGACACTGCGGTGGCCCTCGGCGTGACCCCGGTAGGTGCAGCTGTGGCCAGCAACGTCGCGGGGATCCCGGAGTATCTCGGTGTCGAGGGAGTCGAGCCAGTGGGCACCGTTCCAGAGCCCGATCTGGAGGCCATCGCAGCATTGGAACCAGACCTGATCCTGGGGACCGACTCGCGGCATTCGAAGTTCTATGACCAGCTCGAGTCCATCGCCCCGACGGTCTTCATGGAGACCCAGGCGGACCCGTGGCAGGAGAACATGCTGCTGATCGGCGAGGCGCTGAACCAGCAGGAGGAGTCCCAGCAGCTCGTCGATGGCTTCAATGAGCGCTGCGAGGAGATTCGGGATGAGTACGACGTCGACGGCAAGACCGCGAATCTGATCCGGCCGCGGGATGAGACCACACTGAGCCTCTATGGGCCTACCTCGTTCGCCGGTGGAGCACTGGAGTGCGTCGGGCTGAGCATTCCCGAACAGGATTGGGAGGACGGGCTCCAGGCAGACATCTCCCCCGAGAACGTGCGCGAGGCCGAAGCGGACTACGTCTTCGTCACCACCGACGACGTTGCGGATGAGTCCACCGTGCCCGCCGCCATCAGCGAAAATATCAGCCAGTTCCCGTCCCTGACGCTGGTGGACACGAGCTACTGGGTATCTGGCGTGGGCCCCCTGGGCGGGGAAGAAGTCCTCGATGACATCGAGGAGTTCTTAGAAGCGCAGCAGTGAGAACGGTTCTTCCTAAACCTGAGACATCGATACGGGCAAGACACCAGCGCCTCCTCCCCGGACTCCTGATTCTGATCGCGCTCTTGCTCTTTTCGACGCTGCTCTCCCTCGCCGTGGGGTCCAATGGGCTTCCATTGAACGTGGTCTTTGACGCGCTGCGGGGAGACGGGGAGGCTGAGGCGCAGTATGTGGTCGGCGACCTGCGTCTGCCGCGAACAGTGACAGGTCTTGTAGTGGGTGCCGCGCTGGGTGTCGCCGGGGCTCTGATGCAGGCGTTCACGCGAAACCCCCTCGCGGATCCGGGAATCCTCGGAGTCAATGCGGGAGCAGCCTTCGCCGTGGCCTGCGGAGTCGCCTTTTTGGGGCTGCAGGGAGTGACCTCGTTTGTCTGGTTGGCGTTCCTCGGTGCATTCACTGTCACCGTCGCCGTGTACCTGATCGGTTCATCCGGCCGCGGTGCTGCTGATCCCATCCGGTTGACGCTTGCCGGCGTCGCGCTGGGTGCGGTGTTCTCTGGAATGACCACCGGTCTCACGCTGAGCAACCCCGACGCGTTTGACCACATGCGCTCCTGGAACGCCGGATCTCTCCTCGGACGCGGCTACGAGGTGCTGCTTCCCATGCTTCCCTTCATCGGACTGGGAATCGTGCTTGCGTTCTTCGTGGCACCCGGGCTCAATGCGCTGGCGCTGGGCAATGACATTGCACGTTCCCAGGGGGCCAACATCGCGGTCATCCGTATTGTGGTCATCCTCGCGGTCACGCTGCTAGCTGGAACCTCCACCGCACTGGCTGGCCCCATCTCCTTCATCGGTCTGATGGTTCCGCACGTGGCCCGCTGGATCTTTGGCCTCGATCAACGCGTCATCTTGGGCGTCTCAATTCTGCTGGCACCCATCATCGTGCTGCTCGCAGATGTGCTCGGCCGAGTGCTGATCGCCCCGGCAGAGATACCGGTGGGAATCGTGACCGCATTTATCGGGGCCCCGGTGCTCATCCTCCTGGCCCGCCGCCGGAAAGCGAGCACACTCTCATGACGGCCCGCCTCCCCTCCCCGAAATTCGATCACGGCTACCGGCGTCTGACGCTGCGTGCCGGCAGGCTCTGGATTCCCGTGCGTGCCCGAAGTCTGACAGTCGGGCTGGTGTTCTCTATGGCAATTCTGCTGCTGGGGATTCTCTCCCTTGGCCTGGGGACCTACCAGCTCAGCCCGGCGCAGGTGCTGCAAACCTTCCTCCAGGGCGGTGAGTCACTGGATCGCACCGTCGTGCTCCAGTGGCGGCTCCCACGCACCCTTGCCGCCGTCTTCTTGGGCGTTCTGCTTGGGATGGCGGGGGCCGTGTTCCAGACCGTGACTCGAAACCCCTTGGCGAGTCCAGACATCTTGGGACTCTCCAACGGAGCGTTCACCGGGATGCTGTTGAGCATCGTCTTCGTCTCCTCGAGCTGGCCGGTCATGACGGCGGGGGCAGTCACGGGCGGGCTGCTCACCGCCCTGGTGATCTGGATGTTGGCGCAGCGTGGTGGGGTCCAAGGGTTTCGGCTCATTGTGATCGGCATCGGTGTGGCCGCCATGCTCGCCTCGGCGAACACCTGGATGTTGCTGGAGGTCGAGCTGGAGACGGCGATGTTTGCGTCCGCCTGGGGTGCCGGGACACTCAACGGTGTTACAGCTGTCCCTCTGGCTGGGGCAATGCTCAGCGCCATCCCGCTGGCGCTCCTGCTCCTCGCCCTCGCGCCACGGCTGCGTCAGCTCGACCTGGGCGACGACGCCGCGACCTCCACCGGAGCTCGCCCCGGTACAGCGCGCACCCTGTCCCTGTTGATCGCAGTGGGGCTGGTCTCCTTGGCTACCGCTGTCATCGGTCCCGTGGCGTTCATCGCTCTCGCCGCACCGCAGATAGCTCGCCGCGTGGCCGCGACACCGTATCTGTCTCTGATCCTCTCGGGTCTTCTCGGAGGCTTCCTCCTGTTGGGATCCGATCTGATTGCCCAACACATCCTGCCGGGTGCCGTGCCCGTGGGAGTCGTGACCGTCACCGTGGGCGGTCTGTACCTTGTCACCACCATCATTCAGGAGATCCGCCGCCGTGCCTGACACCGGACTCGACCTTTCCTCCCCCACCAACATCAGCCGCATGCAGATGAAGAACGTCACCCTGGGATATGACAAAGCCCCGATCATCTCCGATCTGAGCACTGCGATTCCTGCCGGCTCGTTCACCGTGATCATCGGCCCCAACGCCTGCGGCAAGTCCACTCTGCTGCGCGGGCTCTCCCGGCTGCTCTCTCCAGCATCCGGACAGGTCATTCTGGACGGCAAAGACATCTCCACCCTGGCATCGAAGGAGATCGCCAAGCGCCTCGGGCTCCTTCCCCAGTCCGCCATCGCCCCAGATGGGATCACGGTGGCTGACCTCGTGGCCCGCGGCCGCTTCCCCCACCAGGGGCTCCTGCGGCAATGGTCCACTGTGGATGAGAAGGCGGTGCAGAATGCTCTGGACGCCACGGGACTGCGAGAGCTGGCGCCACGACGGGTCGATGAGCTCTCTGGCGGGCAGCGCCAGCGCGTCTGGGTCGCTATGGTGTTGGCTCAGCAGACAGAGCTGCTGCTCCTGGATGAACCGACCACATTCCTGGATATCGCGCACCAGGTAGAGCTGATGGAGCTCTTCGCCCATTTGAACCGCGATGGCCGGACTATTGTGGCGGTGCTGCACGACCTCAACCAGGCGGCCCGCTACGCCGATCACATCATTGCGATGCGCGATGGCCGCATCCTGGCCGCTGGTCCACCGGGGGAAGTCGTCACCAGCGCTCGTGTTGAAGAGATCTACGGGCTTCCCAATGTGGTGATCGCCGACCCCATTACCGGAGGACCCCTGGTTGTCCCTCGTGGAATGCCAATTGCTACCGAGGAGGCCCGATGAGCATGCAACAACAACTTTCCACCGCAGTACGGCCCTGGGATTACAGTGCCTTCCAGGTCAACGTGCGGCGCAAGCAGCAGCCAAATCCCGGGTTCATTCGCGTCACCCTCGCAGGCAGCGGGCTGCAGAACTTCGGGCCGTGGGGTCTGGATCAGCGGATCAAACTCGTCCTCCCCATGGAGGACGGCAGCATGCCTGAATTTGGTCTGTTGGAGGAGCCGACCCCGCATCCGAAGTACTGGTATTCCCGGTGGAGGAATCTGCCGGAGCAAGCACGCAACGCGCTGCGCACATACACGCCCTCGGCCATCCGCCCCGAACGCGCAGAGATCGACGTCGACCTGTACGTTCATCAGCCCCCAGGTCCCGCTTCGCGCTGGGCACTGAACTGCGAGCCCGGGGACCGGCTGGTCATCACTGGACCGGACGTGCGCGCAGGTCAGACCGGGTACGGAATTCACTTCGCGTCGCCGGAGGGCCTTCGCCGCCTCCTGCTGATAGGTGACGAATCCGCGCTGCCCGCGATCAACAACATCATTTCAGCGATCGACCCGGATACAGATACTGCGGTCTTGTTGGAACTCGCGGATCCACGCGACAACCTCCTGCCCACGGGCGCTGCACGCCTAGAGACCACGATCATCCAACGGGGGGCCGTGGCTGGAGAAGCCCTAGAGACTGCAGTCCGGACCTGGGGTGACTCTCAACCGGAGCCTCTGGGGGACGCAGGGTTCTATGCCTGGATCGCCGGGGAGGCGACAGCGACCACGAACATCCGCAGGTATCTGACCCAGCATCTGGGAGTTCCGCGCGAGCACGTCACCTTCCAGGGCTACTGGAAACTCGGAGGCTCGCTGAGCGGATGACCCGGCATCAAACCTCCACCACCGACCCCACCGCCGAACCTCAGCGGCACAGCTCATTGGCAGAGCTGGGGGCTGGTTACCTAGCCCTCGGTAAGCGTGACTTGGGCCTTTTCCTCACGGCCAAAGGCCCAGAGCAACAGCTCCTCCGGGGCACCTTCAATCCGAAGCTTCGGTGCTGAAGCCGGACCGCTGGTCCGGGAGCCGTAGCCTGGGCTGACGAAGGTGATGCGTTTCTTCGCGCCGCGTGCGGCCATCGGGAACATGAGTGCCCCCTGGCCCCACAGCCGTTTGCGCAGCTTTGCGGAGATGACCCGTGGGCTGCTCGGGTCGAAATCGGGCTGTGCACGCAGAACGTCTTCGGTGTGGATGTAGAACTCGGCCGTATTCATCATGTCGTTGAGCGGTGGAAGCGACTGCGGGAAGAACACCGGCGGTCCGGCTTCGGCGCGCTTGACCAGCTGGGCATATCCGGTGTTGCGCAGGTTCTCGAGAGCTTTGCTCGCCCAGTCCCCGACCAGCGGCAGCTGCGGGCCCACCATCAGATCTGGACGGGAATCACGGATGACGATGTGCAGGGCCAGGTCCTCGGCAGCCCATCCCTCACAGAGCGTCGGGGCGTCGGCGGTGACACCGCGCAGGGCGGTGGCAAGGGCTTGGCGTTGCTCAGAAGCTGTTGAGGTCATGACCCCAAGTGTATGGTCGGGACCATCAGTTGGGTACGGGAAGGACCACAATGATGGCTTCGCACAGCACCACCGCCGCACCGGATTCAACGGTCAAGCAGATTATCGCGCTGATCCTGTTCGTCGGAATCCCACTGGCCGTGGGATTCCTGGGCAGCATGCTCACCGCCGATCAGATCGACGGCTGGTACGCCGATGCGGACAAGGCCGCGTGGACCCCACCCGATGCCGTCTTCGGTCCGGTGTGGACCGTGCTCTACCTGCTGATGGGCGTAGGCGCATGGCTGGTATGGCGACGCCGGCAGAGCGTGAACGCCACCCCGGCCCTGGCACTGTTCGTGGTTCAGCTGGTGCTCAACAGCATCTGGTCCCCGCTGTTCTTCGGCGGCTTCCCGCTCTTCGGCAGGGCCGCACTCTGGGCGGCCTTCGCGCTGATCGTGGTGTTGATCGTCGCGATCGCGCTGACCATCTGGCGGTTCCGGCCGATCTCCCGGGTGGCGGCAGCGCTGCTGCTGCCGTACCTCGCGTGGACGCTTTACGCCTCCACGTTGAACTTCTACCTTGCACTGATGAACGGCGAGATGGGCCTGGCGCTGAACCTGCCACTGGGCTGAAGCCAGCGGGGATCAGTCAGCGATCAGCAGTTCCCGCAGTTTGGCGGAGACATCAGCGTTGGAGGGTTCCACCTGATGGCTGCCGTCTGGGTATACCACTACGGGAATCTGCTTGCGGCCCGAGATGTCCTCCGCGACCTGCGCCGCGGCGGCATCGTGTTCTAGATCGATGTACTCGTAATCCAGGCCCAGCTCATCGAGCTGTTTCTTGGTCCGTCGGCAGTCGCCGCACCACTGCGCGCCGAACATCCGAATCTTTGTCCCGGTGCCCTGGGCGTCCGTTTCTTGGGCCTCTGTCTTAGTCTCATCCGTCATTGGTGAATCCTCTCAGCTGCCGAGCACGTGCTCGAGCGCTTCCTGCAGGGTGTGGTGCCGGAAGGCGTAGCCCAGGGACTGCGCCTTCACGGAGGTGACCTGCTGATCGGCACCGACGATCTCCTTAGCACCCTGTTCGCCGAGGACCAGCTTCGGTCCGAAGGCGGGCACCGGGACAGCAGAGGGGCGGCGCATGACCGCTGCCAGGGTTTTGGAGTACTGCTTGGCGGTGACCGGCTCCGGGCCCACGCCGTTGACCGGACCTTCGGCGTGCGGGTTCAGCGCCAGGTGCACGATCAGCGAGGCGATGTCATCGATGCTGATCCAGCTCTGCCATTCCTTATCCCCCAGCGGTCCGCCCGCGCCCACGGTGTAGAGCGGCAGCAGCTGAGACAACGCACCTCCGGCAGGGGTCTGCACGATCCCGGTCCGGACGATCGCCACGCGAACCCCGGCCTTCTTCGCCGGCGCTGTGCTCTCTTCCCACTTCTGGCAGACCTCGGCGAGGAAGTCGTTGCCCGCAGGTGAGTCCTCGGTCAGGATGGCGCTGCGGCTGGAGCGGTCGGCCGGCGTCGCGCCGTAGTAGCCAATGGCGGAGCTGCTGACCAGCACGCGTCCGCGCTGATCGGATTCCTCCAGGTGTGCCAGCGTCGTGGCGATCAGCGAGGTCCCCTCCACACGAGAGTCCAAGACCTTTTTCTTGTGCTCATCGGTGAAGCGTGAGGCCAAGGGGTGCCCGGCGAGGTGGATGACGGCATCCACGTCCCGCAGCGACTCCGGATCCAGGGTTCCGGCCTCCGGGTCCCAGGCGATTTCCCCGTTTGAGGCGTCCACCGAGCCGGCTGCACCGCGCACCATGCGGCGGACTTCGATCCCCGCACCGCCGAGCAGCGCGCAGACATGACGTCCGATCAGCCCGGTCGCTCCGGTCACGGCGACTACCTTGATCGGGGCAGCTTCTGGTACGTGGTGTGGATCCTGGTTCTGTTGCGAGGCAAGGCGTCCATGGGACTGGTGGAAGGCCAGGTCGTCGCTGCTCTGGCGTCCACGGAAGGCAAAGATGCGATTCAGCTCTGTCTCAAACTGACGTGAAATGACCCTCTGCACCGCGGCGGGGAGCTTATCCACTATTGGCAGCTCGTAGGTGACCTTTTCGCGCAGGACCATACCCGCGCCGTCGTCCTCGAAACTGCGGTCATGCCGCCAGGACTTGGCGGGACCCGAGATCATCACATCAGAGAACCCCCGCCCGGGGCGGAAATTGGTGTGCCGCGCGCGCCACTTGGAGTACCCGCGCATCGGCAGCGAACTGGCCGAACCGGCCATATCGACCAGACCGGCGAGCGTGGTGCCGAAGAAGCTGGGCATATTGATCCCGAGCACCGACTCCGAGCCGTCCTGAAGACCATTGCTGGGTTCTTCGATGACCCGGCCGGCGAAGGGGGGATGCAACCGCACCAGCGCACCCGGGCGGGAGTACCACTCGAAGACGTCTTCACGGGAAAAGGGCAGGTGGGTTTCGTATTCAAAGATCGGCATTATGCCTCCTGGTGGCTCAGCACGGGTGCTTAGCCGGAACGCTACCAGGC
>Ga0265797_10004088_pt1 | contig 22641 bp, 20 predicted proteins | sample P2T30metagenome_FD_192433 | JGI IMG/M metagenome (GOLD analysis project Ga0265797, IMG submission 192433) | Plant litter microbial communities from East Loma Ridge, Irvine, California - P2 T30 | ecosystem: Environmental > Terrestrial > Plant litter > Unclassified | place: USA: California... | reverse complement strand
TTGCTACAAGCGGATGAGAAGAGATCTGATGTTGTTGGTACATGAGAGCGCGAATTTACGCCGGTGGTCGAGGTTGTATGTAAGTGTGGATGTCGCGTGTAAGGCAGAATGAGGCAAAGACCATGTGATTCGCGCCGCGCCGAGAATCGCAGCTCGGGCCAAGCGGAAGTGAAAGAAGGAACGACCAGTCACTGACATCGAGAAGTCTCGCGTGACTTCGCACCGTGAAAAGCTGAGAACAATCGCGACGATCGCGTCAGTCAGAATTAGTGACTTCAGTACAATGTTGATCCTGGGAACAAGCATATTACAGAAGAATTATGTAGACAGGTGTACCTACGATAGTTGCACCCAACGGAAGAGCACAGTCATACCGATCATAAACGACATTTGCGTCCAATTGAGGGACCAGCAAAGCTGTTTCCTACCTACGCTGTAAGTAATAGTGTATGATTAAATTACGAATACGAAACAAGATCACTTGATGAGAAAGCGCTCATCCATTGCGTGACCGGCTTCAATTGGAAAAGAAGACCAAGAAATCTTGCTTGCCTGTCAAATGGGTAGCAAGCTCTTAGAAGCCGTCAGTAGCTGGAGTCGACGATTCCAGTTTGACGTTAATAGCGAGAACAAACATGGCACAAGAGGCATTGTGATGATACGTGTACGTGTGATACGTAGTATCTGAGAAACAAAAGCTCTTAACGCCATGATAACCCAGGGTACCTGCAATGCGATCCTGGCACTCTCTTCCTGACTGGAGAGCCTGGAACAATTCAAGATTCATGGTCAGCATATCCAATAAAGGAAAGTACAGACAAAGCCATCAAAGCGACAATAGCGCTATGACTGTTGGTAGCAAAGGGAACTGCATGGCATCGTGTCCAAAATGCCTTCCGTTCCATCGTGAGTATCGATAGCCCTGCGTGATATGCCAGAACAAAAACCACGAATCCATCTCACCAACCTCTCACTTGATCCATCCCAACTCCTTGCCCGGCTCCGTCGGGCTCACAACCAGCTTAGCCAACAACTCAGAAACTGCCTCTCGACCCTTGACATCAAAATCAATATCGTAAACGTCGGGGTCCACAGTGCGAATCCACACAGCAAAGCCAACAAGTTCTGTACAGCCAGCTGCTGCTCGCAGAACAGGCCTCCACAATTCCCGATTCGCACCCACATCCGGACGATCATCTCCTCGATGGGCACCGAAGTGCAACTCCTTCAGTGTAGCCGCATGTTTCTGCACGTATCGACAAACAGAAGGCAAGACGACCCACAAGTCCGGGCTGTAGATCTCGAAGCTGCGTAGAGAGGTGAACGGCTGAGTCTCAATGACCGTGTCGATAATCTCGTCTTCGATCGTCACGAGCCCGATTAGGTCGCTGGGCATAGGCTCGAAGAAGTCCAGGCCGAGCTGCTCGGTTGCTGGACTGCTTAGTAGGGCTTGCAACGATCTTCTAATCTGCTTCAGTTCCCGGTCGGCGTTTGTTTCCGGCGGTAGGTGTCTTGTCATCCGAGAGACATTGATGTACAAGCGTTTGAGCTTCGAAAGAGCATCTTGGAGGCGAGGTAGAAGGGATTTCGAGATGTTCAGTTCGTGCAATTGCAAGTTGCGAGGAGAAGAAACCAGGTCTTCGCATTGAGTGTAGCGTCCGCCTTGCAAATCCACTTGTTCGATGATCAATTGACGCCCTCGCGACTTGCAAAGCGAAGCTGCCTCAGCAACAGCTGCCAGCAACTTCCGCGTTGTGATTGTAAGGTTGGTCTCACCACTGGCCAAGTACTCCCTGTAGAGAAAAGACTCGATCTTGATGCCGGCGAGTGTATCCCAGTCGTCCTGACCCCAGGCATGACGATCGGGAGCAGTACCGATACTCCGCACATTGGGGAGGGCTGCCAGCGCGTTCGCGATCAGTCTCACATCATCGCCATTGGACTCGATGGAACTTTGCTCTTCGGCGGCTTTCATGTACTGACGAGCAATGCCTCTGGTGCTTGGAAGATCATAGAGCGAAAGAAAGTATCCAAACAAGCCGGATCCCTTGTTGCATGCGCGAGCGATGGCGTCCGTAACTTCATCCGCATTTAGTACCCTGTCTGGGTCCGAGGTAGTCATGAGAGCTTTTTCCACTGCATTACCCGTAGGTAGACGGTACGTCGAGCAGGTAAGGCTTTTGGGGAACGTGTTCAAGGACAGCCCAAAGCTGTTCTTGTGTGCCGCCACGTCCCGCAGACGGTGAAGGCTTGCGGTAGTAAAAGCGACAGAAATGTTCGTGAAGTAGGTGAGAGCGAAGACTCTGAATGTTTTCAAGTACAGTTCTTTGCAAGTCAGGCGCAGCGCGCGGAATGCTTCGAGGCTCTCATGGTCGCCTTGCAGATGCTCCGCGATGTTCTCGGTGACCTCGGGCGGCAGTTGGTCCATCTCGCCAGTCTGCAATCTGTGCGGCAGGCAGAGCGAATGTGGTGGTGATGAAGTATGCGACGGTTTGCGCCTACGAGGCCGAGTCCAGGTGGTGCAGGAATCGGGTATCCAATTGATGTGCAACCTGCGGCGTCTGTGTGGCAGCAACTCAGTGAGAGAAACTGCTTGTGCGGTAATGCGTTAGCAAAAGACTGGTCGCGAACAATGGTAAAACCAAAAACAGAAGCAGCGGGCAGATGGCAGATGGCAGATAAAGCAGCGAGCTTCTAGGAGGTCGCGCTCAGTGGTAAAAGCGAAAACCAAAGCGGTCGGAAGCTGGCAGATAAAAGCAGCGAGCTCCAGCTTGGCAACGCCCCTCGAAGCTGCGCAAAGTGAAGAGTGAAGTTTTGCAGTCACTTTCCTCAGACTTCAGCCTGACTCGCGAAAAGCAGTGAACGTAGAAAAAGAAAATGCACACAAGGGAAAGGGATGACAACTAAAAAAATCTTCGCTTTTTCCTTTTCTCTTGCTATACACAGTGATCACTTCCGCCGACTAGGCTCCCATTTCTCTTTGGGGGGGAAAACAGAAGAAAGAAGTAGTCTAGAATCTGTTTTTACATGGCTCCGACAATAAAAGACAAACAGCTCTCGACGCATTAGAAACTTGCGTCTATCTGACGAGCAAGCTCTGCAGACGAGCCTCGGCGGCGATGACCTGTGAGATTAGAGTTAGCGAATGGTCTTGAAAAGAGAAATTGTGGCGAGTCACTTACATCAACAGCCTGCCTAACCTCCAACACCCTCCTTGTCTCCGCGACCCAGTCACGGCTCAACACACCAGCCCAGCCCTTAAGGCCATTCATCTCACGAGCGGCGCTCTCGAGGTCGCCCTCCTCGAGCAGAACCTCGGTCCTGGCAAGAGTGGCCTCGACATCGTCGCCACTGGGAAGTCCACGCTCACCCTTCTTGGTGAACATCATCTTGCTGAGAACAGCGCTGGCGGCGTGTGATGCAATACCGGCGTCCTCGGGCAGGAGAGAGGCCTTGCGAACCTCAGATGCCACACGGCGGAAACGGTCGATCAGGTTGGCGGGGGTGGGGATGCCGCGCTGGTAAGCGCCGGGGTTGATGGAGGCGATAGCGGCGTTGACGACGTCGTTGCCCTTGCTGACCTCCTTCAGGGCGACGAGCTCGTTGATGAACGGTGTGGGGTGGTCGGTGTGCAGGACAGCGTTGCGGACGGACTCGAGAGCGACCTGCAGGTGCTGGGTGGCAAGAGTCGAGTCGATGACTTCGCTCCAGGAGTTGGAAAGCTTCTCGAGCTCAGAAACAGAGGTGGAGAGCTCGTCGATCTTGGAGAGACGGCCGTCGCGCTCCTCCTCGATCTTGGCCTTGACCGACTCGGAGAAAGTCTTCTGCAGGTTGATCTCTTGCTCAAGAAGCGCGTTCTTGTTCTTCTCCTCGATGACGCGGCGGGCGGCCTCGAGCTCAGCTTCAAGACGCTGGTTGTAGGTGTTGCTCAGCCTCTCGCGCTCGGACTCGTACTCGTCACGCCACTTGCTCTCGGTCTCGCGCATCTCCTGTTCCAGACGGCGCACGAGTTCCTTGGCGGCGCCGTCAAACTCGGTGTGGGCGTTCTGGATCTGAGTCTGAGCCTCGTGAGCAGCAGTCTCCTTGAGTGTGGAAACGGCACTGATGATCTTGTCGAGATCGCTCTTGGCGCTGGAAACGGTGGAGCTAAGCTTGCCAGCCTCGGAGCTTGCGTTGACAGCAGTAATGATGTTGTTGACCATCTTGACGAGCTCCTGAACAACAGGCTCAGTAGCCTCGGGGACATTGACGTGGTCAACAGTGGCAACGGCAGGCTTGGGCGCAGGCGCAGCAGCAGGAGCGGGAGCAGGAGTGACAGCCTTCTTGACCTCCTCCTTCTTCTCGCTCACAACAGCCTTGGCCTTCTCGGCAGTGTTCTTAACAGCCTCGACCTTAGCACCCATGTGAGGTCCCTTCGCACCAAGATCGCTCTCAGCATCCGAAGCCTTAGCGGTCAGACCGCTGCTCTTGCCAATGGTGATCTTGTTCTCTCCGCGCATCTGGGGCCAGTTCTTGTGGTCCACAGGCTTGGACGGGAAGCGCTTGCGGAACTCGCGCTCCTCGAAGTAGGCCACGGCATCCTCGCCGCCAGGAACGTACTCGGTGAAGAAGTCGTGGAAGTTGTCGCTGTTGAGCGCGTAGTAGACACCACCGGCGTATCCGAGAGCAGAGAGGACGATGAGGGTCAAGAGGAAGCGGCGGAAACGGCGAGGCTTGGGCTTGATTGGGCCAGTAGGGCCAGTTGCTGCGGTGCCGTGGCCGGTGGGAGGAAGGTTGCCGTGAGAGGGCGAGACGTTCTGTGCAGCTCCAGTGAGGTTCGGGGCGTCCTTTGCGACAGCTGCGGCGGCCTCGGCGGGTGTGGGAGGGACTCTGGGAAGACCTTGGACGGGAATGTCGCTGGTCGCGGCGGGCTGGGGCTCGATGGACTGGGTGATGGGCGGCTGAGGGACACCGGCGACCTGGTGGCTAGCGGTGCCAGGAAGGACAGTCTTGTCAGGTGATCTCGCGTCGGCGAATGTGCGCTGCGGGAGAGGAGTGTTAGCAGGGGTGTTCTTGGAGTAGGTGGTTGCGCGCGCGTGTGCAATGCAATGGCTGCTGGCTCAACGTACCACGAGCGGCTGGCGCAGGCGCTGCGACTGCCATTGGGACCTGGCAGTCCTCTGCAGGCCTTGCTCGGAGGCTCTGGCGCCGCGAGCAATGGCTAAGCGCAGCATAATTAAAGGTGAGTGTGTGGTCGCGTGTGTATAGCAACTGCTACTGAGCCTCCAAAACTATCGCTCTCAGCAAGCCAGCTTCAGAGAGAGCCTCGAAGTCGGCACCAGCTCATCGCCGGCCCGGGATCATCCGCTCTGAGAATGAGCGAGGCCAAGACTCTGCCTATACTGTCAATAACTCTCCATCCTTCAATGTTCAAGTTAAAGAGAGTATATATCCAATCGAAAACATCTCGTGTAACAGCTGATCACTTTATAGCCTTTAAAAGTCGTACTTGTTTCCATTCATAATTGGGAATAGCTTATCACAATACTGAAAGATATCTATGTACTTCGCTGCCGAGACTATCGCGATACCGAGTTTTGTTCGAGCCTTTGAGTACTAGTCAGGCTACTATGATGAATTCATGCTACTTTGTAATGAAAAGAGCGATGTGTTTTAGACGATCGATTGTCAGACAATTCTACATGTAGGAACCATCGCCCTAAGCTGCTTCCCTTCAACACCTCCCCCGCGTGTCGACTCCACCTCCATCATCCTCGAGACCCACACCATACATCTAACCATCACAGTTACACAACACAAACCCATCAAGATTATACTTCACCATCTAAACATTCAATCAAACAAGCAACCATGGCCGAGCCCCAACCACAAGGTGTGCACGAAGGCGCCTCGACTCCTCCCGCGCCACCAGCAGCAGCATCCGCAGGTGCCACCGCCGCCGAAGCAGCAGCCCTCGACTCCCTCGACAACAAAACACTCTCAGACGCTTCTAGTGCTCCGAAGAAGGAAATCGACCTCAAAGCTCTCAATGATGCGATGAAAGCTCTTGACAGTGGCGCCGGTGGCAAGAAAGTATCAGCAGCAGCCGCAGCGGCAGGCGGATTGAAGAAAGATGAGGGACCGGCTAAGTTGATCAAGGTTGATGCGGCGGATGTGACGCTTTTGGTGTGTTGGTCCTTTTTTTGCCTTCAATATTTGGGCGGCCAATGGAGTTTAATTGATTGTTTAATGCTAATGATGCGATGCACCAGGCTGAGCAGCTCGATCTCTCACGACCAAAAGCCACAGAGTTATTGAGAGCGCACGATGCCGACGCTGTTCGTGCCATGAAAGGATGGGTCTCTGCCGCTGTCTAGGAAAAGACTCGAGGTGCTATTGATTAGAAGAAGCGGTAGACATTCTCAAGATAGCACCACCAGAATCTCAATGAAGATGATGATGATGATGATGCAAGAGACGCATATCTGCTGTACTGCTACACAACCTTTACATTGACGGCCAAGCCCAAAAGCCAGATGTCCAGACTATCAAAAAAACGAAAGTCTCTACGAAACGACGCAAAGAGCGTGCAAAGGGTATTCCCAACCGTAAACACCATGGATCTCCAAAGGGAAAAAGAGATAACACACGACCCAAGAAACTCCCCACCCAGAGCCTGCCAAACCACGAAATCATCAATCATCACCCTCCCAGAAGGAAGTCATCCTCCTGTTCTTGCTAGCATCCTTCTGAAGATCAAGCTTGCGAACACGGTTTGCAGGCGCGGTCATCTGGATCAGCTTGTCCGGAGCAGCAAGGTAGTCAGGAGTAGAGATCTCAGACTCATCGTCTTCAAAATCGTCATCGTCTGGCACGCCAGTCCATTTTGCCACCGGGGTGAACTCAACATCGTTCTCGCTTTTCTTCTCAGACGAGTCCAATTTCATCGCGGAACGGCCAATAGATTGGCGGCCACTGCTCTTGCGGTCACGCACGATGTTGCCACCGACGTTGATGAGAGCTGAAGGCTCCATAGACTTGCGCCTGCGGTTTCCGCCGCGAGGCACATCCGTGACATCGACGGCGTATGCATCATCGTCCTCGTCGACACGAGACCCGGACGCGTCGCAGTCGGAGACCCAGCGGCTGTTGACACAGTGGATGACGAAGCCCTTGCGAGTACTCTCAACTTCCTTGTTATTCAAGCGCACACGCTGAAGGGTTGTCGGTGATCCGTCCTTGAAGATGACGTGAGTTACACGCTCACTCCATGCCTTGGTCGTTCTCGCACCCAGACGTTGGAGCAACGAAATGAAAGGCGCAGAAGCCGAAGCCCCGTCCAAAGTGAATACCTCAACAAGAGCTACAACACCTCGTAGGGGAGCACCAGGGTGCGGCGTCATTGGGACTTGTGATGGTGTCCCAGCTGGCGCCTTCAACGGGGTCTTAATCGGTGTGTGTGATCCGTATCCAGGTCCGGCCGCCTTCAGTGCGACCTTCCTGAGATTGACGGGTTTCTGTGATGTAGCCGGGCGTCTCGGACTGGCGTGAGCAGGCGAGCGGAACCTTGAGGGAGCAATGACTGTGTTTGCGCGTTCATCATAGGTCTGTTTTGGAGGCAGACGAGGGAAGCGCTCTTTCGGAGTGCTTGGTTGTTGTTTTGGCTCAGCATCAACAGGCACTTCATAGTCTTCCTTGGGAGGCAGGCGAGGGAAATGTGCTTGTGGTGTGACCGCGGAAGGCTTTGCTTGCGATTTCGATCCACGAGGCGTCTGCGTGGGCGTGACATGGCGAGAGGACGACGCTGCTTGTGAAGTAGGCTGAGAGGCAAGTCTTTGCACCGTTGCTGGACGTCTCGGTTTGCCCTGAATTGGTGTGTGGAAGCGAGCAGGAGGAGCAGCTGTTCGTGCTTGCTGGTCGTATGTCTGCCTCGCTGAGCGCCGAGGGAAACGCTCTTGAGGAGTGGCGTGTGAAGAAGGGCCTGCAGTAGGGGTTGTGGTCTCGGACAACTCCTGAGATACTGCTTTCTGCGCGGTTGGGATTTGCTGGACTGGAGTGGTAGCTTGAGCGCGAATACGGAACGGCACATTAAATGACTGTCCCTGCTCGCTAGCTTCGCCGTGAGACAATTTGCGTACAGAACCTGGCGTTGATGGCTTCGATTGGCCTTTGGTGGGTACTTGCCGACTTTGTTGAGAAGCCATCCTCTGGATAGTTGCAGGATATCTGGCAGGTCCATGGCTGGGAGTTCGGAATCGTGATGTTGCTGCCACGGTCTGTGCCTCGAATTGGCCATCATACTGATCTCGAGGCGCGCGAAGTGGGAAACGTTCGCCTATCTGCGTAGTTGGGGTCTCAAGAACAGTGTGCGAGTCTCGCTCGATGACACTTGAAGACTTCCTCACAGAAGACGGCCTACGCGTGCTAGCACTGCGCACTGGTGTCTCGACTGCGGCGACGGAAGAGCGTCTTGATCGTGCCCACCATGACTGATCGAAAGGACGTGCGACCCTAGCAATGCTAGATCCGTCCGAAGTTTTCGGTCTGGCGTCAGATCCAATAGGCGTCTGGTTACCAAGCGCTGGAAGCGATTTCCGCCTCGAAGACAATGTTGGCCACGCGTAGTGAGGAACCGACTCGTCAACTTCTTCCAGAACTTCGTCCGCATCATCTGATGAGGCCATTGTAGCTGTTTGAGTTTGGTCATTGCCAGCGGCGGACCGCTCCAAGGACTCTCGCATCATGGCTGAACGAAGCTTGTCGCTAGGCTGTGTAGCATCGTAGGATCCGGCTTCTTCTTCCTCCCACTCGAACGCCACTGGAATGGTAGTTTCGGCACTTGTGATGATGACGGTGTTTTCAGTATCGTCCGCCTCGCTTGGTGCAGGCTCGCTTTCAGAAGCCTCTTTTCCCTCAGCAGGCGCTGCACACGGAAGTGTGTCCAACTGCATGGTGGGCTCAGAAAGCGCAGCGATATCGACGAAGTCGTTGAGATTCATCGTCGGCTCTTCGTTCAATTGATAGTGATCATGATTCAGCTCCAGCGAGGGCTCGTCGAAACCAGACTGCAGATTCTGGAACACGGCGAAGTCGTCATCCACCCGAACTGGAGTGCGTACATCCGCAAAATGCATGTCAAAGTCGATCGGAATGGTCGTGTCCTCACGAAGATTCTGCCAAGGAATTGTTTCAGGTCGTGGCGTCTTCAGACCAAACATGGTACAGTCATCATGTTCGTCTTCGCTGCTTTCATCTGATTCACTGTCGTCCTTTGCATGAACGATGACACTACCGTCAGCGTCAACCTCGTAAGAAGCTACAGGTGGGTCGGCGATAGGCGAGTCCACCTCCATGTCTTCTCCATCGTCGTACTCTGCCACTGGAGGTTCAATGAGAGACGAGTCATCATCATCATCCATATCTTCTTCGGATGCCTGCGGCTTCACTGGAGTTGACTCTTCATCGGATAGGTCTTCCGCGTTGTCGTGCGAATACGTTGGTGGGTCGATTGATGGAGAGTCTGCAAGCTCGAGGTTTTGGTGCTCGTCTTCCGAATCCTCATCGACGACAATTGTCTCCTCAGGGTCGTGAGCATGATCATCGTCGGTATGTTCATTTGCCTCATCTTCCACCTCGACCATCTGAACATCATCATCACTTGCTTGTCCCTGCTCCTCAGTCTCTTCATCTGGTGTCGCGGCTCCTTCATGGTCGGCGGTCTCTTCATCCTCGGCGACAGGCTCAGTTGGCAAATCGGTCACGCTGTCTTTCTCGAGTTTCCTGAAAACGAAAGGACGATCGTTCGCGCGCGCAATTGTCATTGGCCTGACTGCAGACTCGGATGTTGCAGTTCGGTCGCGAGGCTTCTGAGTCTGTGGTGTAGCGCCACGAGCGACACGTCTCCGAGGAGGTGTGTGCGCAGGCACATCTGAGTCCTGTCGTTTGGCACTGCTTTTCGGCCGTGTTGAAACCTGCGACCTCGTTTGGCGGGTCCGCCTCATAGGCGTCTTTGGTCCACTGAGCTCATCGTCTGAAGCCGACTGCTCTGCCTCCTCATCCTCATCTTCTGTCTGTTCAAGATCTGCTGCGTCGATTTTGTCTTCGGTGTAGTCCTTAGGCTGCTCAAACTCAGGCGCCGGCGATCCTGGAGGTGTAGTTTCCCGCGAGCTTAGTGGCACCTCTTCCTCGATGGGCTGCTCTGCAACAGGGGAGGTCTTGCTCGGTGACATTGTCTTGACAGGCTGTCCCAGAGCTTCAGTAGGCTCTGTAGGACTCAAATCAGGAATTTCGGCATTCTCATCTGAAACGGCGCGCTTGCGTGATGTGCGTGTCGAAGGTACTGGCCGAGTCCTCTGAGCCGGCTTCTCTTTCTCATCCTCTGCGACCTTTGCGCCTCTTGTCCGTGCTCTTGAAACCTGTGTGATCTTCTTAGGAGACAGAGGTGGTTGAGCAGCAGGTGCTTTTGTTCGCGTCTGCCTCGCTGGCCGAGCAGCTAATACAGGTTTTGTCGTCGCCGCTGGGGCTAATTTTGCGGGTTGCGCTTCCGGTGCGGACTCTCTCGGTTTCGCAGATGCCGTTCTTGTGGTACGCTTTGGTTGTGGTGCTGCTTTTGTTGGTCTTGTGGCGCGACTAGGCTCAGGTTCGACGGTTTCGGCTCTTTTTGATCGTGTTGCACGTTTTGTGACCGGCTCGGGCTCTTCTGAGATCTCTTGAGGCTGTTGTGGCACCGCTAGCTCATCTTCATCGTCGTCTTCGACCTTTTTCGAACGTGTCGCTCTCGTCCTTGTCGCAGGCTGTGATGATTTTGCTGAAGTGGCCGCGGTGGCTGCGGTGGCCCGCCTCACAGGCTTCTTTCGCAGTGTGAGGCTCTCATTTTGAGGCTCGGGCTCCTCTGTGTGATCGGTACGGGCACCTCGGCGTGTGGCGACCATATTTGCTGTAGTATGTTAGTAGTGATAGTGTGGAATGCGTCCGGTTTGGTGAGAGACAACACCAGCGATAAAGTCCGGTTTCTGTTGATGTTTGTAAACAGTGGAAAGCGCGTCCGGGGAACGACTGCCGAACTCCGAGCACTCCTGGTGGCCCGTGCTGAAACCAGCAGAAACCTGGAAGACGCAAGTCGCTCGTTCCTCGGAGACTACGAACAAGCTTGAGCTGGACTGTCTTGAGTGGCAGTGTCTTTTGGCCCACTGGTGCCGTGCTGCCGACCTATAACAGCTGCCATGATGCATTCTCGCGCACTGCTGTATGATCTCCGAGGCTTGCTCTAAGTACTCTCACTGGCAGCCATAAATGCACGCATGAGCATACAGACCGTTGACAGCGCACCACCAATGTCTAGGAGCAAATGCCTTGTTCTATCGCCCCCGGCTGTAGGCCAAGGTAGTCTCGCTTGTCAGTAGGCAGGACTGTATTCCAAGCTCTCTGCTGCCTCCTCCTGCATCTGCCCAGCCGCAGGACCCGAGAAGGCCTCCCACTAGTGATCCTTCGAGCATCATTCGAGAACCACAGCCACCCTCACAGCCCATCATAAGGCAAAGTCGATGCCGACCTTGCCTCGATACGATACATAGCTGACCGGTCCCGAACATCCTCGTTCTTTCACTCCTGTAGATACAGCATTACATTCACTCCCCTCTGTTCAACAGCAAAATGACGTCCTCGCCACTAGCATCACCAAGCAAGACCTCACTAGCTGAGGAACCTCTGCTGCCCACCTACGAGCAATTCCAGTCCACAGATGCAGCAACAGCGGAAACCCTTCCAGAAAAGACTGCAACAGCAGACCAGATCCGGGACTTCCTGGTCCACCTCCTCACCTCAAAACGAGGTCTCGCGCTCGATCATGCCCGCCGCATTGCATCGAAATGGACGATAGGCAACGGCAAAGAGCTCCGCAGCCACCCACCCTCCATGTATCTCGACATCTTCGGGCGTGAGGACGGCTGGGTCGTGTACAAAGAAGCCAAAACCTGCATCATTCGCGCCGAACAGAGTAAGAAGACAGAGCTGTCACGCATTGGACAGTGTAAGCGCCCTCGATATTCTTAACTATCATGGCGCGCTACAAGCTAACGACTCCGCAGGGATTTTCCCGGGTGTTTCTCTGGCAGCGCTCGGCGGAGTACTATTCGGATTCATACATGGCATCGGCATGGGAAGTGCTGCCTTGGCCTTTGCTATGCTGCCGCTGCTCTTCATAACTGGGGGCTGCGCTATCGGGTCTATAATAAGCATTTGCAGCGAGACAGACCCAGAGAAGATAGTCGAGTCGGAGTTGCAAGCTTGCCTGAGGAAGCGCAGTGAGAGCTAAACAACCTGTACGGCTTGTACATTCTAGTAGCACATGGTGTTTTAATTTCTGGCCATTTCCTTTCTTACATTTCTGTAAGCCTGCGGAGGAACACTTTCGCTGTTGTTCAGAGTGGCGTGTCTTGTCTTTCACGACTTATCAACCACATCTGTGACCGCATATAGGTTTCGTACCTCCGTTGCAGCAGAGCAGCTCTAGCAAGCGCTTGAGTAAATATCTTTCATGTAAGGAGCCATCATTTGAACCATCACCATTTATCATTGTATCTCCACTGAGATGTAGGGGTCCTAAGCTTGCGTTCAATTAGGCATCTCCCTCCTCGCAATCGACTCTTCATCCTCCTGCAGATCCGCCGAGCCATCCTTGCCAGGAGCAAAAGTATAACTTCGCCACTCGTTATTAGACCAGTAAGGAGCTAATTTGTCGTCAGTAAAATTCCACCAACCCAAGTTTACGAGAGCTTACTAGTCTGCTTGCCATTTTCATCAACTTCCCCAGTCAAGTAATGCCAGAAATTCCCATGACCCACAACAGCCACTTCTTTTTCTGGCCTCGCTTGCAACCAAGCCCTCAACTTCGCAGCTCGCTCCTTCAAAGCTCCAGGCGTAGGAGCATAAATCCCCGTATTACTATTCCACCCCTCCTCCACCAGTCTTGCATCAACAAGCTCCCCAAACCGCTCCTCTATAACAACCCTATCGCTGCCCGTATCAGAGGGCAGATCCGTCGCCTCTTGCGCATACGGCAGCAGAACGATAGGTGCGATTTGCTCGAGGCGCTCGGCGAAAGTGTATTTCGCGGTCTGGATGGTCCGTTGCAAAGGCGAAGCGCAGATTAAATCAAGTTGGGCGGATTCTGGGAAGTCCTTGGCGAAGTATTTGCATCTGGCGATTCCTTCTTCCGTCAGAGCTGGGTCGGGAAGGTATTGGTTCTTGTCGGTGGGTTCGAGTTGGTGGTAGCCTTGGCCGTGGCGGACGAGGTAGATGCGTGGGGGCATTTTGTTGGAGCAAGGCCGTGGATTTGGACGTATGTCGATTGGTCTGTCGAATGTCACAGATGCTGATGAGTATGTAGTTTCCAGTCGCAGTAGTCGTGTCTTAGTATGCTGTTCAATCAGTGCTCGTTATGTGTGTATGTATCGTATCGTCCATCGAAAGTAAAAGAACAAAAAGACCGTTCCAAACCACCAAACCGACAGATATCTCTATTCTAAGTATCGTGATATTACCAGGCTCCTCGCACCGCGCCGCGGCGCGCCGCGGAGCGATCTAAATAAGATTCCAGAATAACGCGCATGCAATCTTGGGTTGGGACCGTTGAACGCTGCAGCTGAGAAACGACGTCATGGAGCGCCGAGGATGTTTGATTAGCGGCATTTTGTTGAAAGCTTGATCTGCCAGGCCACGAGGCTTGGTTTGCAAGGCTGATTCGGCGATCTGCACGAGATATGCGATCGTGTGTTTTGACTGCGAGCATCGTTTCGAGGTAGCTACGTCGGCTGCCAACTATTCGTGTTCATTGTCGCGTATTCTAGACCAGATCTACCTGCCTCTGGATCGGGTATCCTATGCTAATTATACAGTATTACAGTCCTTATTACTTTGCGAACACGAAGCGAGGACTCTCATCACCCATCGCCAGGATCTCTTCCTCGGTCTTGCCTTCGACAAGATGGTCTCTTTGACCCGATGCGCGCTTTTTATTCTCCCATGTGTAGTAGAAATGCAGCGTCGCGTATATCACACAACCAGTGGCGACCATGGCCATTGTCACAGCGTGACCACGGACGTAGCGTGGTGCTTCTTCGGTGCTGTACAAGAACGGCGCCATGATGCCGGCGCAATTGCCAAATGTCAGTTGTAGGGCTGTCGCGGTCGTTCTCTTGCCGTATCTTGGACTGTTCGTCGGCAGCCATGCGATTGGGATGCCGACAAGCACATATAGACCCATTGCGGTGAGGAAACATCCACCGTAGTGCACACTGGGACTGCTGTCAGAAACCAGCATCGCATAACCGACGACCGATATCAACCCAAACAGTACGACGACGGGGCCTCGAGATTGACGCCAATCGCTGTATCTGGCAGCAGCCATGTACGAGACTGCACCAAGAGCATAGCAAGGAATGGTCAGAATCTGTACCATCGCACTCGACGCATCCGGCCTGATTCCTCGGATGATTGTTGGCAAGAACGTCGAGTATCCGTAAAGCATCGTGTCCACGCAGAACAAACCGACGTAGAACATGTAGGCTCTCCAGTCGGTCACAGCCTTTTTCACGTCCTTCCATTCGAAGGTCTCCGAAACGCCGGTCTGGCGCGCTCGGCGAACAAGGACCATCTCCTTCTCTTCCGGAGTGAGATAGTAAGCGGTGTCTGGATCATCGGCGAGGAAGAACCAACAAATCACGCCAAGTACCACAGTAGGCAGACCTTCGATAATGAAAATCCATCGCCACCCGCTCAGACCTGCCACTCCGTCCATGTGTCCGATGCCGTAAGCGAGCAAGCCTCCAAAGGCTCCTGCCAATGCCGCTGAGACGAATAGATATCCGATGCGTAGAGCCAATTCTTTCTTGGTATAGAAGAACGTCAGGTAGATCGCGCAGCCCGGGAACAGACCTCCTTCGACCAATCCAAGCAGAAGACGGCAGGCTATCAGCGATGCATAGTTGTTACACAAGCCCATGAGAGTTGCGATTATACCCCATGCCACAGTGATGAACGAGATCCAGCGCGAGGGCGCAATGTAGTGCTTGAGAATCAGATTTGACGGCACTTCGGACAAGACGTAAGTTACAAACAAGACCGAAACAGTGACCTGAAACTGATCACGGCTCATGCCCAGATCCTCTTCTAGGCCGTAGAGTCTGGCATTGCCAATGTTCACTCTTATCACGTTGTCAGTCAAAATTCTGTTTGTCCATCGACGTCTATGAGTAATACCTGTCCAAGAACGAAAGCAGGTAGAGCAGCATGACCACCGGTACAATATACCGATCAAGCTTACGCACTAGCTGGCGCTCCTTCTTCTTGTCGATCGCGGGAAGGCCATCGTCGAGAGTTTGAGTGGCTTTCTGTTCCTCGAAGGTGGAGGCGTTTTTTGGGTCCGACATTGCGAAACGCGCTTGCAAGCTTCGCAACATGGCTTTCGCGCGAACCATAATATAAAGCAGCGTTTAAACGCTAGGCGGGCGAGGGTAATGTCGTATCTTTCTGGTATCACATGCTGGTGGAGTCACAGGACGCCTGCAGTGGACGTGATAAGGTCGTGCCTCCCACTTTTTTCTCCAGTGCCGCCTCAACAAATGCCGGCTCCACCCCCGCTGTCGCAAGTGGACCCAGGCTGAGGCAATAACTTCTACTGTTCTACATCCATGCCTCCTGCTTCCTCCGTAACATGCGTGATAGATACGACGCATATAAGGTACCTATTCAGGTATCCCCACTCTTGCGTTTGGCTATTGGGTACGTTATCTCCTCTATCGACTTCCGTTGCCCTCCACTCCAGCAACACTCACCTTATCGACTCTATCTTGGCTGCAGCACTGGTCACTTGCACCCATGTATTCATGTTTGTAAGCCTGATAAGGTCGAACACGAAAGCAAGCAATGCTGCGTCTTCACTGGCGCATAAGCTGACCTTGGTCACGTTGCACTGCTGAAAGTGGGCGATGAGCGCATCGGGCATGCTTCCTGGAGGCACAGGACATACTACTATTTTTTTGGTATAGCTTTGTGGTTTAACAGCATGCGAGCTTGAAGTCAGTACTGTCTAGTACGCAACTGCTGCTATAAGAAGTGCTCGCGTCACCGGCGAACCTGCTCCTACATGTACTTGCCTGGGACCGAATCCCATCGTCGCCAATTTCGGACACAGTAGATCTGCAAACACGTCCGAAGCTGCCGTGCAATGCTGCTTCGCATGTTTGCACAACCATAGCTTCGAGCTGATAGGGTTTGTACCAGGTCACTAGCCTGGCATGGCACGCCTATGTTAGTGACAGTGGCGTGCCGCTCAGTGCCGATCGAGCTTTCTGCAAGCTAGCAGGTATCACCAACATCAAAGGCCCATGTATATGCAGCGAGGATCACCGCCTTATGACCTGTATCTAACAGCTTCCCCTCCCGACTCACGATGGCCAGGAGTGGGGGACATGGCTCTTTATAACCACATAGCAGACATCATGGTCCGTCAAAAAACGAATTCAGCGAGCGGAAAGCCACCATGGCGGTTCTAAGCTATTGGAGTCTTTCTGCGATATGCGCGTTCCTTGTGTTCGTCCACTACTACATCCTCCCATACCTCACAACATATAAAGGTCTACGCAAGATTCCGGGTCCTCCCCTAGCAAAATTCAGCAACATCTGGCTGGCACTTGGTGCCAGACGAGGCAAGAAATTTGCTTGGGTGCATTGGGCTCACGAGCAGTACGGGCCTGTAGTCCGTGTGGGATACAATCATGTCTCCATCGCAGAGCCAGAAGGCTTGCACGCGGTATATGCGCACGGTAATGGGTTCCTGAAGGAGTGAGTGCACGTTTCAGCATCCAATGTTACGATTACCACTGACTTCGTATGTCCAGCATATACTACGGAGCCTTCGTCTCAGGAGTACTGGGTGTGTTTAACGTACGCGACCGTGTCGAACATGGGCGAAAGCGTAAGATCATAGCGCACGCTTTCAGTCCTGGTGCAGTGCATGCCTTTGAAGGCCACATGTCCGAGAATCTCCGCCGCTGGGTCCAGCAGCTCGATCGTATCGCTCAACACCCGACGCCTAGCCAAACACATGCGAGAATGGACATGATGCCCTGGTGCACGTACATCGCCTTCGATGTAATTGGTGACCTTGCATTTGGCGCACCCTTCGGTATGGTTGCTAAGGGCAGAGACGAGTGCGAGTCTCAAGCCCATCCTGATGGACCGATTATCGTCACCACTGGAGCAGAAACACTGAACCGTAGAGGAGAGGTCAGCTCGACGCTTGGACTGCTACCAGCTCTGCGTCCATTTGCCAAATATCTTCCCGATCCATTCTTCAGCAAAGGAGTAAAATCTGTGAGCAACTTGCATGGTATCGCTAAGGTTGCCGTCGCACGAAGACTCGGTCTCGTCCAAGACCCTGAAAAGGCACCAGCAAAGCGACGCGATATTCTGCAAATGCTTGTTGACGCAAAAGATGCGAGCGGACAGCCAATGTCAAGGGGAGAACTCTTGTCAGAGGCTCTAACCGAGCTCATTGCCGGTAGCGACACAGTCAGCAATACAGCTTGCTCCATATTTTACTGGATCCTTGACGGTGAACGCAGAGCACCTGGAACAATTATACCTCGCCTTCGTGCCGAGTTGGACGCATCAATTCCCACAGATGCGGACATTGCATCCTTCGAGCATGTAAAGAACCTCCCGTTCCTTCGACGCTGTATAGATGAGGCGATACGATTGCACTCTACCTCCGCCATCGGCCTGCCACGCATCGTCACGTCGCCAGAAGGGGTCGCGTACGGAGATACGGTTTACGGCGCAGGAACAGTGTTATCGGTGCCCAGCTATACCATCCATCACGATGCGAAGGTATGGGGTGATGATGTCGAGCAGTTCAAGCCCGACAGGTGGCTGAAAGAGAACCTCACGACGAGGCAGAACCTGTGCTTCAATCCCTTTAGCTATGGGCCACGAGCTTGCGTCGGGCAAAATGTTGCCCGCATGGAACTCTCGTTGATCATCGGTACGGCATTCCACCGTTACGACTTTGAGCTATACCAGGAAAGTCTGGAGTCGCACGAGGGATTTTCGAAGAAGCCGGACAAGTGTTGGTTGGGTATCGCGAGACGATGACATTAGCGTGTGGCTCATTCCTTGCTTGTGGATTCGCGCATGTCGCCGTAGCTCCTGCAAACGTAGCAGTCACTCGCCAAGTAGACACTGTCAGTACTATATCAATATCCAATGAAATCGTGGACCTACCTTGAGGAATAGCCGCTTGAAATTACTGGCTGCCAGTGAGAGATTGTGTGCCGACTTTTGACTACCCATCTGACATGCTTCTAGTAGTTCGTGCAGATCATCGGGGCGACCGAAAGACTGCAAGTCGAGGTTCTCCCCTGTTCAGCGCTCGGCATACTCCATGAAACATACTGCGGTGTCCTTGATTGGTGTTGCGAAGTTCCCACTCCATCCTTGGCTTCAGCTTCAGCTTCAGCCGCACTGCGCCGCGGATCTTCGTTCAACATACAACTATAATTTATTTTATACTTTGTAACGGTTTACAGATACCATCGTCTTGACAGCGTAGCATCATGCCTGGTGTGCCTTCAGGACGTGGATGTGACGCTTGTCGGAAACAAAAGAAGAAGGTTCGTCCAAAGATTACACAATACAGCAGATTCGAATGTTGACCAAGCTGTATAGTGTGATACAGCGCAACCATCGTGTGCAAGATGCAAAAGACTCGGACTAGGATGTACAGGCGGTGGGCAGCGTCGCTTCAAATTCATCCAAGTCGAAGATGCGACCATGTCGAAACGATCGAAGACGCCGCAGACACCACCTGATGCAGTGTATAAAGTGAGGAAGCCACTTTCGAACGACATGACCTGGCTTGCGAACTCTCTCATCTCTGGTCTCCAAGTCAAAGACCCTCGCTTCGATCTGGCCTGTTATGGCACATTTCTGCCCGAGATTCCTCGACGGCTTGGGAAACATCCAGCTTTAGATGCATCTGCGTCAGCTTTGGTGTGCGCATATCCGGCAGTCCACAGCCGGCAACCATCGCGTGAAGCTCTAACAAGATATGGGCATGCATTGCGTGTGCTTCGAACATCACTGGATGATCCGAATGTCGAAAATATTGTGGAGATCCTGTGTGCAATCTACTTTCTGCTCGTTTGCCAGGTATGTATACTATGGACACCATCGTTACCGATTCTAACCGTGGCTGCAGGTCTGGATTGCAAGGCCAGGCGATCGACTCATCAGTCATGGTAAAGCTGTTTCACAAATATTGAATGCTGTTGCTGGGAAGTTCCCAATACAACACCTCAAAGATGGCTTCGAGCACCAGGTTCTAGTATCAATGTGTTTGGTGGTAGTATGTCCTTGGAAACTCTTACGTAGGATGATTCTGAGTCTTTCGCTGACTCTGATAGCTCATCGAAGCGGTCTTCGATCCCACCATCAAGTTGCATCCTTGGTATAGGGAAAACTTTATGGCCCAGCATGGATTTGCTAAGCCACGGCCGCAGCCTCAGCATGTCAAGCAGTCGTCGGAAGGCCTGTCACAGAACAGTATCACTGTGGACTCACTCGCTCGCATACCAGATTTAGTCCACGCGCCCAAGACCCACCACTTGGAAATTGAAGATCTTTACCGACGTGCTCGACTCGATATGGAAGAGCTCGTCATGAAACAAGCCGTCTTCATGCAGAAGCTAGCGGCTGGTGAATACACTTCTCCATCAACAGCCAAAATCGCAGTGGAAAGGGTCATTCCTCTCTGCCAAACTGCACACAGCATGCTCCTATGCGTCGCTCTTGGATGCAATGCTGTCTTGTCGGCCTTCTGTCCAGGGGACATCAGCCTAATCGAAGACCGCGATCGATACTGTGACGATGTGATATCACTCGCACAAGACGTGGCGCCTTATCGTCCCTTGGGGGCAAGCCATTTCCCGATCTGCTTGATAGCGGCCAATCTGACGGTCACTGACACTGGAAAGCGGAAAGAGCTTCGAGATCTGCTGATAGACTTTCAGAAAGACTTCCCGAGTGCTTGCTGGTTGGATGTTGCGGTGAAGGCCAGAAATTCATACTGGAGAGCTCGTCAGGCATATGCAGACGATTTTGCTATGGGGTCTGATTTGAATGATGAGAGAACATTGCAAGGACAAGAAATAAGTCTCTGCGCTGTTCAGTAGATGGCTCGATGGATATCCCGATACAAGATAGAGCACGAATTGATGACCCTCAAGATGTTTCTTGCAAGAAGTGTGCATACGAGTTTGTGAGATGTGAGATGTTCTATAGATTACATCGTCGGCAATTGCTGCCGAAAGCGAGATCTGATGCGCGCGTCATCGCAGCTGCCTGCAGCGCTGCACTACATTAACCAGAGCACCAAACTCGAGCTCTTCCTACATGCCCCTCATCACACCACTCGACACCACTTCACTCCTCTTATTCTCTGGCTCGCGACTGAATATCACACATACGCACATCGCAACGGTACTTTCACACATCTCCGCGCACCATGGCGCAATCGCCTGCTGGACCACGAGGCAATGTCCTCTCCGCTGCTTCTCTCGCCCACATGATCCGTGGAAGCCTACCGAAGGATGCCTCGCCTCAGATCAAGACCTCACATGAAGCCATTGCTCTCGCATCGCACGCCTCAATGTTGGCAGTCGGCTTCCGCATGGTCGGACTGGGCGAAGATCACAAGCTCGAAACACCATCCGACCGCGACGACATCCACGAACTACCGGCCGAGTGGAACTCAAACGCAGGCCACTACTCGTTCCGCTACAAGCATTCACAATCCAGCATGGAGTATCTGCTCAAAGCAAACAGAATGGGAAACAAGGTGGTGGTGATGGGCATGGGCTTGGGCGACGATAAGACATGCAGTTTTGATGTGAAGGTGCAAGAGTTCGTTTCAGAAGGTAACCTGCCGGCAACACCCAAAAAGGAGGGAGCTACAGACGATGATATCGAGCGCGCGATTCAGGATGTGTTCATCAGCATTGGCCGACTCTCGGATCTTGGAAGCTTGATTCGTCTCAACATCATTCAGAAGTTTGCGCCTGGCCTGCAGAAACCTGGCTACGAAGAGACGGCTGAACCTGCAGGCTCTCAGAGCCGCACACAGGAGCCTCGTGGTGCGGACCGACCGCTGAGAGACCCGCTTCGCGAGGATCGCGACCCACCCGCCAGACCTTATCCTTTCACCGATCCGCTTGCACAACCTAGACGTCCAATGCCCGAGCCGATGCCTGGCTTCGAAGACGAGTTTGAAACTGGTCGGCCGGGAAGGAGAATGCCTGGAGGATTCCCCAACATTGGCGAGCGTGATCTCTACCCACAGGGTCTTGGACCTAACGATCCTTTCCGCGGTGGTGTCGGACCTGGCTTCGGAGGCATGGGTGGCGGTGGAATGCATCCCACTTTTGACGATCCTATGTTCGCTGGTCAAGGACAGAGAGGCGGCTATGATCCGCAAGTCCCACCTGGAGCACGATACGATCCCATGGGACCCGGACCCGGTGGCCGTGGTGGACACCCGAGAGGCGCTGGCATGGGCGGCAGACCGCCCAACCCATTTGGAGGATTCGGCGATGGAGACTTCCTTTAGAACACCATGTGACAGGAGTCAGGTATGAACAAGGTAGGAGATGACTACGATATCTACGGCCACGAACAAAAAAAAAGCATGTACTGCCTGGACCGAACACGAATCTTACAGTGTAGGACCATCACGACAAGCAATGAATTGATGACAGCAAAGATACTTCCATCCAGGAACAGCATGACATTCTATGTATCATTCTAAAGAAACTTTACTTTAACGAACGGCTTCAATGTCCGTCGCTTCTCTCACTCGTGACCCCAATCGTATCCTCGCTATGGTTCTGGTCAAACCACTCCTTGCGAGGTTGCATAGTATTGACTGCGCTCTCTCTCCTCTGATCCAGACTCGTGCGATTCCTCTCATAATCCTCACGCTCAAGTTTCAACCTCTCATGCGCGAGCTCCGCCTCTTTCGTCCGGCTCACGCCGCCGCTAAAAGCTCGCTTCTGTCCCATCGTCGGACGATGTAAAGAGTGGGTAACGGAACTCGCATTTGGGCTTGAATTCTTCCGCGACGTGGACCAGCGCCGTAATGTTGCAAGGAGCCCAGTTTCTGACTGAGCGTTCGACTGGTTCTGCGACTGTTCCGCCAAGCTAGGCATGTGTCCCGGCGCTTTGCTCTCGCGTCTCGACCAACTTTCCTCTCCGCGACATTTCCAGAACACGAAGCTGCCAAAGAACGTACCGTCGCTGCCAGGGATGTGGCGCCAGGGCCGTTCGCGCCAGCAGAAGACGCACACGTCGGCGAAGCCCATGAAAGACTGGCAGAAGGAGGAGAGGAGCGAGATAGCGAAGATGGGATGCTGCGCGAAGTAGTCGCTGTAGCTGAGACAGTGGCTTATGAATGGGATCAGCCACATTCCCATGTAGACGACTGGGTAGATGAACAAGATTCGTAATTGCCGCTGTATCGCGCGACGACGTTGACGTAGGGCGCGAGCGCCAATATCGGTGTTTACGCTGCTGGCATGCGAGGTGCTGCAGCGGCCTTCTTCTATCGGT
>Ga0265797_10004087_pt1 | contig 22648 bp, 21 predicted proteins | sample P2T30metagenome_FD_192433 | JGI IMG/M metagenome (GOLD analysis project Ga0265797, IMG submission 192433) | Plant litter microbial communities from East Loma Ridge, Irvine, California - P2 T30 | ecosystem: Environmental > Terrestrial > Plant litter > Unclassified | place: USA: California... | reverse complement strand
AGCCAGCATTCTTATCACTTCCTGCTTAAACTCAGCATCATAACTCCTACGAATTTTAACTGTTTTTTTGTCTTTCATCTTGCATCACGATGTGCAAAAATGTGTGCCGCTTTTTGGAGACACCTCAACATGCTTTTTCAGGAACGCCCAGTCTTCATCCAGAACTTTAATTCCGGTAGTGAAAAGTCTCTGTTTCCCATCAAAGGAAACCAGCCATTTTACAATTCCTTCTCCCTCTTTTGAGGCGCGTTTATCAAGGAATAAATTTACTGTTACAATGCCCATGATTGATCGTCATTTGGTAGTGGTTGCAATAAACTTGCAATACAAATTTAAAAAACTACCGAAAGAATCAAAAAATAAAAGTGTAAAAATATTTATTAACTACTTGATAAACAGATTATTGAAAAAATTTCGAAAAATAAGAAAACAGCAAAAAACGCCATTTTTACGTGACTCATAATCAGTAGGTGCCTGGTTCGATTCCAGGTGGGCCCACATTGAAAATCAAGGACTTAGCGAATTTCGCTAAGTCCTTTCTCTTTTATGTGCAATACAAATTTATTGATTAGCCTAGTTGCGATGAAGTCCGGTGACGCACTTTTATTTCGCAAACCATTTCTAAAATTTCGTCAATAAATTTTACTTAGCTTATTGATAGGTAAATTTTTCGATGTAACATGTCGCTGATCCCACTCATGTATCTTTAAAAATTTGATTGAGTTCTTACCTTAAGTTGGCACCTAATCTGCTTGGTTTTTAAAATAATCTTTCAGTCAAATTTTAAATATTCATTTTGTTCGTTATTTCCGCTTGTTCATTGAACGCGAACAAGCAAATTAAATGAACAAATAATTTTTCCTGAATAAATTTGGCCGTCTCTACCGTTTGGTAGGCACTTGAAGGTAGTTAAACAAGTTTTGATAAATGTCAATCTACACCCAAAACAGTCCTATGGGGCGTGCACCGATCACTTATGCAAATCAGAGGAGAATCCAGCTATACAGAGTATATCGAAACAACGAATATTATTCAGGATAAAAGACTTCGTAGGTACAAGCCTGATTTTCCAGTTTTTGACTGTCCAAGAATTGGGAGGCCCTCACTTAAAACTTAATATTAATCACGGGCTGTCCAGTGAATGGGTAGTATTTAAACATTAGCCTGCGCTCCAGGTACCCGGCTGATCGAAAAACTAGCCAGCAGTTCTCTTTACAAATAGACATTTATCGTTTCTAATTTATTTGTCCAGCTCAAGCTGTCTGACAATTAATTTTAAATCTTTTATTTCCAAAATATTTTTGTTGTATCCAAGTATCAGTGTTCGAATTAATGCAGATATTATCTCGTTATAAGTCAAAGTTTGCTTAGGAAAAACAAAAGGATAAATAAGCCCCAGTCCTTTATAAATGAACCTTACGTTCTTTTGTGCTTTCAATGGAATAATAAATCCTGGCCGGAAGCTGTAAACAGCTTTAAAATGTAGCTCATTTAATGCGTTCTCTGTCCTGCCTTTGATCCTTGCCCACATTATTTTTCCATTTTCCGAACTATCGGCATAAACTCCCGACAAGTAAAAGAAAACCATATCAGGATTCAAAAAGACAAGTTCCTTTGCAAACATGATTGTGGTATAAAAAGTGATGTGGTTGTATTTAACCTCGCTCATACCAAAGGAACTTATCCCTGCGCAATAGAAACAGCCATCATAGCCAGTTATTTGTTCTCTATGAGCAGCTAAATCTGTAAAATCTTTTACAATCAGTTCAGAGAGTTTGTGATGTATTAACGGAGAAGCTCTTCTATTTACCATCAATACCTCGGTAATACCAGGGTGATCAAGAGAAGCCAGCAAAACGCCTTCCCCAATCATTCCTGTGGCTCCCGTAATTATTATTTTCATTTTCTTATTTTCGTTACTCATCAGCGTTCAATCATTTTCCAAAACATAGAGAATGTATCCTCCATGATTTTATGCTGTTCTTTTCTGGTGAATTTATTTGACGAAAGGTATTGATTTACACCAAATACCTGATTACTGATCAAAATGTACAATAAATTTACATCCGTGTCAGCGATCTGTTGCTCCTTGATAGCCAGACTAAAAAGTTGCAATACAGGAGCTATCTGAGCCGAAATCTCATCGCTCCCAATTTTTTTCAGATAAGGAGAATTGGAGAATTGCGCCAGAAACAAAAACTCGTTGGGACTACGCAGCGACCAATTAAGCGATTCTTGGTAATACGTCTTGATAGCTTCCTTTGTTGAATTAACTTCTGCCAATGCAACATTTATACTTTCTGCTGCCAGTCCTTTTAATTTTAAATAGAGTGAAATGATCAAGTCATCTTTAGTCGGAAAAAAATAAAACAAAGTCCCTGTTGCTATCCCTGCCTCCTTTGCAATTTTACTGGTCGGTGTATCATTAAATCCTTGTGATACAAACAATTCCAATGCGGTTTGAAGTAGTTTTTCCCTTTTATCCATAGAATAAGATTATTTTGAATGCAATCAAAGTACAAAAAACACATATATACCCCGATTGCATTCCTAATATTACTGACTATTACTTTATATCATTCATCGGGCCACAGAATAGTTCATTAACTATAATGGTATCCAAATATTCATAAAGTCCGCTAATTAGGCCATCCTTAAAGGTTAAAAGCAACATCACATTGTTTTCGTAAATACGACCATCCTTTCGCGTTCCCCGAATATGAACATTAAGTGCTGCCCGCTCCTGGTCTGCCGTGATAGATTGAAGCGTCATTTTCATTCCCTCCGGAAATCGTTCTGCTACCGTGCCCCATAATTTTGCCTGGTTTTTTCGTGATTGGTAACCTCCAAACGGCCAGGATCCATCACCACTTAACCAATAAACACAATCAGGCATTTTTAATTTGGCCATTTCATCGAAGTTCCCGACCACCATTGCACTGAAATATTTTTCTGCTATTTCTTTTGTTTCCATGCTTTTATAATTTAGTGACTGTTTAGTCAGTCACTGCAAATGTACAATAATTTATTTGCCAACAAAATCTGCAAGGCTTTTAAAAAACTTCTTACACCGGATTGCGCTGTTCTACCTTGGCTCCTATATTTGCTACTATTTGTGACTCCATGCTGCTACTTCCAGAAGTATATGATGTGCCAATTTGTGGAAGTCTGGACGCCGTTAAAACCTGGAACGTTATGCATTTCCATGATACGCGGCCCGCAGGATTTTGTCTTTAAAAGACTTACTGTTAACCCGATAAACAAAACGGCGCTTTTTAGAATGACTCAACGTATTATAGGAGCCTTACCAAATGGTGGTCAGTGATGTGTTGTATGTAAATCAGGAAAGCGAATGCAGGTCATGGAAGAAAAAGCTGGTTTATCATCTTAACACGCAAACAGACGGTAGCTTTACCGAATTTCCACAAGTAAACTGAGTTGCATATAGCCGCTTAGGCTAGGCTTTTTAATTGAAGTTAAACGTGCTCTATGCTATTTAATCAAATCCGAATCATCGGTCAAGAAGTGAAAGGAGGCTTTGATGCTTACCGATCGTATTACGATTATACCACCGAATTTTCAGACAGCTTCAAGCCGTTACAAAATCCAACATTATATTAGGATCCAGCTTTTAGCCGGCACCCATTTAGTTGACCTATATGTGAATGTGATCGTTTTATGGACTTACATTAACATGGCCTGCATTCGGCCAGACATCCACACAGCAATAGTAAGAAATTGTTCTGGCGTCGGCTTTATATCTACGTCTTTTAACTCCGAAAATAGCGATTGCCGTATTTTTAGGAAACCGGTCAATTCTGCTAATTTATTGGAAAGGACCTTCTAACGGTCAACTACCTAATGAAATTCAAGCAACACCTGCTTGACAATATACAGCACAACTATAGTCTTGGCTGCTTAGAAAGCCAGATGGATACCGTTGAGCCAAGGATCGGTTTCGCGTCTCAAAGATGGCCGGTAACAGGTAGAATATCTCAACTCATGTCAACTTTTCACAATCTCTTTACGGTGTTCAATACCAAATCTTGCTAAGTCCATAATTACAGTTTCTAATTTTTGACCGTAAGTAGTCAATTCGTATTCTACGGCTAATGACTTGGTATTCAGCACCGTTCTTTTGATGAACTTGTTTGTTTCTAACTCTTTAAGTTCTTTGCTCAACATCTTGTGGGATATTCCTTTCACATCGTTTCGAATATCTGAAAACCGTCTTTTCGTATGAAAAAACAGCGTAGTTATGATGGGTATTTTCCACTTGCCGTTCAGAACATACATCGCATCCTGGACAGCCCTTAAATGTTGGGTGCACTCTTCGTGTGTTATTTCTAAATTGTCAGACATAGGTGGTTACCTCTAAGTTACAGTAACTTTTTGTTACTTCATTACAAAAGTAGTGAATGGCTTAATAACTTTGTGGATCAACAAAATAAAGTTGATTATCATGAAGAAAGAAAAGATAATTTTTTGGATTACTACTGCTATTTTTTCAGTGTCAATGCTCGCATCAGCCAATATGTACCTGACAGATGCCGGCGTGAAGGCTGGTTTTGCGAGCCATCTGGGCATTCCAGATTATCTCCGGATTGAACTGGCCGTTGCTAAAATCCTGGGATCTTTGGCGCTGCTGCTCCCCTTTGTTCCGAAGATTTTTAAGAATTTCGCTTATGCCGGATTTACGATCAATCTTATTTCAGCCTTCGTGGCGCACGTCGCCTTAGGCGATATGATAAGTGACACTATTAAACCCGTCATCTTTTTTGCCATTCTTACAGCTTCTTATATGTATTACAACAAATTGGACGAGGGAAAATATAGCCAGTCAAAAAATAATAACGAATGATACAGCGGAGAATTGAAAACGTAAAGACACTTACTTACACTCAGGGATTCCTTGGTGCTGGTCACCAGACTGCGCAAATTGTGGGAAATCAGGGATTTGAGTTTACCGATCCTTTTATTGTTTTGATGGACGATCACCTTGATCTGCCGGGTACAGAGGCTGCCGGTGGCGCACATCCGCACGCAGGAGTTGAAATCTACACCTTTATATTGGAGGGAAACAGTCAGGAAGCTCAAAAAGGTAATCTGGAACTGATGAACTCGGGGACAGGAGTCGTGCATACCGAAGAAATCAAAGGAAGGATACAAGCACGTGTCCTGCAGCTTTGGGTGGCCTTACCCCCGGAGAAACGATCGACCGAACCTTCCCTACAGGTTATCGATATAGAAAATGTGCCCTTAATAAAAACTGATGACAACGAAATACGGGTTTATAGTGGCAGCGCCTACGGACTGACATCACCACTTCAGAGCAACACATCTATTATTATTGTTGATTTCTGTATAGCGAAAAATGCAGAAACCAAACAGATTCTTCCGGCCTCTTACAACGGTTTTGTTATAGTGACAGAGGGAAGCATGCGTGTAGAAGATATGGAAATCAGGAAGGGGCAATCAGCCTGGCTGAACAAAAGCAATCAAAACGGGAGTAGTGAAATCATTTATAAGGCTGGCAATGATGGTGTAAAATTTATAATCTATGCCGGCGAACCAATAAAAAGCCCGATTGTTGCTCATGGTCCGTTTGTGGCCGGTTCGCAGGAAGATATTGCACGGCTTTACCAATCCTATAGAAATAGTGAGATGAAACACATCAGGTCTTATCCGGCAAAATCCTGTACTTCTAAACAAGGGAAAACAATGAATTAAGCTGTATGACCCAACAGGTAAGCCACTTGCTTGCAAAAAAGTACTCTTTACAAAGACTAATAAAGGGGATGGTTTTCAGGTTTTTCTTACATAGCTAAAACTAATCATTGTATAAAACATTTTGGAGTTTCATTATATCCAATACTGCTTTTGGCATTCAAAATATAATCCCATACATATAGTATGAATGTTTCTAATTTAGTTAAATAAGCATCACAGTGGCACGGCGTAATACTTTATTTCCGATCTTTGAAGTAGCAAGTATTAAAAAAAATAAGCATCAGATTAATCCGGTGCTTAAAAGATTTATCTTATGTTAATAGTAGATCAATAGCTTCCTTTACCACCTTTCTTTTACCTTCTATTCCGTACATTCTTACCACGGACACTCTTGAGTTTCAGAATTATTGTCTTCGCTTACAAATTTTCTTGTTGGTATACTTTTATCTAAAATTGTTTTCACAATAGTATTTGCAGCTTCATCAGGTGTTCCATTTCCTTGATTATTTGTAAGGTCGGTTCTTATAAATCCCGGATCAATAAGATTAACTCGGAATTTTGGAAGTTGGTTGCCAAGCGAAATGGAATACATATTAAGTGCAGCTTTTGAAACGGCATAAACCATAAAAAGATTGGCATTTTCATAATATTTCCAACTTCTTTCGCTGTGAAGCGTTAGCGAGCCTATACTTGAACTGATGTTGATAATGTGTGGTTCTTCAGATTTTACCAATAAATCTTTAAATGACTGAATGACCCGTAGAGTTCCGTATAAATTAGTATTAAAAACTTTCTCAAATTCTGAAACTGTTGCACTCAGGGCATCTTGCGGCATATTTCCAGTAATGCCTACGTTATTGATTAATACATCAATTTTTTCTGCTTTTTTACCAAGTTCAGTTCGGGCATTTTTTACAGACTCGTCACTGGTAATGTCAATTTGAAGAACTTCGGCATTGGTCAATCCTTCTGACCTTAATTGTTCCAAAGCCTGTAGACCTCGCTCCTGGCTGCGACAACCAAGATATACATAAAATCCTTTGTGCAAAAGTTGTTTTGCTGTTGCAAAGCCAATTCCCTTATTGGCTCCTGTAATGAATACTTTTTTCATTTTTATGTTGATTTAAAACTTTAACATTGCAAAGTTGCTTCAACAAAAAATAAAATCTTTTCACATTTGTGAAAAAGTGATCAGCGAATATTTTTTCTCACTCTACTTAATGATTGTTGTTTCATCCCCAGATATGATGCAACATAGGACAAAGGAATACGATTGACAATGTTTGGATACTGTTCTAAGAAAGACAGATATCGTTCAGTCGCATCTTCTGAAATTAATGGACTCCTTCTTTCCAGTTTTTTTGACTTGTGCTTTATAATTATTTTTTGAATGATGTCATTTAATTCAAAAATAGCTTGTAATAATTCATTCCAATCTTTTTTTAAGAATCCAATAAACGAGCAGTGGGTAATTGCTTGTAGATTTGCGATAGGTGTGACGCTTTTATCTGGATTCTCCCAATCTGAAAGCCAATGATTTTCATCAACAAAATAGTTTGTAACTTCTTCTCCCTTATCGCTGTAATAATAAACACGGAGAATTCCGTCCGTAATAAAACCCACGTATTTTGAAGTTTTCCCTGCTTCCCAAAAAAAATCGCCCTTTTTGAGTTCTATATTTATTGATTTGCTTATAATTAAGTCAATCTGCTGTTGATTCAAAACTCCAATTTGCAACAAGAAATTTATAAATGCTTTCATTCTACAAATTTATCAAATTCAGATAGACAAATACTGTGAGTATCCCTAAAACGCAGACAATTTAAAATTTGAAACAGCCCTAATTTCCCAAATAAGTAATATTGCATGGGCTATCTCAACAAACGACCGTTTTCAAGTACGCTGGACTAAACGACAAATGGAAGAAGTAGCCACGGGCCGAAATTTGCTGCTGGCCATGCAGATCCTGTGTTACTCTACATATCTGTTCACAGCCAAACCGATTGGTATAAGCTTATACCATGCAAGTTGATATAACATCTTCATTTCCGAGCTGTTAATACAAGCGATTTTATAGAAGTTGGTAGCTGCTCGTTTTGCCACTGTCGTTCTATAAGTATATCAGCCTTGCTTAATGCCTTTAAGGCGTAATCCACTGCTCGTAGAGAATGATCGGCCATATGAGCGACAGCAACTACATGGCCGACTGCACGCGTTACGGAAATTTTTACTGGATCTTTAAGTTCATTGGCAATTGCAATAGCGGCAAACGCAGCCTTCCGTGCATCACCAACAGAAGCTTTCCCGTGCTTCCATGCTTCACCAATATCCAAAATCTTTTGCAAAGAAGGGTTTGAATGTTCTCCAACATGAACTAATACATGTTTTACACAATGAGAAGCCCACTCTAGTAAATCATTATGTTGTTGCTTTGTTAATGGCCACCACGATGTTGTGCCACGAATCTTCCGTCTCGCATTTTCCTGAGATCAAGCTGTTAAATAAGGTGTTCCTTCGGCTTCAACATATCCTATGGTTTTAAATGTCAACCGTTAATGCCAATTAAAATTATTATTCACCAATAACGAGATGGTTGTATCTCTAATTAATAATATCAGCACCTGAATTCTCAATACCTTTTGTAAAGTCTGGTTTGGTTCTGTATTTATCAGTTGGGCACAAAATATCTTCTCAATTCAATTGGGAATTTGTTCCTTAACTTCATGCACAAACGTTGGTTCCAATAAAATATTCTGATCAAAATAATTCATACCAACCTGCAAACGACTATTTTCTTCATTTGAAAGATCATTGAAGAAGTAAGCAAACTCAACTTTGTTGCCTTTTTTGTCCGTAGCATAAACCGCCTTTGTCAGAACAAATAGCGTTGAACCTCCCTTTATTCCAATATGCTCAAATACCTCCGAATTAGCAGGATTCTCCAATAGGTACTCCATTATTTCATCCAGGTACTTCTGCTCTTCGATACTGAAAAATTTCCGGTTATTGATTTTTTTCAAAATGCCTGCATACTCAGTTACAGTAGAACCAGTCAGTCGGTCTGACCAAGCTTTTTGAACATCCGTACTAAATTCTCCTAAATCAGACTTGTATGATGGTTCTGCAAGCAATTTTTCATGAATCAAATTAATAAAAGTTAGATAATCAGAATTACTCATGCCACGAAGCTTTTCGGCAAGCGACTTACCCTTTAAACCCGGAAATGCCTCCTTGCCCACAAAGAGTGATGAAGCCAGATAAAACACTTTATCATGATTTTTAACTCCTAAATGTTTTAGTTCAGCTTCCACTTTTTTGGGTCCCAGTTTCGCAAGCAGCCATTCCTGGTTAGCATTTGAGCTAAACTGGATCATTCCCCTGGTGATTTCCCTGATACTTATTTTTTGATTTATTATTTTTGCAGAAACGGCTGCAAGCCAATTTATGTGGGCACCACCATCCGTACCAGAAACATTAAACTTTTCTAAGTCAGCGACAGGAACCATTTCAGCTGCATTAATTTCTCCGGCAGCGGCCTGTCTTGCATACTCAATTGCCAGAATAATTTTGGCCGTACTTGCCAAAGGCATCATTTTATCACCGTTGTGCAACGCAAATAGGGTATCATTTCTCACTAACTTAAGGCTTGAACGTCCAGGATTTTCTTTTATAAATTTCAAAACGAAATCTTTATCAGGTGTAGGATCATTGGTTTTGCAACCTGTAACTACTAAAAGACATCCAAACACAATTTTTTTTAACATCATGGCTTTGATTAAATGGAAATATATTCTTGTATGTCAATGATCTGATCTTGATATAATTATGGTCTACTGTTACAAACTGATTGAAAAAGATTGAAAGTGAAACAGAAGAAAATTTACAAACAACGCCTATTTAACCTGAAAATCAAAACAAACCTCCTTACCGTCGATCATATAGGCAAGACAATGCAGGAGTAAATGAATTGTAGGATAAGATCCACCTAATTAGAAGAACTTAGAGCAACTCGTTTTAAAGCCATTTATTATGCCGCCTTAGTGCGGACCGCTGAACAAAAGCATGTTAGACAGGTAGCGCAGGGAAACTTTCAGTTGATCAGCTACTTCTTACGGAATCGGTAAGCCGCTTCTTGGAGCCTCTCCTTTCTCAAACCGGTCATTTAAAAACACATTCTTCTAATCGATATTGTCATGGTGAACTACATTGCGATTAAGGCACTAGCAGTTGTAAAAGCGATTGCAATGGTGATGCAATAGCTGGATTTGAGAATCGAGGGCATGTTAAGGATGATCGGCGGTCCGAAAGTTATAGACCAATTCATTAAGACAGCGGCATTAGGGACATGTCAATAGTTTTAAGGAACAAACCCAATGATCAAACTGGGGGCTGCAATTCAAAAACCGGACGACCATAAAGCAGCAACTGAGTTACTGCATAAAATTTATCTCACCTACTGCGATAGGTTTCTAGACGTATCACCCTCAAATTCAAAGCCTGCCTTTCTTAATTAAAGCTCGCTCTGAATTCTACGGGGGAATAGTTTGTCTTTGATTTAAATAGCTTACTAAAAGACTGCGGATGCTCAAAACCGAGCCGGTAGGCGATTTCCCCTATTGTCAGATCACTGAATGTCAACACTTCCTTTGCCTTTTCGATAAGCTTGTTGTGAATGTGCTGCTGCGTATTCTGGCCGGTCAGTGCGCGGAGCATATCGCCCAGGTAGCGGGGCGAAACATGTAGTTCGTCCGACAGGTACTGCACGCTTGGCAGGCCTTTTAACAATGCGGTTTCGTCGTCGAAGTAATTATTCAGCAATTGGTCCAGCTTTTCCAGCAATTCATTGTGGATCAGGTTGCGGGTAATAAACTGGCGTTTGTAAAACCGCTGACTGTAATTAAGCATTAGCTCCAACTGCGAAATCAGCACATCCTGGCTCAACTCGTCAATTGCCGTTTCGAGCTCGTCGCCGATGTTGCTGGCAATGCCCTCGATGATCAACTTTTCCTTGTCCGACAAATGCAGCGATTCGGTCACCGAGTAGGAGAAAAAGCCATAATGCTTGATTTTGGTGTCCAATGGATAGTTTCGCAGAAAATCAGGGTGGACCAGCAAGGTAAATCCCAGGGTCGATTCTTCCACTTGAATACCCGTCAGCGGCTGGCCCGGGGAGGAAAAAAACATTCCGCCTACCTGAAAATCGTAGGTGGTTTGCCCATATCGCATCCGGCAACCCGGCGATTCATTGTAAGTGATGTTATAAAAATCCATTGCAAAAGTATCGGCCAGCATTTCGGCTGTGATCCGCACTTTGTTGAAATCGAGCAAACTGATCAGCGGGTGCAAAGGTTGCGGCAGGCCAAATGCAAGCTGCATTTCGGTAATAGAGCGGTACACGCGCGGTTTGAGATGTTCCCTTTTCATAATCACATAATGGTCTGCCGACGCAAATCGTTCCAGCTCGCGCCGGCAGACAGTTTGATTTAAACAGTGGCTAACAATTGTTTGATCCCGTCCCGAAAAGCCTCGTCGCCCTGAGCCAGGCGCAGCGCGTACCATTCTTTGGCATCGTCGCCGCACACATACCGTAATGTGTCGGTCCCATCAGTTGCCGCGCCGTACACCACTTCTGCGATTTGTTCGGAAGTCGTCGCAGCTTGGTCCGTTGCCAGCATCGCCGTGAATTTGTTTATCAATGCTTCATAAGCCGGGTGCGAGGCAAACACCGACTTCGCACCGATTTCCGTCGCCACCAATCCGGGTTCAATGGTTTTAATCCCAATTCCAAACTCATGCAGCTCATAAGACAAGCTTTCCGACCAGCCTTCCAGCGCAAATTTACTGGCATCGTACATCGAGCTTACCGGGAAAGCCATCAGCCCTGCCGATGAGCCGGTCGTGATAAAAAGTCCCGATTTCCGCTCACGGAAATACGGGATGAAGGCTTGCGTCACCCGCACGACACCGAAAAAATTGGTTTCCATTTGCTGTACTAGCTGCTTGTCGGTCATCGCTTCCAATGCGCCGAACAATCCATATCCAGCATTGTTAAATACCACATCGATATCGCCCAAAGCCAGCGCCTGCTGGGTGGTTTCGCGGATTTGCACCGGGTCAGTCACATCAAGCGGCAGCACCGTTACATGATCCAGCGCATTTAGTTCTGTTTCATTTTCAGGCTTACGCATGGTCGCGATCACCTTCCAGCCTTTGGCCGCAAACAATTTGGCCGTAGCCCTTCCGATACCTGTTGAAGCACCAGTAATAAAAATCGTCTTTGTCATTTGTCTTATCTGTTATTTTCGGGAGACAAATTTCTGCGAATCGCGGCTGGCGCTTGTAGCGGATATGGAGATTGTTGTAGCCAAAATGGTTGCGCTATCCTTTACTTCTCACTATTCAGCGCCTGCTATTTTGAGCGTCTTCCCAATGCCATTCTGAGCGGAGCAGGATGAAATCGATGCTATCAATGATGGCCTAAAATATAATATTGTCGTTGACTCTTACATAAACAACTGAATTACTATGGACTTAAAGGCCATAGTGGTTTACGTTGTTGCTTGCCCATATAATACGACGGTTTATACCTGTATCTACGTCTTTCCGAAGTCCAGTTTAAGGTGCCTGATTCCTAGTAAATTAAACTTAAAAAGGCACTTATCCGCTCCAATGCTGCATTTGTGACAATATTCCCAATTACATTTTGACGACCGAATTTTTAGACAGCCCGATCGGTTACAAATGAACATTATTTGGTATTCGGCATTAAACCGATATCGTTTTCAAACTTTTTAGCATACTATTGTAGCAAAAAAAGTATGAACTTACATCAATATAGCCCCTATCTGGCAGTCATTGTCCCAACACTAACCGTAAGAGATTGCACTGGCGCCATTGCATTTTATCAGAAGGCATTTGGTGCCACTGTTCTTATGTCGAACACTGATCCGCATGGATCAGTAGTTGCCGAACTAGATGTTATGGGCGCAAGGTTTGTTGTTGCAGATGAGTCAGAAGAACATAGTCATTTCAACCCTGAAAAATTGCAAGGCACACCTATGCGCATTGGATTACAGGTCGAAGATCCTGACCAGTTATTTGCAATTGCCGTAGAAGCAGGCGCAATAGTTATCTGTCCTGTCGCTGACCAGGATTACGGGGTACAGATTGGGCCATCTGATGGATCCTTTTGTTCATCATTGGGAAATCTTTAAGCCATTAAGATAGTACTATGAACTGGATTACGCGTGAACGCCCCAAGATTGACCGCATCGCCTGTCCCTGGCTGATCAGAAGGTTCATCGATCCGGATGCGCAGATCTATTTTGTCCCGTTTGATCAGGTCAAAACAAAGGCAGCTGAGCTTGACGCCACACCTTTTGATATTCCTGATACAGAATTTACGCATTACGAAGACCGCTGCACATTTGATTTCTTTTTGGAAAGGTATGAACTGGAAGATCCGGCGCTGAAGGATATGGCAGTGATCATACGCGGGGCAGATACGGACGATCATTCACTGGCCAGCCAGTCATCGGGGCTTTGGGCGATTTCCGCTGGACTTGCCTACAACATCACCGATGATCAGCAGCTGCTGGAAAAAGGAATGCTCATTTACGACGCCCTTTACAGCTGGACCAAACATCTTCAAAAACAAAAGCATACCCAGAACCCGACAGAAAAGCTGCTGCTCGCTGTGTTCAATACCTATCTGGACAAACAAAGGTCCGAAAAGCTAAAAACCCCAAAATGGGCCAAAGAGCTTAAAGAAATTATTCAGGATCAAATCGACACGAACCTGAGTTTAAGCCTGAAAGAGATTTCAGAAGGGCTGCAAATACATCCTTCCTATGTCTCCCGTGAGTTTTCGAAGTATTTCAGCAACCTTTCCTTTGGTGAATATATCCGGAAACTGCGTATCGAAAAAGCGGTAGACCTGCTTGCAGACCCTGACCACAGCTTATCTGAGATTGCCTATCTGACCGGTTTTTCAGACCAGAGCCATTTTAACAGGATATTTAAGGCCCATACAGGCCAAAACCCATCCGATTTCAGAAAAAATTTGCCAAAAAAGTAATCTCTGTACAAATCCGTCATTTCCATTCTATCATTTGGTTAGCAGCTATGCTAGTATTGCAACCACTGGAAGCAACCACCAAATGATAGATATGAGGGCAGATACATTTTTTTCCCGTAGGAACTGGCTCCGCGCCAGCGGTCTGCTCGGCTCTGCCCAGCTACTGGGACTAAGACCATTGCTGGCAAAAACCGGCAGCGTGGCAAAGACGCCTGCATTAATGCCGGACGAAATTGCCGCCATAGAAGCCGCGATGGGTAAAAAGGGTACCTACAATGAGGGGCAAGCCGTGCATACCACCCCACTGCCACGTAACGATCTGAAAGTAACCATCAAAGGAAAACCTGTTCCAATCCCATTTGGATTTAGCGGCTGGGCTTCCATCAAAAAAACACTTGATGGAAAATCTGCTGTCCTAATGAGTGACACAGTGCTTTTGGAAGAAGAAGTAAACCAGCTGATCTCGGCCGCGCACGCAAATGGGATGGAAATTGGGGCGATCCACAATCACTTCTTTTACGAACATACCATCGCTGACGACCACCAGATGCTTGAAGTCGGGCTGAAACTATACGGCCCCCTTTACGCCTGGGCAAAACATCTTCAAAAGGAAAAACATATATGCAGACCGTAACCCAAATACAGACAACCAAATACAGCCTGGCTGAGCTGACCAGGTATTTTCTCAAACTCGGCGCTCTGGGCTTCGGCGGCCCCATCGCTCTGATTGGTTATATGCACCGCGATCTGGTGGAAGACAAAAAGTGGATCTCAGAGGATGAATACCGGGAAGGGCTTGCGCTCGCGCAGCTGGCACCGGGCCCGCTGGCTGCCCAGCTTGGGATTTATCTGGGCTATGTGCATTATGGTGTTTGGGGCGCTACACTCACTGGACTTGCTTTTGTACTGCCATCTTTTATTATGGTCGTTCTACTGGGTATGGTTTACAAACTATACGGCGGACTCCCATGGATGCAGTCTGTATTCTATGGTGTGGGCGCTGCTGTGATTGGCATTATTTCGCTGAGCTGTTACAAGCTGACAATCAAATCAATTAGTAAAATTGAGCCGCAGGCAATCAAAAACAGGTGGCTCTTGTGGGTGTTCTTTTTAACGATGGCGGTTATTACTGCCATCACCCAAAGAGAAGAAGTGTGGCTTTTTATCCTGCTCGGGTTTATTTATATGGCCGTAAAAGCGCCGCCAAAGTGGCTTCAAAGAAGGGATACTTCTTTATCAGTTGTTCTTTTAGTTGGAACGGGGTTCTGGCAGTACGAGCCAGGCGAGCTTGTAAAACTAGGACTCTTTTTCACTGAGGCAGGTGCATTTGTATTTGGCAGTGGCCTTGCGATCATCCCGTTTTTACAGGCCGGTGTTGTGGGTGAAATGGGCTGGCTCAATGAGCAGCAATTTTTGGATTCTGTCGCTGTCGCCATGATCACGCCAGGGCCTGTGGTGATCACCGTTGGCTTTATCGGCTTTTTGGTTTCCGGTTTTGCAGGTGCAGCTGTGGCGGCGCTAGGCGTTTTTCTTCCATGTTTTGTTTTCACGGTCTTGCCTGCGCCATACTTTAAAAAGATCTCTAAAAATACCAGCATCAAAGCCTTTGTGGACGGGATCACAGTGGCTGTCGTAGGCGCATTGGTTGGTTCGGTGTTTGTCATTGCGACCCGCTCGATTGTCGATGTGGCATCCGCACTCATTGCCATCATTACCATCCTTGCACTGATTTACATTAAAAAACTACAAGAACCCTACGTCATTTTGGCGGCAGCAATCTTTGGCTTTTGCATCAAAACTTACCTATAAATACATTTTGCCTGTTGTTCATGAAGAAATTAACTTTACTACTGCTTGTCCTTTTCTGGGTCCCATCCTTTGGCCAAAAACAGGTCAATAAGCACAGCGGCGTATGGCTGGGCTATTTCAACCAAACCAGGATCACCGATAAATGGGGGATCTGGCTGGATCTGCACGGCCGAAGAACTGATTTTCTCGACCGCTGGTCTACCCAGATCATCAGGCCAGGGATTACTTATTATGCTAATGACCATCTACGGTTTACGGCCGGGTATGCCTATGCTCGCAGTTATCCGGCAGCTGGCCTGCACACCGTACGGCCTGAAAACAGACTTTGGCAACAGGTACTTTGGACAAGCCGTCAGAAGCGGCTTCAAACCCAGCAGTGGATCCGGGTGGAAGAGCGCTTTAATCGTAAGATTGCCAATGATGTTTTGCAGGACGGTTACAACTTCAATTTCAGATTCCGTTATTTATTGAACCTGATGGTGCCGCTAAACAGGGATTTCATTGAGCCGGGCACGGTCTTCTTTGCATTTAATGATGAAGTCCACATAAATGCCGGCAAGCAGATAACTTACAACGTATTCGACCAGAACCGCCTTTTTGTGGGTCTTGGTTACCAGTTTACAAAAGGACTTAATTTGCAGGTGGGTTATATGAACCAGTTCCAGCAGCTTCCTTCCGGCAACCATTTTAATAGTAATAACGTGTTAAGGGTATTTGTCTTTCACAATCTGGATTTACGCGCTAAAAAATGATCTGACTCAGAACTCTTTGTCTCCAAATTCACTTGACGGTAGCTTCGCTTTTTTTGAGGTCTGATTAAGATTGTAGCTCAGATTTAAAAGGAAAATATCGGTTTCCTGAATATAGTTGGTTGTGGTAAAAAAGTCTTTTCCAAACGTGGTGATCCGCTGACGGTTAGAGCCCAGTATGCCTAAATCCACATTTTGCCATTGGAATGTTGCCGCAAGCTTTCCTTTCAAAAACGTTTTACGGGCTGAAAGATTGGGTGTGATAAAACGCGAATCCTGTCCCTGCGCAGTGATACGTTTGGAAAGGTAATTCAGCGATCCTTGCAGCTGAAAGGTTGCTGAAAGCTTCCACGTTGTATTGGCATTAATAGAATAAACCCAGCTTGCCGTATTAACAGCCACATCGTTTTTAAATAGTGAGCCTTTGATTTTATAGTGGTACAAATTCCCGCCAGCATAAATCTGCCAGGATTTTGTCAGATTTACTGAACTCCCCGTTTCCAGTCCCCAGGACGTTGCAAGGCCTGCATTGGTGTAAATCCGGTTTAAAATGGTATCATTATAAACACTATTGACGCGGTTTACGACATTCTTAATGCGCTGATTATAAGCGGTTGCGAAAAAGCTTCCTTTATCAAAATCTTTGACCATACCAAGTTCAGTAAGGTCAATGAATTCGGGCAAAATGTCCGGATCTCCTGATTCAAGCGTTTCTGAATGTTCACGTTCAGGAAATGGATTGAGCTCGCTGTTCGTCGATCGCTGAACACGTTTGCTATATCCGGCGCGGGCACGAAAGGATTTGGTAAGCTGATATTGCAGATTAAGTGAAGGGAAAAGATTGGATAAATCAAGGCTTCTGGGATCCTGACTGCCCGCAGTGAATATGCGGGTAGAATACTCATAACGTAATCCGCCGATGTATTCCAGTTTCCCCTGCTTCGCTGTGTACTGCCCGTACACCGAATGAATCTGATTAGTAACTTTGGTGGTGCTGCTGAACTGGGGAACCGGATTAAATCTGCCGGTTTCCAGGTTCAGATCCAGATACTGGAAATTACCTTTCTGAACCTGATTTCTGTACTGGTAACCCGTTTCCAGCTTTCCCGGACCTAAATTTACTGTGTAATCTGCTTTCAATCGAAAGGCATTCAATGGGTTTTCACTAGGGTTCCGGCTGCTTTGCAGGATTGCGTTTCTGTCGGGTTCTTCCAGGTTTACATTCGTTGTGAGTCCATTCATACCCGCGTTCTCAATCAGCCCGGAAACAGCGATTGATGCTTTGTTTTTGAAAGAATGTGTGTAGTCCAGATTTCCAAGCGTGACCCTACCCGACTTGCGGGCAACGTTCGAATTAAAATAAGTGATACGCCCGACGATATCTCCCGTTACCAGGTCGGTTTTGGTATTGTTGTATACAATGTCAGCGCGGCGGGATTGGGAGCGGTAGCCTGTATAAAATCCTGCCGAAAATGTATTATGAGTACTTGGTGTATATGAAACAGAGCCCCGTGCCGTGTAATTATATCGAAAAAAACTTCGCTCACCATCCGATGGAAACGAGGTGAAAATATTATTAATCGTCGTATTGACGTCACCTTTTCGCTGTCCGGAAATGTCATTTCGCAGATAATTACCACTTAGGCTGAAATCCCATTTCTCTGAGCGGACATTAAAAGTTGCATCTGCCCCAAACCGGACGGGACTATGCAGATTATTATAGCGGTAAATCGCTGGAAGGCCACCTTGCACGTTCACGGAAAATGACCTGGATCCAGCCAGCCCAGTCCTGGTGGTAATGTTGATAATACCCGACTTTCCATCCGGGTCAAAGCGTGCCGATGGTGAAGTGATCACTTCTACATTTTCAATGGTATTGGCCGGAATCTGATTCAGGATCGCCGCTGCATCGGTTTGTACGGGTTTTCCATTAATCAAGACCAAAAATCCGGACGACCCACGCAAGGTGATGTCACCTTCACTATTGACAGTGACCGATGGGGTATTCCTTAATACATCAATCGCTGTTCCGCCCTGACTGCTCAGAAATTTGTCTGCGCGGTAAACCTGCCGGTCGACTTTATTTTCCAACGTCTGGCGCTGACTCGTAACGCTCAGCTCCCGTAATGTTCTCTGATCTGCATCCATCTTAATCAGCGGAACTTCGATAACATTCTGGCCTGCCGCAAAAGCAGGGACCAATGTGATTGATTTGCCATAACCAATGAACTGCGTTTGCAGGTAGTATGACCCAGAAGCCACATTTTCTAATCTGAACACACCTTTTTCAGAAGTGAGCGACCCGGTGATCAAAGTGGAATCCTGACTATTGAAAAGTGCCACAGAGCAGTAGGCCAATGGCTGGTTGGTTTGCCTGTCCACTACACGACCTGCGATTGTCACACCAGATTGAGCGTAAGTTGTGCTTGTGAAAATGAGCAAAAAGAATAATGTTACCAAAAGTACTTTCATGACGCGTAGATTGCTTTTTCGCCGTTTAGCAGATCAGCAAAATTAAAACCTACCAGACCAATAGAATTTGTACATCAGCGCCAATTTCTGGTACATTCAGGAAATTCCTTTACGGTAAATCCCTGGAATTACGCCCGTCTGACGTTTGAAGAACTTATTAAAGTGGGATGCATCCGCAAAACCAAGTTCAAATGCGATCTCTGTGAGGTTTTTGTGAGAATACAGCAGGAGCTTTTTGGATTCGACCGTTATTTTTTCATTGATCACAGCACCGGCAGTTGTTCCCAAATACTTTTTGCAGGCTGCATTGAGCGTTTTGGATGTCGTGTTTAATGCATCAGCATAAAATTTTATTTCATGATTTGACCTGAAATCGTTGTCCAGCGCAGAGAAGAAATTTCGAAGCATTGGCGGGAAGGTTTGCATTTGTCCCAATTTGATTTCCCTTGTAAGCAAATTGAAAAGTAATTGCAAATAGGTTTGGATCACCGATTCAAAATTGGTATCAGCCTTTGTATATTCCATTTCGATGCTTCTGAAAATATACTGAAATGTTTCACTGGCTTTTTCCAGGTGAAAGCCGCTTGGAAATGGCAAAGGGAATGTCTGAAAAAGTATATCGTACAGCGGGTGGTCCAGCAGAAAATCTTTTCGAATCATGGCCACAAACCCCTTTGGAATTTCGGTGAGCTCCCAGCTATGGATCTGTCCGGGCATCACCAGGTAAAGACTGTGTGGCAAAACAATGAAACGCTTAAAATCAATCTGATGAAATCCAGCACCCTGCTCCAAAAAAATGATTTCCAGGTATTCCTTATGACCATGCGGGTGGGTGGTTTTAATCACCTCTTTCATTCTTTTGATCCTGAAAAGCTCTTTTTCGTCCAGTTTGTTCTTGATTGGCAGATCCATGGTTTAAGACTTAGTTATTTTGAATGTGCGCTCATGTTAATCTACCTGACCCTATATGGTACTATGACTGGCGGTAAAAATAGTAAATCTGCTATTCAGTTGGTATAATGGTCCGGCCCTAAAAGGCGGTATGTTTGGGTAAAGTGTATTTTGGCAAATACCTGGCTACTTGCGAAGTGAAAGGTCCAGGTACACTTGAAAGCAGCGGTATTAGTTCATTTGGCACTTTTACTAATCTACTGCCATCGGTTGCAAATCCCGTTCATCTTCTATTTCATTTTGGCGCTCCATTAAAGCTAATGCTAATCTGCCTGATCTTATTACCATCCAAGTTTAAATCTTACCGCATTTTTAAACGTATCGCCAACAGGCAAATGCTTCCCTCCTACCACGATTTTGCCTTTTTCAAAATAATCAATCTTGCTGATATTTACGATGTATGATTTATGGATCCGTACAAAGCATGCATCAGGCAATGTCTGTTCCATATTTTTCATTCTTTCCAGTGTTAACAGCTTACCTGTTTTCAGATAAAAGATCAGATAATCCCCCAGTCCTTCGATGTAAAGAATCGAGCTATAATCAACCTTTTGAAGCTTATATTCCGTTTTGATCATCAAATATCCCAGACATTGCTGCGCTGCCACAGACCCGATTCGTTGTTTAACTTTGGAGATTCCTATAAGGAACCGCTCAAAGGTTATTGGTTTCAGAAGATAGTCGACTACGTCATACTGGTATCCTTCCAGGGCGTATTCAGCATAAGCCGTGGTAAGTATCACTTTGGTGTGATGGTCATTCAAAGATTTCATTAATTCGATACCGGTCATCTGTGGCATCTGTATATCCAGGAAAATAAGATCCGCCGCTCCTTCATGGATAGTCTCCAGCGCTTCAGATGCACTCGTTGTCTGTAAAACCAACTCGAGCCCTGGCGTTTTTTTGATATAACCCGCTAGTAACCGGACAGCCGGATGCTCGTCATCTACTACAATACACCTTATCAATCTGTTAATTTCCATACTGTATTTGCAGTTTTATAACAAAGTGATTATCAGAATTGGAGATTTCCAACCGATGTCGGCCCGGATAGAGCAGGTTCAGCCGCTGTTTAACATTCGTAAGGCCAATGCCTCCGGTTGTATCCTTCCTGTTTATGCCCATTGTATTGATACAACTAAAATTCAACTGATTTGAATTGCTGTTTATCTGAATTTTCAGCCAGTTTTCTTTGAAGCTAACTTCTCCATGTTTAAAGGCATTCTCGACAAAAGGGATCAATAAGAATGGAGGAATATGAGCTGTTTCATCAGGGGTATCTCGTGTTATCTCAATCATTGACGGGTACTCAAAACGAAGCTGCTGTAAAGCAATGTATTTCTCAAGGTAGCTGATCTCGGTCATTAACAGTACCATTTCGTCGCCCTGGTACAACATATAGCGTAATAACTCAGACAATCCCGATATGGCCGGTAAGGCAAGATCATTCTGCTCGTAGACCAGCGAATAAATATTATTGAGATGATTGAAAAGAAAATGCGGATTGATCTGAGAGCGTAATAAAGACAACTCTGTCTGGCGATTCTGTAATTGCAACTGCACCTGCTGCAACTCCTTGTAGTGCGTGTAGCGGACCAGATAAAATATGGCAGCAAAGAATATCTGCGCAATAATTGGAATAATAACCAACTGAAAATAGCGGCTCATCCGCACATCCTGGAAAAGTCTTGTCCAAAACAGAGCACAAAAAAATGATGCTGTGCAGACAAGTAATAACCCTATTAGCAGGTACCAATACTGCTTCCTTGGATGACACCAGCATAATAACAAGTAAACAGTCAGCGCCAGAAAATAATAGATCACCACATCACCTGCAAACTGCACCCACTCGGCTGGACTATGGCTGCCTTCGGCTAAAGAAAACCTGCCGCGCAGCAGTCCGGGTAATTGCCTGACAGCAATGGTCAGCGCATAAAAAATAAAAAACGTGAAAGAGAATAAGGAAATTCTTTTTTTCATAAACCAAAGGTATCACAATTTTATACTGGCTATACAAGATGTATTTGCCTGTTTACCGAGGTGTTTGCACAGTTGAACGAGTTCTCCGGATTTAACAAATTGCAGAGCTTACCTTGGTTGAAATTTAAAACAACCGATCATGAAATTACGCTTTCCTATTTTATTCCTATTAGGGTTATGCCCGGTATTATTGTTGGCACAGCCCAGCGCAATCAATGCATATTTTGAGGAGCTGGGCAGGCTCAGACAGCACAATGGCAATATCCTTGTGGCCGATAACGGCTCGCCGGTTATAAACTTTTCTTCAGGTTATGCAGACTTTGGTATGCAACAGCCAAACACACCTGCGTCACTTTTCAACCTGGCATCCATTACAAAAGTGATCACGGCAACGGCTGTTCTGCAATTAAGAGATAAAGGGAAATTAAATCTTGATGACGCCGTAATTAAACACCTGCCCGATTTTCCCTACCACGATGTTAATATCCGCCATTTACTCACACATACCTCTGGCCTTCCGGATCTCGAACTATTTGAAGCCCTTGTAAAAAATCACCCGGATACTGTTATTACAAACCACAATGTACTCCCTGAGCTGCGCAATTGGAAACGGGGACTTTATTTTAAACCGGGCGATGAATTCCGTTATTGTAATACGGAATATAATCTGCTTGCTATGCTCGTGGAAAAAGCAGCACGTATGTCATTGCAGTCGTATCTTAAAAAATATATTTTCGGACCAGCAGGCATGAAAGACACCTACATTACCGGCCATGACAACCCAGTAACAGATCGCTTAACTGCACAGCCACACATGAAGCCACACCCAGGTTACGACTCCACTTTTATAAAGGTCGATTCTATCGCTCGGTACAGATAT
>Ga0265797_10004086_pt1 | contig 22652 bp, 19 predicted proteins | sample P2T30metagenome_FD_192433 | JGI IMG/M metagenome (GOLD analysis project Ga0265797, IMG submission 192433) | Plant litter microbial communities from East Loma Ridge, Irvine, California - P2 T30 | ecosystem: Environmental > Terrestrial > Plant litter > Unclassified | place: USA: California... | reverse complement strand
TAAAGGCGGTGCAGGACGCGGCCGCCAACGGCCTCTCGTTCGGCGCCCCGACCGAGGGCGAGATCGAGATCGCCGAGGAAATCTGCCGCCTGGTGCCTTCCATCGAGCAGGTACGCCTGGTATCGAGCGGCACCGAAGCGACCATGAGCGCGCTGCGCCTGGCGCGCGGCGCCACCGGCCGCGACAAGATCGTCAAGTTCGAAGGCTGTTACCACGGCCACGCCGATTCGCTGCTGGTGAAGGCGGGTTCCGGCCTGCTCACCTTCGGCAACCCGACCTCGGCCGGCGTGCCGGAAGACTTCGTCAAGCACACCCTGGTCCTCGACTACAACAACGTCCCGCAGCTGGAAGACGCTTTTGAATCGATGGGCGACACCATCGCATGCGTGATCGTGGAAGCGGTGGCCGGCAACATGAACCTGATCCGCGCCACGCCGGAATTCCTGCGCCGCATGCGCGAGCTGTGCACCGAATACGGCGCCGTGCTGATCTTTGACGAAGTGATGTCGGGCTTCCGCGTCGGCCTCGGCGGCGCCCAGGAACTGTACGGCATCACCCCGGACCTGACCGCGCTCGGCAAGGTCATCGGCGGCGGCCTGCCGGTGGCAGCCTTCGGCGGCCGTGCCGACCTGATGGAAAAGATGGCGCCGGTGGGTCCGGTCTACCAGGCCGGCACCCTGTCCGGCAACCCGGTGGCGGTGGCGGCCGGCATGACGACCCTGAAGCTGGTGCAGCAACCGGGCTTCTACGAGAAGCTGTCCGGCCAGGCCGTGAAGCTGGTCGACGGCTTGAGCGCGGCGGCGAAAGAAGCCGGCGTGGCCTTCTGCGCCGATGCCGTGGGCGGCATGTTCGGCATGTACTTCTCGACCCACGTCCCGGGCAGCTACGGCCAGATGATGGCCGGCGACAAGGACCGCTTCAACCGCTTCTTCCACGGCATGCTGGAAGAAGGCGTGTACTTTGCGCCGGCGATGTTCGAGGCGGGTTTTGTCTCGGCGGCGCATGACGATGCGGTGATTGCCGAGACGGTGGAAGCGGCGCGCCGGGTGTTTGCGCGTTTGGCCTGAGGTTAAAGCAGGCGCTCACCCGCAGCACCAGCACGTCGTCCCCGCGCAGGCGGGGACCCATGCTGAGCAACGGAAATCGATAAGCGGGCACCTTGGCTCCGCTATATTCACTATGGGTCCCCGCCTGCGCGGGGACGACGGTTATTATTAGCTAACGCAGTTCCCTACGCTTCCCGCATCACCGCCCGGCGCTGCACCGCCGCCACCGCGCGCGACGCCCGCTTGCGCCACCAGATGATCACTCCGGTCACGCTGAGCATGGCCACCACCACCCCCATCGCCGAAATCAGGATCCGTCCCGGCAGGCCGAGAATGCGGCCGGAATGCAGCGGGAACTGGGCCTGCACGAAGATGTCGGCGGCGGTGCCCTTCCACGGCTGGCGGTCGCCCAGCAGTTTGCCGCTCACGCCATCGTAGTACAGCAGTGCCGGGCCCACGCCACCGGTACCGTGGTCGTTCCCCGGCTGGAACAGGCTGACCATGTAGATGCCGAATTCCTGCGAATAATAGATGCCGCCGACCGGATCGCTCCAGCCGCGGCGCTGCGCTTCCGCACCGGCGCGCCCGGCGACGTCGGCGAACGGGACTTGCGGCGCGATCAGGTGCTGCTTGTCCTGCATCGGGCGGGTGTCGAACGGGGTCGGCGTGACCTTCGAGACCTTGCTGATCACCGGATAAAAGATTTCGTTGTACAGGTTCAGCGAAAACGCGGTAAAGGCGAGGATGAACAGCAGGCCCCAGGTCCAGAGGCTGAAGGCGCGGTGCAGGTCGAAATTCAGCTTGGAGGAACCGCCTTTCCAGCGCACCTTCCAGGCCGGCTGCCAGCGCTGCCACCACGATTTGCCGGCCGGCTTGCCACCCGCGCCCGCACCGGCGCCGGCACCGGCACCGGCTTCGAACGCCAGCGCGGCCTGCCTGCGCCGCACCGGCAGCGTCAGGTAAAAACCGACGAAGCTGTCCACCATCCAGAGCATCGCGATGCCGCCCATCAGCCACAGACCCCAGCGGTCGATGCCCCACAGTTCCGGGATATGCAGCGTGTAGTGCAGGCGGTACAGGAAGGAGACGAAGGTCTCGCGCGTGATCGGCCACACCGCGCCCCACTCGCGCTTGCCCAGTTCAGCGCCACTGACCGGGTCGACGAAGACTTGGTTGAAGCCGGGCTGGGTCAGCGCCCCGGTGGCGGGATCGAAGCGCGGCGAGACGCCGAGGGCCAGCGACTCGCCCGGTTCCACCTGCATCGGGATGTAGGACACGCGAATCTGCGGATAGCGCGTCTCGACCTGCTGCGCCAGCGCCAGCGACGGCTGCGCGGTGCCCGGCGTGTGTGCTTCCATCAGGTGCGGATTGAGCACGTCGTCCAGCTCGTGGTCCCACGAAATGATCGCCCCGGTGACGCCGCTGAGGAACAGGAAGCCGGCGGTCAGCAGGCCGAGGTAACGGTGGATCAGGGTCCAGAAAGCGCGCATGGCAGCCTCGCCGAGAGTTTTAGAAGCGGTAACGCAGGGTCAGCGACGCACCGCGCGGGGCCTGGTAGTTCACGCCTTCATACGCGGCCGACAAGCCGAAGTGCTTCTTGTCGAACAGGTTGTTGACGTTCAGCTGGGCCGACAGCTGCCTGCTGAATTCGTAGCGCGCCATCAGGTTGACCAGGGCGAAGGACTCCTGCTCGACGCGGCCGCCAAGGATCGGTGCCCCCGTGGCGAAGTCGGTCGAATCCGGCACGTTCGTATAGGTCTTGCCTTCCCAGTTCACGCCGCCGCCGATGCTCAGCTTGTCCCAATCGCCCGGCAGGCGGTAGGTGGTGAACGCGCGCAGCAGGCGGCGCGGGTAGATGCTGTTGATGTCGGCACCCATCGCATCCTTGATGCGGTACTGGGTGTAGCCGGCGCTGGCGCTCCAGCCGCGGGCCAGTTCGCCCGAAAGCTCGAACTCGAAACCTTCGCTCTTGGCGCCTTCCGAGGCGACGTAATAGGTTTCCTCGCCGGTCGGCGCACCGCGGTTGATGCGGCCGGCGGCCTGGGCCAGGTTCTCCTGCTTGACCTGGAACACCGCCAGCGATCCGTTCACGCGGCCGTCCAGGAACTCGCCCTTGACGCCGGCTTCGTAGTTCTTGCCCTCGATCGGATCGAGCACGTTGCCGGCCAGGTCCAGCGTGTTCTGCGGCTGGAAGATGCTGGTGTAGCTGGCGTAGACCGAGTAGGTCTTGTTGATGTCGTAGACCAGGCCGGCGTACGGCGTCACTTCGTGGTCATGCTTGACCGTGTAGTCAGGAATGAAGCCGCCGGTGCCCGAGCGCTCGTAGTTGGTGACGCGGGCGCCGACGATCAGCTTGAGCGGGTCGGTCAGCGCGAAGCGCGCCACGCCGTACAGGCCCTGCTGTTTGGTGTGGTTGGCCTGGTAGAACTGGCGCGCGCCCCAGTTCGGCTCCGGGAAGGCGGCCGGGTTCCAGTTGTTGAAGTCGTCCACGACCGGGAAGATGTCGGACGGACGGTTGTCGGAATTGAAGTCCTGCTTCATGTGCATGTAGCCGAAGGCGGCTTCGTGCTTGCGCCCGCCCAGCTCGAAGGCGCCGCTGGCGTGCAGGCCGATGTCTTCCTGGTCGGTATGGGTGATGTAGTTGGCCGGATAGGAACTCATGCCCTGGCCCGGGACCGACACGCGGTCGGGACGGCCCGACAGGTAAAGCAGGTAGGAATCGGCGTCGCGCTTGCTCTTGTTGTAGACGGCGCGCACCTTCCAGCCATTCTCGAAGGTGTGCTGCAGGTCGATGAAGGCATTGCCGTAGCTGGTCGGCCAGCGGCTCCAGGCGGCGCTGGTGGTCTTCGAGACGTCCCAGTTGGTCTCGCTGTGGTCGCTGTACCAGTACGGCAGGCTGCCCCACATCGGGCTCTGCGCGCGGCTCTCCTGGCGGCTGTAGCCGGCCTGCAGCAGGGTGCGCGGGGTCAGGTCGGCCGACACCGTCGCGTAGATCGTGTTGCTGCGCACGCCGCTGTAATCGATCCAGCTGTCGGCGTCGGTGTATTCCCCCACCACGCGCGCGCGCACGCTGCCCGATGCATTCAGCGGCGTGGACACGTCGCCCATCACGCGGCGCTCGTTCCAGCTGCCGACGCCGGCCTCGACCCAGCCGGTCACCGTCTTGCTGTCGGCATGCTTGCGCACCAGGTTGATCGCCGCCGACGGGTTGCCGGCGCCGGTCATCAGGCCGGTGGCGCCGCGCACGACTTCGACGCGGTCGTAGATCGCCAGGCTGGAAGCGACTTCGCCGCCGCTCCATTGCTGTTCGTAGGTAGTCGGCAGGCCGTCGATCTGCAGGTTGTCGATTTCGAAGCCGCGCGACGTGAACTGGCCGCGGTTGGTTTCATACTGGTTGACCGAGACGCCGGTGGTGTTGTTGACGACGTCGGTCACGGTCTGCATGCGCTGGTCTTCGATGCGCTGCAGCGTGACCACCGATACCGATTGCGGCGTTTCGCGCAGCGACAGATTCAGCGGCGTGGCGGTGCCGGTCGAACCGACGGTGTACGAATTGGCCGTGCGCTGGGCGCTCACCTGCACTTGCTGGATGGCGGGTTCGGCGTCCTGTGCCTGCGCCTGCGCCTGACCGTGCGCGAGCAGCGGCATGGCGGCGCCCACGAGAACGGCGAGTCGGTTGAGCTTCAGACGCCGGGCGGCGCGCACTTGCATTTTCATCGGTATCCCATCAGTTGAACACAAAGAGGTATCCGCTGGCGTGGTTGGCAGCAGAATCTAAGTGCGAATGATAACGATTATCATTTCAAAGTCAACTGAAAGATAGTGAACATGCCAAAAACGTCGTTCCCGCGAAGGCGGGATAGCTGCGCTATCCCCCCAAGTTTGTCAGCATCTCGAGAACGCAAGCAAACTTGGGTACCCGCCTGCGCGGGTACGACGTGCATATCCTTGCGGGTACATTGGAAGCCGGCTTACTTCAACCAGCCGCGGTGACGGAAATACAGGAAAGGCGCGATCGCGCTGATCACCATCAGGCTGAGGGACCAGCCATAGCCCATCTTCCAGTGCAGCTCCGGCAGGAACTCGAAGTTCATGCCGTAGATGCTGGCGATCAAGGTCGGCGGCAGGAAGGCGACCGAGGCCACCGAGAAGATCTTGATGATCTTGTTCTGGTTGATGTTGATGAAGCCGACGGTGGCGTCCATCAGGAAGTTGATCTTATCGAACAGGAAAGACGTGTGGCCGTCCAGTGATTCGATGTCGCGCAGGATCTGGCGCGCTTCCTCGAACTGGTCGCCGTTCAGCAGCCGGCCGCGCATCAGGAAGCTGACCGCGCGCCGCGTGTCCATCATGTTGCGGCGGATGCGGCCGTTCAAGTCTTCCTCGTGCGCGATCGCATTCAGCGCGGCGGCAGCGTCCTGGTCGGTGAATTCCTTTTGCAGCACGCGCTGGCTGACCTCTTCCAGGCTCTCGTAGATGCCTTCCAGCGCATCGGCCGAGTACTCGGCGTCGGTCGCGTACAAATCGAGCAGCACGTCCATGTAATCCTCGATCGATCCCGGCCGCGAGCGCGCGCGCAGGCGCACCAGGCGGAACACCGGCAGCTCGTCGTTATGGACCGAAAACAGGACTTTCTTGGCCAGGATGAAGGCCACGGTGACGATGCGCGACGGGCCGTCTTCTTCCTCGCGCAGGAAGTCGGTGCGCAGGTGCAGGTCGCCGTTTTCGCCTTCGTAATAGCGGGCCGAGGCCTCGATGTCGGACACCTCGTCCTCGCCCGGCAGGATCACGTCATAAGTCGCCTTGACCCAGGCACGTTCCGCATCCGTCGGATCGGTAAGATCGACCCACACCGGCGACGCATTCTCCAGATCGGCACGGGAAGCGATAGGTACCTGGTTCAGTCGGCCATTTTGTAGGACAAATACATTGATCATGCGTTGCTTTCTGGGCCGGGATTCGGAAACAGCGCAAGTGTACCCGTAAGCCCTGAGCCCGGCCACCCCGTTAGCGGGATTTTCGGGGTCAGAGCACTTGGTCGCAAAAATTCGGGGTCAGAGCACTTGTGAAGGAAATTGCCTGCCTGATCAATTCAGGCGTTCACACAACGGTTTCGTCACTTTCGCATCATGCTTGCAAGGAGCGCCGGCGATTTGCCGCTCCCCCAGATAGTGCTCTGACCCCGAATTTGCCCGGAACAGTGCTCTGACCCCGAAGTTCAGGGCAGGTCGGCGGCGTTCATGCGGCGCTGGATGATGGCGGTGCGGCGCGCCAGGTAGTTGGTCTGGCGGTGGGTGTCGTAGTAGCGCGGGTTGGGCAGCATCACGGCCAGGCGCGCGGCTTGCGCCGAACTCAGGCTGGCGGCCGGGGCGCGGAAATAATGGCGCGCGGCGGCTTCGGCGCCGAACACGCCGCGTCCGAACTCGACCACGTTCAGGTAGATCTCCAAAATACGCTGCTTGCTCATCACCGCTTCCAGCATGTAGGCGATCACCAGTTCCTGGCCCTTGCGCAGGTAGTTGCGCGAGCCGGACAGGAACAGATTCTTGGCCAGCTGCTGCGTGATGGTCGAGCCGCCGCCCACCACTTTATGGCGTTTGTTGTTGCGCTCGTAAGCCTTTTCCAGGGCATCCCAGTCGACCCCGTCGTGCTCGGCGAAATTGGCGTCTTCGGAGGCGATCACGGCGCGTTTCAGGTTGTTCGAGATGCGTGCGTACGGCACCCACGCCTGTTCCAGCTTCGCGTTCGGATTGGTGTCGCGCAGCGCCGACAGCTGGTTGCGCATCATGCTGGTCGACGATGGATTGAACTGGGTCCACCAGCAGATCATCAGAAAGAAATACAGCTGCACCAGCACGACCGCCAGCAGCGGCCCGATGATCAGCCACTTCAGCCAGCGCCGCCCACCGCCCTTCGCGCGCGCCGCTGTTGCGCCCTTGGCGCCCATCTTCAGCGCCGTGCTCATAATGCGGCGCGCAGTTGCACCAGCACCGGCAGCGTCTCCGGACGCACGCCGCGCCAGAGCGTAAAGGCCTCGGCGGCCTGCTCGACCAGCATCCCGAGACCGTCGCGCACCGCGGCGCCATGCAGGGCCGCGAATTCCATGAACTGGCTCGGTGCCTTGCCGTACATGATGTCGACCGCCAGCGTGTCCGGCCCGAAGGCGGACGCCGGCACCGGCGGCATGCTCGCGGCCAGGCTGGCCGAGGTAGCGTTGACCACCACGTCGAACACGCCGTCAATGGCATCGAAACCGCAAGCGCTGACCTGCCCCGGATGCACCGCATGGGCAGCAAACTGCCCGACCAGCGCATCGGCCGTGGCCCGGGTCCGGTTGGCGATCACGATCGCGGCCGGTCCCTGTTCCAGGAAAGGCAGGATGATGCCGCGCGCGGCCCCGCCGGCGCCCAGCAGCAGCACGCGCTTGCCGGCCAGCGCCACACCGGCGTTCTTCACGATATCGGCCACCAGGCCCGGACCGTCGGTGTTGTCGCCGACGATCTCGCCGTTTTCGAAGCGCAGCGTATTGACGGCGCCGGCCAGCTGCGCGCGCGCGGACAGGCGGGTGGCGATGGCCGCCGCTTCCAGTTTAAAAGGGACGGTGACGTTGGCGCCGCGATAACCCTCGGCGACGAGGCGCTGCACGGTCGCCGTAAAGCCGTCGATCGGCGCCAGGCAGCGCTCGTAGCCGAGGTCCTGGCCGGCCGCGGCCGCGAAGGCGGCGTGGATCTCGGGCGATTTGCTGTGGGCGATCGGGTTGCCGATCACGCAATACTTATCTGTCATCTCATCCTTCTCCGCGCAGTTCGGCCTGCAGCTTTTCTTCCCGGGTGAATTTGAAGCGGGTGATCACGATCCACAGGTCGTCCTTGTCGGACGAGCGCATGTTGGCCGGGAACTTCCCGAAGGGCGCCGCGCGGCGCACGATGGCCAGCGCGGCCTTGTCCAGCGCCGGGTTGCCGGAACTGCGTTCGATGCGCGGCCCGCCTTCCTTTTCGTAGACGCTGCCGTCCTGGAACACCGGAATGTACACCACCAGCTCGCCATACAGCTTGTTGCCGTTCTGCTGGGGGAAGTTCAGGGTGCCGACTTCCTCCACGCGCTTCTGCATCGCCTTGTAATACATGGCGTAGCCGGCTTCCTGGGTGCTGGGGCTGATGAAGGTCTTTTTCGGGCGCTTGTTCTCGTCCGAGATGCGCTGCGTGATCTCGGCCGTCATGCGCGCGATGGCCTTGGTGGTGTCGAGGTTGTCGGCGCCGTTGCGGCTCGGGTCGGGCCTGGCCTGTTCGGCGACCGGGGCGCTGGCATAGTTCGACGGCGCGACCCGCGTCATCACGTTTTTCTGTTGCTGTTCGAGTTCGGCGATGCGGCGCTGCAGGGCCTGCATGCTGTCGCCGTTCTCGATGCGTTTCAGGTCGGGCAGCGGCGACTGCGCGCGCCCGGCATCGGCATTGCCGCCGCCATCCAGGTTGGCCTGGGCCAGCGCCTCGGCCTTGAGCGGCGCGCGCTGGTGCTTGGCGTTGACCAGGATGACTTCGAGCCCGGGATCGGCCGGCTGCAGCCGGAATGCATCCGGCGCGGCGAAGCGGACCGCCAGCAGGGCCGCATGCGCCAGCACCGAGACGGTGACGGCGATCATCAGGGGGCTTAGGTATCGGGTGTACTTCACGCGCTGCGGGGTCGGACGGTTGGAGTCAGGAATGGTCCATTCTACCGTGCGCGAGCGGGAGTTTGCGAGACTTCGGGGAAAGTATCGGGGGTGGGTGCAACAGGGGTTGTGTGTGTTTTAATTATTGTTATTTGCGAGCTAACAGATCGTAGGGTGGACGGCTTGCCGTCCACGCGTTCGACCAATGCGGGCATGGTGGCGAATCCGAGGTCGGCTGAACGCGTGGACGGGAAACCCGTCCACCCTACGAATTACGCGGCTGCCTGCGGTGCTTGCGGCTCGGCCGGCTCCGCCGTCACATCCGTCTGCGTCTCCGGATCGACCACCGTAACGGCACCTTCGGCCTCGGCACCTTCCACCGCCGCCGCTTCGCCGCTGTCGGCACCCTCTTCCTCATCCTCGAGCGCCAGTTCTTCCGATGCCGGCGCCGCCGCCACTTCCAGCAGGCGCGCCTCCAGCGACAGGTCGACCTCGTCCCAGCGCACGATATCCAGGCGTACCTGGGTGCCGCGCGCCACCTGCTGCATGCCCGGCAGGCGGATCACCAGCGGGATCTCGACCAGGCGCAGCACTTCGTCCTTCAGCACCACGGCGTCGACCTGTTTGGCGTTTTCCTGGCCCAGCCAGCGCAGGCACCAGTAGCGTTCCATGTTCTGCTGGAACTCGTTGTAGGCGGCGTAGGCGGCGTCGAAGCTGGAGACGATCGCGAACAGGGTCGCGTCGCGGTGCTTGAACGGCGCCACCAGCGGCGCGGTCACGCCATTGGAGGCACAGGCCAGGATCTGCCACTGGTTGACCAGGTCGGTATAGCGGCGCAGCGGCGAGGTGCTCCAGGCGTACTGGTCGACGCCCAGTCCCTGGTGCGGCGCCGCGTGGGTCACCATGCGCACCTGGATCTTGGCGTTCCAGCCGCCGGCACCCGGTCCCTGCGAACGGTAGATGCCCGGCACCCCCGAGTCGTGCAACAGCTTGCCCCAGGTGCTGTTGGCGAAGATCATCAGCTCGGCCACGATCTTGTCCAGCGGCGCCCCGCGCTTGCGGCGCAGGATGGTGACCACGTCGTCCTCGACATAGAAATTGAAGTCGACGCGGTTGGCCTGTTCCGGCTTGAGGCCGAAGGCTTCGCGCTTCTTCATGCGGCCGGCTTCCAGCTGCAGCGCCCATTGCCACAGCAGGCCGAGCTCGAGCTTGTGCGGATACTCGCCCGCGCCGCTGGCCAGCGTCTCTTCGTTGACCAGTTCATCCAGGTCGTTGTGACGCAGGTTGCTCTTCATCGGCACCCGTTCGGCGCGCGTGGTGGTCGAGATCACGCTCCAGGTGGACGGATCGAGCACCGCGTACAGCGACAGCGCCGGGCAATCCTTGCCCTCGGCCAGCGTGAAGGCTTCCACCACCTCGTCCGGCAGCATGGTGATCTTATCGCCCGGCATGTACACGGTCGACATGCGGCCGCGCGCGATCTTGTCGATGGCGTCGTCCGGACGGATGCCCAGGCCCGGCGCCGCGATGTGGATGCCGACGCGCACGGTGCCGTCATCGAGCGTCTCGACCGAGAAGGCGTCGTCGATCTCGGTGGTGGTCACGTCATCGATCGAGAACGCCGCCACCTTGGCCAGCGGCAGGTCCGTCGGCGCCGAGGGTACGTCGACCGGCTGGAACCCGGCGCCGCGCGGGAAATGCTCGAACAGGAAGCGCCCCATGTGCAGCTCCTTGGCCGAGGCGATGCCTTTCGTGGCCAGCATCAGGCGCGGCTGGGTGGTCTGCAGTTCGCTGGCGGCGGTCTCGAGCGCCTTGTATTCGATGCTGTTCTTGTCCGGCTTGAACAGCAGTTGCTGGACCAGCGGCTGCAGCGCTTCCGGCAGGCGGCCGGCCTTGAGTTCCTCGACATACGACGCCTGCACCAGGGCTTGCTGCTTCTTCTTTTCGATGCCGGCCAGCGCCGCGCGCAGCGACTGTTCCGGCGCGCCCTTATAGCGGCCGCGGCCCTTTTTATAGAAATAGATGGGCGAGCCATGCAGGGCCAGCACCAGGCCGGCCGCTTCCGCCGGCAGCGGCGCGTGGCCGAAGTACTCGGCGCCCAGCTCGGCAAAGCCGAATTCCTCGTCGCCCGCGACTTCCCACAGGAATTCGAGGTCGACGTCCGCCGCGATCGCCTTGGCCTGCTCCAGCAGCGTGGCCGGGTCCGGCTTTTCGAACTGCAGCAGCACGTCGCGCGACTTGACCTTGGTGCGCTTCCCGCTCGGCATCTCGACCTGGTAGGCCTCGCCAGCCTGGGAGAGCACGCTGCCGACCTTGAAATCGCCGGACTCTTCAAAAAATACGTTCATAAGATCATTTCGTGTTCATGTTGATTGCGGCTGCAGCCAGGTCCAGCACCGTGGGCAAGAATACCTCGGTGACCAGCAGCAGGCCTTGACGGCGGCGATAGATGCAGCGCCGCGCATAATAAGTCGCATCGGGATCCCCCAGCGCATGGCCCACTTCCGGGCCAAGCGCCGCGCGCACGCGCGCCAGCAGCGGGTGCCCCGGCCGGATCCGGGCAAATTCGAGCCGGCCACGCTGGACCAGCGGATCGTAAAACAGTGTCGAGCCGAGCGAACGTTCGCCCAGCGCCGAAAACAGCGGCCAGTCGTGCGCCGTCGCGTTCAGCGGCACCACCGTGTGGCCGTACACCGCCGGGCGGCCGTCGCAGCGCAGCAGCACTTCGCGCTCCCACACGCGGCGCGGCCGCGCCAGGCCGATCGCCTGCGCCTCGTCCGCCAGGCAGACGGCGCCGGCCTGGCGCACCTTCTGCACGCGGAACTGGCGGCTGTGCGCGACCAGCCGCGCGGTCAGCGAGCCGGGCGTGGTCAGCCAGTCATGCATCGCCTGCGGCGCCCGCACGCCTTCGGGATGTGCCAGCCAGCGGGCCCGGCGCAGGGATTGGGCTCTCAAAGCGGGGCTCTCAAAGCGGCGCTCTCAATGCGGCCTCACGCCGGCGCGTCCGTCATGCAGAACGCCAGCACCTCGTCGACATACTGCTCGAATTCCGATATGGCGTGGTCGCTGCCCTGGATCACGTGCTGGTGGGCGCCGGCGTAATGGGCCACCATGTCGCGGTAATCCAGCACTTCGTCGCCGGTCGCCGCCAGCAGGAAGTAGCGCTCCGGACGCGTGATCTTGTCCACTTTCAGCGCGGCCAATTCGTCGATGTAGTGGCGCTTGAACTCGAAGGGCTCATCCGAGTGCCAGGCGGTGGTGGTGCCGACGTGCTTGTCCAGGTCTTTCAAGGGGTCGACCGCCGGGTTCACCAGCGCCGCGCGGCAGCCGAAGCGCTCGGCCAGCCAGGTCGCGTAAAAACCGCCCAGCGAGGAGCCGATGATGGCGATCTGGTCCGGCCCCTTGTTGGCATAGCGCTCGGCCAGCGTCAGCACCAGTTCCATCGCCGCTTGCGGCGAGGCCGGCAGCTGCGGGCAGATCAGTTCGTGCGCGCGTCCGGCATCGGCCATGCGCTTGTGCACCACGCGCGCTTTATAGGAACGCGGCGAGGAACGGAAGCCGTGCAGATACAGGATAACAGGCCTGCCGGCGCCGGCGCCGGCGAACCCCGCTTGCTGCCCGCTCATGCCGCCAGGCTTTCCAGCAGTTTCTGGTGTACGCCGCCAAAGCCGCCGTTGCTCATCACCAGGATATGGTCGCCCGGCTGGGCCGCCTGTACGATGGCGTTGACCATGTAATCGATCTGGTCGAAGCTGTGGGCGATGCCGCCCAGTGGTTTTAACGCGTCGGCCAGCGACCAGCCCAGCGCCTGCTGGCTGCCGAAGCCGAACACCAGGTCGGCATCCTTCAGGCTGCCCGGCAGCGCATCCTTCATGGCGCCCAGTTTCATGGTGTTCGAACGTGGTTCCAGCACGGCCAGGATGCGGCCCGCTTTCGCGCCAACTGCGCCGATCTTCTGGCGCAAACCGCCCACCGTGGTCGCGATCGCGGTCGGGTGGTGCGCAAAATCGTCGTAGACGGTGATGCCGTTCACCACGCCGCGCACTTCCATGCGGCGCTTGACGTTCTGGAAGCGCGACAGCGATTCGATCGCCTGCGCGGCCGGCACGCCGACGTGGCGCGCGGCGGCGATCGCGGCCAGCGCATTGGTACGGTTGTGGTGGCCGCTCAGCTCCCAGTGGACGGTGCCTTGCTTTGCATTCTTGAAGATGACGTCGAAGCTGGACCCGCCCGGATGCTCGACCAGGCTCCAGTCCACGCCCTCGGACACGCCAAAGGCTTCCTTTTCGCTCCAGCAGCCGCGCTTGATCACGCGCCCGATCGAGGCTTCGTCGCCGTTCACGATCAGGCGGCCGACGCCGGGCACGGTGCGCACCAGGTGGTGGAACTGGGTCTCGATGGCGCCGATGTCGGGGAAGATGTCGGCGTGGTCGTATTCGAGGTTGTTCAGGATCGCGGTCTTGGCGTGGTAATGCACGAACTTGGACCGCTTGTCGAAGAAGGCGGTGTCGTATTCGTCGGCTTCGATGACGAAGAAATCCGATTCGGTATCGCCCTGCAGGCGCGCCGAAATGCCGAAATTCATCGGCACGCCGCCGATCAGGAAGCCGGGCGAGTAGCCGGCATCTTCCAGGATCCAGGCCAGCATCGAGGTGGTCGTGGTCTTGCCGTGGGTACCGGCGACCGCCAGCACCCATTTATTACGCAGGATATGTTCACCAATCCACTGCGGGCCGGATACATACGGCAAGCCGCGGTTGAGGATTTCCTCGATCAGCGGATTGCCGCGCGTCATGACGTTGCCGACCACATACAAATCCGGATTCAAGGACACCTGCTCCGGACCATATCCCTGGATCAACTCGATGCCCTGGGCTTCGAGCTGGGTACTCATCGGGGGATAGACGTTGGCGTCGCAACCGGTAACGCGGTGGCCGGCTTCCTTGGCCAGGACGGCCAGCCCACCCATGAAGGTGCCGCAGATGCCGAGAATATGGATGTGCATGGTGGTCGAAAAAGTTGCAAGGGAATGAAGGAAACCACGATTTTACCCGACGCGATGCCATTTTCCGTTCAAGAGTATGATCTGGACATGATGCCGAACCCAAATGATGACCTCCAACAGTTGCGCACGCGCATAGCCGCGACGGCCGCGCGCATGATCGCCCAGGATGGCGCCGACTACGCCACCGCCAAGGCCAAGGCTGCGCGCCAGGTGCTGGGCGTCGACCGCCCTTCCCCGAATCACTTGCCCGACAATATACAAGTCGAAGACGAGGTGCGCCGCTACCAGTCCCTGTTCCAGGGGCCGGCGCAGGCGGCGCGGCTGAAGCATTTGCGGGGTGCGGCGCTGGAAGTGATGGACGCCCTGGCCGAGTTCCGGCCCTATCTCACCGGCGCGGTATTGAATGGCACCGCCGGCGAACATGACGACATCCACCTGCAATTGTTTGCGGACAGCGCCAAGGAAGTCGAAATCTGGCTGCTCAACCGGAATGTCGATATCGATATCTCGGAAACCCCGCATTTCAAGGGCGGGCGCCATGATCCGGTTGAAACCGTGAGCTTCCTGTGGCATAAGGAGCCGGTTCACGCCGAACTGTATGACATGAACGATTTGCGCGGCGCCCTGAAACCGCGTGCCGATGGGCGCCTGCAGCGCGTCGACGCCGCAGGCCTGCGCGCATTGATGATGACCGATCAAACATTAGAACAAGATGAATGACATCCTGAATAAAAAGCGGCTGGGCGCGTATGTGCTCGTGGCCGCCGCGTTTACCACCCTGGGCGCGATTGCCGCCGTTAAAAAAGAAACCCGGCAGGACGCCGCTTCCCCGACCGGCGCCACCGCCAGTCTATATAGCCAGTCGCTGAACGACCTGTCCGGCAAGCCGCAATCGCTGGCGCAATGGAAGGGCAAGCCGTTGCTGGTGAATTTCTGGGCATCCTGGTGCGCGCCCTGCGTGCAGGAGATGCCGGAACTGTCCGCGCTGGCGGCCAAGGACGGCGGCAAACGCTTCCATGTGATCGGCATCGGCATCGATTCGCCCAGCAACCTCGTCCAGTTTACGCAAAAGACCAAGGTGTCCTATCCGCTGTACGTGGGCGGCATGAGCGCCACCGACCTGGCGCGCGGCCTCGGCAATACCAATGGCGGCCTGCCGTATACGGTGCTGATCGGCGCCGACGGCAAGGTGATCAAGACCTACCTGGGCAAGCTGAAGTTCGACCAGTTGCGTGCCGATCTGGCCAGGCTGTAAGCGGGCCACGGCATCCGCGAACGGTCGTTCACTTCCTTTCGCACTTCCTTATATCGCTTGCCAACACGTAATGTTGGCGGCAAAATGCCTGTCTTTCGGGCAAACAGACGGTTCATCATGGCGAAAAAGCTTCTGCTGCTCAATGGCCCCAACCTGAATTTGCTGGGGACACGCGAGCCTGCGGTGTACGGTGCCACGACCCTGGCCGACATCGAACAGGCGGCATCGAACCAGGCAGCGGCAGCGGGAGCGAGCATCAGCTGCTTCCAGAGCAACCATGAAGGCGCGCTGATCGACCGCATCCATGCCGCCAGGCAGGAAGCGGTGGACGCCATCGTCATCAACCCGGGCGGGCTGACCCATACCAGCGTGGCATTGCGCGATGCGCTGGCCGCGGTGGACATTCCGTTCGTGGAAGTGCACCTGTCTAATATTTATAAGCGTGAGGCCTTTCGACACCACTCTTTTTTGTCCGCGATCGCGCAAGGCACGATTTGCGGACTGGGCGCTGATGGATATCGCTTTGCCATCGACTTTGCGCTCAAAGAGCGTTAATCTACGTCAACTTCACGCATTCCGTGCGGATTTGCGCCCCACCTGACGCGCCGCATCCTCAAAACATATAATTCCAAGGGGTTTCACATGGATCTAAGAAAACTCAAGACATTGATCGACCTCGTCGCCGAATCGGATATCGCTGAACTCGAAGTGACCGAAGGCGAAAGCAAGGTTCGCATCGTCAAATCCTCCGCAATCCCGCAGAATCAGGTGGTCATGGTGCCGCCGCAAGGCGTGCAGCAATTCCATGCACCGGCAGTACAAGGTGCCGCTCCCGCTCCCGCCGCTGCAGCGCCGGCGGCCGCCCCTGTCGAAACCGGCCATGTCGTGAAGTCGCCGATGGTCGGCACTTTCTACCGTTCGTCGTCGCCGGGCGCCCCGGCCTTCGTCGAAGTCGGCGCCAGCGTCAAGGAAGGCGATACCATCTGCATCATCGAAGCGATGAAGCTCCTGAATGAAATCGATGCCGACCTCTCCGGCACCATCACCAAGATCCTGGTGGAAAACGGCCAGCCTGTCGAATTCGGCCAGCCGCTGTTCGTGATCGGCTAAGGCAAGTCATAAGTTACTGAGAGAGAAGTCCGGATTCTTCGCGCAGCGAAGCCTCCGGACTTCTGCCCTCCGCCTCTCCGATTCAGTCGTCCCCGGCCATCCACCGGCACTCACAGAAACATCGAACTTACCATGTTTGAAAAAATCCTCATCGCCAACCGTGGTGAAATCGCTCTGCGTATTCAGCGCGCCTGTCGTGAAATGGGCATCAAGACCGTCGTCGTCCACTCCGAAGCCGACAAGGACGCCAAGTACGTGAAGCTGGCCGACGAGTCGGTCTGCATCGGCCCGGCCCAATCCGCGAAAAGCTACCTCAGCATGCCCGCGATCATCAGCGCGGCGGAAGTGACCGACGCCGAAGCGATCCACCCCGGCTACGGCTTCCTGTCGGAAAACGCCGATTTCGCCGAGCGTGTCGAGAAATCGGGCTTCGTCTTCATCGGCCCGCGTCCGGAATCGATCCGCCTGATGGGCGACAAGGTCTCGGCCAAGCAAGCCATGATCAAGGCCGGCGTGCCCTGCGTGCCGGGTTCGGACGGTGCCCTGCCCGACGATCCGAAGGAAATCATCCAGACCGCGCGCAAGGTCGGCTATCCGGTCATCATCAAGGCGGCCGGCGGCGGCGGCGGACGCGGCATGCGCGTCGTGCACACCGAAGCGGCCCTGCTGAACGCGGTAGCGATGACCAAGACCGAAGCCGGCACCGCCTTCGGCAATCCGGAAGTCTACATGGAGAAGTACCTGGAAAATCCGCGTCACGTGGAGATCCAGGTGCTGGCCGACGAGCACAAGCAGGCCGTCTGGCTGGGCGAGCGCGATTGCTCGATGCAGCGCCGCCACCAGAAGGTGATCGAGGAAGCGCCGGCACCGGGCATCCCGCGCAAGCTGATCGAAAAGATCGGCGACCGCTGCGCCGAAGCCTGCCGCAAGATCGGCTACCGCGGCGCCGGCACCTTCGAATTCCTGTACGAAAACGGCGAGTTCTACTTCATCGAGATGAACACCCGCGTGCAGGTCGAACACCCGGTTACCGAAATGATCACCGGCATCGACATCGTGCAGGAACAGATCCGCATCGCCTGCGGCGAGCGCCTGCGCTTCCGCCAGCGCGACATCATGCTGTCGGGCCACGCGATCGAGTGCCGCATCAATGCCGAAGACCCGTTCAAGTTCACCCCGTCGCCGGGCCGCATCACCGGCTGGCACCCGCCGGGCGGCCCCGGCATCCGCGTCGATTCGCATGCCTACGCCGGCTATTACGTGCCGCCGCACTACGATTCGATGGTTGGTAAAGTCATCGCCTATGGCGCCACCCGCGAGCAGGCGATCCGCCGCATGCAGATCGCGTTGTCGGAGATGGTGGTCGAGGGTATCCTGACGAATATCCCGCTGCACCGCGAACTGATGGTCGACGCCCGCTTCATGGAAGGCGGCACCAACATTCACTACCTGGAGCAGAAGCTGGCCCACAAGCCGGACCTGCCGAAGGATGGGGCGCTGGGTGCGAAGTCCGACACGAAGGCCGACCAATGAGTTTTACCGAAATCGTCATCGAGATCGCCCGCGAACACGCGGAAAGCCTGTCCGACGCGCTGATGGAAGCCGGCGCGCTGTCGGTCTCGGTCGAGGATGCCGACGAAGGCACCGAGGACGAGAAGCCGCTGTTCGGCGAGCCCGGCATGGTGCCCGAGCAGGCCGCCTGGGACCACAGCCGCGTGGTCGCACTGACCGGCGCGGACGACGACCAGGCCATCATCGTGGCCGAGGCGGCCGCTGCGATCGGACTGCAGGACGTTCCGGCCTACGCCACCCGCGCGGTGGCCGACGCCGACTGGGTGCGCCTGACGCAATCGCAGTTCGAACCTATCCACATCGGCAAGAACATCTGGGTCGTGCCGAGCTGGCACGAAGCGCCGGACCCGAACGGCCTGATCCTGGAAGTCGATCCGGGCCTGGCCTTCGGCACCGGCAGCCACCCGACCACGCGCCTGTGCATGGAATGGCTGGAAACGCATCCGGCGCCGGGCAAGTCGGTGCTGGACTACGGCTGCGGGTCGGGCATCCTGGCGATGGTCGCCAAGAAGCTGGGCGCGCAGGACGTGGTGGGCGTCGACATCGACCCGCAGGCGATCGAATCGGCCGGGCTGAACGCCGAACGTAACAACTGCGCCATCGACTTTTACGTGCCGGACGATTTCGGCGCATCCGGGCGCAAGGACAGCCGCTTCGACATCGTGGTGGCCAACATCCTGTCCAGCCCATTGAAACTGATGGCGCCGATGCTGTCCGGCCGCGTGGCCGAAGGCGGTTCGCTGATCCTGTCGGGCGTGCTGGCACGCCAGGCCGAGGAAGTGGCCGCCGCCTACGCACCTTTCATCAAGCTGGGCGTCTGGGCCGAGCAGGACGGCTGGGTCGCCCTCCACGGGCAGCTCGGCATGGAAACCGCACCGCCGTCGCGCGCCGCCACTGACGGCGAGTGACCCGCATGGCGCTCGCGACCCAGTGCCCCCATTGCCAGACCAGGTTCCGGGTCGCCTCGGACCAGCTCAAGCTCCGCGGCGGCATCGTCCGCTGCGGTGCCTGCCAGCGCATCTTTGACGGCAGCGCGCATCTGATCGACCTGGATGCGCCCAGGCCGGATGCCGTGCCGGACACGCCGGTGCCGGTTGCGGCACCCCCAGCACTTGCCGTGGAAACGCCGGCGCCTGTCGATGCGGCACCGGTTCCGGCACCGCTGCCCGCCCCCGAACCTTCTGCGCAAGCAGAAGAAGATCCGAGCGTCGACTTCGCGTCGCAGCCGGGCTATACCCTCGATTTCACCAGTACCTTCGATCCGCTCGGCATTCTGCCCAAGGCTGCGCCGGATGCGCAAGACCCCGAACCGCCCCACGGCGACGTGCTGGCCCATGCGGTCGACGCCGGCGCCGAGGTGGTGGTGGATGTCGACCTGCCGCCGCTGGAGGACGACACGCCCGCCCCGGAAGCGCCTGAACCGGAAGCGGCCGAACCGCAGCCGCAGGACCCCGAACCGCCGCATGGCGATGTGCTGGCGCATGCGCTGCAGGAAGCCGGCGCCGTCGAAGTGGATACCGGCGTTCTGCCAGCCGCAATCGAACCGGCACAGCCGGAACCGCAGGATCCCGAACCGCCGCACGGCGACGTGCTCGCGCATGCCGTCGATACGCTGACGTTTGCACCGCCAGGCAGGGTCGAGCCTCGCATCGAGCCGAGAATCGAACCCCGGTTCGAGCCGCGCTTCGAGCCGCAGTTGGCCGCGGACGAGGGCGCGCCCCCGGCAGCCGCTCCCGCTCCCGCTCCCGCACAGGTTGCGCCGGAAGGCCCTGAAACACCTGACCTGCCCGCAGCGCAGCCGTCCGCGCAGCCGCCCGCGCCGGCGCCGCCGCTGTCGTTCGCGCCACCGGGCCGCATCGAGCCCAGCTTCGACCTGCCGGTGGACGAGGAACTGGTCGCCCAGCCGCTGCCTGGCGACGAGCCGGACATCCCGGTCCATGCCATGCCGCCCAGTGCCCCGCACGAGGCCGCGGCCGCAACTGCAACTGCGGCTGCGCCTGCCGACGAAGGCGCGCCGCTGCCGGCGCTGCCGCTGCGTGCCTCGGCCGGCGCCGAGCCACAGGAACCTGCGATGAGCGCAGCCGCCGCGCCGGCGCCCCGTTCGGCCCGTGCCAAGGCAGCCGAAGCCCGTGCGCGCCGCACCAGGCTGACGCCGACCCGGATCGAAACGCCGCGGCTGCGCGTGCCGGAAAGCGACGAGCCGGAATTCGTCAAGCGCAGCCGCAAGCAGGAGCAGTCGGGACGCACGCGCCGCATCCTGATGGCCATCGGCATCATCGTGCTGCTGCTGGTGCTGGCGGCCCAGCTGGTACTGAATTTCCGCAACGTGCTGGCGGCGCGCTATCCGGGCGCGCGGCCGGCCCTGGGCACCGCCTGCGCCCTGCTCGGCTGCCGCGTCGAGCTGCCGACCCAGATCGACAATCTCGCCATCGAAAACGGCGAATTGACCACGCTCGGCCCCGACACGTATTCGCTCAATACACTGTTACGCAACCAGGGTAGTCTGGTGCAGGCCTGGCCGAGCATCGAACTCGAGCTGACCGACGCCAACGACAAGGCCGTGCTGCGCCGCGTGTTCGCACCTCATGAATATCTACCGCACAATGGCGCCGCTGCGATGCTGGCAAGCGGCTTCGGTGCGCGTTCGGAACAGCCGGTCAAGCTGCATTTCGCGCTGGCCGATCTGAAGCCTTCCGGCTATCACATCTTTATTTTCTATCCTTAAGGTTTCACATGTCCAAGACTTCGCTGATCTGCGGCTCGATCGCCTTCGACAAGATCATGCAATACCACGGCCGCTTCGGCGAAACCCTGCTGGCCGACCAGCTGCACCGCGTCAACGTCTCCTTCCTGGTGCCGACCCTGCGCACCGAGTACGGCGGCTGCGCGGTCAACATCGCCCACAACCTGCGCATGCTGGGCGGCGAGCCGCTGATCATGGGCACCATCGGCCAGGACGGCGGCGACTACCTCGAGCGCATGGAAAAGCAGGGTCTGGCCACCAAGGCCATCCGCACCATCCCTGATGCCTACACCGCCCAGTGCTTCGTCACCGCCGACCTGGACAACAACCAGATCAACGCCTTCCACCCGGGCGCGATGCAGTTCTCGCATGAAAACAGCCTGGCCGACTACCTGCCGCTGCGCGTGGCCATCATCGCCCCGGACGGCCGCGACGGCATGATCAAGCATGCGCGCGACTGTGCCGAGCAAGGCCTGCCCTTCATCTTCGATCCGGGCCAGCAGCTGCCGATGTTCAACGGCGAAGAACTGCTCACCTTCATCGGGCAAGCCACCTACCTGGCCTGCAACGACTACGAATTCGAGATGGTCATGGACCGCACCGGCCTGTCGCTTGCCGACATCGCGGCGCGCCTGGATGCGCTGATCGTCACCCGCGGCGAGCAGGGTTCGGATATCTACGCCGGCGGCGAGCACCACGTCATCCCGGCGGTTGCGGCCAGCACCGTGGTCGACCCGACCGGCTGCGGCGACGCCTATCGCGCCGGCCTGCTGTACGGCATCGCCAACGACCTGGACTGGCCGACCACCGGCCGCATCGCCAGCCTGCTCGGTGCGATCAAGATCGCGCACCAGGGCGGCCAGAACCACAGCTTCACGGCCCAGGACGTCGCTGACAAATTCGAGGCGGCGTTCGGCTACCGCTATTGAGCGGCTGCGTACGCGGTAAGTAAAAAGGGCTTCGAAACCGGCAAGTCAGCCGGGTTCGAAGCCCTTGGTGTTTCTAGTACCTGTTTCTAATACCTGTTTTTGGTACCGCCTTACATCATGACGAAGGCCTGGCCGAACGCCTGGCGCAGCAGGTACTGGATGATCTGCAGCAGGATCACGGCAACCAGCACGCTGATGTCGAGGCCACCGAGTGGCGGGATCACGCGGCGCAGGGGCCGCAACAGCGGATCAGTGAGCGCGCGGACGAAGGGTGCCAGCGGCGCGTGCGGATTGACCCAGCTGAAAATGACTTCGATGATCAGCAAGCCCATGAAGCCGTAGATGATCCAGTTCAGGATACGGAACAAGGCATACAGGAATACCATTTGCCCGGTCCAGTTGGCCAGCAGCATGACGGAACTCGCCACCAGCACCACCAGGAAAGCGCCGATCAGGCTGGCCCAGTCGTAACCGCCCATGCCGGGCACGATGCGGCGCAGCGGACGCACCAGCCAGTCGCTCAGGGTAAAGGTGAACTGCCCGATCGAGGCAGGCGGACGGACCCGGATGACCTGCATCCAGAAACGCAGCAGCAGGACGCCGCCGAGGACACCGGCCACGGTATCGACGATCAACTGAAGAATGGGCAGCACAAGGACTCCTTAAAAAAAAACCGCTGTGTGAACATCTCACACAGCGGTATTTTGCCTGATCCGGACGTGGAACGGCGGTTGTTACGGACGGCTGCTGGTCGGGAACGGCCATGCGGCGGCCGGCGTGAGAACCGACTTGGCGGCCGGCTGGGCGCCGTCCTGCTTGGCGTCCTGCTTCGAGTCCGTCTTGGTTTCCGTTGCCGAATCGGCCTTGGTATCTACTTTGCTGTCAGCCGAGGTGTCCGCTTTCGCTTCAGGCTTGGCTTCGGCCTTCGGCGCGGCGGCTTTTTTTGCTGCCGGCTTTTTCACGGCCGGAGCCGATGCTTTCTTTGCTGCGGGTGCTGCCGATGCCGTCGACGGGGCCGATGCTGCGGCTTCCGGAGCGGCGGCCTGCTTCACTGCCGGCTTGGTGTCGGCGGTTTTGCTGGCAGCGGTTTTGGTTGCTGCGGTTTTGGTTGCGGCAGCTTTCACCGGTGCTTTGGTGGCAGCGGTCTTGGTTGCAGCAGTCTTGGCCGGTGCTTTCGAAGCGGCAGTTTTGGTTGCAGCAGTCGTGGCCGGTGCTTTCGAAGCGGCGGTCTTGGTTGCAGCAGCTTTGGCCGGTGCTTTCGAAGCGGCGGTCTTGGTTGCAGCAGTCTTGGCCGGTGCTTTCGAAGCGGCGGTCTTGGTTGCAGCAGTCTTGGCCGGTGCTTTC
>Ga0265797_10004085_pt1 | contig 22656 bp, 15 predicted proteins | sample P2T30metagenome_FD_192433 | JGI IMG/M metagenome (GOLD analysis project Ga0265797, IMG submission 192433) | Plant litter microbial communities from East Loma Ridge, Irvine, California - P2 T30 | ecosystem: Environmental > Terrestrial > Plant litter > Unclassified | place: USA: California... | reverse complement strand
ACATGTACTTGAGCTCAAATCTGTGTACGACTTAATAAGCCCGAATACCGATATCAATACCGACACTAGCTATCGATTTATCGACACTCTACTATACTAATACTATAGGCTATAAGCGCCGTATAGAGAAGAACTCCAGCCGTTGATATATCATTCACGTCGCCTCTATGTTCTAGATTCGGGCATGCTAGTAATATTTGCATCAGAGATTGATGACCTTATGATTTACCATTGAGAGTCCGTATACGAACTTGAGCGCAGCGGCTGTACATGTACATGTACATGTAGATGGGAAGGCGCATGTTCGGCTGTAGCGATAGCGGGGTTATGGACCATAATGATGTATACATAGATAGAGTACGGCTAAGCATCCATTTGTTCTTCGTAGTCAAGCTCTAAATTAATCCCTCTCTATCATTGAAACTCTACATGTAGTGGATATATATATGCCCATCACAACACAACCAGCTCTTCCACCACTTCGACATAAAATAGTCTACAACTTCGCCTTAGGCTTCTCCTGCGCAAGCATAGCCTCACCCACATTCCTCCTCTGGATCTTGCCCGTCGCCGTCTTAGGCATCAAATCCGTGAAGAACACCTTCTTCGGCACCTTGAACTTAGCGACCTTCTCGCGCATGTAAGCCTTCATCTCCTCGGCAGTCAACTTGCTACCCTCCTTGAGCACGAGCGCCACGCCGACATCCTGTCCGTAAAGCTCGTCTGCCATAGCGAAAGAGACTGCTTCTGAGACGGCTGGGTGCTGCGCGAGGACGTTGTCCAGCTCGATCGGAGAGATCTTCTCGCCGCCCTTGTTGATGAGCTCTTTGATGCGGCCGGTGATGATCACGTAGCCGTCGGCGTCTTGCTTGCCTTGGTCGCCGGTGCGGAAGAAGCCTTCTTTCGTGAAAGACTCTGCATTGGCCTTGTCGTTGTTGAGATATCCCTTGGTAACGTTCTCGCCGCGGATGCAGATCTCGGCTTCTTTGCCCAGCGCTACTTCTTTTCCTTCGCTGTCGAGGATCTTGACTTCGACGCCTTGGCCGATGCCTACTGAGCCGGGCTGGCGCTTGGCTGGAGGTAGAGGGTTGGAGGTCATCTGGTGGGAAGCTTCGGTCATGGCGTAGGCTTCCAGCACTGGTGCGCCGAAGGCATCTTCTAGGTCTTGGAAGACCTTTGGCGAGAGAGGGGAACTACATGATCTGATGAAGCGGATGTTGGGAACTGGGTTTGGCTTGGGCGAACGCAGCAGGATCTGGTGGATTGTGGGCACTGCGGTGTACCAGTTTGCCTTGTGGGTGGTGAAATGCTGCCAGAAATTGCTTGCGGAAAATGCGCCGGGAACGACTACTGAGCCGCCGGAAGCCAATGGACCGAGGAAACCAGCTAGAAGGCCGTGGACATGGAACAATGGCATGACGAGCATCGTCCGGTCGGCAGCTGTGAGCTTGTACGTGTTTTGGATGTTCTTCATCGTCCTGGTCAGGTTGCGGTGCGTCAAAGGCACAGCTTTCGGTCGGCCTGTTGTTCCCGAGGTGTGCAACACCAGCGCAGTGTCATCTGGTTGTGGGACCTCCACCTTCCTGTTGCCCTGGCCTTCCAGCTTTCCATGCTCCTTGACATCCAACACTACCTCATTGGTCTGAGGGTCCAAGTAGCACTCGGCCACCGCGGCGTTGTACTTCCTTGCGGCCTGCACGGCTAGCCCTTCAGCCTGACCCTGCGGCACCAACACCAAGGCCGATGACAAGTCATCGATGTAGAATTCGAACTCGGACTGCTTGTAGGCTGGGTTCAGCGGTGCGGCGATCGCGCGCTGCCATGAAGCGGCGAGGAAAGCGACGATGAACGGATAGCTGTTGGGCAGGGCTATTGACACGGCAGCTTGAGGTGAGACGCCGAGGCTGGCGAGCTTCTGCTGGAAAACCTGGACGTCATTGCGCAGTTTCGTGTAGGAGATGGTCAAGGTGGGAGGCCCAGGCACGATGATGGCCGTGGAAGCTCCCTCCTGGATAGTGTTCTCGAGAGTGCTCATTGTGAGCGGTTATGAGGTGTGAAGAGTCGGTAGGGACAGATAGTGGATGATAGCAGTATGATAGGAGGAAAGAAGATGAGTACACTGTACCTACCTATGCCTGGCGCGTATCTACGGCGAGGTGCTTTCTTTTGCCGACACTCATGACCCTGGTTGACGGGCACGTCCGGGTCGGCATGTGAGAGATTTGATTTTGATTGAGGCTGAGCGAGCGATGGTATCATCGCTGCCAATTGTGCTGGAGAGATAAGATAAGATGCGCTTGTAGCGGCGGGCGGCGGGTAGATCGCGCTGCAAGAAGAATCCTCCGTGCTTGAAACGTGACGTGGTATAGTTAGCCGAGGTGGAGTCTGCTTCCTCCCGTCCGTGACCTTTGTCTTCTTGATATCGACAACATACTTTCTCTTTTAAGTGGCGTTTGCTCTGCAGGCATGCACATCAACTGATAAAGAATTTCGGACGTGTGATGGTCCAACTTATACCATAGCCAAGCGGTATCCGATGATTCCACGCTCATCTCGCCTTGTCTTCACCTTTATTACCATTCGTCTCAATGGCCACTGCAAGCATCATGTACTTTGACACGTTCCCAGATGACCTTCAAGTAGGCAAATCAGTCTCTGAATTCCTATCCAATCAAACAATCCTCCTTTTGAATCTCAAAGCCAATGTCCGACAACCATTGGCGTATCTCGCCCAAACGACCCAGTAAAACAACTCACCTGTAGCCATGATATATAGTCCACAGCCATGGCAACATGCTATCGAAAAAGACCAGCACCTTCACCCACCACCATGCCTCCACCACCTCACCCTCCACTCTCCCTCCGCCAAATCAAACCAGGCCACCCCTCAGACCGCTACTGGCGCCTCCCCGACTACATCCTCACCAGCCAAGTCTCCGAAATCCGCCATTACCTTAAAACCCACAACTACCCACACACAGTCCCCTCCTCAGACTTCCCCTCCCTGCTCCAATCCCTCGCCCGCTCCCTCCCCGGCTACGAGAAATGCAAAACCGCCGAGCTCCGCCTCTTCGCCCGCCAGCGCCGTCTCACCAACATAAACATTGCGACAGCAACCCGCCAGGACCTAGCCAAAGCCCTCCGCCTCGCCGACCAAGCTCCAACTTTCCACCGCTTCCTAGACCTACCTTCAGAACTCCGAACCTCAATCTACACCTTTTACTGCGCCGATTTCGCCGACGAGCCCCTAACCCTCCCAACTTACCCCCCTCTAGCCCGGACCAACAGACAACTCCTCGAAGAAGTCCTCACGGTGTTCTACAACTCGTGCACTTTCGCCGTGAACCTCACTACCGACGTCTCCGACTACATGCAACCGCAACCCAGCGGCTTCGCAACAGTAACACCAAGACCAAGAGGACCAGGGACTATTCCTCATGTCCTCCGCATGCAGCGCGAAACAACACTATTCTTCAAATCGCTGAGCCCCGAACACCTAGCCGATATTCAGAGCCTGGAAGTCACTTTCAACTCCCGCCACCCTGGCGTCAGCGCTGAGACATTCAAGCTCAGAATCCTGATCCCCAGACGGGGTAGGAAGGGGACGGTGGAGGTGGTTGTGCACAAGTTGTGGCATGATCACCATGGTGATTGTGGGATATTGCATCCTTGGGTTAGTGGGCGGGAAGTTGGGATTGAGAAGCTGAGGGAGCTTGAGGGGAGGGTGGAGGGTTTTGTCGAAAGGGTGCAGAAGCGTGGAGAGGGCGAGAATTGTTTGGTGGTTGCGGATGTTTATCGTTTGAGGGAGATGCTTGAAACCTTCTTCGAAGAGCAGTGCGGTTCTCAGCGGTGAGGCGGTTGCATGGAGATTAGACGTCTGCAGAAGACGCAGCAGCATATTGGGCGCATCTTATGTCTCATACGCAATAGCTTTGTGATAAAATCAGGTGAAAGTAGGTTCTTAGAATAGGCTTACATATCATACATTGAGCATCCCAGTAATTCCTTCCCTGTCTGGTATCCATCGCCTCCCAATGCCCATGAACATCCATCCAAAAGCAAGCACGCAGCAGGGTATAGTTGTTCGTTTCCAAAGAACATGAAGTTGCCGCCTTGTTCGCTGCCAAACAAAATCCCAGCCCAATCCAATCCAATCCAATTCAAAAAATAATAAATCGTTTCCCGTCTCTTACATAGGCTTTTTTTCCCTCCTCCTCTTTTCCCAAATAAAAAAGCCACTAGAAGCTGAAAAGTGTTGTGCTGTAGTTCCAACTTTCAGCTACCCAGCGACGACCGCGGAGAAGACATACTCCTGCGCTTGCCACTAGATCCCCACCGCGAGTTGCCGGGCCTGGTCAGTCCCAGCGACTCCTAGTAGCCTGGTTTCGGCGGGATGAACTTCGCGCGCGTGACGGCCATGAGCTCTTCGACGAAAGTGTCTTCCTGCTTGACCGCAGAAACCGCAGTCTGCAATCCCATGGCCGCGCTGGCGCCGAACTCGCGGTTGGCGATGTCGGACGATTCGACGCGTCCTTCGTTTTGGATCGTCATTTCGCTGTTCACCATGATGCCGCCCCAGAAGTTATCGCGGCGGCCGGCGTTGTTGTCGGCTTCGGACTCAGCGTCGTGGATTTGGGTTGAGTGGACGGCGATCGGCTCGACTTTATCGACGAGGCCGTTCTCTGAGGAAGTGTCGGTGTCGGTGTAGCTTGATTTGCGCTCTTTGTAGATTGGCCCTTCGCCGTGGGTGGAGTCCAGACGCTTTAGTTTGCTGCTTAAACCGGCCTTCAATTTCGAGCTCGCTTGTGTCTTGGGTATCTTACGACCGAAGAGTGGGCCGAACTCGGCGTGGATGTCGCGAGCCAGGTTTTGGTGATCGGGCGATCCAGTGTAGCAGCGTTGACGAATGCTGAAGAAGGACATGGGCACGCGCGAGACGGAGTCGAAAGCGTCGATGGCCACGTGCATGTCTGCCATGACGACGAAGGAGTAGATTACGGTAGGCATCGCCTGGCCACCGGTGACGGTGGAGTAGTGCGCGTGATGAGCCTTCGCCAGAAAGTGCGATTGACTAAACCATTCGCTGGGCAGGTTGCGGTCGAGGGCTTGGATGGAAGCAATGACTGTCGATGCAAATGTCTTCTCGCGAATCGACTGTGGTGTTCGGTCCTCTTGCACGCCCAATCGCTTCTCCATCTGGCGGATACAAGCATGTGGACGCAGGCCATCCATGCCCGCCAGGACTTCGTGCTGCCATGGCTGAGGTGGGTTCTTCAGCAGCTGAACGTCGGGCAGCTGATTTTGGGCGTATTTGTTGACAACAATGTCGAATCCACCGTGCGCCTTAGCGATAGGTGCGAAGAGACCGAGCCATGTGCCAGACTTGTCAAGCTTCTCGAGATTTTGGACATAGCGCTGGAGCTCAACGCAATGTGACTCAAGCACAGTCACGGGTACTTGGAGAGATGTTGCGATTGTTCGCGCAACGTTAGGAACAGCTGCAAATCTGAAGCCAGCGTTGAGCAGCCGGTCGACTTCCTCGGTGTCGACTTGACGAACGACGAACAGAATCTGGCCTTTGCCAAACACGAGCTTGCGAAGGCTTGTGCCGAGTTCGATGTCCTCCTGCTTGCTCGTGGGTCGTGCGCTCCGCATGGTTGGGTGTGTATCTGGCAACGTCGCGGTTTCGATGATTCTGTCGTAAAGGACTCCCAATTTCTCCAAGGGAACGTGCAGGCTGGATGCCAAATTCGCGGCAGCGACACAAAAGCGTTCGCGGAAGACAACGGAGTAGTCGGTGTAGGTAGATGGATCGTAGATTGTACTGGAGGCAGGACTTTCCGGACGGGATCCTAGGTCATTGTGTTCACGCTGCGCGATTAGGTGGCTCTTCATCTTGGGGACGAGATCGCTCACACCTGCCCAGTTGTATGTGACTCTGAACATCCAGTGCATCACGGAGTGTGCTGTATTAAAGTCGTCCGTGAAGCCGGTCGAATTGTATCTGTCCGTAATCTCACGAGCCGGAAGGGTGCCATCCGTGTTGACGAGAATTCTGCCTTCTTGGTCGAAGACAGCACACGTGAGCACAACCTTCGATGCTCGCTTCTTGTTGCTGGATGCCTTATGGCGGGTTATGAAAAGGTAGGTGAGGAAAATCAAAGCTGCGGCGCCGCACAGGATTCCAGCAATCAAGACCTGCACGTCACGTTTCTGACCAGCGGCGGCATAATGTTGGAAGATGTACCGGCAGCCAACTGATGCCGTGAAGTGCATCGCAGAGACACCTGCTGCGAGGAAGGCAGCGCAGAATAGTCTCTTCCACCATGAGTTGATCCATGCCTCGCGCCAAGTGTAGAACAGGGCCAGGACCAGTACGCAGTCGCCTTCGGCAATGATGAAAGCTGCAGCCAGGAATTTTGGGTGATACTGAAGCTTGTAGTTCGAGGTACCAAGGTTGCCGATGTAGTGCATGCCCACGATCGAAAGGCCGGCAATGATACCTGTAATGGATAAGGCGAGCCAATGATGCAAAGGCTTCGATGTTCGATACTCGGCCGCTGCAAATGCTGCCGTGAGTCCTATCACAGGCAGGAATACAGAAAGCGTGGTGAATCCTGGAGCGTAGGCAAGCTGTAATGAATTGCGACCATCGCCAAGGGTAATAGCGCGATTGCTGTTCCAAAAGTCAGGAGTGAAGATCTGGAAAAGGATTCATGTTAGACGTACCCGATGAAGTGCATACACCAGATGCCAACTACGCCCATCGCAGTGGCGCACATTATGTTTTCGAGCCTGAGAGACGTTAGTGGATGATTGGAAGACGGAGTCAAAACGCTTACCAGCTTCTCCAGCTACCGAGCGCGGTACCACGACGGTGAAGCAATTCGATGGTAAGGAGACATCCGCTGAAACTCGCAAAGTATGACCCAACAACAATGGCAGGGTTGAAGAAGCTCGGGACGACATCGCCCGGCTGAAGATTACTATAGGACATCATGGTAGGTTCCAATGCCTCTGTAGGCTAGCAAGACGAGAATCCAAGAAACGTTTTCCAGGTGGCGAACGCCAATGAGCAAATGCGGCCTCCCAAAGTCAGAGGCGAATCCAATTATTCAAGAAGTACGGAGAGCGCTAAAGCGGTGCGTGAAGATTATCCAAAGGCGGTGACCCTGTCAAAGGGACGCCGCGCAGCAATAGAAGCGCGCGTGAGAGATGGAACAAGTGAGCCACTTATGCGCGGCGGACTGAAGTGAGGAGGTAAGCAGCGGTTGTGTCCAGCTGAGGGAGTGATGTCCAGGTTACCAATGAAATAGATTGCAGCCGTCGAGACGCTGGGGTTGCTTCGCCAGGTAGTGACACAAAGCAGGGCCGGCGTCCAAGCTTACTTCCAGTTGAGGGTGATTGACCAGTCCGAAGATGGAAACCGGCGGATTATTGCATGGTCGTTATCGCTGTGTATGATGCAAGGGAATGGCTGCCAACACCCGATGCGAGGTGAAGCGTAGAGCCGCAGACTGCTGACGCGGTGCAGGGCGAGGGTGCGAAAAGGTGCCTGGGGTGAGTGAGTGGTCGAGTCGTCGTCGTGTCGTCTAGTCGTGAGGCCGTGAGGGCGCTGAAGTCAGCGGTAGAGGACAGTATATGAGGAAGGATCCGCAACGGGCATCCTCTCAAGCGCGCACAGGACGGGTAGCGGTAGATCGCTTGGAGGCGGCGATTCCCATGTCGGAGGGGCGAAACGCATAGGCGGGCGCAAACGAGCCTGAGAGGGACGTTGGACTCGAGGGCCAATACCCTGGTCGTGGAGCACGCCCGGGGGCCTGGAATGGGTGGCGTTTCGTTTTACTGCGGATGGGGGAGCCTACCGCAGCTTCCCGTGCTTGGCCGTGCAGCCGTGGTGGAAGTGTGGAAGTGATCACTTACCTGGTCGCTTGTGCTTGTGTCCTTGACAGTGCGCCAGCGAGGCATTCGAGGCAGCGGCGCATCTCTGGGCCGTGTAAAGGCCCGCTGTGACTACTGTTGATGTAGGGCATTATTGTTGCCGTCACGGCCAGTATACCGTACGTAGATAGTCATTGCCGAGCAACAACCTAAGAAGACGAACAGATGCACAGATGTAATAATGCGTGCATCATGGTGCAGGTGTGCCCTCCGCCAGGCAGAGCAGCCGAAGCAAGGGAGACGCCTCGATGCCAACTCACCAACCACCAGCGCTGCCGTCAGCCTGATGAGATATTCTCGGCAAGCCTCTGATGCGCTGGACCCCGCCGATCGCCTCGCCGGCTGTGTGACGCGAGTTTGCTCGTCTAGGGCCAACAAGCCAGGCCAGCTCTGGCTCCTGCAGAACGCAGCATAACGCAACACAGAGAACACACAATGCCTGAGATGTTTGATGGTCGCAGAGGCGTTCCTGCAGCCGGACGATCAACTACTGCCGGCATCCTCTGTGGTCGTGTTTGCAGGCAGGCCCTCGTCGACATCACATACAGACTACAGTCAGTACCTTGCAAACGCGCCTCGGAATATGCAGGTCTGGTCCGTCTCGCCTGCTGGGCTCATTTGCGAGAGGCGGCATTGGCGGGTTGGCGTTGGCGGTGGATGTGGACGAACGGGATGTTGCATACACGGACCGAGCGTCCTGCCCTGTAGTGAGGCGCTAAGACAAATCGCAAGCATCCCGGTCACAAATCCTCGCGCTCGTCCCTGTCCGGTCGTCGGTCGCTGGCATCCGAACGGGGGCCTGCAGCAGATCAATCTAATCGTCCCCTCAGCATGAGACATCTCGACGCGAGCAATGTCAACACCGTTTTGTGTCTTCTGTTGCTGAACTGCCGTCCGCAACGTCTGAAGATCTGAGACGTTTGACACGCCGTGTGCAGAACCGACTGAGCGGAGCCATCGTGTCCGCGCCGCTCTGATCTGGGGCGGCGTTCTGTCGCAATGGATCCTACCGAAAAGAAAAGATATCCCCTGACTCGCCAACATTGGGAACGAACGGTGAACCGCCAACTCGAGCCGGGCTTTTAGACTTCAGCGAGAAATCTGGTTCTTGGTTCCGTCCAGGCGGGAGGGAGCTCTGAAGACAACAGGGATCTGTCACCAAGTCATGCAAATTGACTCGAGCCGTTCATCCAAAACACGCGAACAGAACTATACCCTTTCTCCAACCCATCTGGCGAGCATCGCTCGAGCGTCGCAAGCATCACGCATTTACCAGCCGTCTCCTGGCCTGGGCTCTGCCGGGCTCGCCAGCATCTGCGCTCCTTGCCGGGTCCCGCGGGCGCACGAGCAAAACAACCTGCAATTGCAATATATGGCCCATCTCGCCCATCTCGTCTTGCGCAAGCGCTAAATATTGGGCATTTCCTTACTCGAGGCATAGCGGCGCGCTTGGCCCGCGAGCGATCTACCTCTACTTCCTCGGAGCCTGGCAGCCGTCCTCCTCTCGCTGGGCTTTTCGGATACGGTGGGGCACTTCTTCAACCCTACGGGCCCACGGGGTGTTCTTCACATTGGGACAGGCTACAGCGGGACGTTTTCCATCAACAGGCTGTCACAGCACAATCCCCCATTCTCCATCTCGGCGCGCGGTATGTTGCGCGCGTAAGCCTTCAGCAGTTACGATTTTTTTTTGTCAGAACAACGAAGCTAAAGTTCGGTCAAACTCCTATAAGTGGTAACTTCAGGGTTTGGTTTGTCCTTAAGCTCCGCGCCCAGCACCACGTTTTCTTCACGTGGCGGGAGAGCCGTGTTTCTGCCATGAACCTTATGTTTGTTCGGTGCCGTTGATCGCTCCTCGTCGTTGTATCAGAACTGCACTGTGCAAGCGAAGTTTTTCATAAATGTAGGGCTGTGGACAATAGATATACCGATGACCCTAACTGTTGAACTGGTGAGTAGTAACTACTGTCGCGCTGTCGCGCTCGTTCCATTTTGTGATCGACAGCCTTTGTAATACCCCGAGAGAACCACGAGCCCTATTCTAACAAAGTCTATTCGCATGTTCATGTCCATCGCTGGCCCTTGTGTTGGCGGTCACGGTGCACTCATGTTCACCACTTGGACACCTTGCTTCATCCAGAGCCTCTCAAATCCCACAAAAGCATGTCCTCGGCATCGGGCTCTGCGCCAGCCGTTTCTGGGAAGTGCAAGACCTCTGAATCGTGGTCAAGATCTAAGCCGCTCCAACACTGACCAATCTCTCGGTGAGTGCCGAAGATGTCTCCTGCCTCCCCGTCTCCAGGTTCCAGAGCGCCACATGGTTCTCCCTCGTAAAGCTCGGTGCTGTCGTCGAACATGTCGAAATCAGGATCAAGGCGCGATGGATGTTCCGGATTCCAACGGTTGGGTAAGCGATTAATGGGTGCCTCGGTCCAAAGGGAAGAGCAAACGTCGCCGGTGTCGCCGATACTCAAGTTGCAAATACTCCCGTCGTCGGCCTCGCTAGCCACATCAAGGAGATCTTCGAAATCGCTTTCATCACATGTGGTATCAGACCCGTAGTCTTGGTAAGGTTCATCAAGCATAAGTTCCGCGTCTTCAAGATCGTCTGCTCCGCGGGTGGACTCGAAGAGATCACGTAGCGGGCGCGACTGTTTTGCAGTCCTCGTGTTACTGAGCCCTGATGCCATCGCTGCCCACAGGTCCACAGAGAGAGCCTCCTGAACTTTATTCGTGCTCAGACTACCTCCAGCTCCAGGAGAAAAAAGCTCTTTGCCCTTGTGTGGATATCGATGGCACAGTTGCCATGCCTTCACTTTGAGCCCAGATCCAGTGGAGCTGTGTCCAGACACATTTGCGATCGCGTGACTGATGGTTGGGAGGAACACGGCTCGTTCGGACAGTGACTTGTGGTAGTCTGGCAACCAGAGTGCAGGTGCAATCAGGGGTAGGCAATCGAAGTCCTCATTGCTGGTTATAGTGTGCGATTTGGAATTGCGGCTGGCTGCTTTGCACATGACATGCCTCAGTCCTGTCTCGAGTGAGGTCATGATAGTCTCGGTGCTCACACAATGGACCGTATGTTGTTTTGGCTCTGTGACAAAATGTTGCACTCTTTCTTCTCTTGTCTCTTGAGATGGCGGTGGTGTCAGGTAGGCGCAGCTGCTCTCGGCGGTAGGCGCTTTGTTAGTCTGCTGTTCCGACTCGTCGAATTGCCATGTTGAGCATTGCATGTGGTCGACGGCATCAACTGCTGCATCACCGCTCGGGAACAGTTGCTCTTCATCAGCGGTGTCTATGATGCAGAACAGACTTTCTTCGTCGAATGTCACACCCTCTTTTCCGATGTCGATGTGGTCTTGCTTGCAGGGGACAGGCTTGAGGACTTTTGCAGTGGACAGACTCCTCAAGAGCACCTTCACGCGGACAGCTTCCACTTTGATAACACGAACTCCAGGTGGTGGCTTTATGTCGTGGTAAGGAAGTTCTGGTGCCAGTTTGTGAAGCTTCACTGACTCTGGTGAGACGGTTCGTTTACTGTAGTCCAGAGAGATTATCCACGATGCAGCTTGATTATTGTTCGGTCGTGTCTCGATTGAAGTCACTTCAAGGCCAAGGCGTTCCCAGATCTAATTACATGTCAGTATACTCCAAGATTTGGAACATGTTATTCCCTGCCTTGAAATGCTTCAGTTTTGTTGCTATGTGTTGCGCGAACGCCTCATCATCATGCGTAAGTTCAGGTGCAATCTCCAGATCGAGTCTGAGCTGATAGCCATGGCTTTTGACAACCCACGGCTTCCAATGACCATCGCCGTGGAACGGTTTCGCAGTTAGTCCGTGAGTATGTGACGCACTGTCAATTTCGTCTTTCGCAGACGTAGCAGTCGTGACCTCGCTCGAAAGCCGAAGGTCCAGGTTCGCGTCAGCCAGTCGCAGCTCCAGCGTTCCCAGGCCGTACACGCCGTTATCGCTCATGTTGAATGCGCGGGCAGCATCGGTATTGCAAGAGTATCATGGCTCGTGAAGAGGAGTCCCCGTGGTCGTTGTTCCAATGAGAGTGAGGAGCTGGGATTGGAACGAGGTGAAATCGGAAGAGCTTGCTGGTCTGAGCGTCGCCTTGGTCGGACCTTCCCCGTGGGACCCCGATCGAGCTTCAAGCTCAAAATGTCTGGTGATGCCATTGTTACCAAACCTGCGGAAACAGATTGACCTCACCCATCGCATACCTCACTTCGCGTTCAAGGAATACACGCGTCGACGCAATGGCCACGCGAACCCCAAAACTGCGATTCTTCGCACGCGTAAAACCTAGCCAGTCAATCTCGGGATGCACGCCTGCACGCCGCCAATTTGCAACATCGGCAACGCGCTCTACAGACGGCGTATTTCGCGCCTTGACTGAGAACAGAGTACGCACGCCATGGGTTGAAGCTCTCAAGCAAAAGCAACAGGAGGGCAAAGACCCCACGAAGGCGTCTGGCATCTCCGAAACACCTCATGATCGGGACTTGTCGCCTCGATCCATGTCCGATAGTTACCACAGTGTCGTATGTAACAGATGATAACTCTATTCTCGAATTGGACCAGTTGACGTCTCACAACAGATTCTACCGCTTGCGCAAGACCCATGGCTGCTTGACACATATCTCAACTCGTCTGGACACATTCGCTTCGGCACGCTGCTGATGGACCTGGACGCTCTGTCTGGTGTTGTAGCATACAAGCATACTGGCGATGGTGTCACCACTGTAACTGCTGCTTGCGATCGTATCACAATTCAACATCCTTTGACCGAGATCTGCGATCTGGAGCTCAGCGGGCGAGTGACTTACGCCACTGGACGTAGTAGCATGGAGATCACTTTACAGGTTGCCAAAGCTCCTCAGGAGGGCAAGAAGGCCGCGCCCGAAGATGTGATGATGACCTGTCAGTTCACGATGGTCTCTCTGGATCCCGGAACCAAGAAGCCAGTCAACCTCCCACCAATCAAGGTGGAAACCGAGGAGGAGCAGCGAATCTATAACGAGGGTGAGCAGAACAGCAAGCACAGGAAAGACCTTTCGAAGCGTTCTCTGCTCAAGCAGACGCCCAACGACGAGGAGAGCGATCTCATCCACGCCCTGTGGCAACGGCAATTGCAGTACCATGATCCTAATGATCCACTTCGGAAGCCTGAGAATGTCCAGTTCATGGATAAGACACAAGTGAGCACTGCTAGCATTATGCAGCCCCAATATCGTAACAGGTATGTTCACTCTGGTGACTTTTTCCGTCGCTACTATTACTTACATCTATGGCTTAGGCACCACTTCATGATCTTCGGCGGATTCTTGCTCAAGCAGACTTTCGAGCTTGCATTCTGCTGCGCCGCCTCTTTTGCCCACAGTCGCCCTACCTTCGTCTCTCTCGATCCCTCAACATTCCAGAACCCTGTGCCTGTGGGAAGCGTCCTGTATCTCACAGCCACAGTCGTGTACACGGACCCACCACTCGTCTCCGGTCAATCTGACGAAGACCTCAGCTCTGCGCAATCAGGCAGAACTCGCGTACAGGTGCGAGTCGACAGTAAAGTGCGCGATGTCGAGCATGGCGAGACAAAACCGACCGGACAATTCAACTACACGTTTACTGTTGACAAGGATGTCAAGGTGATGCCGCGGAGCTACACCGAGTTCATGATGTACACCGATGCTCGCCGAAGAGCGAGGAGAGTCTTGGAGACTGTGAAGGAAGGCAAGGCGGACGGCGGCGGAAAGGAACGTATTACGGAGTAGGTATGTGAGAGTGGCGATGTGAGGATGCTGTGTACATATGCTATAATATACAAGTGCTTTTAGCGGATTTCTCATCGAGTGTCTTTTCAACTCGCCATCTTGGCTGAGGGGAGACTCGATCGACTGTGGTAGTGTGGACATATATATGTTCCGACGAATGCGACTGTCGCTTTTCCCCATCGCCCTTTTTCTTCTCTGATCAAGCGAAAGGTTTCGAGACTCAGATGCCAGACTGTATCAGAAGTGCTCGAGACGTTCAACCTGCAAAGCTGAAATAGCGGCAACACCATTCCTGCATGACCACCAACAGACAGCCACACCTAAATATTAGTGGTGATAACTACGGGCGCCTCTGATCCCAACAAGATCAATAGTATACACTAAACTTGATCATTGAGTACATAACCGCAATATGTAATGCACATCTACTATTCTAGGTTGGGGCAAGTAGGGTTGTTAGGGTTCGATAGACATCCGAAAGTTCAAGTACAATCTTCGAGCTTTGCTTTGAGACCAACGACACCATCACGGCTCATATTAGACACAAAACACGATGGCCAAGTCGAAGAATATGAAGGGCAAGCATACCGGCAAATGGCCCCTGCGTAAAACGCCATACGAGAAACCGGACCCCTCAAAGTCAAAGGACGAACGACACCGCCCAGCCAAAAAAGAAGCGAAGAAGCCACAACGGCCGACCATCCCGTTTATCCCCGAAGAGGACCGCATCTTGTTAGTCGGCGAAGGAGACTTCTCGTTCGCAAAATCCATAGTCGAGCATCACGGCTGCTGCGACGTGACGGCAACCTGCTACGATGGCCAGGAAGAGCTGTACGAGAAGTACAAGCCGCAAGCTGAAGAGCACATTAACTACCTCGAGGAAGAAGGCCAGACAGTGCTGTACAATGTCGACGCGACGAAGATAGGCGACAACAAAGCACTCAGCAAGGCTGGACTTTTCAACCACATCCTCTTCAATTTCCCGCACGTGGGTGGCAAAAGCACAGATGTCAACCGCCAGGTGCGCTTCAACCAGGAACTGCTCGTGAAGTTCTTTGCCAGTGCCAAGAAACTTCTTGCTCTTGACGGGACGATTGTTGTGACGCTTTTCGAGGGCGAGCCTTATACTCTGTGGAATATCCGCGACCTGGCTCGACACAGCGAGCTTGAGGTTCAGAGAAGCTTCCAATTCCAGGCGAGCGCGTACCCTGGGTATAGCCATGTCAGGACGCTTGGTAACATTGAAGGCGGTGGTGGCTGGAAGGGCGAGGACAGGGAGTCCAGGAGCTACATCTTCCAGAAGCAGAAGGAGTACAAGGGAAGCAAGTCGCCTTTTGCGGCTAGAGTTGCCGCTGAGCAGAAGAGGAAGAAGGCAGAGGAGACGGATAGCAGCGACGAAGACTGAGACCTGCGAGCACCAAGTCAACCGGAATTGAGAATTGCCACCACGTACCGGCAGGAAATGCGAGCAACAGGGATTTGCCTCTATTCCGCTGCGCTGTTCAAGCCACAGCAGACGGAGCACCATCCGAGCACCATCGGGGAACAATGTGTACGACGCTGACACAATGCATCTCACGATTACCTTCTGTCCTACTGGGAATTCATTGGGTGAGCACTGTAGCACCACCCGCCGCCTCCAGGCGCCGTGGCCTGATATTATCACGGATCTGCAACCGAGTCGCCAAACCATACCACACCAGAGTCGTGTCACGCAACAGTGCGAAAGATTACCGCGTCATGCAAAACAAGAAGACTGCTCAGGATGCACTTATGAAGTTCAGTCAACGTGTTATTATTCTATCTAAGCCCAACTTCAGCTACAGCCTATCTTAAAGTGTGTATCTGAAGGCAGGATGTCTGTATCCAAGCTCGTTTTCCCTCGACCCTTGCAATCGGTCATCTCTCTTTCCGCTCGCTCTCGCGGCATTTTCCCATCTGATGTACGCGAGGTTGGCCAGTGTCAGGCAGAGGCTAAGTCCTATGGCGCCGATGTTGATGGCATGTCCGGTAGTGTAGAGCGGTGCATCCTCGCTGAGATAAGTAAATGTGGCCACGAACGCGCCGCAGTTTCCGACGGCCACAATGAACCCAAGTCCAGTGGCTTTGACATAATGCGGTGCCAAGTTGTTACTCAGCCACGCGAGGATCAGCGGTGAGCATGGGAAGATGCCAGCTGCAACGAAGAAAGTGCCGCCATATCGCACTCCAGGTGTTTTGGCCGCGAGCTGCATAATGTAGCCGACTGCAGCAAGGGAGAGACCGGCTGCGATGAGCGGACCGCGCATCTTGATGCGGTCGCTGATCCACGACGCCATCAGCACAACGAGGAAGGCCAGGAAATTAGGCGGTACGGTGAACAGCTGAGCCGTGATGCGCTTGTATCCGAGGCCCGCGATGATGGACGGAAGAAAGAGCGAGTAAGAGTAGATTGGGACAAGGATGAGGAAGAAGTTGATGCTCATCATGATCGTGTTGATGTTAAGGATGGCCATGCGGACCTGCAGACTGTCAGTGGGTTTCTCGATAAATCCGTGTACTCATAGAGTCAACCTACGGCGGCCCAGCTGAATTTCTCATCATCGATCTTGTCGGTCTGCGCAGCACCTTGCAAGTCTGCACGCAAGACATGGACGATGTACCACTGCTCTTCTTCGCTAAGGAACTTGGCTTTGCCGGGAGTGTCCGGGAGGAAGAAGAAGGCAGCAATGGCGACTACAATTGTCATGGAACCTTCCACAAAGAAGATCCACGGCCATCTGTTGTATCCGCCAAATCTGATCTCAGCCAGACCGGTGGCCAACAGACCACCAAATGCACCACTGAGAGGAGCGGCGCAATAGAAGACCTACAATAGAGTCAGTTCGCTGCTCTGTTCTACTTGCCTGAACTTTGCATCACTTACTCCGAGCCTAAACATGAGCTGATGCCTCTTGTAGAACATGCTGAGGTACAGGATGATGCCTCCAAACATACCACCCTCGCAGGCACCCAATAGTAGGCGGCAAGCGATCAGGCCTCCGTAGCTCTTGACTGCGCCCATGCATGTTCCCACAATACCCCAAGCCAAGGCGAGCATGGGCAGGTATTTGCCGCCGCCCACTACTTTGAGGAGCCAGTTGGACGGGATGTCGATGAGGACATAGAGGATGTAAAACACTGTGAGTGAGATGTTGTACTTGTTGCCAGTCAGATTCAAGTCATCGATGAGTCCGTCGATTTTGGCATTGCCGATCTAGGTACGGTTAGATACTTGTCGCTAGACATTGAATGCCTCGAGTAAGCTGCGACTTACGTTGCTCCGGTCTATGAAGGCTAGTAGCCATAAGACGAAGATCCATGGCAGGATTCTGCGATCAAGATGTCGCACAATCTTCTTCTCGAGTACTGGGTCTTCCACGTGTGTGTAGCCTGTGCCTGACGTGTCTTTCTCGTCAATCTCCTCAGCATGCTCGAACTTATCTTCGTGGAGCTCCATGATGACGAATGAGGAAACCTTTGGATGCACAAAGTTGATCAAAAAAAGTATAGTCAGCAGAGAGCCGAACGAAAGGACTGCGCACTTCTTTTGTAGAGATGCAGATCTGTCTCACCACCCAGCTTGCTCTTGCCGAGGGGCATCTCCGTTACAGTAGTCTGCAGACTCAGCGCCTGCACGTTGCACGACCCTGGCACAAGAATCCACAGCAAAGCATCTCTGACACCTCGTCATGAGATGCAGCCACTGATAGCGTGCGAAGACGAGCGAAAGCAGTGCTAGATCGGCATGATAGCACTCAGGCAGGCCAAGCCGGCACAGTAGCTTGTTCGGTGGTCAAGCATGAGCGGCTGAAACTGCTTGTGAACCTATAGGGCTTGTGCACCCCGCGGGTCTGACTCCTTCGCCGTGAGGGGGAGATGGTTGGGGTCGGTGTGACTTTGGTCCGGGAGGCCATTGCGAATACGGAGCTGGACGTGTCTGTGACACCTCGATGAGTGTGACAAGGTGTCGGTATTTGATAGTGTATCGTGTCCAACCGTAAGAATGAGAGCCTCATGAGATTGAGATTGAGCATTCACTTCAAGAATCGCTGACATGGTCGACAAGCCTTTTGCCAAGTTCTGGGGGGGCGTGGGGGTGGATATCGGCGTTGAGACGTGGAGTCGGAAAATACCACAGATGTGCCGATGGTGGTTCCGGGTGTTGCACCGTTGCAAGGCCAGTACTAGACAGCATCATGCCATAACAAGGTTTTAGTGTTGATTACAGGCACATTCATAAAGATGTGAGAGACCCTCGGACGCTCGGTTGAGTGCTTGAGTGCTTCAGCCAGTGGAGCAGAGAAAAGGCCGCATCTGACCAGGTCAGATACCATTTCATGTATTCTAGATACTAAAGTGCTGGCACCTGCATATTAGACGGTTTCTACGGATATGTTGTAGTGCAGCAAAAAATGCAAAAAGATGGAGAGGTAGGTGATCGAAACCTAGACCTTCCGCAATCTGCTAGATGCAAAGCGGACGCTCTACCACTGAGCTACATCTGGTGGAGTTGTTAGTTAACTGTAAGGTGATTGGTGGAATTTGGTGTTGCTTACCCCCTAGTTGATGACGACATGCTGGTTTGTTGTAATATATACCTTAGAACCGTCTGAGCATAGGAGTAGTAGCACTCGAAATGGCCTGACATGCACACCAAGGTGCTCGGATTAACCGGTCAATCATTATATCAGACGAACTCCCCATGTAATCTGTTGGAGCCTTCTCTCAGAGAAGTCAACAAAACTCCTCGTGAATCCATGTAGACTAAATGTGCTGAATGCTGGACTCGGTTGACCACAAGCATGTATTGGTCCAACAGCTAACTAATCAATAGCTTGTGTATTTGCAGGAGCGCACTAATCCTTCGTCGGTGCTGAGCTATAAGAACAACCATCTCCGAAAGAGAATGATTCAATGCAGCAGCGAACAAGATCTAGTTGCCATTCTGTCCATGGTGACGGATGCTACCTACAGTTTCCCCCGGGTGTTCTTGCTTCTTTGAGAGGCGTCGTCGCGCCAACTTTCCAAGATGAGCGAGACCAGACCACTTCCTCGTCCAACGGAACAGAGTCCCCTCTTCCACATAACTTCACAATGCTTGAGACGCCGATGCGAGTAACCGCTGACGGCGTGCGTCTTGCTGCCGATAACATGATGATACTAGCAGGTGGGCCTATATAACCCCATAGGAGGGCCGTCGCCATTGGCCTCGTCCTCTGGTTTGCCGTACCATGCACTATACTGCTCCCTCCGACTCTGCATCTCACACAGCCAATTCTATAATGTCTACTCCCAGCAGCAACTCGATCTGGCATGTTCCGCAGTTCAAATACCGCGCAGACGTGTCCTGGGTCGAACTACAGAACCACTTCGATCATTTGCGCTCTCTTCAACACAAATGTCTGCACCCAGCTACAGGCAAACCATACATGCGCAGCATGCGCTTCGGCAAAAACAATTCTTGGGAAGGTCTGGGCAAAGGCGCTACACATGTCGCGATTCTGGAATTCGCTTCTCAAGAAGATCTCGACTATTATCTGCTGCAGGATGAAGTGCACGCCGAGTTCTCGAGAAAAGCGGCACCGCTTGTTGAGGACGTGACAGTGATCGACATACAAGATGGCGTGTTGTTTGGCCCAACTCCACAGAAGCCGATCGGTCTGGGCGGGCGGTATAAAGGTGCTTGTCACTGCCGTGCTTCTGAGTGGGAAGTGCAGGTTCCAGCTGGCGAAACGCTCAAACATGTTCTCTGCCACTGCGACACTTGCAAACGCTTGGGAGGTGGACCTTACTCATGCAATTACATCGTGCCAAGTGGGAGCTTGCGAATAACCAAAGGCTCACCCAGCGTGTACACCTATAAAGGAGCAAGTGGTAAGTATTCTCGTAGCCAGAGGCGCTTTTTTGATGCTTAAGCTGATCCAAATCGTAGGCAAGGACGTTCGCTGCTTCTTCTGTCCGACCTGTACGAGCCACATCTATCACCATCAAGATGCGATGCCAGACAAGATCATTGTACGGACGCTCCTGCTTGATGGTGGCAACGACTTCCCGGCTGGTGGTGAGATCTTCCCAGAAGGCAAGCTTGCGTGGGCAGAAGATTTGAGACAGAGCCTGCGTGCTGCTGAGTAATAATCGCAGACGATTTCAACGACGAATGATACATTGAGAATGCAACTTGATAGCAGGGCCCGAATGAAAAAGATCCGCCAGCTGCGAAGCCAGCGAATACATGTATGATTTATCCTAGTAGCCTCTGCAAGTCTTTGCCAGGGCCAAATCTATCTGTCATCTCAATCGAAGATGGACGCCTTCATGGAGTTGGGCTGGATGTACTCAGATGCGTCTCGGAAACTGGTGAATCCCCAACGGATCTGAGCTGCCATCGCAATCTCCACGTCGAGATCTTTGGCAAACTGCCACGCCATTCCGGTATCACGCTGGAAGGCACGTCCAACAAGAATGACATCCAAGTTCTCGTTCTCCTCTTGCAACAACTTCTCGGCCAAGTCGCCCTTGTTGATCATGCCAACAGCAGCAACAAGCATGCGGTTGCCGACAGCTTTCTTAACAGCTGCGGCGAATGGAGCCTGGAACGCAGGGCCCGAAGTGACTTTCTGCGCGCTGTGAACACCTCCGGTGCTGATATCGATCAGATCGACAGCTCCTTGATCAGCCAGTGCGCGAGCGAATGTCTCTGTGTCCTTGAGCTTCCAACCAGCCTCCTCCTCAAGCCAGTCAGTCGCGGAGACGCGAAGGAAGACAGGCATCTCCGGACCGACTGCATTGCGTGTCAGGCTGGCCACTTCCAAAGGTAGACGCATTCGGTTTTCGAGGCTTCCACCATAGTCATCTGTGCGCTGGTTTGAAGAAGGGCTCAAGAATGAGGAGAGCATGTAGCCATGAGCATTGTGAATCTCGATAAAATCGATACCTGCCATCACAGAGCGTCGCACTGCAGCCGACCACGCAGCCTTGAACTCGTCGATATCAGCTGTTGTCATGGCTTTGGGGACAATGCTGTTCTCGTCGAATGGAATCGCACTTGGGCCCTTCACATCGTCTACCCATCCACCAACAGCGTTTGTGGCTGTCATGCCCCCAAGCCATGGAGCCACACAGGAGGCCTTGCGACCAGCGTGTGCAAGCTGGATTCCAATCTTCTGGCCCTGGCTGTGAGCAAAATCGACGACCTGCTTAAGCGGCTCGATCTGAGAGTCGGCCCAGAGACCCACGCATCCTGGCGTGATTCGTCCCTCCGGCTGCACGGCTGTCGCTTCGATGATCATCAGGCCCGGTCCTCGCTGTGCGATTCCGCCGTAATGTGCAAGGTGCCACGGGGTCATGTGTCCATTCTCAGCGCTATACTGGCACATAGGCGCCAGTCCAATGCGGTTCTGGAAAGTCACATTGCGGACGGTGAACGGTGTGAACAGCTTAGGGATAGGTTTGCCGCTCTTCTGGGGGTTGCGTGCTGTTCCTGCAGCGGGGAATTGGGCTGGAGTGAAGTATGGGATGCCCTTTGCGGCTGGTGTTGGAACGTCGGGCCAAGCCATTGTGATGAGTGTGCTGAGAAAAGATTGAGGGATGGTGCGGGAGGATATGCCTAGTCTTGGAGCAATTGGGTCCTTTTATATAGCCATTTTACCTTGCTCGGCTTACAAATGTCTTGTTGAAGAAAGCACGGTCAATGTCTGTGCTCATGCGAAGAGCACGATCTTAGCCTTAGAGGACGGTAGGGCTGTGGGTACTGATGAGGAAGCCACACTCATGGAGCCCATTGGCTATTGGTGTATCGCGCACATTGACGGGCTATACAGTGATATACCCCTGGGGTGACAGTTTGCGTTTGAAGGTCTTGGGCTCATCGTACCGTAACGATCACCACATAGTGGGCGGATATTGCGGAAGAGTGCTAAAATCTAGATCGGCATGCTCCTGCAATCTGCGAAGTGGCAATCGATTTTGTTTGATGGGTTATGTAAGCCACGACTTCTCCTAACCCTTTGCCCTAGTCCGTGTGACGTGGATTCCTTGGCGTTGTTTTACGCGTAACTAGCTGAGTCGTGTTGATTCCTTGCCCACACTCCCTATATCAAAGCTATACCATGTGCTCCCTGATGCATCGCCTTGTCCTTTCGCTGCTCCGTATCGACTTCTAGGACTTTCTTGACACTCATCGTATTCGTCTCAACGATACTCAGGGTCCCGGAGAAGATGTTTGAGACGTAAGCAGTATTTCCATCGGGATGAGACGTGATTGTAAGAGGTACGAGGCCTGTCTCTACCGTTCCAACCTGCTCGTAGCTTGACCCGATGGATTGGAAACATGCAACTCCTCCATACGAAGGTATGGGCTTCGAGGTCTTTTCATCGACCTGGATGCGATAAAGGCCAACCAAGAGCCTGTCCTGAGAGTCCACGTGCACCGTCACCGCGCCGGTCTCTAGCGGGATGGAATGCGAGATCTCATCGAGTCCTGTATTGACCACTTTGATGCATGGAGCATATCTGATCTGTCCGATTGCAGGAGACGGGAAGAAGGCAAAGGAGCCATCTTGTGAGATGCCTGGCTGTTCACAGCCTCCCGGGATGGTAATCGTCTGCAGAAGTCGTTCCTTGACCAGGTCGATGACCGAGATGAAGCCTGCCTCTTTGTTGCAGGTGTACGCCTTTGAGCCATCGGGCGTCATCACGAACCAGTGAGACTTGTGGCCGCTTGCGATCCGCTTTGTCACAGTCCGAGTGTGGAGATCGATACCAACGATGCCACCGCTTTCCGGGGCTTCCTTCGCAATGCCACCTTCGACTGATGCATAGAGCAGATTACGTCTCTTATCGATCTGGAGATAATGCGGGCCCAGGTACGGACTGATGTCGATGGTGTCAACCACAGCCCTGGTCTTGGAGTCGAAGA
>Ga0265797_10004084_pt1 | contig 22663 bp, 17 predicted proteins | sample P2T30metagenome_FD_192433 | JGI IMG/M metagenome (GOLD analysis project Ga0265797, IMG submission 192433) | Plant litter microbial communities from East Loma Ridge, Irvine, California - P2 T30 | ecosystem: Environmental > Terrestrial > Plant litter > Unclassified | place: USA: California... | reverse complement strand
TCATATCAGGTAGGTCATCGACGCCTGACCAAAGGAAGCCATCGAAGCGTCCAGAGACGAGAATCTCCCATTCGTGTTTGGTCACAGCTGCCAAGGTAGCAAGCATATTGTGCATGTCTGGATGGCGGATGAGATACATGACCACTAGCTGGTCGCGCGGTGGAGTGTAGAGTCGATATAGACGCTGTAGCGCCAAACCAGCTTTTGCCAAGTACGGCGGCGTCCCACTGTCCGGCTTTTGAGTGCGAGGATTTGGGAGTTTGTCCAACCCCCATAAGAGTGCATAGAAGAGTGGTCGTTGTGGCTGTTCCAATCGGGTGAGCATGATAAAAGTCAACGTTTCATCGTCAGCGTCCTCGGGGACACCGTCTTGTTGGTCTGATAGCCAAGACTGCACGGCAACTTTGGTCTTTTTCGACTGCTTTTCGTAGTGCTCGCGGTATTGCTCAGGTACATCAACGTCAATGCGCTGACATGGTGCTTCAAGATCAGACGATATGCCCAGTCCAGGCTCGGCACCTTGCTCATAAGGTGGCCAAGTCGGCAATTCGCAACGTCCAGACACTAGCTCTAAGATTTCTCCCCAGTTGACACCTGCAGAATCTTCCACAACCGACTGCTCGAAGCACATCATGCACTGACAATGCTCCGAGGATATGTTGCGAGCAAAAACGTTCTCGAGACGATCGAGAAGACGCCGCGCAACCGAACGATAACCGGTGGCTACCGCCAAAGATCCGCTTGTGTCCATGACGGTGTTGTAGCTGTTGAGTACATTCTGCAGAGGCTTGAAGAAAGATCGGACATCGTGCGCTTGTGCTCCAGATAGCCTTGGTGTAGTGTACTGAGAATAGGCAGAGGCTGGAACTCCATCAATAGCCGCTAGTAGACTTCGCGGGATAGCTTTGGCCAGACCGCCATTCTGGAGCAGGTAGTCGACGCGAGGAGCTTCCATCATGGCTGGAGGAGGAGGCGGGGGTGGTGGGGTCATTGGGGACTGGGCATAGCTGGGATCTACGGATTGTGTGCGCGACATGGGGTCTGTCATAACTTCGATCATGGGCGGCCCATCCTTGACAGAAGATACAACAGAGGGAAGAACGGAGTGCTGGGTAGGTGTACGTGGTGATGAATCGACCACAGAAGAAGGCGAGACATCGGAACGCGGGGGTGATTGGCTGCGGCGGTAAGAGTTGCGATCTTGTACGACTGAAGTGGCGTCTGAGTCGAGTGTATATTCCGAGGGCGCTCTCGTCTTCATCTTGACAGGTGTTGACGTCCTGCTTGGTGTCGACGTTCTGCTCGGGGTCGATGTCCTGCCTGGGGGCCGAGCGCTGGATGGACTCACGGTCCTCGTTCTCGTCTCCAATTGTGGAGACTTGGCACGGATGGTGCTAGGCTGCGATCCAGTGGTAGAAGTGAGGTCTGTGCCGTCGAACGTATCCTCGTCTCTGACACTTGAGCGCGACGCGATCCGCGGGCCTGCCGTCGAAGTCATGCGCGTGCCGCTGTCTACGCTTTGGCGACCCTCCTCCATCTCTCGCGCGATCATGTCAGGGTCCTTCCTTCGCATGCTGTTGACACTGGCCGTCTTCCTAAGATCTGCGCCTGTGGTCTCAGTGAGCGGGGGACTCGGTGGTGCCCGTGGTGGAGGCGGGGGTGGTGCTCGGTTTGGTGGATGCGGTGCGACTGGCCGCTCGCCGTCCCTGCCTGGCGAGGCCTCGCCATCTGTGGCCTCTGGCGTCGAGGTCGACTTCCTCTTCTCTACACCGTCGCGGGAATAGATGCTCTCTTTGGCGTATGTTTTGGAGTGCGACGGGTAGGGTAAGCTGATCCGCGATGTGTTGTCGGAGCCCAACGAGCCGCGGCGTCCCATCTCGGGCACGACGGCCATCTTGTGCGACTTGGACGTTTGCGACGACGACAAGGTCGAGGTGGACGTCGAGTTGCGCACACGTTCCGTCGACGGGCGCCTGGGCAGCGGCGGGTTCTCAGCGTCGTCTTCCTTGGAGGCCGACGAGCGGGTTTTGCGGGAGCGGGTGCTCTTATGGCGCTCGCGGTCCCTATCCTTGTCCTTGGAGCGGTGGGTGCTGCGCTCGCGGTCCGGGTCCTTCTTGCTGCGGCGGCGGTGCGAGTTGGACGACGTCTCCATGGTGAAGAGGCGGCGTGGAGCTCGTTGGTGTGACTGTGGGCCGGGACGCTTGACGGGCTTCTGCGGGTGCGATCACCAGCGCGGCTATGGGCAGCTTCAATTGGGCGTCGGGTGCGGGCACTTTGCGCGGGTGCGCCTATCAGGACAGCAGCTCGCCATCCATCTACACAAATCAAGGCAGGGTGCGGTGAGGGGTTTACGGTCTTGGGTGCGTTGTAGGGGGAGTTTTGGGTTGTAGTACTCTGACGTGTAGCAGCCAAGTGGGCCGGGCTCGGGACTGGGCGCAGTGTTGACTGCGGGCTATCCTTAGCACCTGTCTAGCCCGAAGGGTCTTCCTTACCCACCTGGGCACCCTCACCCATGGATCACCACTGCTGCAACACCATGGCAACGACTGCGCGTGGGAACTGGTTCATGCACGGCATCGCTTTAGCATGCGATGCAGCAACAACAGCAACCGCCTTGTTATTCGACTTTGTCCATTGTGCTACCCGCACTGCCAGGAAGATGCTGGGCGCGTGGCTTCACACGCTTTGCTGGCGTGGCAGGTCACGTCACATCTCCAAGATCGGCAAGTCATGACCGTCACGGGGAACCTTCTAGCAAAGAAACATTGACATGATGGTAACTAGTCTAATATACAGGTGTGAAGGGTAGTAACCGCAGAACAAGGTAGGGAAATGCCAAACATCGCGAGTAATCTTAGCATGGGGTATCATTGTAACATGCTCGTCGTGATCCTTGACGTATGTTGATCCATGTAGAAGCCCGAAATCTCTCTGTTGCTCAATCTTGGGTTTTGTACTCCGTAGAACGCCTCCGTTATCCAAGCACAAAAAGCAGTGCAAGCCTCACCACAGCGACAACATGCAGCAGCAACGTCACCATTCACGCTATTGAGCCTGTTGGTGGGCTTGCGTGTTGTTGACATGCTGCTGAGCCAACTGGGCCCGGAGCGTGGTGATCTCGTTCTGCAGCGTGGCGATCTTGTCGTTGTGTTCCTTTTCCATTCTCGCCATGCGAGACTCTATATCGCGAACGTACTGCCACACATCGACCTGGCTGCCCATGACTTCGCGCATGCTACCGCCACTTCCACCGTGGCTTGACATGCTGCCCGGCTGCGAGCTGCTACCAGGAGCGGCCATGGTCTGATGTTGCAGCATGCTAGGGCCATTGCTTTTGCCGCCTTGAGAGCCCTGCTTAGGGGGCATAGGACTGAGCCCAGGGAGAGATGGCAGGTGAGGCCCGCTGCTTGTGCTGGGCGGAGCTAAACCAACAGGAGGTGTCCCCCGCCCGCGAGTGTAATTTGACTGCTGATGCAAGTGATGCGACAGACTGGGGGATCGCGAGCCCGGGAGACCATTTTCTGGCGCACCCAGGCGATGCTGTTCCTGCTGCCCTGGCGACAACGGCCTGGGACTCTCCGTCATGCCACCTTGGGCGAAGACATTGGACTGCGTATTTGCGTTCTGGATCGACGAGATGCTAGTGGGAGCTGCTTTGGGCGAGACGTTAGTCGGCTGCGCAGAAGACCCTGGGTAATAAGGGCGCAAGTTGTTCTGGCTGCTCGAGCTTCGATTCGCAGCAATAGGCGGATATGTGCTGGAATGGTGAGAATACGAACCTTGGGTGGAGTTCCCAGTGTTTTGTCGCTTGCGTGCCGGCTCACTGACTCGCCGACTACCGTCTTCGTCTTCGTCGCCCTCACCATCAGGCTCACCAGTGTAGATGACACCGTCCATGCCCTCGTCGCCTTTGTCTCCGAGATCGTCATCCATGCCGAAGCTAGATCGGCGGCCCGCACAGCCACCCTGACCCTTATTGTGTCGCGCAAGCGCATCGCCACGTGCGAACCTGCGGCCACATTTGTAGCACGTGTGCGGACGCTCGCCGGTGTGGAGTTTCGTATGACGTTTCAGATCATGCAAACGACGGAAACGCGCCTGGCACGTGGGACATTCATAAGGCTTTTCTTGACTGTGCGTTAGTAGATGGCTCTTGAGGTTATGGTGGCGAGTGAAATCGGTTGAGCAGTATGGGCACTTGTGACGCTTGGTGGAGGGCGATTTGGGCGTATTCTGGCCGTATCCAGGCAGGCTCATTTGGCGGGCCGGGGCACGTGGATCCGGCTCCGGGGGCAAAGGCCCAGGAAACGTAAAGGCGCGGTTGCCTGGGTTGTCTCCGGGATTCGGTGCGATGAGCTGGTGGTGATGTTGGTGGTGGTGCTGCTGTGGTTGCTGCTGGTGCGCGCCTTCCCGGCCTGGATTGCCGGTGGCAGCGCCTTCCGCAGCAGAAGCACCCGGCGCGTTCGGCGCGTCACCATCGCCAAAACTCGAGAGGCTGACGGGGCTCGTTTGCATGCTGTCGCCCGTGACGTTGATCTGGTCGGGAATGATGAGCGGCTTCGTCGTCTTGTCAGCCTTGTTGCTTATCGGCGCCGACTGCTGCGGAGCGTCTGAAGGGTGGCTCATGGACTGGACAGTGCCGTTCAGACTTTGCAGCGCGGCGACAGCGGGATTAGGGCTCGTCTGCCTCGCGGACTGTTCGCGGAAGCGGCGCTCATCAGCGATGGCGGCGGCTCCAGTGAGCGGCTGAGGCGAGAGTCGAGGCGACAGGCCGCCGGGAGACTTTGTGAGATGGGTGCCAAAGGTCGCTCCGCCGTTGGCATTGCGCGCGGTAGAACCTGGGGTGTTAGGCCCATTGTGGGTGGTGAATGGGCCGGTTGGCGTCGGCGTGATTGCTCGCGTCGAGGCAGCCATGGTGTAGAGCGGCGAGACGGTTCAATGAGCGTATCTTTGAGATGGGTCAGCACGGCTTCTCTCTTTCCAATGACAGCATGCGCGTCACCCGTCTCGACTATGCAGACGGAGTAGGTGCGCATGCATGGGTCGGCTAACCTTTGGGTGGATGCAGCCTCTGGTGAGGGCGCAGATGGCCGTCGTCTACCAACACTCCAGATAGACTTGGGCCGTGGAAAGCGCCAGCTTCGCAATTGACGGACGTTAGATTGCTCGCATGTGCCCTCGGTCGCAAATTGCGGCTCGGGCCAACCAAGGCGATCTGCTGGCTATTTTCCGAGCAGACGAGAACCACGGGACGCGCAAGCACGGCGGCGGCGCGAGGCAGGCGGGTGAAGAGGCGCTGCTCGAGGAAGCCGATAAATGAGGCGTGGCCGTGGAGGAGGGGTCTTCAGTCGGCACGATGTGCGACGTGCAGGCGGACGTGGGAGCAGAATCGCGATCCTGGACGTGGTGCAACTAAGCGGTCGCAGGGTCGTAGGGTGCAGGTCGTCTGGTAGTCAAGGTGCCGATGACGAGGGCCCGTTGGGGACTCTTGTGGCTGATGATGGTTCCAGTCCGGGCTAAGTAAGCAGGCGGGCGTGCGGGCGTGCGTGCGCTCGAAGACGGCGACGCTGGCAGACAGTCACGGGACTTGGGTGCGGCGGCGCTTCAGTCTCGAGCGGCTGCCGTGCAATGGAGCGCGCGATGGGTGCAGACACTTGGAGGAGACGAGAAGACAGTCCGGCGATGGGACTTGGGACTTCGGCAGCAGACAAGAGGTAGCCTCAGTGCAGCGCGGCGGCTTCAACGGAATAACGCAAGCCTTTTGGGGCTGTGTATCGCCGCGGCCAACCACGCTGCGCTGCAACGACCCACCGCCAAACATCCAAGACGTGCCTCTCCAAACAACTGCGTCGCAACACGAGACACGTCGACGCCACACGCTCCGCGAGACGAGGCTCGCCCTCCCTCCAGGAAGATTCTGCCATGGCGACTCCGCGACGGCGCGCGCACCTGAGCTGAGCCTGCCAATGCTCCCAGCCTGCGTCGGGCTAGACGCGACGAGCAGCATTGAGCCGGTGTGGTGGCGCAGCCCATCCTGCTCGCGCCTGCCTCTACCGCCGCTCGCTGCTTCCCCAAGCCTACCCGTTCTTGCCGACACACCAAACCAGCCGAGTGTTGCTCCAACGAGACACCTCGCCGCCAGCGCCCGCCGATCCATGACCTACAGCCTGAAGTCGTCTGCCAGCCTAGACTGCTGCGCTCGACTTTATTGCCGTCCTACCAACGGCGCCCCTCTGTTCAGCCACCGTGACATGCGTCATTTCTCACCAGACCTTGTTTGCCATGTGCGCCGCGCCCTATTTGCTCGGTACGACCACCATGGGTCCACGCATCGAAGACCGCCTATAGATCGTCAGGTACGTCCGGCTTGGGTACCCGCCCGCAGCGCAAAACAGGTTATCGCATCCAACTTCACCGTTGACGCCCATGGTCGTTGCCAGTCCTTGATGCGATTTCGCCTCGATGCAGACAAGCCGGGATAGCCCACACCTGTCAAAAAGCAACACTTGTCACTACGCCACACCCGCCACACGATGATCTCGCCACACTTTACATTGCGAGCAACACACGTCGACGAGATTCGCCGGATCGCCCTCACTATCTACCTTCCTCTTTTGTATGATCGACTTTGATTCCCGCCACCTGTACAGCACATGGAAAAGCTAGGATATTGCCATCGCTGGTCCGTCATTGGGCCAGACCACTCACTTTACAGCATTACATGCTGATCGCGAACGTCAATCTCAGAATGAGAACTAGATGTTATGTCAGGCATATACTGCTGCCTCACAACACATGCAACGTCTAGATTTCTACCAAGGACGGCCACTGCCTGCATATGGTCTACGAAGAATGCCATTGTAGGTAATTTGGACTACTGCTGAAACATACGACCTCGTAGGCCGACTGCTAAAGAGCATGAGGAAGCTGTATCGACCAACCAGAAAGAGTTTGACTGACGGCTCTAGCAGCTGTCAGGTTCAACAACAAGGGATTCCCATGAAGACGATGTCGAGTGGTCGAATGATCCGTCGTATCCAGTATGCAGGGCACCTGCCAGTGGTACTGCCGAGGACCAGAGCTCCTCTCGAGTCTTTACCAAGAGTGAGAGCCACCTTCTTCGCCAACAGCAAGGTGTATTTGATAAACTGTGTAGGTTGGAGATGTTAAAGCCGTCAGCAGGCAGGTAACGGTGAATCATCTGACCTTTGGCTCAACACTGTATGTGATACGTTCCCCGAAAACTGGCTTGGCTTGAGTCTTGACTTCGATCTGATTATTACACTGATCCATTGGCGGCTAAGCCATAGAATTGGGAAAGGGCTTAGCGCAAATACCGGAAGGTTGTGTAGCCGAGAGTGAACTAACTCATCTTGACCTCAGACGGGCCGTACCAAAGGGATCGATCTTGGTGTTGCACCACGCTTTACCAATCGTGGCCCACGAGCGGATCCTTACTAAGGACGATCACCCTTGGTATTCTCGTTCCAGCTTACGTGAACATATTCGAGCTGTGGGGGAAGGCTGCTCAGCCTCGCCCCTCAGACGTCTCACGTAGGTGAAGGATGGAGCTGGCAGCGATGCATTCGCAATCCCTCCCATCGATCAGATGGTTGCTCGTTCAAGTTAATCTTCAAGTTTGAAACGAAAACGTTCCAAACCACAATCAAATCATTGATCGTGGTACAATACCAGACACGTCCCGAGCATCCGCAGCACGCTGCCGCTGGACATATCCCGTTTATAACGCTCCGCATTGGCAAAGAACTCGTCAAAGGCCCTGTCGTCATAATGGAGCCGAACAAAGTTCCGCTCTTGTCAAGTTGCGGCGACGACTACAGGGCGGTGGAATCGGTCCGCAATCCTTCGACCTGTGTTCGCTAAAGACTACAGTCCTGCGAACCAGTCCTACTAAAATTGTATAGTCTAACGCAGCAGACTTTCTTCTTGTCCGCTCACGTCACTCGTGAGCACATTTGATGCTTTCTCAAACGAGGCAACATATGTTGACAAGTCGCACAATCACCGAATATCCTTACTGTTAGACAGATATGTCTAGGACCCAGGAGATACCCCACACTCTGACATCGAGTTCTGCATGCGTTGGAACAATATGCGCAGGATAGTGGAGGATGCCGATGCGGCAGAGCCGGGCATGAGGTCGGCATGAGGAAGGTCGCAAGCTGCACCGAATCAACGCGCAACCGATACTATGTTTGAACTTCGCTTCCTTGTCAAGGAACGTTCAAGAGTAACAAGCTATGGTGTATGAGATTGCAGAGCGGTCAATACATCCTTGAGCCACCCGTGGCTGGCAGGATCTGACGAATGAGGTGCAGGTACGCGATTTGAGCTTACCCAAAAAGGTCTAGAGAGCTTTGCGCCGACCGCATCTCTGGTTTACAGCACCCAGGAACTACTGCTGCTTGCCCCATCTCTAATGCCGCTTCCCAGCTTTCGAGATCGCTGGCCGACAGGATGGGATCTTCGCTTTTGTTGCAACTCTGTCGTTGTTCTCACGATGCCCCCACTCTAATATGACTCATTGACACATACCTTCCGTCCCAAGGTTGATTTCAAGGCACATCTCGTATACCAAGCTGGCCCGTAGAGTACGGTCAACAACCCTCTTGTCTCACTGGCTGTCCCCGCGAAAAGGATTACCGGTGAGCCTCTAGATCAAGAGCTGGAATGTAATGTCCAGAAGGTAGCCTAATGATACATGCGCTATTTGTACAAGCCCACCCGACAGAGCGTTATTGACACCTCAGCCCAACGGCAAGACTACAACGGCTCGGTCATCCCGCGCCCGCTTTGGTGCATGCAGGTACTGTATAGAACGGATTCTCACCTCAACTGAAAACTCCTTAATACTATGTACAGGTACTCGGATAGCAGTCACCAATAGCGTTTGTTGGAGCGTACTGACGAGTGAGCCTCAGAGTAGATGGTCTTTCTTACCGCTGTGAGTCTCTATGTAGTAAATCCTATACGCTAGTTCAACGTTCAAAGCCCCATTATAACTGGCGGGCCGAGAAAATGCAAGATGACAAGCGTCAAAACTGGTTAGCTTTGCGCAGCTACTCACCGAACATCATGAGCGACCCTCTTCGGTGCTTTTCGAAACTTCAGCCGCGCCCTTTTGCACATGAACCCTTCATATCAGCGTCATCATTTTAATGAAAGACTCCACTGCTTCGAGGCCACCACTTCTCATCGGCTTGGCTTGAGTATGCTGGTACGGTGGATTATTCAACGCGCTCCTTCATCAGGCATTACGTCTTGCGGCTGAGAGACGGATCCCTTAAAATCACGTAACTATAGAGATGCTGACTATAAAACAGCCTAACAGATGAAAATGAAGTTCCTGTACTATAGTTCTACGTCCATACGCTACTTCCCAGCAACAAGCACGTCTCCAGCCGGCCCATCATCCTCTACAAGACACCCGTCTTGACCGTATGTAACAACTGCGAGTCGCGACCACTCCAACGCAAAAGTTTCGTCAACACTGTCTCTACCGCTCCAGCAACTATCTCAGGAAGGCATCGCCTCAATAAAGATCACCTCACCAGATTCCCCAATCCTACTGCGACTCTATCACTGGAAGCATGTCTCAAGGCCAACAATCCAGCCCCAACCAGTCCACCCCGAAAAGCGAATCCGTCGTAACTGGCGACGATTCTCTAGAAGCCGGACCAAACGACTGGTCCGACATCAAAGACCCGAACGAAAGACGCAAGATACAAAACAAACTCGCCCAAAGAAGATTTCGTTCGTAGCACCAATTGTAATAGCGATTCGGTCTACTCTAATACAAACCAGGCGACAAAGTAAAAGAGCAGAAAGAGGAGACGGAGCGAGACGATGAGAATCAGCGACAAGCTGGAAGCGCATACGCATCGCCTGAACCAGAGAAGATGGATGCAAGACAGGTGCTCTCGGGTCTGCCGTGGGGTGGCATCTCTATGAGACATATTGTTGAGACGGGGAAGAGTAAATAACAGAATTCACGGCGCAACTCTCGTGAGAGTTCGACACATGATGGCGCGTCTTATACTGGCTGAGGGAGCCTTTGACCATTGTATGGGACAAGATATCGTATTCATATGTGGTGCTGGTAACTACTGATGCCTACTTATTAAAGTCCTGTGCTTCGCTGTCATGTGTTCGTCCTGCTCGTAAAAAGGCTTCTCTACTATCATACATTTTCATGTCCTGCATGGTACACCCCCCCCCATTAAGCGTTGATCTCTCTCATAAGATTGCATGGTGAACTCCACAAGAATCAAGCAATAGCAGCGACCCTCTCTCTGTCCTTCGCCATCTGCTTGGCGGCTCGCTGAAGCTCTTTCCGGAGTTTTCCCTTTGTGCTCTCCATACCCTGGAAGACATCCTCGTAGTCGGTGTCGTGTCGCTTGATCAGGGTGCTCAGTACATGCTCGCCATCCTGCGCGTACATCTCAGCGATGTCGTCTACACTAGTCTCGTTGCCGACAATGTGCTGCATAACCCGCTTGGAAGTCCTTATCATCAGTTCATGAAGATCGCGCTGGTGCGGCTGCAGACTCGCCTCCCAGTCCATCTCTTCTGCTTGTGATGTTGGTAGAGGTGGGTCCGTTAATGGCTCGCGTACGGCAGAGGTCGAGCTATGGCTACTAGAAGAGCCTAGGTGTGGCGGGGAGGATTGGAGATGTATTGGCGAAGCGTCGAAGAAGTCATTGTCAGCTTCCTGATTGTCTTCACCGCCACCGATCAGAGTATCGTCCTCGTGATACGCCTGCTCGATAGGCCCACCATCGTTCAATTGCCGGATCCCTTCGTTGAGTTGTTGCGGTTGGTCCACGATCTGCCGAGTCTCTTCGAGCAAGTTCCTTGTACTTTCAGTGGCTTCTTGGTCGGCCTGAACAGTTGGCTGAGTAGTATCGATGAACCGCGAGTTGAAAGGCAAGGTGGGTACAGTCGTCTCTTTTCCTACCGCATCTCCGTGTACCTTTCGGGTCGTTGTCTTCTCTTTGGATAGCGCTGTGGGCTTTGAATGTGTGCCAGCCTGCTCGTTATGTCTCCTTGTGTCGTCTTTTTGTTGCACTCCTTGATCTCTCGACTCTTGTGTCTGATGATCTGTTGTGCCCGTATAAAGGCTCGCAACCTTGGGATTTGGGTGCGCCTTGTTCGTATCTCCTTCTGTAAGAGTCGCCTCTTTCCCACCCGAAGGCGTCTTTTGTAGGAATGGTCGACTCGCTGCAATTGAAGGTAAGGCTTCAGTTGCGTTAGAACCGGCGACTAGCAAAGGCCGCTGGTTTGAAACGTCAATCTCAGGGGCTATGTCCTCGTTCAATGAACCTTCTCCAGTCAGTCGGCGTATGAACGATGTGGCCTTCTTCCCAGCAGATCGTCGGCCAAAGGGGTCGCTTTTCGCGGTCTGCCAATCTCCTGTCTTCTTCTCCGAGGCTATATCCTCACAATCAGCGTGACCAGAGATCGCTGTTGATTCTGCATTTGGTGACGCGGGGGTAGGTTTGCTGTTGCTGGAGAGCATTGCGGTCTCGACAGCAATCGCATGATGCCACTCATCATTCTCTTCGGCCTCATCAGCCACAGGCGGTGACGATGCCATGTAGTGCAAAGCATCATCTCCAGAACATCTCCGTGCTTCCACAGGGGTTTGGGGCCGCACTGGTACTCCCACAGGCTTTCTACTCGGTTTGGTAGGAGTTGACGGTGTTTGAGCGACTCTTGCAGGTAATGTTGGCTTCTTGAACGGGCTCTCGGAGATCTTGGCAGGTCTTTGAAGACCCAGAAGTCCTCCGATCAAGGTGTGTCGTGACGAAGGGACGGATGATGGAGGTTTTGATGGTTTCGCCAGCGGAAGAGTTTTCGCCAGTTGTTTCACGCCGGTCACAGTCGACTTCGTACCTTTGCTCGGCTCTTTACGGGATCTCTTTCTCGGGTTGGCATCGGCCATGGGGTCTGGTGTTGCTTTGCGTTTGGGGTTTGTCCTCTTTTTCGGCCTCGTCTGAGTTGGTATGAAATCTTCATCGTCGTCTGCTTCATCCTTACTGTGCGATGTGCGTGCCTTAGTATTAGTCTTGGCTGGTTCCTTGTCCGAGACAGTCTTCGAGCTTCGTGATTTTCTTTGGGGAGATGAAGCAACACTTGTTTTGTCCGAAGAAGTAGTGTGGGTATTCCTTTTGCTTTCTATAAGCATATCAAGAGCTTCATCTTCCGAGTTGAGCTTTTTGAAGATATTCTGTTTGGTGGCCTGAGATACACGGGGTAGCTTTCCTTTGCCGTACATGCGTTTCGATGTCGACGATGGATGCTGTGACTGGAGTTGCAGAGCTGTCGCATCGCTACTGTCTGCCGTACGTTTCTTGGAGGTGACACGCTCTGTCCGAAGCGTCTGGGAGCCACTTCGAAGCGATCTTCTTGCGTTTGACTGTCGGATCGAAGGCGAGCTCGCATCGATAGGCAAGTTTCGAGACACTCTCGAACGAGGTTCGCGTTCTTTCTGATGGGCTTTGATGCAACTCTCCCACTCTATTGCATCACCGGAATGCTTGAACATTAGCGATAGATCAGTCGCAATGCGTTGCGTGGAGTTGAGACGGTAGCTCCAGGGTTCGGATGTGAGTGTCATGACGAGATCCCATGGTTCATGCTCTGTACGCTGAGCCTGTGAGTTGTGTAGTTTCGACGATTCTGATCGCGTGTTCAGAATGTGCTCGACTGGTATGTCTACAAACTGGCAGTCTTTCAGGTACTCATCGGGCGCGATAATGGTCAACACTCCAGCCTCAATGAGCGCGATAGGGAGCGTAGCGCTTGACTCCCGCCATTTGAACCCATCTGTGGCGAATAGTGACACTAGGTACATGACAGAGGGCTCGTTGGTTGGTCTCGCGAGTGCCAGGTCGCTCAGAATATCGAGAAAGCCTTGGAACTTCTGCATCCATTCGGCATCGGCCTGGAGCGGAAAATTCGGCGCGCTGTGTCCGACTTTTCCCGTGGACCAGAACCTGCTGTACTCGATCCCTTGTTCCAGTGCCTGCCGTATGATGATACCAGCAATAATTTTGATCTGCTCCTGTTCAGTTTCGCTCAGAATGATGGCTCCCAGATTGCGTAGACGCTTAGTCGATGCCCCGATGTGTGTGGCCACCGCCGGCATTTCCAGCATGCCTGCGAGCGCAATGCCGATCCATCGCCGCCGGATTAAAGAAAGACCAGGATCGCAGAAACTAGTCAGATAGTCCTGCGCGACTGAAGAAAGACTCGAGCTGCTGAAGTCGCGTGCAGAGACGAGTTTGTAGAGGCGTAAATTGGACGCGTCGTTGTCGGGCAGCTTGAGAGCAGCTTCAAACGAGATTGAAGTCATTGCGATAAAGGAAAGTAGAAGAGAATGGAATTAGCATTTTTCGCCCTACACGAGCAGGATAGCGGAGTGTCGTTGAAGATGTGGACGCGGGCAATGCACCTAAGGAAGTGAGAGCGCGGTACTGCTAGGATGGAAGTCGCGTCCCATCGGCGTTTGACGTCACAGCTGCAGGCGCGCGCGAGTTTCGCGTGGCGGGCTTGAAACCACGAACACCAACCAACAGTCGTTACCTGCACTTTACATTCAAAAGAAAGCGCTGCGACTAAAGGAAATCGCTGAGGACGACTGAAGGGGGTACAAGAAAATAGGGGGGTTCCCAGCTTTCGCGGCCGCTCGTCACGGCTTTCAGTGGCTGTGAGGCGCATCGATGCCTGCATGCATGCGTTTGTACATCCCAAGATTACTATACTCACCCAGAATCGGTTCCCCTGCTTTTTCGGTTGGGCATACAGTTGCGAGATGGAAAGCGATGCAGAGGTTATTGAAGGTGCTGTATTCAAGGGGAGAAAATTCGGAAGAGCGGCTTCTCCTCCACGCGTTACCCCAAGCGAACGCGCTTTGGACACGCAAGGACCGCAGCATAGGGACAGGGCGTCCTACTTGTCAAAGGCATGCGGACCTTCTGCAGTCTGGCGCATCGTAATGCAGCAGCTCTCGAGCCTGCGCTCTCCGTTTCTTACCCCGCTGCAGCCTAGAAGCATGCATTCCATTGGGACGGATGCAGCCTTCTACAGCTGACCTCAATCCGTGCGAGCCCTGTATCTGCTGCAGGGACTTCATCCTTCGCACATGTGATTGCGCCCCGAACGTGGCTGGTAATTTATAGTAAGACGGAGAACGGACAAGTGTCTCGACCTCGACAACATCATGGTTGATGATGACAGTAGCCGGGTTACGGGCGACATCACACCCTCCACTGTGCCAATCGTACCGAACATCAGCTCACGTCGATTACACGTCATTATTACTGGACTGTGGCTTTGTCTCTTCTTATCTGCCTTAGATACTACCATCGTCACGACCGCGCTCATCAAAATCTCAAGCGATTTCGGTGCTCTTGAGCAGGCAGCATGGCTGATTACCGCGTATCTACTGACCTATAATTGTAAGACTTATCCATCGCAGCTTCATCACCGGACTAACGACACAGCATTCTTGATGATCACAGCAAAGCTGAGCGACATTTGGGGCCTCAAGAGTCTCCTCTTACTTTGCGCGTCAATCTTCCTGGTATTCTCCATGGCTTGTGGCGGAGCGCAGACGATGACTCAACTAATCGTGTTCCGCGCCTTCCAAGGCATTGGAGGATCTGGTCTCTACAGCTTGACATTCGTCGCAATCATGAAGATGATTGTACCTGAGAAGATTGGCTTCTACTCTGGGATTGTAAGCTCGGTATTCGCTTTGGCAAACCTGCTAGGACCTCTACTCGGTGGCATCATCGCTGATCGGACAACTTGGAGATGGATATTCTTCATAAAGTATGCAAAGCGCGGACTATCGAGCTGTGCGAGCTGACTAGCATTAGTGGCCCCATAATCGGTGTCGCAATGGCAATGCTGTTTTTCTCGATGCCTGCATTCGACGACGGTAGAACGAATCTGCAGCGCATACGCCATTTGGACATCTATGGTGGCATCTTGTCTGTCTGCTGGCCTATACCTCTCATCTACGCCCTTCAGGAAGCCGGTGTGTCGCATGCCTGGGGCAGTGGTGTTATCATCGGACCACTTGTAGCTGGAATCGCTCTCCTGGTACTCTTTGGGTTGTACGAGTATTGGATATCGTCCAGAACGCAGAAAGCCCCCGTCTTTCCTGTACAATTTCTTCGGAATGCATCCATGGCGTTGACTCTGTTGTAAGTCTGGAACACTGTAGTCGGACTCCGCTAACGGCAGGACAGAAGTCAGTTCCTCTTAGGATTCGCCTTTTACGTTGTCTTCGTCCAGCTGCCACAACGCTTTCAGGGAGTGAACTTTACAAGCGCGGAGCGTGCCGGTATCCTTCTGCTGCCTGCTACCGTTGTGACTCCGGTTGGTGCCATGGCGTCTGGACTAGCAGTAAAGAAGGTACCAGTTGAGATCGTTTTGATTGGCTCCACCACGATCGTATGCGTTGGTATTGGACTTCTTAGTAGTTTGCCGACCTACTCTCACCTGTGGCCTGGACTGTACGGTTACGAAATCATTACTGGTCTTGCTTTGGGTCTTGCAAGTCCGCCATATTTCGTGCTTGTCGCTACCTCAATTCCAGAAAAGGACATCGCTGTCGGTACCGGAGCGCTCAACATGGTGCGGACGCTTGGCGGATGTGTCGCCGTCGCCATCTGCTCTGCAATCCATCGCGAGCACTTGAACACAGGGTTATCCAGTTTTTTGAGTCGCGAGGAAATCAGGGAAATGCAAAGTTCAACATCGTTGATTGCGCACTTACCGGATGCGGCGAGGGATCGTGTTGGTGTTGTCTTTGGTAACAGCTGTAAGTTTCAGTTCCCTGGAAATATAGCTATACGAGACATACATGCTGATTAGCACCACCGTGCCAGACAATAGGCAGTTCCAAGTCATGCTGGCGTTCACAGGACTCAATGTCATCGTCGCGGTCATTTTAGCCATCGTCAGAAAGCGATCCGGGCTATTCGGCCTCATACCTGAAAGGAAAGAAGGGAATGAGTATGTGGAGGCTAAAATTGACCAGAGCGGGCCCGCATCGAGTGGAGCGCTGGCTCAAGATACTTGTGAGAAACAGGCTTCTGAAATCGCGGCTACACACAGACCGGATGATAACGCGGGCGCGTGCCTTGGAAAACGATCATGAACAATTTACGGTATATCCACATTGTTGGTCACGAGACGCTGTGTGGATACTATCATGGTGGCTCCATGCTGAAGCATTTAGCGATTTCGGCACTACCGCAGTAGGGAAGTCCGGCAGGAAGCACCGAATGGACAGGTATTGAGCCTTGCATCAGCGCATCAATCCGCGCCTCTCCTTCATGGGATCTAATGACACTCTCCCGCGAGAAGGGTTAACAAGCTGTACATTTTTCGACTTACAGTGTCGAGAAGTGATTAATTCCGCAAGATTATATCCGTATTGCTAGCAGATAAGCACTTGATGATGTCTAAGCAAGCAACGTCACAAGCGCATGCTTATGTGGAAGCTTAGCCGTCCCCCGCATCTTTGACCCCCGCACACGTTGCAAGGCCCTTCACGCTTGAATGCTCGGCATGCGACGCCTCAATCCTCGGCATCAATAATACTGCGCCGTTGAGATCTGAAAAAATGTGCACATCGTCTCGTCCAAAGGATGAGGCGGCATCAAATACGTTCTGTCCACGCTGTATCGTATATTCTAGGCGGCCACTAGCGGGGGATGTGAATAGTGGGTCACATGCGACACGAGCCTCTTCATCACAACCACAGCACATTACCGCTTTGAGCATGGAAAGATCCAAGGATAGGATTAAACGCTGAGGATATAGAAACAAAGCTTTGGCATCATCATGCAGTCAGTCAGAAACTCAGATCAATAGCACTTCGCTCTTACTTCTGAACCCCGACTCTCCGCGGGAGAAGCTTCTCTGGTGGTGAAGCCAGGGATCGGCAAGCGCTAGGGAGTGGATGGTGGGGATTGGATCCTGGAGAAATGCACACCAGTCCCTGCCGTCATCGGAACAAGATCATCATGAGTGGACTAGATGATAGGCGGCTCAATAGCCTCGGGCTGACGATACCCCAGCCGCTTTCTCCAGTGGTTCGACAGTTGGTGACGTTCTTAAGGGACAGCGTCTCGCTCGCTGATCGAGGGGTAATTCCGGACAAGCAAGTTCCCAGTTCCATGGTTGAGAATACTGGCTTGTGATTCTTTCGGACCGCGATTTGTTGCTTGACGTTCTTGCGCGAACCCTTTTCTTAAACGCTCTGGGCACTGACATTCACTAAGAGGCTTGTTCGAGGCTTGACATCTTGCCCAGCTACTAGCTCACACCCTGTATCTACGTCAACAACATGGCCTCTGGAGTAGAGCGGCCGATTGATAGGTCAAGCGAGGAAGAGAAGACTATCGGCGAGGAGCATGTTGAGACGGCAAAACATGTCCACACGATCGAGAACCTACCTGATCCCGACGCCGGTCTCAGCGAAGAAGAACGCGCTGCGCATGTAAGCCACATCTCAGCTCCTTGCCATAAACATACTAAAACCTCACCCACCAGGACAAAGCCCTCCTGCGCAAACTCGACTTCCGACTAATTCCATGGCTCTCCTTCCTCTACTTGATCTCCTTCCTAGACCGCACGAACATCGGCAACGCCAAAGTTGATGGCTTGCAAGAAGATCTCAACATGACTGACGGCCAGTACAATGCCAGTCTGACCATCTTCTTCGTCAGCTACTCCGTCTTTGAGCCACTGACCAATGTGCTGTTGAAGAAGTTACGCCCGAGTATCTTCTTACCACTTATCATGATCTGGTGGGGGATTTGTATGACATGTATGGGGTTGGTGCATAATTATGCTGGTCTTATGACTGCGGTGAGTCTTTTGCGGTTGGTGATCTGGTACCAAGGGTTATTTTGCTGACGATGCGTAGCGGTGGTGGCTGGGATGTGCTGAGGCAGGACTATTCCCTGGAGTAAACTACTACCTGAGTTGCTGGTACAAACGTTCCGAGTTCGGCATTCGAGCTGCAATCTTCTTCTCGGCTGCCGCTCTAGCTGGTAGTTTTGGTGGCCTACTCGCCGCTGGCATTGCGCAGATGGGAGGCGTAGGCGGAAAGCCAGGCTGGGCGTGGATCTTCGTAAGTGCAACTTGAACGCTTCCTCTTACCTGTGACCATGTTGCTGACAATAACCCCAGATCCTTGAAGGTCTCGTCACCATCTTCGTAGGAATAGCAAGTTACTGGATGGTCCACGACTTCCCCGCCGAAGCCACATTTCTCTCTCCTGACGACCGAGCGCGCGTTCTCCGCCGTCTACGCGCCGATAAACAGGCCTCAGCTGCGCACGAAGAGTTCCAGACCAAGTACTTTTGGCAATCCGTCAAGGACTGGAAGACGCTCATGTTTAGCATCATCTACATGGGTGCAGACGGTTCGCTCTATGCCTTCAGTCTCTTCCTGCCTACCATCATAGCTGGGTTGGGCTATAAATCTACGACAGCGAATCTGCTTTCCGTGCCACCTTATGCAGTTGCAGCTGTGGTGACGGTGCTAGTGGGTTACATTGCTGATCGCACGCAACAGAGGGGTTACTGCAACATGGGAGTCTCGCTCTTTGGTATCGTGGGCTTTGCCATGTTGCTCGGGTCTGCCAGTCCGAATGTTCAGTACGCGGGTACATTTTTGGGGGCTGTGGGTATCTACCGTAAGTGAAGTCATCTAGCAACATGGATCGCTTGGTTCTAACATGCTCCATTAGCAACAATAGCGAACACCATATCCTGGGCCGCCAACAACGTCGAGGGCGTGTACAAGCGGGGTGTCACCCTTGGCTTTGTGATAGGCTGGGGCAACATTAATGGCGTCGTTTCGTCGAACATCTACCGCAGCAGGGATAAGCCGCGCTATTTCCTGGGACATGGTGTGGTTCTGGCGTATCTGACGCTGTGGCTACTAGGCGGTAGTATCGTGACACGCTTTCTGCTTGCGTGGGAGAACAAGAAGAGGAGGCAGGGAGCGAGGGACCACTGGATTGAGGGTAAGAGCGAAAAAGAGATTGAAGAGATGGGGGACCAGCGGCCAGACTTTTTATATACTCTCTAAAATGTAGGATTGAAGCTTGGGCAGGACAGTAGAGCGGACTCTAGGCGTATCGCAATAGACTTGGCCCAGTCAAAACTTCTGAACCTTGGCTTATTGAAGTAAAGTTCCAAACTTCCGACTCATTTCACTTGGATAGTAAATGCGTAGCGCGATAAAGTGCAGAAATGGTATATTCGACGGCGTGGTTACTCATGGTATCTGGGAGACAATGTTGCAGCCTCGGAAAGAATCAATAAAGTGCAAGTTCGCAAGCTTTTAGCCCTGCGCCCGTAAGTCGAATACATGCCGTAAGATGAACGCCGCCCAATGCATGTCGTTTTATAAATTGGCCTCTCTCAGGTAAAGGTCAAGTGCTCCAGCTCACGCACCAACCTTTCGAGACTTGACGCTGTTCGCGCGTTCCTTCCTCTCGTTGCGGCGCATCCTCTCCTTCCGGTCTTTCCGATTATCCGCCCTCTGGTCGTGAGCCTCACCGGTCTTGGCTTCCTTCTTCTCGTCAACCTCGACCAGCCAGTCGTTCTCGCCCGCCTTGTTCTTGCCCTTGTAACCCCACTTGGGTACCCAGTCGCCCGTGGCCTCGTCGTAAGCCAGCTTGGTGTCGCGCTTCGTGTTCTTGATGCCCTTCTTCGCAGCAAACTTGTCCCACTTGGTGGGCTCCTTGGCTTCGGGAATGGGCTTCTCGCGGGGGAGGGGTGTTGTTGGCGCGGGGAGCACGAGGTGGACGCCCTCTGAGTTTGACTTGATTTCGCAGGTCGAGAGGAGCTGGTTGATGAGGGCTTGAGCGGCATCGCGGGCAGTGGCAGCGAGGGTGGCTTCGTCGGCGCCGGCGGGGACGGGGTTGGGGTCGTTTGCGAGCAGGTTGCCCAGGTCAAAGGTGAAGGGCGTGGGCTTGTTCACCGTGACGGGTCTGTGTTGAGTCAGCAACGGTGTGGTAGAGGACAAAGCAAGCATGCGACGTACAGTCGGCTGGAGACGGTCGAGTCTGCGACGGAAGGTGCGCCGTTGGACTTGACGTCCATGGCGCCTCCGTTGATTTCGTCGGCGAGTTGGGAATGCGTGGGCGAAGTGCCACCAAGCGCGACGCCGCCGTCCATTTCGGTGTCTGACATTTTGCGAGGGTCGAGTGGTTTTGGTAGAATTTCACTTTGCGCGCCTGCTGCCAAAAGTTCAGAATAAATTTCGAGTCCGTGCACGAGCGGCGGACTCCCGAGGCTGCGACCATCACAGAATTCGTCTCTCGCATCGCCAATTCGCCCATTGCGGAGGGCCAGAGCCTCAACCACCCGTCATGCCGCCGTCCACGTGTCTCCGGAGCTTCTCGCAGCTGTCGCTTGATGCCGCCGCCCATGGATGCATCGCACCGCGCGTGCTACGCCCCCAGATAGCCTGCTTTTCCACGTCGTCCGCCCGCTATGCCGTGACAGGACCCAAGAAGAAGGGCATGACCGCCGCCCCCAAGAAGGGTGTCAAGTCTCTCAACACGAAGAAGGGCAGAGGAGCATCAGGAGGTGACTCGGGCAAGCGGCCGGCCCAAGGAGAGCGAAAAGCCCAGCGGAAGCGCATCGTTCTGAGCAACGACAACGCACTTGAAGTATCTTCGCTGCGGGACCTCACCAAGGACAATGTGCTCAGCGAACAGAATGAGGGCAAGGTCATGGGACTACCGCAAGAGACTGTAGTGGATGCGCTGCGAGCCGTCGAGGCATTCAAAACAAGCCAGGGATGGGGTCTGTTCCGCCGACCAGCTGTGTTGATGAGGAAGGAGGCGATTGAACTCGCGAGGCTGTTCAACGAGGCCGAGAGCTCCAAGAAGACGATAAGACGGATACTGTGCGGACAAAGAATGAGCGGGAAGAGCACATTGGTACTTCAGGGCCTTACCATGGGTTTTATACGGGACTGGTTTGTGATCAACATCCCAGAAGGTATGGACTGTGGTTTCGAGGCAGAAACGTGCCACTGACAACTCTCAGCCCAAACCCTCGTCAACGCGCACACAGACTATGCGCCTCTTCCCAACTCAGAACCGATGCAATATACTCAAGATACGTACACGGCAAATCTTCTCCAGCAAATCCTCCTGTCCAACGGGCCATTCCTTGCTGCCACAAAATTGAGCACGCAGCCTGAACTGCCTCTGCCGCTTCCTGCGGGTGCTACACTGAAAGAGCTGGCGGCGCTTGGTATGGCCAACCCCGAGGCATCATGGCCAGTCTTTGTTGCGTTATGGAATGAACTATCTCTGCCCGGCCGTCCACAAATTCTGCTTGCGCTCGATGGTCTGTCGCATATCATGCGCCACTCCGAGTACATGTCTGCAGAAGTAAAGCCAATTCACGCTCACGACCTGACTCTTGTACGCCACTTCGTCGATCACCTTTCAGGCCAAAGGAAACTACCCAACGGCGGCGTGGTGCTCGGCGCAACATCACGATCAAACGCCCCTACGTCGCCAGCGATGGATCACTGCATCGAAGCAGCCGAAGCCCGTCAGAAGTCTGCAGACAAACTGCCAGAATGGAACCCCTACAAGAGCGTAGACCTGCGCGTCATGGAGGCTCTCAAGGATCTCCACAGCGACTCCAAGGGGCTTGACATTATTAATGTCGGCGGGCTGACCAAGGAAGAGGCGCGATCGATCATGGAGTACTACGCCGAAAGCGGGATGCTACGACACCAAGTCAATGAGGGCTTCGTGGCGGAGAAGTGGAGCCTGGCGGGTATGGGCAACATTGGCGAGCTAGAGAAAGCAAGTGTACGGATGCGGTTGTAGTTGTATTATACTGTGACACGAATTGTAAATCAAGCATGTCAATATCAAGTATCATTTGGTATTGCTAGTTGTAACGGCATATTCAGACCAACGGCCTTTCCCATGGCCCCTATCCATATGGTCAGATACTTATCTGCTGTTATGACGCTCTCGACACTGGCCTCCATCACATCAGCCGTCTGACATGGATGAATGAAGAAGACGGGTCTGTTGGTGAGCGGGTGCTCCTGCGATGGTTAGTTAAATCCAATACATGAGATTACACTTCTCACAGCAATGGTAATGCCTCCAATGACACCAACATTCTCTGTCTGAGCTTTGAACTGTGGCGGGACCAAGTGCTCGTACAACGTAGTCATTGTCGGCGGATACCGGTGCTCAGGGTCACGAATGCTGATGTACAAGACGGGCACGCGATAGACATCCGATAGGACGATATCGTAGTCTACAACTGGCTGGGGTGCTACGGCGTCGTGAAGAGCTTCCTACCTGAACTGAGCTCGTATTAGCAGATCAGGGCCCCGGCATCACCCACCTCGTCGTCGTCTACTACTTCCTCCTCTTCAATAGCGTCCCGATCACGCACCGCAGGTCGATCTGCGCAGAGCGGCAGATGGGTAGTAATGTTGAGATATACGGACCCATTTCGGTGCCTCTTCTCCACGGAAAGCCACTCGTGCTGCGCGCTACCTCTCAGCTGGAAGCATCGCTGCAGCGCATCGCAGGCCTGCTCAAACTCAATTGCAT
>Ga0265797_10004083_pt1 | contig 22668 bp, 22 predicted proteins | sample P2T30metagenome_FD_192433 | JGI IMG/M metagenome (GOLD analysis project Ga0265797, IMG submission 192433) | Plant litter microbial communities from East Loma Ridge, Irvine, California - P2 T30 | ecosystem: Environmental > Terrestrial > Plant litter > Unclassified | place: USA: California... | reverse complement strand
GGACTTCTCTTCCTAAGCAGCTTTTTTCTCGCAGCCCACGAGGTAATGTGCGCAGTCACATGTGCATGAAAGAATGGCGATCTTCCAGTATCTTGGGAAAGGTCAATCGCTTCGTTATCCCTGCAAGGCCTCTACATGCATGGAAACAGATTCCCTGTGTTCTTGCTATATCTCTGAAGTCGTTATTGACCCGAAAGTTTGGCGCTAGCTCTCCGGCCCGATGGACGCCGAGCCGACTAGCTGGTAGCCCGATCTCACTGCTTTTCGCTGTCACGTCTGTCGACGTCGTTGTAATCTTGTATATTACCGGCAGGTCTAGATTCATGAGCTCGACCCTTGTTCTGCTCATGTCATGATTGCGAGGCGGAACTTCTGTCTATCAGCATTGTGAAAACAGTCTTTGAGCCTGGGATATCGAGTCTCCCAGACCTCGGCATCTCTTCCAGTGCTGTGTCAACATTCATGCAGGAGGTCTATATGTGCCTGACATGTATAGACCGGCTAATCCTGCCACCGCATGAGGATGTGCCGCGTTCCTGGCCATCAGCTCTCAACACGCAGAATGTCTCCACAAACTACATTACGGATGCTGGCATTTGACTTCGCGATCTCGGTAAGTTTGAGACAGTGTTCGGTGGGCTTACAGCTGCAATAGCCCGATCAACGTTAAGTGTCAGGTCACGTCTCCATCTGGCCCATGAAAGCAATTCTCGATGTCGATCTTATAGCTGGCATCCGATGTAACACGCAGCTCACTTCGCCTCTACCAGCCTATTGGTGTGCCAGCCCAATTACCAGGGTGAAAGGCTGGCCTAGCATGGCGCTCGTATACTTCTGCATCTTCTCTGCATGCTGAACCACGCGTACGAAGCGTGGAAGCTTGCCCTGTCGGCCGAGCCTCCGGATGCAGGAACATATGCATCTACGCGAGTTGCGCAATGCTTCTGCAGCATGAAAGTCGATACGCGAAGGCACTAGGACTCAATTGTATCGCCACCAAGACGAACGTCTCACTGTGAACAATGCTGCATCTAGACTGCTCGAGTGTCGCTTTGAGCAATGTCGTGAGATCCGTTGCATGGCAATCGGCGATGAGTCTCTGTACCGTCGGCTCGGCAAGCCCTGCAACAATCCCGACTGTCGGTTGCGGTCCCTACATGTACATCAGGGCCGTTGTAACGCGCAACGGTCCTGCGCTCCCCATTTTAGCGTCTCCACATGTTTGAGGGGCCGCGCGCATGTGCACCTAAACACAGAAGTACACGGTACATTCTGGGGCGATGCAGCATACAGGGCTGCAGGCCTGGTCTATTATAAGGTAACACGCCCCGGCATCTCATGCGTGTGATCGCAATCGCTTGGGGTTTTCCTCGACGATCTACTTAACTTGCCGTTCTACCTCAGTCCAATCGAGATTGTGTCTACAGTTCGCGGGCTCCCGCACCTCACCCAGGCGACGCACTATGGCGATTTCAGGCCATACCACCGATCAGGTGGTCATCGCGACCATGACGGCGGGTACTGTACTCGGTGTCTTCGCTGTAGCTGCGCGGCTCTTTACACGCATTGTCATTGTGCGGAAAGCAGGTTGGGACGATGCGATCATATGTGCTGGCTGCGTAAGTTCTTGGACACACTGGCACGCCTGGTATTAGCGCTAACCTTTCCAAGATCTTCAGCATTACACATACTGTCACCACTGGCAAGAGAGGTGAGTGCTTGTCAAAGGTCTCTATGTATGAGCTTTGCTAACATGCCGTTCAGTCGAATATGGCATGGGTCAGCATTACTGGAATCTCAGCGAGGAAACCAAGATCAATGGCTTCTATTGGTTCTGGGTTTCTATCTGGATATACTATGCAGGCCTCTTCTGCGTGAAGATATCTATCCTGCTCCAATATCTGCGGGTCTTCGTGCAGAAGCACTTCCAGATGGCCTGCTACATTCTGATCGGTATGGTCACGGCCTGCAGTCTGTGGGCAATCTTCAGTGGGATCTTCATGTGCACTCCTGTGCGCCACTTCTGGGACGCCCGTGTACCAGGCAAATGCATGAACAAGCTTGCAGTCAATTACTCTGCAGCCGGTGTTAACGCGGCGACCGACTTTGCCACTGCCATACTGCCGCTTCCATTAGTCGGCACGCTACCTATCTCGAGGCAACAGAAGATACTGCTGATGATTGTGTTTGGCTTTGGATTCGGGTGAGTTTTGCCGAATACACCACTTTACAAACTTGCCACTAACTCTATCAAGCACATGCATTGTCTCAGTCCTTCGCCTGGTCTGGCTTTACCCGATCTCAGTCACCAAAGATGTGACATACGAGAGCCCAGTATCTGCACTATGGAGCAATGTCGAGTTGAATGTTGGTATTCTCTGCTCCTGCGTACCAACTCTCCGCAGCTGCTTGACCAGGCTTTTCCCCAGCCTCTTCTCACCGACCGTCACTAGCCATGGTCCGGCCTCTGAGACCAAGCCACATTCTTCAGCCTCCGAGAACAAGCGCTTGACCTTGACCATCCAAGAGATTGTCTCACCTAGGATTGACATCGACTTGGAGGAACAACGCCCCGACAGCGAAACTTTCGGCAATGATCTCAGAAAACAGCCATTCAACTTCGTCTCATGCACTCAACACGACAGCTCAGAAGCTGTACACCTCACAACAATACGCTCCCCACCCACCACAGCATTGTCCAAAACGCACTCCCGAAAAGCCTCCCTGCCCGAACGCGTGGCCAGATGGCGAGAAAGCCAAGGACAAAAGAACCCAGCAATCACGCAAGCTGCGCAGCCACCACTACCCCAGCAGCAGAACTACCCTAATAACGACAGCACGAAGAACCTGCTCGGCGAAGAGTACGAAGCGATGGTACCGGCGCCCGAGCGCTCATTATTGAGAAACGGCCACTAAACTCAAAACCACAACATGCATAACCTGCATTTTCCTTCTGTCAGCCACTTGATGAGTGCGAACTCTCCTTTTGTATCAGCGATGGTGTTCGGCGGAATTTGTGGATTATGATGTATCATAGCTTTGAGAATATACGAAGGAAAGACAGAACTACGGCAGAACCGCAAGGTTGGGATTGGAGACAAGATACGTGACGAAAAGTCACTTGAATCAAATGTTGTATTTTATCATCGAATTTCTGGAGACCAGCAAGACTCAATTTCGAAGAACTGCAACTGCAAAGCGCCTGTGTGACCTAGCAATCTCGAACCTCACTTTCCGTGAGGTGACCGATTTCAGCGCGGATGATGTAGCAAAGTTTGCAAGCAGACACGAATGGGAAGCAAATGCCATTGACAAACTATCTATCGCTGTGACCTTTGCTTGTATGCTATGAACGGAGAATGGTAGAGACTGAACGTAGACAGCGCGTGTCTACAAGTAGAACATGATGTCGTCGAGGTTGGGGTGCCAGGGATTCTTGCGTGGCTGGCCGTACTTCTGATCGTTCTGATTAGCTCGCGGCCGCCAGTAGTTCCCGTTGTCAATTTGGTCTCGAGCTCTGTTCTTGAAGACCTCGTCCTTCTCATTCTTCAACCTGTCGACTCCTCTGCTGCCAATCAAGTACTCACGCAGCCAAGCGCGGCCACGGTCACACAGGCGGTCGGCATAGTATGCTGGAGAGCAGTATGAGACGCCTTTGGTGGCTCGGGCGTAGATGTAGCAGAGTGCATGCGTGATGCGCTGAAGTTCGTCTGAGCTGAGACACATCTGATTGGTGAGGACGAAGTAGTGAGCAGAGCGACCGGTGCCCTGAAGCGGTCTGTGCGATTGTAGGAAGAAGTCATTGCTGTATGGGTGAGTGATGACCCTGTCGACGACGAAGCCGGGAAGTATGTTGTGGTTCACCCTTGAGTATTTGTTGTTTTTCATGACGAACTCTTGGCCTTCCTCTTCCGCCATTTGCTCCCTGAACGGGAGGTCTGATTTGGGCAGATCCGAACAGAAAGTGTTTTCTTGACAAGTTTCGTCGGTGAAGAAGCGTGTGTTGTGTCTCTTACCAACGACAATGAATGTGAGTGTGAAGGATGGCACCGGGTCGAAACCGCCTAAGTATTCGTGAGCCTTCTCATACGCAGTCTTCAACTGAGGGATTTCGATCTCCCGGACAGACTTGTATTGCGACTCGCTCACTCCATCACGGTAGAAAAGCACATTTGCTGGGAGTCTCTGCTTATGCTTCTTAGCCCAATCGATGAGACGCTCCTTGACCATGTCTCCAAGCTCCGTGATAGTCTCCTTTCTGCTAATCTGCAAGCGCATAGAGCCGGGATAGTGAAGGTAGTTGTCGTCAGTGCTGCCTACGACAGCTGCAATCGATGGGCAACCAGGGCGTGCACTTCCAGTCGGATGAGCAACATCTGCGCCGATGATGATGGTATCACAGCCTTTGGCTTTGGACTGGGACACAGACGGGAGAATTGAAGCAAGATGCTCCACTTGCACGGCATGGTTGGATCCTCCGCCTTTGAGATTGAACTTCATGGCGACATTGGCAAGATACTGGTCGCTGACGGGACCGCCCTTGGCGATATTACTGCCGACAGCACAGACTGCATGTCTACCAAGCTGTAAGTCAGCAACTCGCTTGACGTGGGCGTACGAGTCATAGCACTTCTTCGGCAAGACGACGAAAATAGACGCCGAAATCGGTTGTTGCAGCTGTCTGAAGTATTGACCCAGCCAAGCTTCTGTGATGACGCCGCTTGCATTGACTGGCTGTCCCCCATGTGTGAGATTGTTGACGTTGGCATTGATAAGACCAAGTCTTCTCAGCTGGCTCTGGAGCTTGGAGCGTAGCTGGGCCAGATTCGGCGGACCTTGGTGGAGATCCAAGACCAAAATTTCTTTCAAGGCTTTACTGGACTTGAAAAACTCGAGATTTTTTAGATTCCAACTTGCCTCTTCGAAGACCGCTGGCGGAGCGTTGTTACTATAACGCAGAGTAGGTGGCTCCAGCCAGCGAGCTGGAACCTTGAGCAAGCTGCGCCCCACTTCCATGCCAAACGCTGCCGCCCTTTGTCGCCCGGTGACTGTGCTGATTCCAAGCATACTGAAGCCATCTTCTTGCAAATGTTTCTTGTTGTAGAAGGGCAACTTACAAGCGAAATCCAGCATTTCTGAAGTTTGTTTCTGGGACAGCAGTCCTCGGAAAGGGGGGAACCCAGAAAGTTCCAGTTTCGAAGCAGAGATGGGACCGGTCGGTACGGATGAGTCGACGTCGAAACTGAAGTCAAGACTGCTTTGGAGGTCTCGGAGACCAAGTGTTGTTCGTAAGTAGTAATCGAAGGCTGGCCACGTATTGTTATCATGAATGCCGTCTCGAATCACCGTGCTTCTTATGCTTGCGATGCTCACGTTGACAGGTGGCATGGAGCCTGATCGCACTGCTTCCTTGCCTTTGAAGATGTTGAACGCCTCCCGTGGAGACACCATCCCCGTTGCCCGGAAGTGCTTGAGGAGCTGTTGAACAGTAACATTCTCCAGGAAAGGCGAGGCACCTACGTGTATGTTGAGATACAAGTCGTCAACTCCAGGTCGCGCAGAAATGGAGAATCCACGGAACGCCCTCAAATTCTGTTGCAAATGCTGCCACCCATCAAGGTGCTTTTCATGATCTCCTTGTGTCAGGAAGAACCGATTGGCAGCCGTACTTGCGTAGTGCTGCGCGTCCATGTTCTCGCGTGCGTGCTGCGTCATGAATGCGTTGATCCCACGAATCAGGATCGCACCGTCATCGGGAGAATTCGTCGATGCGTTGGAACTCCGTAACATGGCAAGTGGGCTTTGTGAGGCATCGATGCGTTTCATCCAGGTGATGCTGACACTCTCGAAGGTGATGGGGATATTCGTGTGTGGATGATTCACAGGGAAGGTCTGCGTGGCTTGAGGCGTGGCCTGTTGGTCTTTGTCGACTGGGAACAGAGGGTCCGTGGCCCAGATGAGTTCGTAGTCCGTTGCGTAGTTTTGATGGTTGCGGAGGTTCTGATAGCCGAGTTGATGTTTCAGCTGCTCGAAAATGGCCTTCTTGCGGGTCTTGTCCTTGACAAGCCACTCTTTGCGGTCGAGTTCGGTGTGATGCACGATCTTGAGCTCATAAACGTCGACATTTTCTGGTCGCTTTACGATCTTGACGTAGTTAGTGATGACTTCCGGCTTCAGCAATATCTTGCCAGACGTGCCGAATCCAGTGCGGATACCGAACTCATGCTTTTGCTTGATGGGGTCCCAAGACTTCTGCTCTTCGGAAAGCTCGATACCGATTGATGCGAGATCAACATTGAACGAGCCGGGACCTTGAGCTGCAGAGCTCGAAACAGTTGTCGGAGGGTTCGATGGCCCAGCCGAAGGACTTGGACGAATTGTCGTGGGACGGGAAGACGCGGCCGCGGGATGAGAGGCCACAGCTGTAGTGGCCGGTCGAACGGGTGCTGCAACCGCAGGATCTGGCGCAGCGGCCCTTGGTCTGAATGGTGCAGCCGCAGGATTAGGCTTAGCAGACCGAGGATCGAGAGGGTAAGCCACCAGTTTGTCGAACCGTGCGCGAGCAGCAGCCGGAGTGACTGGAGTGGCAACGGCGCTCGCATAGGATCTTGCTGGAGGTGGCGGTGGAGCAGGAGCCGGAATTGGGGATGAAGCAGCTGCAGGCGTAAAAGCCGGAGCAGGACCTGGTCGGTTGGTGCAGTCGCTCGCAAGGTGGCCGATTTCGTTGCACAAAGTGCACTTCTTACGCGTGTCCGGTGGATTCTTGCGAAAACCGCTGAAAGACATCTTGGCTTTGTGTGTGATGGATATGGAGAATAAGAATGAACAAGCGTAGAGTTCCACAGATCTCTTATACTACAGCCATCATGCTCTTTGGTCGCTTGCTTGCTGCACGCAACCGTCATGCATGAGTCTTCCGATCCTGACGGGAAACGACAGAAACAAGCAAAACATAGCATGCATCCGGCAAACCTAGCAGCTGCAGCAGATGCAAGTCAGCAGCGGGACAGTTCCTATCGACAAGCGCTGAAGCATATCAAACACTGGCTCCACAGCTATCGTCGTTGAGCAAACACCCTCATGTCCACCCACCATGGAGATGGTCCCGCTAATCTGCAAAGGTCTTCGCGTGGCGTTTCTTCACTAGCGACGAGAATGCACTCAGCATCTATCGTCTATGGTTGACGCTGTGAAGATCCGACCGGGATTCCTATCTATACTAATTAGTATTCCACCATCGTTTCATTGTTTTCTCTCAAACTTACCTTCATCATATAAAATTCAGAGATCAGAGACACGCGCGGACTTTTGTGTAAGCACTGTCGAGTTAGATGCAATCAATGTTCGCCAAGTAGACGCACCTCACCTTGCGCAGCCTGGAAAGGAAGGGGATGCAAGACAAAGACAGGGAAATTAGAGTTGAAACATGCCATTGCCATTGCTATCAACATGCTAGCAACAAACCCGAAGGCAAGTTTCAATGAGGTTCTGGTAAGCAAGTGAGTGACTGAATTGAGTAAGTGAGCACATGAGCCAAGTATTAGACCCGAAGCAGCCGTCCTGATAAAAAGAGAACGCGGATGCAAGGACCAGGTCAGACTTGGCCAGCAAAAGAAGAAGTAAGGTAATGATCAAGAACGCAACAATAACAAGCAAGAAGAATCATGTAGTGCAAAAAAGCATTACCATAATAGCATGGGTTTTTCTGAATTTTCTGGTTCCAAAGTGACTTTCTCTCTGAGACGTAACAGCGCGCCATTCTAAACTTCCAGCTTAACCGTGTTGTCCGCCTGTGGTCAGTGCATTGTCGGCGGATCTGCAGCGCCTGCCGACCAGGCGTTGGCGGCGAGATTCGTGACCGCGTTGCGTTGTTGGTTGGGTAGGCAGGCCTTTGGAAGGTCGATGGACGATTTGACAGTAGCTGAGGGTACCGCAGTAGGGCGTAGGTCGTCAGGCCGATCGACATTGGGTGGCAGGTTTGAGGCATTTGCAAAAGCGCCGCGAGGCCTAGACGGCCGACGGAGGAAGCCTTGAATGGATGAAGCTCAAGTCCCAGGGTCAACGTCATGAAGAGCGTCGGATATGGTGGCGACAGAATCGGGAACGAACGCCTTGCTAGGAAGAGCAGGCGGTCGTCGTCGGTTTTCGTGTCGTTTTCGTAGTTTCCCACAAAGCGTGCGAAAGAGTCGTAGCAATTCGCATCTTTCATAATCCATCGCTCAATCAATCGTATCCACCAACACCGCCAACCTGGCTTGCGAAAGCAGTGCTAACGCTCCTCGCGTCCTCGTCCTGCTCAAGCATCGAGCGGTTGACCCTTCCGCTGCCGATAGGCGGCTGCGGAGCACCTTGACCCTCAACGTAGCGCCTAAGCTTGTCTGACTGAGAGAGGGAGGCCTGCTTGTTGAGGTCGTTGATGCTGAGACCGGTGAGACTAACACCGCCTTGGCCGGGCTGCTTGACGGAGCCATTGGTAGTGATGTCAGTGACTTCAGTACCAGCCACACTGTCACCAGCAATAGACTCAGGAGCACGGTGGTGTGCGTGGTGGTGGTGGTGATGGTGCTGCGCACCTGGACCACCAGCAGCCATACCGCGCTGGCCACCCGAGATGACAGGCCAAGAGTCCTGGAAGCCCTGGAACATAGGTGGGTACTGCGAGTTGAGGGCGGCACCGCCACCGAGTGCAGAAGAGTGCACAGAGCTGACATCATCAGGAATATAGCCAACCACGCTGCCATCAGCACGAGGCCCAGGACCACCATTGGCACGTCCGCCATTCATAGATGTAGCCACCTGGTTTGCGTTCTGGTGGGACATCTGGTAGCGCTGCGGACCACGGTAGGAAGTCTTCGGCCTGCTGAACTGCAGAAGAGACACCTGGAGGTTGTTCAGAGGACCCTCGACAAGAGTGTTACGCTCCTTGAAGTGCAGCAGGAGGTAGTGCCAGAGAGGGTGCTTGCTCAACACCTTGGGGTTGCCGAGAATGACAAGACCGTACTTGGCACGCGTAAGAGCGACGTTGAGACGACGTGGGTCAGACAAGAAACCGATACCTTGGTGCTCGTTGCTACGCACACAAGACAGAACAATAAAGTCCTTCTCACGACCCTGGAAAGCGTCCACGGAGGCGACCTCGATCTCCTTATAGTACTCCTTCCTGAATGTACCGCTTTGCTGCATGCTCTGCACGACGAAGCTGCGCTGGCCCTCGTACGGCGTAATGACACCAATGTCCTCGGGCTTGACGCCGGCCTTGAAGAAGCGGGTAACAATCTTCTCGACATTCTGGGCTTCAGTCCTGTTCAAGAAACTGGTACCGGATGCGGAAATTTCTTCAGAGCCAAGGTTGGACCAGAACATCATGGGGTTGTCAACCACGGGCCACGGGAAGTCCACATCGCGACGCAAGCGCTGGTGCATGGTAATACCATTCTGCAGAGAGCCTTCGTAGAACATGTTGCTGGGGAACTCGGAGAGACAAGGGTGCATACGGTACTGCACTTGCAGGCGAATGGGCGCGCAGCCGAGAATGACCAGACGCTCAAACAGAGACTGGTTGAGACCAGCCTTGGCAGCCTTCTTGTTCATGATGACGGGACCAAGTTGCTGGTGGTCACCCACGAGGACAACTTGCTTGCAGCCCAGAACCAACGGAATCATGCACTCGGGCTCAGCAGACTGGGTACTCTCGTCGATAAGGACCGTGCGGAACTTGAGCTTGGAAAGACGAGGGTCACCGGCACCAACACATGTGCAGCAAATGACATCGGCGTTGGTGAGGACCTCGCGCTCTGCGGCACGGGTGAGAGACTTGAACTTCTTCTCATCCTGGCTGCTCAATTCTCCAAGCTCGCTCTTCAGCTGCATAAGCTTGTTAAGCTCGACGTTGGTGTCGTTCATGCGAACCTGTTCGTGAAGGGAGAGGAAGCCAACCTTGGACTCAACATCCTCGCGAGACTTGGCAGTAACACGAACGACCTTGAGGCCAGTGAGATGGATTCGCTCGGTAAGCTGGTCGACAGCTACGTTGGACGGCGCGCAGACAAGCACCTGACCACCGTTAATCTTACTCAGGTGGTAGATGATAGTTGCAGAAGTCACGGTCTTGCCGGTACCAGGAGGACCCTGAATCAAGCTGAGCGGTTTTTGCAAGACGCTCTTAACTGCGTTGATCTGAGAGCCGTTGAGTTCGGGCAGACCAGGAACGCTGAACTTGCGGGGCATCTGAGTCTTCATCGGAGCGGCCGCGACTTCGTGGCCGAGAAGGCGGTGGAAGATGTAGCCAGAAACACTCATCTCGTCGATGGCGAAGGTCTTCATGGCATGCTGCATGCGATCGAAAGAGGTGGCCTTCCAGACGTAATCGGCGGTGAAGTTGTGTGTGCACTCAGTAGGAACGCTCTTGTGGTCGCCGCGCGCCCTGAGTTCGATGCTGACCTCGTCGCTCTGGTTGTTGGGGATCTTGATAACGTAACCAACGCCCTCCCAGTGAGGACGAAGCTCACCCTGGTAGCGGAGGCGCATCTCATCGCCCACGGCCAGTTTCACATCGCCGAGTTCCAGCTTGGGGAGAACGAAGGATGCCAGGTGTTTGTTGTTCAGACCGAAATCCCAACGCACGATCAAGTTGTCCTGGGATTGTGACTCCTTCAGCTTGCGATCGTAGTCCGCCTCGATCTTAACCAGCGGGCCAAAGACGTTCTGGTATTGGTAGGCATCATCGTAGCGCAGCAGAACGGGTGCAGGCTCATCGTCGATGCCCGAGTTCTTCTCAAGATCCTGGATTGTTGCATTGCTGTTGTCCTTCCACATCTCTTCAAGCTTGGCAATGACCTGGGGCGGCAAGTGTCTGGCGCGCATCTGTTCCTGATCGGTGGGCGCGCTGACTAGCCAAGGCAGGAAAGATCGATCCTCGATCAAAGGTTGCCAGCGTGAGGTATCCCAGTTCATGTCCTTGCTGCTGGGCATAGCAGCGCAGGGCTGACGGCACAAGAGCACAACAACAGTATCGCTCTTCGCCGGAATGAAACCCAGCAAGAAGACATTCTTGGTGCCGCAGTTGTAGCATTCAAGGGTGGTCTCACCCAATTGCGAAGTCGGGTGAAGCTGGACCTCCTTGTGCCTCGCGCGAACAAGATGGTTGATGATGTGACTCGAGCTGGTATTGCCACGAGCAGAGCAGAACCACTTGTTGCATGACAAGCACTTGACAACGCTGCTAGGGTTGTGGATGCCGCAGTATGCGCAAGCGTGAGCCGGAAGCTCGACCTCCTCTTCGGGCTGCTGGCCAGCAGCTCCGTTTGCTCCGTTTACAGCGTGACTTGCCAGGCTTTCATTGTCGTCGTCGTCGAATCCCAGGTCGGTCTCGTCGTCGTCTCCCACGCGCCTGCGTCGCGGGCCTCCATTCAAATTTCCGCGGCCGTACTCATTGTCGAGAGCGCTCTCGCCGGCGTCCAGAGTGGAGAGGTCGTCGCCGTCGTTAATGGCAGATACCGAATCGCCAACCAGATGGTTACCAGCATGGGCGAAAGCAGCAGCCATATTGCTGTGCTACGTTTGTCCGGTGGGTGAGTGGTGGTGAGAAAGGTAGTAGTAGTGGCGCGGGGCCGAGAGCGGTGGCCTCAACCCCGATAATAATTGTATGGTAGTCCTGTCGTTTGAGGGATACCAGTGAGTTGATCGAGTTTTTTGTGGCAAATTCCTCCCAGCGCTGCCACTCACTCACAGCAGCAGTCGCGCGTGTTGGTGGTGATGTTGGCGTGGTGTGTGCTCTATTTGGCGGAGGAGCCAGCCAGCGCTGCTGCGGGAAGCACGACCGGCCAATTGTGGGGAACTTTCTTGAGACTTTCCTGATGCGACCGAGAATTTATTGAAGGTGCAGGGCTAAGTTGGTGGTAGAGGTGGACAACCTGCTCTCTTCTTACATCCAACAACAACCGCACACACAGATATACCACCATGATTCGACGACAGGCCCGCCAGAGGCGTGACTACCTCTACCGTCGCGCGCTCACCCTCCGCGACGCCGAAATCAGCGAGAAGCGCGCAAAGCTCAAGCAGTCTCTGGCCACTGGCAAGCCGCTCGACTCGGCCATCGCCAACGACAAGAAGCTGCGCCAGGACTACAAGTACGACGAGACCCGCGCCGACCGCACTGCCGCCGATGAGCTCGACCTCGACGATGAATACTCCTACCTGTCCGGTGTCGTTGACCCGCGTGTCCTGGTCACCACCTCGCGCGACCCTAGCAGCCGTCTTGCCTCGTTCGCCAAAGAGATCCGTCTGCTCCTGCCTACTGGCATTCGCCTGAACAGAGGTAACCTGGTGCTGCCCAACCTGGTCTCTTCTGCCAAGTCGTCCGGCCTCAGCGACCTCATCCTGCTCCACGAACACCGTGGTACACCCACAGCCCTCACCATCTCACACATGCCCCACGGCCCGACTGCATCCTTCAGTCTGCACAACGTCGTCCTCCGCCACGACATCCCCAACGCCTCGCGCGGCACAGTCTCAGAATCATACCCCCACCTCATCTTCGAGGGCTTCACCACAACTCTCGGCAAGCGCGTCGTTAAGATCCTGCAACATCTCTTCCCGCCCAGGGAAGGCTCTGCCAAGCTTGGCAGCAGAGTCGTCACATTCAAGAATATCGAGGACAGCATTGAGGTCCGTCACCACGTTTTCGTGAAGACTGGCTACCAGAGTGTTGAGTTGGCAGAGGTTGGCCCACGCATGACCATGCGCTTGTTCGAGATCAGGCAAGGCACTGCGGACAACAAGGATGGCGATGTTGAGTGGCACATGAACCAATACACACGCACTGCTAAGAAGAAGGACTACCTTTAAGTGAGGAGCGTCTAGGTGGTGTCCTTGTTTTGGACGTCACCCAATCATTCGGTTTACCTACGCCAGTTACCCTGGCCCATTTGCCACATCACTCGGAAAGTGAAAATGGATCGTCCGACTGGCTTTCAGAAGCCGGCTATGGACAGGGCTCGAGAAGTCCGCAAACGACCGCGACAAACCTCAAATGAGGTATTCGCATGGAGAAACAAAAAGATGGCGACAAGATATAGCCAGTCAGTCAGAAGACGATAGGATCGTCGCCAACCGGTCTTATATATGTATATGGCAAGCTGTGCTTAAATGCAACAACCAAGCTGGTTGGGCGAGCAGGCGAGAACGACCTGACCACGAGCATGGCACAGGAAGTTCAAGGTGTCCCAAGCTACATGGACCGCGAGCTCATGGACACATGTAGGATAAATTATAGATTACCACAGCTACCAGTGGACAAACTGGCAAAATAGTAGAAACACCAGGGTGCTGTCATAACCCTTTCTTCTCCTAACCTTCCTCAAATCATCACACACGTGCCTGTTCCCGAAGCTAAAAACAAAAAGAGCCCATATCTGTCGATATGCTCATGCCATACCATGCCCAGCAAACTCCAATCGTGATAAACCATCACGACTAGCACCCCTCCGAACCCAAGTCTATCCCGATGAAACCCCTCTCACCTGAAACAAGAAACCAAATCAGACAACCGCCCCGGCCTTCGCCTCCTTCGTCCCCTTCTCCACCTTCAACAGCTCCAAAATCGCCCTCACGCCGCCGCCCAACTCGCGCCCACCATCGACCTCATCAACCAACAGCAGCGCCTTGCGCGTCAGCCCGCGCAGGACGCGGCGCGTGTACGCGAAGGAGCCGACGGACTCCATGTAGCCGACCGCGTACTTCTTCACCTCGTCGTCCACCGGCTTCTGCTTAAGAATGTTGATGAGGACGAGGTTGGCCGGGTTGGCGCGGATGGCGTGGATGATGGGGAAGCTGAATTTACCTTCGGTCAGGTCCTCGCACAGTCCTTTGTTGGCGGTGTAGAGCGGGTGCGAGAGGTTGCGGTAGTCGTCGAGGATTTGGAAGAGGAGGCCGATGGTGTTTACCAGCGGGACGTAGGAGGTTTGGTTGTTGTTGGGGCCTGAAGGGTTGTTGTGGGAGGGTGAGCATGCGTGCATTAGTTTGATGGCGAGGCGGAAGAGGCCGCCGGTCTTATTGCCGACCATTTCTAGGTAGTCGTCTTCCGAGGGGCATGTTAGAGTGTCGCGCCAGAAGAGGTCCATGCCTTGGCCGCGGTGGAGGTTGAGGAGCTCGTCGGTGTAGATGCGGATGGCCTCGGGGTTGTTGAGTTTGGCGATTTCTTGCAGGGCGCAGAAGTAGACGTAGTTGGCGCTGTTGATGGTCTGCGCGGTGCCAAATATGTGGTGGGCAACTGGTACGCCGCGGCGGAGGTTAGAGTTGTCTTCCACGTCGTCGATTAGGAGCGACGCAGTGTGTAGCATGCCGATTACTTTGTTGATAATGGCCAGGGAAGGCTCAGGAACTTGTAGCCAGAGGTTGAAAGCGTTTATCAACTGGCTGCGTACGTCTTTACCTGGGTGTGCTTCAAGGTAGTCGTAGGGGCCTTTGACAATGTTCTCTTTCTCAGGGCTCCAGCTGAAGCCGTCTCCGTGTATTAGGTCTCTTCCAACATATTGCGAGATCTCCGCCTGAGATTGCAACTGTGACTGCGACAGTGATTGTGCCTGTGCCTGTGCTTGCGCCTGCACCGACGAGTTGCCATACTCCTCCATCCTCACAGGCGGCGGCGATGCTCTGCTCATCTTGCTCGCACCGTACCAATCGCTCTCAGCGACTTGTGGCTTCCTCTTTGACTCGCTCGGCGAGATTGTACGGTGTCTCGAATCTTTTGGGCTAGTCGGACTGCCGTGGTCTCCGTTCAAAGCAGCTCGTGAAGAGCTCGTGCGCATAGGAACCGTGGCCGGGTCGATCGAGTTGCGCGAAGGAGCAATCGTTTGTGGAGCAGTGTGTGCGTCCGTGGCGGAGGTCATCGGCTGCTGAGCTATGCCTTCTTCCATGAAACGGCTCTTCCGATGCCCATCCGGTTCTTGGCCGGTCGCGGGAGGATATGGCACGGCGGAGGAGGACAAAGAGTCGCAGTCGGTAGTCGGCTGGGTTAGATTACCGACTAGGCTGGTTGGGTGGGTATGCGTCAAGGTCACCGTGGACATGCGGTACCGAGGGATGCTACTGAGGGGGAAGCTGTCGTTGAGTCGCAAGAATATGTGTATGCGAGCAAGGATGTTTGTCGTGCAGCTCCAATTACCACGGGAGACTTGGCTGGTGGAGCGTCGAGTGGACGCAAGCAGGCGAGCTGCAGTATGCAATGAGAACAATCCTAGTGAGTATGTACAAAGGTATGTCTGGTGGTGAGGATTGTTTGTGAAAGAAGGTGAGCTGTCGCAAACAACATGACCTGTCTGGTGGGAGCTTGGCTTCAGTTGCTGTAGCCTTGGGAGTGAGCTGTTCGGAGGCTTTACTTGCCCTCAACTGCGTCACGCCGCCGTCGCTTGCCGATCAATCACATGCCAGCATGTGCCACATTTTGGTGGGATTTGACTTTACCATGGTCCATTGCCGCCCTTCACTCTGACACCGTGACAACAATGCCAGCGTGGCAAACATGGGAGATCATGCACATGATACGCATACACAGCGTTCCGAGGTACTCATCATATTTGATGCCCGGATTTGGTCTGGTACTGTCTTCAATCATGTGAACCTGCAATATTCTGCAGCTCCATCGATAAACAAAGAAACACCGTTTCTCGACCAACCCCAAGCTTTTTTCGGAGACCGGCTATCGTTGCAGCATGCTTTACATGTGATGAAAGCACCAATGAGCGTGAACATCATGAGCTGACAGGGACCATCATGGTATGGAGATAAGCCTATGTCAGTGGTCAAAGGGACAACCAATGTGCATGTACTCGTATGTGAGTGCACGTTGACATTGTTTGAATTGAGCCGCAAGGTTACGCACGATGAGCGGTATTCAATCAGTACAACAAGTGAGTAGAGTGTTACTCTGACATTCATGTCCGATGCATCCAGCCTCATTGCCAGCACCCCGCCGAACCAGGCAACATGGACAGCAAAACAGTCTTCTCGAGTTCAAGTTCTTGAACAATGGCATTGACATGGTTGGTACACGAGGGTTAGGGTTGTACATTGTTGAGGAGCACATGTAGAACACACAAATGCACTGCTAGCAATGAACTATGGAACCGAGCCTAACCTGATCTGTTAAACATCAACAGAGCACGATATATGTGCATAAAGACGATCAGCACTCACAGTCCCTCGTGTTTCTCGCCAGGTTCACGTGAGTATGGAGTCTTGATCGATGCAGCCGTTGAAAGACATTGTACAGGCGAAAAGCTGAGAGACTTACATCTTATTGGCAAGTAAGGTCGCTCCTGTCCTGTAAATAATAGCATGAAGCACGAGTAAGGTAGCTACTGCAATATTCAGATGACATTGATCGGATCTCCATGGTCGGCACACTCATTTCAGTATCCACAGCCGACGGGACTACCTCCCATACTGGGTCTGAAAGTCTTTTCAACCATATAAGAACACAAAACAATACATTGAGTCAGTCGGAGGCCAATGTATTCCCTCGCGCAATACGCTATAGGTAAAACACCAATGTCTAAGTACCTATAATGAAACTAAGCCTGCGAACATCGATCTGGGTCTCATCCAATCTTCATCAAGACATGTCCGTCAAACATTCGAACTTACGCTACACACCGTACACTTCGTGCCCGAGTCTCAATCTGACGCTTTAAAGATCCATGGCTTCATTCTCGAGATCGCCCATCAAAAGCAATACCCCAAACTCCAAAAAGCTTACGTATAAACGTCGCAGCCGCGTGGCTAATTAGGGCAGAACAGACATGGGTGGCAATGGCTAGAACACGAATGTATCAGCGAGCCGCGAATCTCGAAGACGTGGTCCATTAAGACGCAAGCCTGTTACGTGGATCTAGATCGCACGATATTCGCATTCTGCGACAAGGTAGAGCAAGGGTTGTGCAAGGATCGGAGTTGGTTCGTCCGATGAGTAACGTCGTTCTCTCTCACAAGTGAGGTTGGATTAGCGTTAGCGACGGCGAGCGCCGGTGGGTAGCTAGGACCGACCTCGCCACCGGAAGCAGTGCGTTTCAGTCAGCTTTGCTTGCTTGATGCATAGGTATCACATTGCGGCTGCGTCGGTATCGCTCTCGTTCTCGAACTGCCGTGTTTGGGTTACAAGTCTCGATCAAGCCGTGAAGTGTTCCCGTAATCACATTCGTAAGCCACTCGCTCGCTCGGTCGCTGGATCTAGCGAAAGCCGGTTAGCAATGCGATCAAGTGATGAGTGGCAACGTCACGATATCAGACCAGACCAGACCAGATCAGTCTGGATCACGGACGTCCTGTGCCTGTCAGTCGTGGTGACAACTCTGCGCGCAACCCATACGACCCGCGCCGGATCGCAAAAGATATGCTGCTTACGCGTGACAGCCGCAAAAAGAAGCCAACAGCGCGCCATGGCGTGACCCTCTTTCCAGAAACGCTCTCTCACACTCACCATCAGACGGCAGCAGAGGAACCGCGGCAAGAAAGACTGTCTGCCTGCAGCTGTTAGAGATGGAACTTGACCGACGGCCGTCCGACTGACCTCGCCAAGCGCCCGTCGCCCAGCCAACAGGCCTGCATGCATGAATATGCATAGTGGCATACTCGCATACAAATGCAGCCCAGCATGAACCACCTGATCTGCCGCATCCCACACGCACGTGGCCGCCAGGCCTGCCAGGCTTGCCAGCGCATTGAAGCCCGTCGACGGCGCCTCACACGACACCACCCCACTCTGCAGCCTACAGTGGAGATAGAGTAATAATGCCACCGCTCATATATGGCTTGCTGGCAGAACAACGCAGTCAGGTCTGTCTTTGAAGCGACAACGCCCGAGGTCAAGTGATTGTTCATGCGCAGCAGAAAAACGGAAGTCGGCAGAACGGCTGAATGCACTGGTACGCTGTGCTGTTGCTGGTGAGCCTGCTTGTATGCACGAGTGATGTCGTGTTGTATCATATCGCATCGTTTCGGCCTTTTTGGCTGGTGCGACTCGAGCGGGGTTTCTGCGCCTGCATCTGCATCTGCGTCTGCGCGCATGCGCAGCTTGCAGTGCAGTGCAGAGCTGCCAGGTGTCAAGCCGTGCTTCGTTGCACAACAGCGTCGGCTTTATGGACCATAGGTCTGACCGAGTTTCTTGTTGCGTTTCGAAGGGTGGGGTTGGCGGAAGCGAGAGGAGTGTGGCATTTGTGTACATGAGTACGTTAAGGATGAGGATGTGTAGGCGTGACTAACTGTAGTAGGAGCAGGTATTGCTTGCAGGCAGGTGTAGGTCATGCCGCAGCGTCGACTGCCTTAGGTTCCCATCCAGTATGACTTACATTGCATATACGCGATCGGTTTAGGGCAATTTGCTCCCTGCAGCGAAGAATGCAAGTGTGCAGAACAGACGTCTGCCCGCCGTCTTCCTTCGACGCTGCACTGGGAACCCGAGATGTCGCCATCAGCAGATTAATGGTGTGGTTAGAAGTTGATTGCAGGACGATCCACCATCCCGAGCAAAGCCCTCTCTGCTGCTGCCAGGGCTCGTCAATCAGGTATCCTGGTGCCTGACCGGTGAGATGTCGCCGTGTCGCAGGATTCTGACCCCTTCCCTTAGGATGGGGCTATGTTTTGCGTGAGAAAGAACGAGACAGACAAGGACACATCGACACATCCCATCCCCACTTACTACTGCGACAGACCTGAGAGGGCGGCGCACATCAGCCGCGTATCGTGCGTGCGTGCGTGCGATGCCGCAATCGTGCGCCAGGCAGGATCGCAGGGAGGGTAAACCAATGCGACGTGGTTTTGATTAAGTGCTGACGTGCGGCACGCTGCGTGAACCAAACGGACGAGTGCAGGGAAAACCGAACAGAGCTCGCAGCGAGTCACAGAGTAGTGCCTCTCGCTGGCTCGGGAGAAGCAGGGTACGTATTGCGCGGGGGGCGCAACGATGTTGTCGTCGTCGTACAGTAGATTGCATGCGCCGGCTATCCGGACAGTCCCCAGCTCTTGCAAAGTACTGTAATAAGGTAGCTACGTAGTTTGCTGGCGGGCACTTTGGCAAGCTCAGGCAAGTTGATTGACCCGAAGCAACGGTGGGAGTGTATGTAGCAGAGACGTGCGCATCAGGTCAGGCATCAATATTACGATCTTACATTGCCGCAGTACAAGCGCGCAGTGACCGGACTCGTAGATGGTGGTGCTTTTCCGGGCAAAACACGATACGATGCCGTGCATTGGGCTGATCTTTCCCTCGAGAAAACGAGCGCAGCAGAGGGCGCAGCACGTGGGAGAGCGGTGAAAGTGAGCGTTTCAGGAGACAAACTCTCGTATACCCCGCGGCCGTTCGCAGTAGCGGTCACAAGTTCGCAACGGGGGCCGACCTATCGTCGAGCACCAAGGAGAGCCCGAGGGACCCTTTTCGCTCTCCGCGGTTTGTCGGTGTAAAGATGGGCAGGATTCGCTGGCGGAAGGCAGTTGGAAGCACGAATGGAAGAGGGCGACACGAACGGCACGTGCTCGGAAATTGAATAGCGACATAGGCGATGTGTGTAACCCTGGTCGCAAGCGAGGGTCGGCGCATCGACGGACTCACACGAGACGCTGGAATTGTGGGATTCTTCTGGGTATTCGGGAGGCACGCGAGATATGGAGGATGGGACGAAGCGAGAGTAGACGGTCGGGCAGGCTCATCGTACTCAGCTATTCATTCACCAGGCGACGGAACGAAGCGGCGACCGGGGGAGTTCCGATGAACCTCCAAACGAGTAGTGAGCATGTTTGGTTTGATTTGTCGAGTCAAAAAAGTAGTGGCCGCTCATCTCTCCCCACTTGGTCCAACGTAGTTTTCTCGTGTTAGAAATGGTCTACCAAGACACTGCACTGCGCCTACTTTGACCGGCGTAATTATTGTTGGCTATGCCAGACATTGGCCGAGCCGGCTCCGGCTGCTGCTCACTACGATGCCAAGCGCTGACAATAACAAGGAACGGGCGGCATCGCGAGGAATAGAATAGAAGGCAGCAGGAATGTGAGGACGAAACTGACCCGGCGAATCCTGTCGTGCCACCAATGGTGCAGGTCGTACTTCGCTGCTGTCAAGGCGGAGGGGAGCTTCATCCTTGCAAGGGCAGCCCGGCATCTCGTCGAGGGAACAATCCAGAAAAGAGCACCGCAGGCATTTGTATGTTACCTACTAGGATCTGTCTGCGTCTCAGCCTTGCCGGAGGTCGGTGTCAGATCACGCGTGGCTCGTGCGGATTGTCGAGTCAATGCGATATGACTGGTCGCATGCCACGCTGGCTGTCACGGTGTTGCCGCAGCCCATCACACACCGCTCTCTTCACGGAATGCGATGCAGACCTCATACACTGATCACGAGAGCGGTCCTTGTGCTGTGACGGTGGATGGAGCTCTGTACTGCAAGTCTGCAACTGCACGCAGACCGCTCGGGCGAAGCTCAGGCAGGCGGAAGGCAAGCCGAAACGGAGACACCTATCATGACATCGACCCTGTGGGGATTTTCATGCAGCTTACAACGGCGCTCGCGGCGGCCCTAACGGCGCAAAAATCTTGTTACTATTCATGGCGCCAAGGCAGGTGGAAGGCGCTGGCAACAACGTGCTGGGTTTTCGACAGTGCGCTGCGAATACGAGTGGGCTGGAAAAACAAGAAAAGCTGGGTTGCTAAACTTGGGCAGAGTCGATATTCAAATCTGCAGCCTCGCATGGGTCGAAGAGGCACAGCACGGCACGGTGGCTGATGAGCCTCTGAGCAGGGCTGCAAGCATGTTTTGCGGGTGCGAGACAAGCCGAGCGCTCGGCTAGGTGCATGCCCACCGGCATTTGATCCCAAGCTGCCGGAGTGGCCTATCTCCTGAGCTGTCGCGAGTCGTAGAGTCTCAGAAGGGCGGCCACGGCGGTTTCGGACCCTTTGTTCGTTGTCGAGGACGAGTCGCAGGCGGCTTCCTGTCGAGACTGCCCCGGCATGGTGATGCTGGGCAGAGGGTGTATCAGGGTAGGTAGGGCAGATGGTAGGAGAGAGAGGAGAGAGCGTGCATGTACCTGGGGGGCAATCTAGTACTGATTCAGAGGTGTGACCTTCGGCGTGGAGTAGGTAACCAGGTACCAACTTTGCTTCACGTAGCTTTTGATGACAAGGGGCATGCGGCAAGTCGAGACGCAGCTTGCTGCTGAGCTTCGCGGGAGAGCGTGAGCGGCTATTGGGGAAAGAGTGCGAGGCTTCTATGGCGGAAGTCGGCGGGCTGGGTGTATGACAGGCGGATGATGATATGGCTGATGAGACGATAGCACGAGACTTTTGAGGCACAGCATGAGAGTGGGCAGGGGAGGCAGGATAATCGAGGGCAGCCACGGCTCGCTCTGGGTGGTGGTATGTAGACTGGTCGGGTAGACAGCTGGTTCATTGGCTCATCTATATCATGCCATGCCAGGGCAGGAGTAGTCATGCTCGTGATGCTGTCTGCCCTACGCGGCCCTGGTATGGCATGGCATAGCTATGTATGGCACGCCATGATATGCCCTACTACTCGCTCACCCTGCTCTCGTGGACGTGCGTTCGTGCTCGACGGCAACAGCGTAACAGGCCTTAGCCCTGTTAAATTAGCATGACGTCTCGCCTTGGGACGGGCTCCAGTTTCACTTAGCTCCCGCAGTGGTGGTACCTTAGTTCAAAAGTTGGAATACCGGATGCTGCGGCAGCGAGCGCGCGAGTGAGTCTGTGAGAAGGCAATTTCGCGACAGTTCGCTGTAAGGTTTATCCCGCGGACGGGAAAGAAGTCAACGCTCGCGCTCGATCCTTCTCTGTGCGTGCTCAGCGCTCGACGCTTTACCTTACTTTGTGTGACTGCTGCCGACAACCATCACCACTGCCTTTTCCCGCCAACCCTGTACCAACATCTCGACCGACCCATTACGCTCCTTTGCCCACGCCCGGATACAATAAACAACACCCCAAACCCAATCACCCTCGGACGCCCGACTGCATCGCACCCAACTCCGCCGCTGTGCCACGCATCAATCACCACCCAGTCAGGCCCGCTAGCTGCTGCTGTACAGTAGTAGCCTCAATCGTGCTGTGCTACCTGCTCGCTATACAGCCCACCAGACCGCTGCCCAATCCGCCGACCTGCCTGTCTGCTGCCAAAATCCACATCAGCAGTCCCTAGCCTCGTCCTTCCAGCGCCAACCACGCACTTCGCCCGCCCCCACGCAGCACCTTCACACGCCCGCCTCAGCCCCAAGCCAGACGCGAGGACACCGGATTCACGCTCCTGCATGCTCTGACGTGCATTCGCTCCACGTCGCTAGCAGCACCCGACAGCGCAGCACAGCACTGCACAGCACGCACTGCACTGCACTGCACTGCACTGCACTGCACTGCACTGCTGCTCCTGCTATACCGGCTGCCTTGTCTTGTTCTCGTTGGATCCGCAGCACCCTCTCCGCACTCCGCAGTAGTCGCGCTGGCGCGAACCCGCTAATCATCGCTGGCCGATTCCTTCTGCCTCGCTTTACATATCACGCACGCCCTCGCCCACCGCCCATACCCAGCCGGCTTGCAAAAGGCAACCCTGGTGCAACCTCTCATCTCCGGACGGCCTTGCTGCTCGCAGTCCACAATGCCTCGCGCCATGCT
>Ga0265797_10004082_pt1 | contig 22671 bp, 14 predicted proteins | sample P2T30metagenome_FD_192433 | JGI IMG/M metagenome (GOLD analysis project Ga0265797, IMG submission 192433) | Plant litter microbial communities from East Loma Ridge, Irvine, California - P2 T30 | ecosystem: Environmental > Terrestrial > Plant litter > Unclassified | place: USA: California... | reverse complement strand
CGTTTCCCTCTCTCCTCCTGTCTTGACATATCATACCCCTAGGTTTTTCTACACTTTTATCATGAGCGAGGCGTTTGGTATCGGCATGTGGCTCATGGCGCAGCATCTTGGACGCTCTTTTACGCCCTTGGTTCGATCACATAATTTCCATGGCATGAAACAGGAGTTTCACAGGCATGTTTTCCTTGTACGCAACATCGTTGGCTTGGGTCTGCGGTATGTGGCTCTTTGGCTGCGTGTGAATCACTATAGACTCTGAAATTCAAGTTTTTTTTAAAAAAAAAAGTTTGAATTATTTTCTTTCTGTCCCGATTGTTCTCTCTCTTTAGTGTTTGATATTCCATCTATTCTCTTTTATTACACTTATTTTTCGACGTCATCATTCCTCAAATCGACATGCTTGTCTTGCCGGTGTGAAGAATGGATTAGCTGGGGAGAAGGGCAGGTGGACATGTCTTGTTTGGGTGTTTGTTGGTTCCAAGGGAAGGAATTCTGGAGAGTGGACTAGACCAAGGTTTGGGTAGCCATGAGCCTTTGTTCTCGCACGCGTTGTTACGTTTCGTGCAGGAGCGGCATGGGAGGTCAAAGCTGGTGATAGGTTTACCAGCCTATCCCTATGGCGCTTCTCACCCTCTTCATGGTTTCTTCAGCAATGCCTTCTGCTCTCTTTGCGCCGTCTTCTGCATGCCGTACCAATTCTCTCTGGTCTCCATCGATCAAGCTCTCATATCGTCCTCTTATATCCCTAATGCTTGCATCGACTACATCCGCAACTCTCTCTTTCAAAGCGCGCATACTCAAACCTGCAAGGTCACTAGCCAGCGCTTCTGGTGACGCAGCACCTGATTCATCGAAATGATACAATAGATTGACCAAATTCGACACCCCTGGTCTCTTTTCCCGATCGTAGCTTACCCCCTCCACCGAGTCTGTTAGCGCCGTCTTCAACTTGCCATGTATTTCCTCTCTTGAATCCGTAATCAATATCCGACTCTTGGGCTTCGGGTCGCTCTTGCTCATTTTCTTTGTGGGATCAGTCAGACTCATGACGCGTTTTGCGGGACTTAGCAGTGTTTGCGGGACATTTAGGAGGGGTGGTTTCTGGGGGTAGAGATGGTTAACGCCAATGGCTAGCTCGCGCGTGAATTCGAGGTGTTGGGCTTGATCTTCGCCGACGGGGACGTGGGTCGTGTTGTAGAGTAGGATGTCTGCGGCTTGCAGGACGGGGTAGGAGAAAAGGCCGAGTTTCAGCGCATCTTTGTTGTTGGATGGGTCGAGGGGGGAGGCGTTGGAGGGGAGGGAGAGTTTACTCTGTTGATATTAGGGGTCCCATCTTTAAGAGAGAGAGAGAGAGAAAAAGTGGCAAGTAGGATAGGACGGTGATGGGTACCTTCCACTGTGTCATTCGGCCCAGATAGCCCATACTTGCATGGCAGCTCAATAGCCACATGAGCTCTGCATGCTGCTTCACACTGCTCTGGGCAAAAATAATGCATCGTTTGGGATCTAGTCCCACGGCGAGGAGACTAGCCAGCATCTCCTTCCTCCATGTTGCTAATTCACTTGGATCCTGTTTTATGGTAATGGCATGCAAATCAACTATGGAGAAAAGAAGGGTAGTATCCGGTGCTGCCTCGTCTTGCAGCCTGACCCATTGTCGCAGTGCGCCGAGATAGTTTCCCAAGTGTGGTACGCCCGTGGGTTGGATGCCGGAAAATATGACCTGCCTCCGCACACGTTCAAGCGGCGAGGTGAGGGAGTATTTCCGCCGACAAGTGGAAAATATGCGCAGAGGTGAAGGAAGTGCGCGGTGCAGCGAGCGGAATGAAGACATTGGAGTTGAATTCGGGTACATGTTCAAGCGAAATCGGAATCGGAATCGTTTGGGTTGCTCAGCCACAGGTAGCGTGACCAGGGTCTCTTTGTAGCGTCGTCATTGCTGCAAGCATTCAGGAACATCATGTCCATTGATTCCCGCTACTCTCCCCCACAGCCACAACCACAACCACAACACCGCGACTTTGACCTGACGGTCATTACCAGCCACAAACACTAATAGCCACTTGCACTCCGGAGAATACACAAGCGACACCGCAATCATGTCTTGGACCGGTATTGCAGCCCAACGACTGTCATGTAGGAAGACGGCGGCTTACACCAGGCAGGGTTCAAGAAAGGCGTCAATCGCGCGACCACCCAGGTCTTGATGAAGACGGGCCAGGTCGAGCGCACAAATGATCGCGACTTTGAGACTGAGCAGCGGTATGTACCTTCACCTTCACCCCCACCCCGCCGCCACCCCTCCATCCATGGCACCCCGACTGACAGTACCGCAGCCGCTACCGCACCATGGAGACGGCCGCCAATAAGCTCCAAAAAGAAGCCAAAGGCTACCTTGACTCTTTGCGCGCTATGACAGCCTCGCAAATGCGCATCGCCGAAACCATCGACGCCTTTTACGGCGACGCCGGCACAAAAGACGGCGTCTCTCGCTCGTACAAGCAAGCCGTGACGGACCTCGACGCCGAAACAATCAAAGCCCTTGACGGCCCTTACCGCACAACCGTCCTAGATCCCATCCAGCGCTTCTGCTCCTACTTCCCCGACATCAACGCCTGCATCACAAAGCGCGAACACAAGCAAATGGACTACGATCGCATGCGCGCTCAGGTCCGCAAGCTCACGGACAAGCCCGACAAGGACGTTACCAAATTGCCGCGCGCCGAAAAGGACGAGCAGCTGGCAAAGGCTGCCTACGATCAGCTGAATGATACACTTACCACAGAACTGCCGCAGTTGATCGACCTGAGGGTTCCCTACCTAGACCCCAGTTTCGAGGCGCTGGTCAAGATTCAGTTGAGATTTTGCGCCGAGGCCTACTCACGGATGGCGCAGGTACAGCAGTATCTCGATGCGAACACGAGAGATCAGTATGCACAGGGTGAGCTAGATGCGCGGGTCGAGGAAGTGCTGCAGGAGATTCGAGACTTGAGTATTGCGGGTACTGTCTAGTGTTGTTCAAGTGCTTGAAGGTGGGGTTTGACAGGATTGAAGAGTTTAATGTAGTTTTTTGGTGAATCGTCTTTGCGGCATTTTTTCTTCTGGGTCTGGTTTCTCTGGGAATAGAGGGCTGGGTGGGGATATGGAGGGTTTGAAGCATGGGAGACGGAAAGAGGAAGTTACTGAGGACTCACAATGTGTACAGGTTGATGTCTCATGAAGCAACGGGGTCTTAGTATTGGTGTGACTTCTTGGTTCGACAAAAGCTTGGCAGTCTGCGAATCAGGAGCGCACACTACTATTATGCAAACATACATCTTCTACCTCCAAACCAGTTTGACGGAGAACTTGCACCAACTATGTATGAACCACACCTGCCCACATTTACTACATCTTCTTTCCTCTTGACCTTGCCTCCAAGAATAATTTTACCAATCTCTATATCAATCCAACCCCAAAAATCCGTATGCCCGAGCCCATTTCTGGAAATCTAAATCCAATCTGCGGCCTCTTGTAGAATACTAGGTACTCTAAATATTACATTCATAGTAAACCTAGAGAGCATGGGTGGGCTAAGTGTGTCATAGCACTGTTTAAAGTAAAGAAGTCTACATTTTAAAGGCGTAGTTCTTGCTACTTGTTGTATTGTCAATATCAAGTACTATCGCTCTACTTACTCTCTTAGTCAGGACCGCTACACCTTTACCTAGTGCCGCTAACCGGGACGTTCTACGCGAACTAGTAGCACAACAAAGTGGGGCATTACGAAAGACATAGGACTTCACGAATACCAGGACACTTAGCCCGTACACTTTCACTTTTGTCCATAATCGAACATCCAACCATACTTCCATGACTTACCACCCCAGAAGCGAGATGAAAGCATCCAAGACATGTTCCATCGCCATTATAGGCAGAGGACCTGTGGGGCTGGTATTTTTCTATGCTGTTTTCGCTTCGAAATATAACACACTTCCTTTTCAAATGACACTCTAGCACCTCAATCCACCCAAAAGCATGTGGCCTGAATCAAAGAACCGGCGAAATATTCTGTCAGATGGATATAGAAAGAAGAATGTATTGCCCACAGTGCTCTTCTGGAAACATGCTCCAAGTCTGCTTGGTCTACTTCTCTTGGACCAACCGGCGCTGGAGTCGCATCGCGTGATGCCTGGGGCGGTGAGATATACGCCAAGGAATATGAATCAGCAAGTCTAAGCCGATATACTATGCTACAACAAATACACCTGCAGTGCATTCTTTTCCAAAGAGCAAAATAGTTGAATCCATGTGACATACTCTATGGTATCGAAGTTATCGATATCGTCTTCCTCGACGATCATGTCGAGCTAGAACTCCACTGTCGAGATACCGCCGAAAATGATAACAAACAAACTTGGTATCGAGTTAAACAGGAAAAAGTACATGGTTGACACGGTGACTGCACACATTCGAGCACCCATAATCGAATAGCACGCCAAGCCGAGAGCCTTTATCACATGGTTCGTTAATCCAGGGATGGGCGAGAGTGTTGGAACCGGCTACATGTATCTACCACCTCGGTCCCTACTCCAGCAAACCGGAGACTGAAGAATGGATGTTTGCCTGCAGTATCCGGCCAGACGACCCCAAGAAACTCGACAAGGCAGTATGGTTAGGCGATTAAAGAAGAGCATCAACATTTCAGACTTGAAGGTGGAGGTTGTTAGTTTGAGCCACTGGTTCGTAAACGCCATCTCAACAGAGCGGTACCGCAGTAAGAATGGCCGTACTTTCTTAGTTGGAGACGCTGCACACCGCATACCGCTGTGGGGGCGCTCTTGGAATCAACACTGCCTATCCCAGAGCCGACCGACCCAAGCGCGACTTGGCCTTTTGCCGAACCTTTACCCTTTCTTTCTCATTGCCGGTTGCTAAAAGGCTCAAACGGAGATTTAAGGCCCGTGTGGCATGAACAGACACAAAGCGCATGGCAATGCAGGATGCCAGTATCCACACTGCGTAGACAAACTACGCATGTGAATAATTTCCCGTGCAGCATCGGTTCGGTGGGTTCGCTGTCAGTGAAACTATCGATTTGTTCTAAATGAAACAAATGCGCAGCTGTCGCGGCGGTTGCACGGGATAGTCCCTGTAAAAACACTCGACTGATCCAATGAGCGAACTGTGATGGTAAGCGTCGACTCGACTAGATTGAGGGAATATCGTTCGGCTTGCTGAAGGATGAAAGCTCCGTAGTTTTTCTTCTCCGCGCATCTGGTTTGTGCATGGTTTTGTGCCCGGTACTTGGGTGTCGGTATTCCCAGGGTGTGTATAACAGATAATAGATGATTCCAGCGCCCGCATGGGTATAGCAAGTACCGAATGAATCATTGACCCTAGTTAACATTGACACTGAAATGCCGCAGAAAACAAAGCGACAAACATTTTCCCGTGGTTTCGTAACTACAAACACCGTTCCCAAGCGCCTAGGACTGTCATGCCGGTGGTGGAGCCGCGCGCTGTTGTTGACCCACTGTCACGGAGAGGCATGAAACGATTGGAGTCAGAAGCCACTGGAGGGAGAATGTGGCGTTGACATTTGGCCCAGACGTGCAGGAATTATGATGCAGAGCAACAAGATGAGAATAGACACAGTGGACCACCATGCCGAGTACCGAACCCTCATTCATGTCGTTGATTGATGGAGAAATGGTGACATGAGAAAGGATGTGCTCTTTCAACGGGTGCGTTCCTGGCCTAAGCGAACTGGTACTAGTGTACTTGCGGCCCACAACCCCGACGGGATGTGAGCTCTGTGCATCAGCCTTCCTACTACAACACGTAGTCTTACTATCACGACAACACAGATAGAGTGCGACTGTCGGCTTATCCTGGCAACTCGAAGTGTACTGCCCGGAGCATCTCCCATAATCTATGGCGATGACATCTTCCCGATCCGAGAACCAAGTCTCTTCTTCTCCTGTGTTTCGGCTTTTGAACAATGCCTGCGTCGATCAGGAACTCCTACCGTGAACAGCATCGTCTACCGCTGCCCAGCATTGAAACGCATGACAAGCCACACATGGTGACCAGCGAGGACCCCCGCTCCACCGACCTGAACCACTCAACTGACGGTAGTGATTCGTTTTGACTCAGGCCGAATCCTCTCATTTGCCATGGGAGCACCTGGGTATAAGTACGTCTTGCGCCCAGCAAGGTACAACTCCTCACCACACACAATCATTCAGTCAATCGACACTCGCTCTCTTCACATTCGTTCTCTTTTCTACGCTTGAAGCGCCTCTCCATTCTTTACTCACCTTCGTTGATCTCGAAGCAACCCCTTGAACACCAATTTTTTTTTATCCAAACCAAACTTTCTCAATCCCCACCAACCCAACAATGCCTTCCAAGATTCAAGCTGCTGCCCTCATTGGCGCCCTTGCCGCTGCCGTCAACGCCCACGGTCACCTTGCTGCTCTCAAGGTTGATGGTCAGGACTTTACTGCGTACGACCCTTCATTCCAGTACCAGAAGCCTTCCCCCGAGGTTATCGAATGGTCCTGCCCTGAGTGCCTTGACAACGGCTTCGTGTCCCCTGACATGTACACGGATGCAAGCAAGATTGCCTGCCACAAGGACGCCACTGCCGGCGCCAAGGTAGCAAAGGTTGCCGCTGGAGGCAAGATCGACATTTCGTGGACTACCTGGCCCGAGTCCCACGTCGGACCCGTCATTGACTACATGGCCAAGGTTCCCGATGCCACTGCCGCCAAGGCCAGCGACCTTGAGTTCTTCAAGATTGCTGCTGCTGGTTTCGACGGTGGCAAGTGGGCTGCGACCAAGCTCATTGCCAACAACAACACCTGGTCCGTCACTGTCCCAGCGAGCATCGCACCTGGCCAGTATGTCCTCCGCCACGAGATCATTGCCCTGCACGCTGCAGGCGATGTAGGCGGCGCACAAAACTACCCCAAGTGCATCAACTTGGAGGTCACCGGTTCCGGTACTGCCACCCCCAAGGGTACCCCAGCCAACAAGCTCTACACTCCCACCGACGCCGGTATCAAGGTCAGCGTCTACGGCGACAACTCAAAGTACCAGATCCCCGGTCCCGCTCTCTTCTCTGGTGCTGGCTCCGACTCTGGCTCCGACTCTGGCTCCGAGACTCCTTCCGGCTCAAACAGCACAGCTCCCGCTGCCACCAGCGCTGCCGCTGTCGCCGTTTCTTCCAGCCCCGTCGCCTCTGCCACTCCTACTGCCCCTTCTACTCCTTCTGGTGACGCCCCTGCCCAGACCGGTAGCCCCAGCGCGCTGCCCAAGGAGTTCACTATCGACACCTTCATTTCCTGGCTCGAGGAGAAGGCTGGCTCCAAGAGCAGCCAGAAGGTTCGCCGCCACCCCCGCGCTTTCCGCAACTAAACAATTCCTTGTTTAGCTAGAGAGAAAGAGAGCGAGAAAAAGTAGATGCATGCATGATTTGGAGGAGTGTTGTTAAAGTTTGAAGTGGTGTTCTTCATTCATTTCTTGTACCTATATCGCATCGAGAACTCCATAGGGGCTCGTTTGCTTACCCTATTCTTATTCTTTAAAACTGAATGATATATACGTGTTGCACACATAGACATTGACTACATTATTTCCTTCCCCCGGGTGACTTTGAACTGCGATGTAGGTATTTCAAACGCTTTCTTTTTTTCTTTGGGCTGACGTTTATTGTGGGTACCTTATTTACCCAACCCAATTTTTTTGGTTTTACTTAGCTTCTCCCCCCACCCACCAAACCTCTCGCTTGACTCACTCACATTTACATATCCTTACAATCTAGGCCTCGGCTCTCTTTTGCAAGTCCACTGCCTCGTGAATCCTTTTTTTTTACCTTCTCAATAGAAAGTCATCAAACAGAAAATTTGTCATCAAAATAACCAGCATGTCTTCGAATGTCATCCTCCGAATTAGTCCATCGGCTAGGATATCTCGCTTTCACCGAGAAGAGCCGGGTTCGGTAAGCTTCACAACTACTCCATCTTCGATTCACATCACTAACATTCAAAAGATTCCCGGATTCGGAAATTCCCTTTTTTTTGCCACTCTTGGCAACCAAAAAACAGCACTTTTATTTTTTATTTTACTTCTTCAGTCAAATGACATTACTTGAGCCTTGTCTCCTGGTAGAATCGTCTAGAGAGGTAAATGTTTCTAACGTTTTTGTAGGATATTTGTTGCCTTAGGGCTCTTTCCTCTGCTTCTTCTTTTTGGGCCCTTCATTTGTAAAACTGACATTCATAGACTAATAGGAAAACCAGTCACATATTCCTCTACACTATCGCTTTATTTGCACACATACACATCTAGTTTTACGTAAGTTAAGGCATTTTTGTTATCTATGCTATTGCTGATGCTATTGCTGTTGCTGTTCCTGTTGCTATGATGATATTGACAACCGTCTTAAACATGGAAAAAAGTACAAAGACGCATGTATACCTATTCCCAGAACATATCTCGCCTACAATAAACCTGTAAAGAAAATACAGCGACAGGTATATACCTGATATCAAAAGATGTAGAGAGAGAGAGAGAGAGTAAAAGACACGATAACCAGACCCAAAGACTTGCATTTACATTTACCTGCTGACTGCCGATATAATGAAAAAATCCGACGCCATACGAAGACCCATACCCGATAACTTACGTGATTACCATAAAACGCTCTAACCGCGTATAATCATACATTGTTCATCATCAGAGATATGACAAAACACACGCTATCCCATCACGCCTTATGAATACTATGACGAATACCGCCACGTCTCCGCCCCATGAACATCTGGCGGCGGTAGCGCAGCCTTCTGCTCTGTGCTCTCCTTCTCGTCATCGCTAATTGGACTGGGAGTCGGTCGCTGTGGCTCTCTTGGCGGGGGTTCAGGCGGTGTTTGTGTCGGCGACGCTTGCATGCTTCGCGGTAAATCATATGACAAGCTCGAGCGGGGACCGGACGGCGGGTAGCGAGGCTGAGGCGCATGTGTTGCCGCTGAAGTAGCTAGTTGCTTGAGCATTTGCTCCCACTTTGGCGCTTCAGGAGTTTGTGTCGTACGTGCCATTTCGCGCTGAAAGGCATCCGGCGTTTGGAATTGTGCTGCTGGCCTTGCTGCAGGCGGACCCGTTGGCGGCGGTCCATAGTATCCAGGCGTACCCCCGTTGGGAGCAATCGGCCGCGGCGCAATCGCAGTAGGCGTAGCACTAGCTCTCGGTACCGGCGGCTTGGGCATCCATTCAGGTGCGATTCCACCGTCCAGACTATAGGGTGATATGTAAGTTTGTGTCCTCCGTAGATAACAGTTTCTGAGGTAGGGGTAGTTCATAACGTAAGACAGGTATTCAGTGGGGGATTGGGCAGCGTAAATCATGTTAGAGGAGGGTGTGACGGCGTACATTGGAGGTTTGGGAGGCCCAGTAGGGTTGCTCGGCATGCTTGAGATTGACGTGTGACCTGGAGGCCCATAAGATGGAGCCGCGCTCGGTCCTGGGCTTGGTGAATATGATGACGCTGGTACTTGGCGAGGGCTCTGACCATATGGATATGGCGGCAGATTGGCGTTTGGCGAATGCGCATACTTGTCGATTCCATTCAGCAAAGGCCCAGATGTTGCTGGCTGTGCCTTCCAGGATGCAGTAGAGTAACTCTGTGGTGGCACGTAGGGATGGTACTGAAACTGCTGCTGCTGTTGCTGAGGTGTCCGTTGGGTATGGTAGCCATGATATTGTTGTCCATATGGTCCAGTTGGCATCCGATGATCGTAACTGACATTGGGTTGGTGAGCTACAGGTGAGTTGGGGTTCTTTCGGGTGTCAGGGTTGTATACAGGCGACCTAAAGGACGTTACCACCTCTTTTGGCTTGTAGCTGTACGGCCGGCCATCTGCCATTTGTATCGGCGTCCGCGAAGGCACCACAACAGGCGCAGGTTTAATCGGATATGTAGCCGGGTAAGAAGTACGGTGGAATGCCGGCACAGGAGGTGGTGGTGGCTTGACGGTATCGAGAAAGTTGCTTCTGGGATTGTTCCTTTGCTTGGCGGGGTCCTCAGTGTACTGCGGCCTGGCCTCGGTCGAAGGTTTTCCGAGATAGTACCACAGGCGATCCTCTTTGCTCAAGTCGACCTTGGCCACCCTCTGAACGACCTCAGGAGCCGTGTACCACTCAGCCCACTTTTGCACCGAGTTGGGATCATGGAATGGATCGCCCATCTCAGGTACACCATCTGTGCGGTTGGTAATGTCAAGTGACGCATCAGTCTCCTTGAGGTGCTCTGGCAGTGGCTTAGCGTTGACGGATGGCTTCGGTCGTTGAGATTCATCTGGATGAAGTTTGAGAATGTACTTCCACTCTACTTCCACTCGATCGCCGTCAGGCAGTACATCGACGAGAGCAGCCTGCTCACCAGGCCTGTTCTCGACGACTTGTGCACCGTAAATTTGGTACATTTCGCCACCTACATATTGGAATTGGATAACGTCCTTTGGCTTCAGCGTCTTGCCGTATGCCAGAACGTACTTGTCCTTCTCCAATGCTTCGACATCAACAGTCTTGTTATTCCTCTTCTTGGGCCGGTGGAAGCGGCATCGGAAGTCGTAGCCATCGTAGAAGTACTCTGTGCCCTCCTCGTCAAACGTCGGCATGGGACCAAGATCGACCTGCACGCCAGCAGCCACCGCGCACGTAGCGTGGAAAGCCCTTGTGCACTTCTTTTGTGAACACTGGAAAACCGCTCCGCGCTTCGACCGACAGTAGTTGCACTTGAGCTCCAAACGGTCTTTGCCAATATTGGCCACATTGCACACCGTTTCGACATCGGCCTTGTTGACAATATAGGTCTCTGGGGTGTAGTCGGCGCAGATCCGGTGAGCCTTCATGCCGTTGTCGGTAGGCAGCAAATCATCATACTCCACATCGTTGGGACAGAGGATGCAAGGCATGCCCCGACCCGGAATCCTGATGCGAATGCGAATGCGCTTGAGCTTCTTCGGTCGAGGAGTCTCTTTGGGGTCTTCTTTTCCACGCTTTCTCTTCGCAGCTGGTTTGCGCGCTCTTCCTTTGGCCTTGCCGACAACACTAGCTGGCGGGCTGGGTAAACGGTCCGCACCATCATCCTCGTCTTCTTCGTCGTCAGTTTCCTCATAATACTCTGGCGTGGGTTCGCCTCGCAATTTGCGCTCAATCTCGTTGACATCCACCCATACACTATCAGACTCGCAGAGACACTTCTTCGCAATCCTGCCGTAGCTCAACCATGACTCATTCGCAAAGTTGACCGACTCTGCGCAGTTGTAACCGATATTGTAGCCAGAATGGTAGCCGTAGGGGTATGTAATGACAAATTCACCCTCGTAGTGGACCAGCCGGTTGACCTTGATATTAAAGTCTCTCTCTAGTCGTTGGGGAGAGATCAGATAAGTCTTATGACGGAGGAACTGCGAGCAGTGCTTCGCATCATTCGGCCAAATGGTCTTCATCGCAGCTTCGAAGCGGCGGGCATCTTCCTGAGATATGCTGTACCACTGCTTGGGAGCACCAAAGTGGATGTAGTTGATGCTGTAAAGATCCACATCTTCCAAGTGCCAAGCAAACGTAGCTTTCCACATACCCAGGTAGAGATAGGCTGTGTTGACACCGGGGACCTTGGTGCCAAGTACGTCGAGAAGGTTAGGCAGTTTGGCCACATTCCATGAAGTAGTCCGCTCATCGAATAGGGATCCTGGCATGTCGGCGCCATACATGGGCTGGCCGTAGTTGATCGTTTTCCAATAATTGTCCTCAAGCTCCTTGCATCTTTCAACGGTGTACTCGTCCAATCCAGGCAGACGGTAGTCAAAGTCCTCAAATGCAGCCTCGTCAATGTGGTCAGCCACTGCGCCCCTGTTGTTTAATCGTCGTGATGAAACCGACTTCTTCTCATCAACAGTCTTGGGCTGACGACCTCGTGATCTGACAGGCGTCGCATCTCGTGGTGCTTTCCTGGCTCTCCTGGATGAAGTCTTCTTCTCTTCCTTTCCAGGCGATGTGGGTGTGGGAGGCACATCGATGGAGCCTTGGTCGTCATCATCATTGTCTTCTTCTTCAACCTCCTTCTTTACCTGCCGCCTTCGAGACTGGCGGCCAGGTCGTCTGGATGCAGGCGAAGCTTCGTCGTTTGCAAGGGCGGCTTGCGCGCGCGTAGAACGGGTGCGAGATGGTACCTCTGCAGCAGCTTTGCGGCGCTCACCTCGCTTGGCTGGCGGCTGATGATGCGGCTCATCCGTCACTGCGCGCCACTCGGGTAGATTGTATGATCGTTGCTTTTCGATGTTGGCCTGCGTGTATATGCCGTGTTGTCCGACAAACTCTTGTGTGATTGGGTTCTTGACTTTGATGCTCTTGACGGCTTCGGTGAGATCGGGGAGAGTTTTGCGCCTGATTACAGATAAGTCGCAGGTTGACAAGAACAAACAGTCGACTTACCATTCAGCCGGCGGAATAACCTTGACAATACCAGACTTCATGCCGTACTTGTCGATCTTGTCGATGAAGCGCTTGAAGTTGTGGAACTGTTCCATGGTCTATACGAATGACAGTCAGTATTACTTTGACTAATCTCACATTCGTTACAGTCATGACAGCAGGCTCGCGCAAGTTGGTCAACTTGACGAGTCGCAGGCGCAATTGGCGACATACAGGCTTGAACACAGGTATCCTCCCCCCTTCAAAGTAGTGGTCGGGTTCAATGTCTTCGCCGTCATCGCTGTCAAGTTCGGACAGTTCGGACGACATTCTCTCGAATCGCTTGTCGTTGTCTTCGCTCGTGGGCGGCGTTAGGGCCGCTTTAGGAGTGGAAGTATCATGTGGGACGGCTGGAGCCTCGACGGAAGGCACGACGTCTATGGGCGCTTCCATGGTGAAAGCGTTGTGTGGCTCGAGTCGTGGTTGTCTCAGTTGGCTGGTGGAGCGTGGTTGGCGACTGGCAGTTGCGGTCCGGGAATCGATGGGGCGACCATACGTCGCTTTTTCCGCCACGGTGGGCGCGCGCGGGTCGATTTGGGCAATGTGGCAGAACTACGGGTAGCGCACAAGGTATGCCGAGCTTATTGTCTTGTCAAAAAATGGCAGCGCTGGTTCTGGGGGTGGGTAGGTCGCTGGATGATGCGACTTGCGCGCAGGCGAGGGTGCAGTGAGGTTCGGTCTCTTGGGCCTGTGCGCTCAGGCTAGTGCTAGCGGATTCGTCCCTTGTTGATACGATGATCGAACGAGCCCCTGGCAAAACTTGCCATAGAGGTAAGATGTCTGCAGTTTTTGAGTACAGAAGAGGTAGTGGTCGTGAATCTATCTCTTGAGCTGGTAGTTTGTACGTCAGCATCCGCCAGACGCGCTGAGTCTTGTGTACCCCTAACTAGCATGCACGTCATCCAAGGCCACATGTGGTAGTCTGATCTTATCAGATTGATCATCATCGCAAACCATCGCCTATCCGACTTTTTTCACTTTAGCATAGGGTTTGTCGCCTCAGTAGCAGCATGTAGACGAGCAGCAGCCTGCTTTGGCCTATATCAACGCACCGTGCAAGGCATTGTTCGTAGACATCCACCCCATCACCACATGATATGAATCATGCGAAACATCAAAGCCAGGTTCCCGAACCTGTGGGGTTAAGCTTTTCTGACTGGCGGCTGTCTAAACGGGCTGCCGTGACCCGCTAGGTACCGGTAGTTCGTGCATCACGCCGCCATGTGGAGGACATACGCCTCACCACCACAGCACAGCAGCACAGCCGTGTGGAACGACCAACACCATGCTATAGCTGGCAAATGTACACGTATCATGTTCCAACTTCGCGCATCTATGCGGTCGTCACAAGTTTGTCACTTGAGTCATCCAAGCAAGCAAGCTGCCACTGACACGCTGATAATGTATCCAGCTCTTAGACACGCAACAAATCTCGCACGACTGAGGACGTGTCAAGCAACGACCTTGCATTGACAAACGAATGGAAATAAACGACTGCACAGAAACACAGGCACAAGGCCATCACACAAGAGACTGGAACCCAGAGTCAAGAAGAAATAGAATGTTGTACCAGCCACGCTTTTTTTAGCTCCAGATCATGCTCCCAGAATATAGTACAGTGTCCCATACCCGAGAAAAGTAGATCCGATGCACCGATGCTATGCCACAAAACACATTAGGCTGTACGTTATGTCTGCCATCTCTTCATTATTACTTCTGCTCAGATGCTCCAACCAGAATGTTCATGGTCACTCTTGCAACCACTCCTACCCGAATGTGCATGTCGTTTTGCAGGAAAAAAAATGGTTGCCGTTTAGGATGACTCGCCGCGAGGGGGGCCACGGTACCCGCCGCGTTGACCTCTGAATTCACCACGACCACGTCCACGACCGCCACGGAACTCACCCCGAGGACCACCTCGGCCCCTACCCCGGTATCCGCCACGATCGCCGCCTGGGTGACCTCGTCCTCGTCCGCCGCGGTTGTGGGTGACCTCTGAGAAGCCATCGTTGCCAGACACAGGTGCCGCAGGAGCCGTACTCGGGTCGGGAGTGTCATCAGCCCAGCTCTGGGTGCTCGTTACGGCGGCAGCTACATGTGGTGTCTCAGTTTCGGCGGGGTCTCGTGGGATCATCTCAAAAGACTCAGTCAGCGGGTTATCGCCTCCAGTAGCCTGCTTGTCCCACTGAGCCTCTGCAGCGGCATTTGCGCCCCCTCCGATGCTAGATGCTGCTGGCGCTGCTGACGCCTCCTCTGTGGTTCCGTTGACAGCCTTTGCGCCAGCCTCAATCTCGGTGAGGCCTGCGTTGGCAATAGTCGGGTCGGAAACAGCCTCGGTCTCGGGAGGAGCAGCTTGTGACTGAGCAACGTCATCCACCCAAGCTTCTTCAGCCGCAAAGGGAGCCTCGTCGAGGGCGGCCTGCTTGAGCTGGGAATAGCTAACGCTGAGCACTACGCCCTCGGTGGACGGGACTCCCTCCTCGGTACCTTCGATCAACTTTTCCGCCGCCATGACAGCGCCGGCGTCACCTCCATAGACCTGGAGAAGGGCGCCTTCAAAAGCCTTGGTGAGGTCCGAGTCATCGTCTCCCAGTTGACGACGCGCAGCAGCGGCCCTCAAGAAGCGGGACAGTGTCAGCAGCTTCTCCTTGACAATCTTCTGTTGTTCCAGCGCTGCCTCTGCCTTGATTGTCTGCCTCAGTGTCTCGAGCTCGCCAGAGTGCGCCTTGGAGAGAACCTCCTTCTCTCGCGCAAACTTGGCCTCGAGCTCATCGCCATACTTCTTGTAGTTGGTGTATTGCTCCTCGTACTGCGCAAGCTGAGCCTGGAGACCGGGTTTCCTCTCTGCTTGAGCTTTCTGGTCGGCATTGATCTTGCGAGATGCGAGGAGATCGTCGAGGGAGACACCGGGGTTTGCTGCGATTATCGAATCAACCTTCTGGGTCGCGCTCTGTGAATGATAGATTAGCAAGGGTTCAGAAGAGTGGGCGAGGCTTTTGGCTTACCAGCTTCTTGTTAATGTTGCGAATGTTCCTGCGCCAATGTCAGTACAAGGATCTGGAACTGCAATGTGACGGTTGCGACTTACTTCTGGACCTCGCGGAGGTACGAGTTGTCGCTGTCGGTTCCGTTGGCCTTGCTTCCCGCCTCAGAGCCGCCAGCGCCAGCATCCGAGGAAGTCTGTTCGCGCGCAGCTGGTACTGCGGTAGCTCCTTCCTGCTTACCCTTCTTCTTGCGGGCGCCCTTGGACTCCCCTGCGACCAATTGGTGTAGCTTGTTGACTACTTCCGCCATTGTTGTATTCAATGTTATGTGTGATAGGTATTTGGGTGAGTTCGACACGTAAGTCGCGTGCTTGATGGTCGGGACAAATTTGTGATTTTGTGTTGTGCTTTCTCAAAGCTGATGGTGCGGGATATGGTCGCCTGCCCTCAACGTAGCTGCGAAATTAGCGTGGGCACTAGCGCCTCAAGGGCCATGACGCGCCCCTCCAGCCCCGGGCAGCAACCCAAACACCACCCAGCTGAGAGAAATGGCTATGTATCAGGCATCCATCACTGTGTCGTCCTGTGCTCGCACTTCTCGACTACCCCGACCATATCACATTGTCTGAAAATATTTGCCGAGCTTTGTTGTAGTAAACCTTCCGGTCTTTACCCGCAGTGTCAGCACTCGTACAAGCGGGGTAATGGCTTCAGCCTTGACGCAACACAAGAATACTTAGCGATCCTATGAGAGTCTCAATCTTGGTTTCTACTGTTTGTCTCTGTATCAAGTCTACATCTCACCACATCTCTCATGTGTCATGTGCTTCTCCAAAGCCCGCCTAGCCCTAGCTTGGACTGCCTCTACTACTACTTGCTCCCTTTCTTTTGCCGACGATGTCTTCTCTAACTCTACCTCCGGCATTTCAAATCGCAAAGTAATGGACATATTTGCCTCAACGACAGATGAAGGAGTACTGATTGTGCCGTTCATTTCTACCCAGCCTTCATCGGAGAGAGTGGTGCATGTGAAGGACTGTCTCGGTGAAGATGGAGTGTGCGGAGTGGTATGGAGTGAATTCACTTTGCGAGGCATCTCTTGGGTAGATGATGCATGTTTATAGATACCCTTGGGCCATCGTGGTCTGCTACGCGGTTTGAGACTGGTCGCAAAAGCAGAAGCACTGGCTTGTGTGATATCCTCCTCCATGTCAAAGTATCGGCTCCTATTTTGCTCCCCGTGTTTCGTTGACGTCAACGACGGTCGCCATGAGAACAACGTATCGTAGCCGCTTGTTGAAGAGTTGGGTTTCTCGTCTACTGTCTTGTCTTTGGAGGCGGAGGTCGGCAGTTGCTCAGAAGATTCAGATGGCATGTTTCTGGGTTTAGTCATCCCAGATGCGGTGGTATTGCAAGAAGGCAATACAAGGATGAAAATTAGGATAGAGTAACTATATATCTGTAATTTAAAGAGTAGCTTGAAATATAACATCGGAATCATCTCGTGTCCTACTAGAGCGACATGCGCATTAGTGACGTGTCTCTATGTTGTGGCGGACAACACATACTACGCATAGAGGGCGATGTGAACGAGAATCTTACCTGTTCCCAGTTGCGGTACTCTACGTTCTATGCTTCGTTTGGTGGTCCAGGGAATAGTGTATTAAATTCGATACAGTCGCTCAACATCATGTGAAATCGTACACCACTAGTGCCTGGCTGCCTTGGCTCTTCTGGCGAAGAACAATCACATTTTGCTCGTCAAATCCGACCCATCCATGGCTCACCGATGAATCGTCGAATCCCTGCTCTAACGCAAATCGCAGCCCGACCCGGCGCCCCGATTCGTCGTCTTGAACATCCTCATGTCCAGATTTGGATGGCTGCACGCGAACACTCAGGTCTCCATTTCTTGAACGCCTGCGGCTCGCTGATGAGTTCATACCACCTTCCAGGTCCCAGACGCGTAGCTCGTTTCCTAGTCTGCTCACTGAGACCGCTTTACCGCGCATGCCAACATGAGCACCAGATATTGAAGATGTATGACCCCAGAGTCGGTTACCAGAGCTTATTGAAAGTGCTGACGAAGTTGAACGGACCAAGTATAAAGCAAGCGTATTATCTGGATGTGCGACCAATAAGTACGGATGTGAGTATGACATTGAAGTAGGCTTTGAATTGCTCGGACCGCTCGGTATCGAAGATTCTCTTAAACTTCCTGGAAAAGTCGATACTGAGCGAGAGGACGACGATGCTGAGCGACATGCAGACAAAGTGAACGAATGTTCATCCGCAGCAGTAGCCAACCGTGATTCAAGGAGCTCCCCCTTGTGCGAAAGTCTCAACTCTTGTACACCGACAGTCCATCCAGAAAGGTAAGTTGGTAGGGAGTACGCGATGGCGGCAGTCATACTTGCGGTGGTTGTTCTTAGAGACAGGGACACAGGTGGCCATGCAGTATGTGAGCGTAGGGAGTATAGGAGTTTGGGGGCTTCGAAAGCGCCCAAAGCATCTGGTATGTCTTGGAAAACATACAAGGACAGTAGATGGTCCTCAGTCATGGTAAGAAGGTAAGGCGATGAATATGCAAGTGCCGATAGCATTCCATTAGTGGAAGGTGGATGGGTGAATAGACTCTGGAACCTGTTGTGATCTTTTCCGAGAGAATATATCGAGAAAGAGCCATCTTCAAACCCTATCACGACTCGCTCGGTGCTGTCTTCTCCCTCGGCCGCATCTATAGCCATGGATATTGGAAGTCGAGGTGTTTCCACTTTGCCCCATAGACCTGTAGATGCTAATAGCTCCCGCCCATTCTTCGAACTCCATGCCCGGAGGCCTGATATAGAGTCTGCAGCATACACTATACTATTTGACATCATCACCAGAAGCGGAGGATCTGGCGGTCGTTCAGCAACGACAATCTCGCTGACAGCGCATTGGCCTTGCGTCCAGTTATGCCGTAGCCGGTATTGTTGCTTCCAATTTGTTTGCGACCCATCCTTGACCAGGTAACTGTCTTCTAACCATTTCGATAGCCTCGACGAGTAGTGTAGCCGGTTAGGGTGGGTGGGATCTCGAATGCCAGGTATACGAGAGGCTCTTGGGAGCACGAATGCGCGGTAGTAGGCAGCTTTCCAGAGTTCCGAGTCAACTGAGAGGCGACTGAGCTTTTTTGACACCCTGTATAGGTCAGCGCATATCGCAATACCGGAGTGAATACACATACCTCTGACATCTCAGGAGCGAGGGTACCGGAACGAAGGACAGAATGCGCACAAGCAGCTCCTCGCTCAATTTCGATATTATGTCAGGTTTCGAAAATCGCTGTGCCTTCGTTGGACGCTCACCATCATCTTCCTCTTCACGGGCCCGCTTCATGTTAAGGAAAGTCGTTGTTGGCGGCGAAGTCGCACTTGCCTCGAAATGTTGCCTTGGCTTATCGTTATCGCACGACGTAATTATGTCCGTGCGTTGACGTCGACGCGTGACTGCGCGTTCAGCTTTCTTGGCGTGTTCCCTCCATATCGCCGCCTGCACTAGGTACCGACAACTTCCAAACGGGAGCCTATTCAACTCTCACTCAACAGCTGAATTTCATGTCACAATCTCTACACATGAAATGGCGCATTTTACGGCCTGGGTAGAGCAGAATAAAGCGCTTTGGACGCGCGTGTACGATGAGGTCATTCATCCAGACCTTGAGAAAGAGTGGAAGAAGAGTATGTGCTCCGTGTCTACATGCGTCTATACCACCGCTGATGGCCAATTAGGAGAAGAGAAGCATAAGGAGGAGCTCAAGCAAAGTACGCCATGTCGGACGCTCGGCGCGAGAAATACTAATGACCGACAGAGGAAGAGCAAAACCAGGCTCTATTCAATCATTTACAGACCGAGCTAGTGAAGTCGGCACGTCTTGTGAGGGAAAACGAACAACTCGAGGAGCAACTCGAGAGTCGGAATAGGCCTCAGGATGAAACCACTCAGGTCCTCCAGTCCACTGTTGCCAGAGAAGAGGTTCGCATCATGGCTGAAAAAAACGAACAGTTGAAGCAGCGACTTGCAACAAATTATGATGAGCTTGCAGAGAAGGTTAGCGAACTGAGCAAAAAGTATCAAGAAGCCTCCCAGAAAGTCAAGTATCTCGAGAGAAAGAATGCTGCAGTCATGCAGAAGAACAAAGACATGAAGGAAAGCGTACGTGCATGGCAAGAGTATGCAGACCGACAATCAGGGAAGCACAAGCCCAAAAGTGAGGCTAAAGCTGAGGATGAAAGACCGCGACTTTCGGCTGCTCATCTCATGCCCGACGATCAACCCCTCCTTCCCTCTAGTCCGACTTCTGCAGCTATCACGAAGACACCGCGTTCCCTTGCGGACATAGGAGGCTCTTCTCCTGCACCTATGGTGCCACTTCCGCGTTCAATAGGGGCCTCGAGTCGATTAACTTCTCCACATGTAGTTGACGGTGGCGAGCCTAGCACGAATGCAGCTACCACCCCCAAGGCTCCAGTTTTGTTCCAGGGCAATGAGCCACAGCAGTATCACCACGCTCCCGAACCCGCCACAGCTAATCCAAGTTCGAGCCAGACAACTGTGGATGAGCACATTGAATCGACAAGCAGATATGAACCGGTCGTAGATCCTGAAGATGAAGAGTTTCCTGAATTCGTTTCCGAACGATCGTTAAAACGAAAGCGACGGCCGTCAAAGTCGAGATTTGAGATATATGCAGACCGCTCATCGGATGGCACGCCAATTAAACCTCATCGTGTCAAGGAAGAGCCATGCAGTAGTCCGCCGGTTCCGGCGTACAAGATATCTCGGAACGAGACTATGGACCTGGACGACCCTACGCCCAATGTACTCAAGACACCGCGCCATCCTCGGAGGAAGGTTTTGAATCACGCAGACAGTCCTGACACATCTCGTCGACAGAGACGTAATAGTGCACCTCTCACGCAGCCGATTAAAGGGGAGAACGTAGGCAACCTCGGTCTAACGCGAACCAATATACCCGATTTGGCCGCACCCCAAGCCATTGCCAGTATCGAAGCCCGCGCTTTCAGCGAACCAGCCGAACCTATACAAGTAGAGAATACTATTTTAAAGCCTCTTGACCCAAACATAGTGAGCAGCGTTTCTGAAGAGCCTCCAATCAAGCGCTCGCGACGAGTCCAAGCCCAGCATCGAGAGAAGTATAATTTCTTGGCGGAATCGGGGGAAGCACCACCACGCGGGGACGATGAACGAGCGTCGCCGCATGTAGTTCGACAGCAGATGAACACCAGGTTGCGCGCTTTGAAGGATCTCCAAACACCCACAAAGACCTCGCCAATAACCCCAAAATCAGGACCATCGGGAATTAAAACGGAACAAGTTCCTACACCACCATCGAGCTCGTCGCGGGCTAGAAACACCCCTGCGAGGACGGCTGCAAAGTCTCGCTCGAAGGCTCGTGATGACCCGACACCTGATCGGCCAGTATGGACGATGAAGCCGTCCGAGACACGGTCCAGCGCTTGCAAAATTCGTGAAACGCCTTCCAAAGACCAGGGCTGTCTTAAAGATAAGGCCGTCACAGAACTCAGCGTACACGACTTCAAACCAAATCCTGCCTACAATCAAGGGTATAGCTATGCGTTTGCGGAAACTGTCCGCAAGCGAGGAGATCGCATGTGCCTACCAGGCTGCACCAATGCACAATGTTGTGGCTCCACGTTTCGAGCGCTAGCAGAAGCTCAAGCACCTCTCAGTCTATCACAAGAGGAGACTTTGCTTGAAGACTACCTCGGTGATGCATACAACAACATACAACTCACACAAATGGCGTCAGAAGAGCGGCAAGAGCTGGTTCTCCAAGCACGCACTATGAGGATGGCAAAAGAGTCTGGCAAACATCGTGAGGCCTACGAACGACGAAGAACACCGCCGGGTTTCTGGCGAGTCGACTTTCCGACAACGCAAGAACAACAAGAAGATAGGGAGCGCGCCAAGGAACAGGAAAAGGCTGTAGTACAGGAGCGATGGTTAGAGGCCCACAGAAAGGGTGGCAAGTGGATATTCAGAGACGAGTGAGTTTGACGATTGGTAGGCCAAAGTCTCCACACTAAGATCCATGGTTCGGTTTGGATGTGATTAGGAACAGGTATAGTACAGTAGCGTATTCTGTCGGTACCATTGTACGCCATTGATAGTCACCATAACCACTACAACCATGGTTCAGAATATAGTCTTATCATGCATGCGTCTATTATATATCAAAGGTTACTTTACACTAGGTATTCTCTTTCCTATCGTCCATCAACATCTCCAATGCCTCATCAGCTTCAGCTTCAATACACATCCACAACTACATCAAACCACACACACACACAAAGCGAACTTCCAAATCCACCAAAACATGACTCAGCTCATATTCATCCGTGAACAATTCCTCGCCACAAAAATAACTCGCACTATTCCCTCCACCAACAACACGCAGTGCCCAATCTGCATGGAAGAATACAACAACACCACGCACCAAGCCGCTAAATTTACCGACGAAAGCAGCTGCAACCACATCTTCTGCCGAACCTGCCTCATCGCCTGGCTTAGCAGCCCAAACGTAAATTCGTGTGCCCTGTGCAGGAGACAGCTATTCGTCTTTCCTGAGATTGAGTATTCCGACAATTACGACGAATACGGAGAAGAAGATGACTACTCTGAATCGGAATACAACTCCGACGCCGGGTACGACAGCATACACAAATACGACTCTGAGGAATATGATTCAGCCTCTGAAGACGAAGAAGACGAAGAAGACGAAGGAGAAGAAATCATTAATATCTCCGACGATATCATTCACGACATACTTGAAAGCGTGTTTGTCGAAATATGGTGGCTCCACAAGTGGTATAGCATCCTTCCTCCGCCTCTGAGATATGCGGATATTCCCTCTCCACAGACAATGTTAAATATATTTTCGGATATATTGGATACGCAGTTGCAGACGCATGGGATTGTCAACACGATGGCGGGGGAGCAGGTGAATATGCTGAAGTGGTTGCTTTGTCATATCTTGGCGCAGTTGGCGGCGCAGTCGGCGGCGCAGTTGGTGGAGGTGAAGGCGAAGGCGGTGTGGGCTGAGTTCCCAGAGGAGAGGGTGGGGGAGTGGGGGTATATTTTG
>Ga0265797_10004081_pt1 | contig 22673 bp, 16 predicted proteins | sample P2T30metagenome_FD_192433 | JGI IMG/M metagenome (GOLD analysis project Ga0265797, IMG submission 192433) | Plant litter microbial communities from East Loma Ridge, Irvine, California - P2 T30 | ecosystem: Environmental > Terrestrial > Plant litter > Unclassified | place: USA: California... | reverse complement strand
ACTACTTGTGCGGCGACTGCGACAACAAAGTCACGCTGAAGCGCGGCGATCCCATCCGCTGCAAGGAGTGCGGGTACCGTGTGCTGTACAAGGAGAGGACGAACAGGTGAGTGCACTGAGGGATAAATTCTTCTCTTGAGAGGGCGGAAGGGATAGGAAGGGATGGGTTGGGATGGGATGGAACGGGAGGGGATATGCTTTGGTGGTGGGAAGAGCAGGGTGTTGTGGGAATGCGTGCGGAAATCTGGAGGTTTTTTTTGGTGGTTGTTTTCGCTATACTGACTTTGAGGCGCAGGATGATTCAGTTCGAGGCACGATGAGCTACTTGGGTTGCCAGGGTCAGGAGCGAAGGTGGTGTTAAAGATTCGCAAAGCGACAATTGCAGCACCAACCCACCACCCTTTATCCATGCGACAGCATATGACCAACCAGGAACGGGCGGGGAATTTCTACAGGGAAAAAGCAAGGCGCAGGAGGAGTTTGAAAAAGGCATGAAGAACCAAGTCAATTCTATTGCATGGCGTGCAGAAACTAGCTGCACGTTTTTCCTTTCCATTTCTTGTTGTTCTCACTATGGAAGCAAGTCTCATGTCCCATCGCCAGTTCTCATGCTTTCCCATAGAGTTGGGCAAAATCAAGCAACTGACCCAGCAGTGCATGGAAATTGCCGTCCCTGTTGGGCCATCTTTTGCGCTCAAAGCAGTAGTACCACAACATCAAAGCATCCTTGGCCAAATATCCTATTCTGCCCATGAAACACGCCAGTTCACCGTCTCTAATCCGAGCAATGTCGAAGAAAGAGAAAAATCTTACCTCTGATAATCAGAACATTCTGTTGCCATGCTGAAGTCGGTCAAAAGACGCGATGCTGCCAAACGCCCGTTGAAGAAGATGGAATGCTGTAACCATTCTCAAAATGCCTGAGCACTCATATCTGATCCTACGTGTTACGGAAGGCATCGAAGCGCTTGAAGGTGTAGCCAATGAACGGCAAGCTGAGGTTGGGGTCGTCGGCCTGGCCAGCAGCCTCAGTCGCGGCGCGCATCTGAGAGGATGTGTCGACTTGAGGAATCTCATCGATGGGGAAGTACTGTGTGTCGATGGCGCTGGAAAGCTTGGGCTCGAAGGGCGCACGGATCTTGCGAAGGCCATCCCAGTTGACGCCGCTGAAGAATGGGTGCTCCTTGAGTTCCGTAGCGCCACGCATGTGACCAAGACGGTTTTGCGGATCGCAGATGAGACTGCAATATCGTTAGCAACAATTGATTCAACCACGTGATAGAAACTTACCCTCTAACGAAGTGCTCCGCCTCGGGACTCAACTGCTGATCAGGAGGGAAGGTGAGGTATCTGGGCCAGTCGACAATCTTGCGGTATGTGTCGTGAGGCTCCTCGGCGCAGAATGGGGGCCAACCGATCAAGCACTCGAACATGATAGTGCCCACACTCCACCAATCGCAGCCCTTGTCGTAGCCCTTGCCACTGAAAATCTCGGGTGCAATGTAATCTGGTGTTCCGACGGTAGAGTAAGCAAGCTGTCTGCGAGACTTGCGCCATGTGTTGATCTGGTTGCGGTTGGACACCGTAAGCTGGATCTGGTCGATGCTGACTGAGTTGCGGTTCTGGTTAATGGACTTTGAACGGGTGTTGGACATCAGTTGCTGGTAGTATGTCGCAGTGTGTTCCTTGGAGAAGCCAGTCGACAGACCGAAATCAGTCAACTTGATGTGTCCGCCTCTGTCCAAGAGAATGTTGTCTGGTTTGATGTCACTGTGCTCGGTTAGCGTTGATCAAGGAGGAAGTTTCAAGAACAACATACCGATGAATGAAGCCCAGCTTGTGCACAGCCTCGATAGCCAGAACGATTTCTGCCATGTAGAATCGTGTGATGTCCTCACTGAAGATCTCATACTTGATGAGCATTGTCATCAAGTCACCACCAGGCAGGAACTCCATGAGCATGTATAGGAAGGTGGAGTCCTGGAACGAAGTGTGAAGCTTGACGAGCCATGGGCTCTCGGCGTTGGCGAGAATGTCACGCTCAGCGCGGACGTGGGCAAGTTGGTCTTTCTTGTGCTGTGAAGTTTGTCAGTAAACAACGAGGCGAAACAGTAGCACATAATGCAGGACATACCATCTCGGTCTTGACAAGCGATTTGAGGGCGTAGACTTTCTGATCACGCTTCCTTTGCACAAGCTTGACTTCACCAAAGGCACCCTTGCCGATGATCTTTAATGTGCTGTAGTTCTGAGGGCGTTCGGTAGTTCTGAGGAAACGCAGGAAGTTGGCCTCCTGCTTCTGGGCGGTGCTCTTCTTCTGCTCCTTACGGGCATCGGACAACTCGTTGCTCAAACGAATGCGCTCGAGCTCTTGCGCTCTGCGACAAGTCAGTATTTTGGACCCATGAACTATTACTCAGCAGTCTGATATCCGTACCTCTCGTTACGTGTCTTAGCTCTCTCGACGTTCTCCTTGAAGAACTCTCCAGTCAACATCTTTTGGTGCTTCACGCGCTCGGTGATCGCAGCTGAGTACTTCTCCGGGTTCTTCGGGGGCACCTGTTCGTCGTAGATGCTCGGCTGGTGAGGCTGGCCAGGCACAGGAGCATTGAGGTAGGAGCTGTAAGGCTGGCTGCCGTTTCCTGCAGTTCGCGGGCGACCATTGGCGGGCGATGCGTTCCTGGCGTAAGGGCTGGACGAGCGAGGTGTGTTGCCGCCGAGGTTCATCTGCTGCGCGAAGCCATTGGTGACCTCGTTGAAGCCAGCACCGGGAGCTGCGCCAGCCGATCGGTACGTGTTCGGAGCAGGACCCGGGGCGCCAGGGGTCTGCACTTGACCACCCTGGCCCTGACCCTGCTGAAGCTGGGTGCCGTAGGGGTTGAAGTTGTTGAAGTATCCCTGAGGGTTCAGGCCGGGCTGCTGCGGCGTCTGTGTTACCCAAACTTCTTGCTGACCAGCGGCATATTGGTTTGGTTGCGGGAATGTGGAGGGCGTGGTAGGGAAAGCGCGAGCTTGCTCGGAGGAGAAGGTCTGCGGGTTGTTCTGGAAGCCAAAGTTGAGTTGCAAACGGTTCGGGTTGCGGCTATCCTGCTGCTGGTTGTTGTACGCCATGGTGGTAGGGGTGGGGCCTCCTGTAGGTGTTCTGTTAGTCGGTGAATGCTTTGTTGACAGGTAGCCGATTGCTGCGTACCAGGAGGAGATGTGTGCTAGCACGCCGATAGAATGAACTTCCTCACTGAGGAGTGTCGTGGTTGTTGAAGAGGAGGAGGACGGCAGGGTGCCGGGAAAATAGCAGGTCGGAGGAGGGGCCAATGCGGGCGGAGTGAGGTTGAGGTGGACTGGGGATGGTCTCGAGAGTCGGTATGGAGGGAAGGAGCGATTGTTGCTGCCAGCTTGCACGGAGGGATGCTTTGTCCTGAGGCAGCGCTGAGCTTCGGCGGGGTGAGATCGGGGAGGGCGAGTGTGTGTATTTGAGACACGGCCGAGATTCTCCTGGTATGGGATGGTGTCGATGCTGCTCCCTCTCTCACCGTAGCACCTCTGTCGTTTCACAGCCTAAGGCAAAACGCTCAAACGCCCCCCACAAATGCTAGTCGGCTCGCTAAGAGTCGCGACCCCTATACTATCATCCCTGTCCTTCCTTGCTAGACCACCAAACTACCGACTTCTGCCCGTGGCCGTCCCGGCGCATGTGAAAGGCACGAGCACTGCTTGAGGTGTGTGTTCGGTCACACACAACAGCTCGTGATATCTACACGCCGCCACCACATGCGTGTTCGCCAGCAGCCGCGTCTTACACGCATCCTATGCAGGAACACGCCGCGGTGCATGGTGCTTCTGGAAGGAGCTTAATACGGCTATTGTCGTGCGCGCGCGACGTTGCACGGCATAGCTGAGCACCTCACTTGGACTGAATATAGGCTGCGCAGACATGAACCATGGTGCAAATCCTTTCTCTAACTCCTCTGCTGCTGGAAGCCGATGCTGGTTCTGTGCCATGTCACTTTGCGAGCCCTCTTCCCGATTGGTCTACCTTAGGCGAGTGGAAGTACCATGCACAACGAGGTACACGCATGTATGCCCGATACAGATATGTTATGGCTACTTCACTGTAGACGAAAAGCTATCGCAACACCCTCAACGACGCGGAGCAAATCTGACAAATCCAGCACTTCTCATTGAGCAACGATATTGCAAAATGTAGAGGACGATGGTAAGCATTTACAGCCTTTATCCCATTCATGCACTTTATTGCTTTCCAGCAAACCATGTATATACATAAAGAGTACAAGATGGCGTCGTGTCACAGGCACTTGCACGCCTGTCGTGTGCGCCTACCACGATAACACGATCATGTCAAGCGACGGCCTGGGTCTAGACTTCAACACGTCCTACCTGGACAGAGCATCGAAAGCTGCGCGACTCGCTGCTGCTGCTGCAACATGTCGGAACGCAGGACAGCCCCGCAGAGATCCAAGTCAACAATTCTGGAGGCCTAGACTGGCCACGGCGACGAAGAAGCAAACCAAGCGAGACGAAAAGACGGACTCTAAGCTTTTCGAGTCGGCCTTGCATGTCGTACCAACGACATCCGTTACGCAAGATGCAATACTTCTATCTGCTTTACCTGCCACAATCCGCGCAGAAATTTATGAAGGCGCCCTCGCGAAGAACGAGCCCATCGATTTTTCGCACTACTTTCGCTCACTAGACCTCGAGTTTGACCTTCGCACAGAAGCTGGCTTGTGTGAGTTCACCACCTGGCGTAACGCCTTAGGCTCTCATGACTGGAGTGTGCGTTCGTTAACTCTCAAGCACTGGACATCCTGGTGGGGATTTGGAGTCAATTCGTGGACATCTTCAGAAGATAAGACACACTTCTCTCGCGGAGCCAGTTGCGAGCTTGTCATCTCTCGAAAGTTGCCAACACCGGCGCAGGAAACGTGCAAATGCTCGATGGAGCAACTTTTGGCCCAGCAAGATGCGACCTTCGACCTTCAAAACTTCCGCGCCGTCACTACCCTTCTGCAGTTCATCAACTGCTTGAGGGCAGATTATAAAGAAGCGTATAGACCGACTCTCGTCGACGCTGCAGGGACCTTTGCAGAGCTCTTACAGGAGCACAGCAGAAATTTGTCTAAATACCATGGACTTGCGGGCGGCCAGTGTGTGAAGTGCACCATGCCCAGCCTGTTTTTGTGCGGGCATCTGTCGACGAGAGAGGAGAAGGATGGGTCGGGTGGTATGTTTGACGCCAAGGCGATGTCGAAGTCGAGCCGCACGAGCGTGAGGTTGAGTGTATCTTCATGTTGAGTGATGGTGGTATTGGGACGAAAGATTAAGGTGTTTGACCGCAGAGATTGTGTCACATGGTAACGTTGCCACGAGATAACACAGCAAGTATCGGGATCTATTTGTAGACTGAGAACAACATATTGCACACAACGTCGCCCAAGACGTCACTCAACGTCAAGTCTACCTACGCCAGGAGCGGTGGTAATTCTCTACTCGTCCTGCTTTGCTGTCAACTGATCAGACTCCCCGAAAGATTTCAAGACCTCTGGTCCCCGATCCCACCTTCCATACATGTTGCGGACTGAGAAATTCAGCCCCCTGTCGCAGCACGACCTGATCCTCAGCGTCGAACGCGTAGTAATCAGGATTCCGGTACGACCTTCCTTGCATGTTCCATGGAGCAGCAGCTTCGTAGAACTCCTCCCGCTCGCAATAGTTGCTCGGCCGCTCGACCTTCCTCTTCGAGGGGCTTCTTGCTCTTTTCCGATCTTGGGAGTCTTCCCGAATATGTTCCTCATAAGTACCCCTTGTCTGCCCTACCGTTATGGTGCGCATGCGTTCCAAGTCGGTGCGGCTCATCACATCCCTGGTCGTGCCGCTTGTGTTTGCGCAATGTTTGATCATGAGCCTCTCGTGATTGTTCTCGAGGGATTGTTGATAGTCGAGCCACGATGTGAGATTTTGCTACTGGGTCTGACTGCCGTGTAGCCAGCAGTCGTCGCAAGTACGTTGGTGATGGTTGACTCGGCAGCAACCGGCGCTGCTGTTGTTCCAGTGGATGAACACGATCCAGCCGGAACGCATCGTCTGGAAATCGTACAGATCTCCTGTCGATTTGTATCTTACGAATGTGTCATGGACATCGTGGATCGGATACTTGCGACGCTCACGATACGACCAGGTTTTGTGGAAAGCGATGAACGCCGAGAAGTCAAAGTCGACGATGTGCACCATGATCCTGGTGGCATTTGCGCGTAGCGCTTTGGATAACTCGCGGCGAGTTCGGGTGCATGTGCAAGATAAGCCGGTGGTCGTTGTGAGGACTGCGGGTTGCTCGGTGGAGCCGCCAATGGGGCTGAGGAAGGCGACTGGCGTTACAGAGACTGGGCCTCGGAAAACACGGCTTTGGGCGATGTAGCTGTAGATTTCCTACCGGATCTCGAGAGGGAGTCTGAACAGCAGGCAGTGATCATCTTCGTACGTGCTCATCTCAAAGGGATGGTTGTGATGTAGGTTGATCGTATTGATTGATGCCATGATGATTGCGCGTGGATTTGCGTACAGCTCCGATCGCTTTTTGGGCCGTATCACAGCGGTAGCCCTGGCTGAGTACAGGACGATATATGTCGATACCGAACTAGCTGATGGAATTGATGTACGTGACTTGATGCACAGCGACTGCAGCGAGGCATTGGCGTAGCTTCATGTGTATCGAGCCGATGACCATAGCCAGTGATAAGAAGGCCGCGGCTGCTGTTGCCTGTCTTGTGTAACGGCTGCACGCGGTTGCCTTGGACATGTGCTACCAGTGAAACCACAAATCCAGAGCTATTTTGTGTTCCAAATGAGACGCTGCAATGGGGTTCACAAGCCATGATTCCCGTGAATGCTGCGGTATACCGCAATGAACTCGTTGATAGTACTAGGGCTTAGGCCAGTAGCCTCCAACAAATACAAGGCGCCGGCAGCCTCTTCTAGATCCGAGTGGAAAGCCACACCCTTGAGGAGAGCTCTCATCATTCCTTTCAGTTCGGCTTGGGTGATTGCATCGTTCGAGCCTTCAAGCTTTTCCACCAGCTCCGAGAGTTGTACCCCAAGACGTACTTGCAAGTCTGCACGGCCGATGAATCGATAGTCGACCTTGGGCCTTGAGCCAGTGGTCTCCAGACTCATCTGTTTGACTTGCCAGCGTCGTATGCCTTTCAGTGTAGCTGGGATGTCGTCTGTGATTTTGACCAGTATATGAACTCTCGCTTCGGGGTTCGCAAAGTAAATTTGGGAAGCCGTGAGTTCGAGAGGTGTGAGCTGCTTAGGCAACGAGTCAAGAAATGTGCTCGGAAGTTGACTGATGAAAGCGACAAGAGGCTGAAAGTCGAAGTCCTCAATATTTGCTGTGATTCCAGAATATCGTAACAGAGCTCGGGTGTACTCCTCCCGAGTCTGCTTACATGCATGTAGAAGACCATGGTAGACACAGGAAGCGGTGACACCCGATTGCGCACTGAATGTGATGCTTGAGGAAGCAGGGTCGGTGGAAGCGACATGGCTATATATCTCGTCACGCAATTCGATTGGCAGTTGGAGGAAGGCTGAAGGCAGTGCAGAAACGCATATCATGACAGATGCTGCACCAGTTCCTTTTTGGCAGCTCTCCGCCATGGTCGATGCAGATGCGTTCGGAGACGATAATTTCTCTGCTGTACTTTTCCACAAAGATAAATTGACGGATCAAAGAGATGGTTGAGATGTATGCAGCTGCAGCTTACATTGGGTCCAAGTATACCCTCCACGTAGGCAGCCACTTTCTACCACAACGGCGATGGCGTTATTGCTTACCTTTAGCCGACTGCAGCCCCTCAGATAGGCCATGCGGCTTCGACTGGCTCAGTGAGCACTGAGAGCATATCTTTGCATTGCCGCGTGCATTCGTGTCTGCCCAACCACGTGGACATTGAACTGCACAAGTTCCGACCTTCGAAGGAGGAAGGAAGGGTCCGTACGGCCTGCCCCTCTCGGAAGTGAAGTTGGCGGGAGAGTCCGTCTGTTTATGCCAGAGCTAACTGGATGTAGGATGTAGCGCCAACATCCTTGCGCGCGACCCGTACCAAACTTGAGAAACACGCGGTCGCACGTGATGAGATCTTCAATTGGGATAAACAAGAGTTTGTGATAAACATCATAGTCAGCAAAGCGGTATCACTGACTGCGATCATCCTATCGAAGTGAAGACTGCCACATTCGTATCGAGCCCAAACCTGCTGTGTGGCATGCCACGTCCTCATCGTCAAGGTGTCTGCTGGCAAATGAGAGCTCATCGTCTCGCGGTCTGTGCAGAACTCCGTCATTTGTCCCCGAGCCCCCTAACATTTTCGCGGTCTGTACCCTTCTTGGAGCTCTCACCGACCTAAGGAAAGGGTGCGAAGCTTGTCTAGTTGTTGTTCTTGCCTATCGAATTGCGTTGACCGGATTCCGTGCTGTATCGATTATGCCCTTTGCCCTGTATCGTTAAACAGTCGCGCCTCTTTCTCCATTGCAGTCGCGTCCTTTCATTTGTGGAGGGTAATCGCCGGAACACCATACAAGCCGCGGCAGAGAGACGTTCAGGAGTGTATTTACACGCCAGACGAAGCTAGTTGGACAAGACACTGAGCAAGGGAACTCACGAGCGATCCCAAGTCGCTCGACAACAGAGTCAATCTGGAAGGTAGGCCATCAAGCTATCCTCTAAAGACTATGGACATTGGCTGACATTCATCTTAAAGGGACATCTGTCACCGACTTCTGCGTACTGCCGCCATCCTCCCCTACCGAGAGCAATGATCCAGTCGTAGCGACAGAATCTCCATCTATCCACCACTCTCCTTCCACCTCGACCCAGGGCTCTGTGATCGCTGTCTCCGAGAACACGCATCTCCCCATCCCAAGGACCCCGAACCTGCGAAACCGTCAAACAGGCCCTGGTTCAGAGCTACCGGACTACGCTTCAGAATACTATACAGCAGCCTGGGGATCGCCATACCAGCTTTCACCCTCACTTCTATCACAATCCGCGCGCACCGCCGTCTCTGAGCAGGCACAGAGCGACCGCTTCACCAATTCCTCGCCAGGCCCTAGCTTCAGCCTCGAGCACCTAATACCGAGCAGGTTTAACGATCAGCCACCACCAGGAGCCTATCCATCATTCTTAGACGTCCCTGTCTCAGACGCGCAAGAAGAGGAATACGATCACACTCCGCGTTCACGGACGAAACGCTGGGCCCAAGTTCCTTACAGACCTCTCGCGAGAAGCCAGTGGTTTAGCGACGACTCCGTGTTCACTGCGCGTAGCAGAGACGTCAGTGTGTCTACTGTAGCCAGCTCTGGAGGCAAGGCTTCCCGAGGCCACAAGACAAGAGAAGACAACAGAACATTGGATCAGCAATCTTTCTGGGATATCATACAAGAGGGCAAAAGCGCCGTGATGGCCGGGTTACAAGGATCCAGATGGGCCGCAACCCCGTCCGAGGATGATTCACCAGCGAAGGCGTTTTTATCGCAGGGTTCCAAAACTACTGGCTATTTCGGCGAAAAGCCGCTGCCTCAGCCGCCGAGTGAGGATGGCGAGCTAGCAATGGAGACCCCAAGAGCTCTGGAATTTAGTGGTATGGATAAAGAGGAGCACGATGCAGAGCCCGAGGCCGAAACTCAGATGGGCCAGCCTGTGATTGAGGTATCAGAGGAAGAGCCCAGCAAGGAGGAGAGATCCAGCGACGAAGACAAGCTGGAAAGAGTGGCGACTATCACTAGAGACGAGACACAACGGCACAATCCTGCTGATCTGGTCAAGCCAATGCCCGAACCTGCACGTCTGGCGCCGCCCAAGCTCAGAAAGCGTGTGAGCTGGCGTGGCAAGAACTGTATCATCTCGATCCCCAAGCTCGACTACGACGCGTTCAATTTGATGAAGCCGATGAGCAGCCAAGAATTCCAGGCACGTCTGAAGAGCTTTGAAGACCAAGGATACGATACGAGAGGATTCGATCTAGGCAGTGCCGCTCCGGAGAGCGAGGCTTGCATGCACGCGAAGCCAATCTGGCCCGACGAGGCGGACATGAAGTCACAGGCTACGAGCAAGCAAGAGCACAAGGTCCAACTGCCCAACCTCAGGCTCTGGGCAGACTACATGGACGCGTTGACGGAAGCTAAACTAGCAGCTTTGGGTGTGAGTCTTGGAGACGATGAGCCAGTCATCTCTCCGGCGCAAGATATGTCACGCCAGCTGTCTGGACAGTACCCACCTCTGCCATTCTCGCCGCCTATATCCACTGGTTCAGCTGCTAGCTTCGGTCGACCTGGAATGATTCGTGGGCACTCGCACACAATGTCAATGGCCTCACCCATCTCGCCGCTCAATGGACCATTCGGCCACATGCACCGCCACTCGACTTTCCATGGAGCGTTCCCTGGTTTCGTGTCTCCTGGTCAGCAGCCACAGGAACAGCAGCGTCAAGCTCCTATTCCTGGCTTAGGCAACTTCTCGCCGATCACGCAGCAACATATGCCTCGCATTGGATCTCCGGCCCAGGTCACTGCTCTACGCAACGAACTCGGCGGCCTCCGTGGTTCTGGCTCGCCGCTCAGCCAACAGGTCATGCCAATGTCCGCGCAGGACTACAGCAGAGGCATGATCGATGACCAGAGGCGTAGACAACACGGCTACTCACAATCTGTGCAGGTGCCGTCCATGTCGAGAAACTTCTCACCCCAAACTGGCCGTATAAGCGTCGGCCCTCAGCCGGCTCTTCCGGAGCTGCTAGAGGACGAAGACGAGGAAGAGGAAGAAGAGGAGCCTCAGGCATATGTAACTCCTGTCAAGAGAGAGCAGATCAACAACGACATCGCTATTCCTACACCTCGAGGCCATCGCCACAATATTAGCGCGGGCCTTGAGCGTGAAGTAGAGGAAGCCGAACAGCGTCGTCAGACCGACGAGGTCAAACCCTTCACGTTCGGTCAGATCGGATCTCAGGCTCCTATTCCAAACGGATTCCACCACCAGTCCAACGGACACGAACCCTTGTCTACAGGTCAGACACCGCTTGAAGAAAAGGACCCTCTGGGCGGCGATTTTGTTGTCGCCGAATCAGCGCGTGGCCACAGAAAGACGGGCACCCGTGCCAACATTGTGCCACCCGTGGTACCTGCCGCACCTCCGGCATCCTCTTTCCGTTTCAACCCAAGTGCAGAGTTCCAGCCAGGTGCTGCTGCATTCTCATTTGGTGGTGCACCCACTCAACCCACTGCTCCTCAGCCCACTGCTCCTCACTTCGATGCTCCTCAGACCATGGGTCACACCAGACAAAAGTCATCAGGACAATTCAACCCTGCAGCTATTACGTTCGAACCTGGCAACCCGACCACTGTGCCATCATCGGGCTTCAGCTTCTCTTCCAATGGGCCAAGTTTCGCCCCCAACGCACCGGCATTCTTACCGACCAGCACTGATGCTGGAGCTTCGGATGAAGGTAAAATTTTCAGCAAGGTCGCCATCCCAGAAATCGTCAAACCGACCAAGAAGTCCGCTGCTGTGCCTATCTTGGTACCCATCCAGGAGTCCCGCAACGCTGGATCTGGCACTGAGGTCGAAGACAGTGAGGGTCGCGTGGGCCGTGGCGACGATCGTACTAAGAGACAACGTGCTCTGGGTGGCAGCGATGGAGATGATGTTCCTCAATTCGCCGAGCCGACGCCCTTGCCTGTCATTCCTACGCAGCCAGCTGATGAATTCCCCTCTCCAGTGGCCACCTTCAAATCACCGGTACGCCCAACTATCAAGGAGATTGAGGAGGAGGCAGATAAAGCCATCGGCCACGCCGTCGATCAGAGCGAACAACCTAGGGAGCTCACTCCTACACCCACAACCCAGCAACCTGCTTACAAGCGCGGTCACAAGAAGTCCAGCAGCTCATTGTCTGCTATGGCGCCGCCCTTCGTCTTCCACGGCGCGAAACCTTCGTTCGAGGTCATCAAGTCGCCGGTCAGGTCTACTCACGTTCCTCAAGCCTCTCTCAGCGAACTGGAAGAGGGTGAGATCCTGGAAGACGAGCCCGTCGATACCGCACCGAAGCTCACCCTTGACGCGCTGAACGAGCACTCCGAGGACTCCACAGCATCTCTGTCTGAGCCTCTCCGACCATACAACTTGCCCGAGAGCCTGGATACTAGCGACGATCCCCGTGGTGAACCAACGTTCGATGAGATCGATGCCATCATGCAGGCCATGAACGATGCCGAGGCTGCACCAATGACCAGTCCCGCAAAGACTGTGTCGCCGCCGCGCAGCCCCGATCTTCAGCCTCCTAAGGGTGTCACTTATCTGCCAGGCTGGCCTCGCAGCGATGCTCCAAGCCCCAGCCCTAAGCGCCATCAGCTTCTTTACCAACAGCACAACGATTCGTCGTTCACCGCCCATGACCGTACCGACAGTGGTGAGCACCAGGGCATGAACGGCTGGCCACCACAAAGAATTAACAAGGACGATGAAGTACCCCACAGTGACTGGTCGGGACTTCTGTCGCCCATCGATGAAGACAAGCTACAGTCACGTAGCATGTTCTTCGACAGCCACATCGATAGCATCATCGGCCGTGTTGTTGACCGCCGCCTTCAGCCTTTGGAGAACAGCCTTCGTGCGATTCAAAACACCGTGAGCAAGCGCTCTCGATCTACTGATCAACATCTCTCGTTGAAGCCCCGCAGCTCTTCCATCGCTGAGAGCGATGCTGACGACGAGGACGATGTCCATGATAGCCAGCGCAACCGCCCTGTCTCTCGTGGAAGGGATCAGAAGCTCGGCCAGATCAAGGCCATCGTCATGGAAGCCATCCGTGAACAGGGTCCAGCTTCTGCACAATCATACCATGATATCGCCGACCTTCACTCCGCCCTCGCCGACATGAAGGTTTCATTCGCCAGGGCTGCTTCGGCTAGCCTTGAGCTTGAGGATATCAAACTCGTCGTAGAAGACGCTGTCAGCAGACAATCCAAGGCAATCATCCCCACTGAGAAGGACAACTCAGAGGAACTGGCACGCCACTCCGAGATGCAGGGCCGTCTTGATGAGACTCTTGCAAACGCTCTTGAGGAAGCCAATCACAGACAGCAAGCCGAAGCGCGCGAGGCTGATGTCAGGCGCATGCTCAAGCTGGCAGAGGAGGAGCTCAAGCTTCTTCGCGAATCAAGCCAGGATGACGACGCAAGACTTCATGCTCTCGAACAAGAACGCCAGGAACTCCGCCACCGCGCCGAGACCGCAGAGAGAGCACAGGAAGATGCCGAAGAGCGCGCCCAGAACTTGGAAGCCGAACACGAAGCTATGCAGGCAACGCTCGAGGAGTACCGCACATCGAGTAACAGGTGGCGCCAGGAGATTGACGAGAACAACACCGAGCGCGAAGAGCTCCAGAATACTGTTAGCAAGCTCGAACAACGCTTGCGAGAGAAGCATGAAGCTCGTACTCTCGACAAGCGAGGATTCGAGAGTATTATTGCCGAGCTCGAGCTACGCAACCAGGCTGATCACGAGACTGCCAAACGCGAGAAGGCGGAACATGCAGTCATCGTTGCCAACCTCGAACAGCAAGGCGTGGATATACTGGCTAAGACTGTCACTGAGATCGAACAGCGTACCCAGGTTGAGCACGAGAAGAATATTCTCGAGCACGAGAAGGCCATTGTTGAGCTCGAACAGCGGACTCAGTTTGAGCACGAGAAGATCATCGTCGAGCACGAGAAGGTCATTGTTGAGCTCGAGCAGAGGACGGAGTTGGAGCTTGAGACTGGCAAGCGCGAGAGAATCCAATTGGAAGCGATCATCGCCGACCTTCAAAGACAAGGCCAAGCTGGACGCGAGGCTGCCGGCCGCGAGCGCGATGATCTCGAGAACACCATTAAGGATCTAGAGAGCACTATCAGGGATCTGGAGAAGCAGTTCGAGGATACTCAGGACTCTGGCAACAGTATGCGTCGTCGACTCGAGAAGCTGCATTCCGACATGGCGACTGCTGCAGGCCAGCTAGCGAGCGAAAAGACAAGCTGGAAAGCCGCTGAAGAGGAATACATCACTCGCCTGGATGAGCTCGAGGCGCAGAATGCTGCCTACTCGCGTGAGCACTCTGCTCTGACAGAAGAGGTAAGTGAACTTCGTGCTGTCGCTGCTGAGGCAACAGATGCGAAGTTCACCCTCGACAACATGCGGACATCGAAGTCTTCACTCGACGAGATGGTCCGCAGACAGCAAGCCGAACTCAGGGATCAGGAAGCCCTGGCTGCTAAGTGGGAGCGTGATTACCACGACGCCAGAGAGTCCGCACGTTCCGAGATTCAGCGTACTCGCATGTCCTTGGAGACCGATGTCGAGGCTGCGAACCACCAGGTCAACATTGTCCGTGCTCAGTACGAGAGTGAGCTCGCTCGCACTCGCGCAGAGTACGACAGTGAGATCGCCCGTGTACGCAATGAATTGGACAACGTCCGCATGGATGCCGATACTGCCAAGGAACGTCACGCTCTCTTGCTGGAAGCAGAGTCCGACAGCAAGCGCGAGGCTCTGCGTAAGGTGAACCACGACAACAGCGTGGCGCTGGACAAGGCCAGGTCCAACTACGATGCCGCCGTTGAGGATCTCAAGTCCCAGCACAGCCGCGCACTTCGCCACGCCACCGAGGACAAGGATCGCTCCGAGTACTTCTTGAACGAGCGTCTGAGACTTGCCGACGCCAAGTTGGAGCACTTCCAGGATCGCGTTGTCCATCTTGAGGACCGCCTCGAAGTCACCAAGTCTGCCGCTCAGGCAGCCGCAATGAGTGCCCAGGGTAAGGTTTCGCCTAAGCCAACCTCTCGCAGCACGATTCCGGAGAAGGTCTCGCCACAAGCACTTCGCGAGTCCATTCTGGTCTTGCAAGAGCAGCTCCAAGATCGTGAAACTCGCATTGAGCAGTTGCAGAACAAGGTCAAGGTTGAAGGTCCCGAGAAGATCAAGGAGCGTGACACCGAAATCGCATGGCTGCGTGAGCTGCTTGGTGTACGTAGCGAGGAGCTCACTGAGCTTATCAACGCTCTGTCTCGTCCCACCTTCGACCGTGAGACTGTCCGCGACACCGCCATTCGCATCCGTGCGAATCTCCAGATGGAGCAACAGGAGAAGGAGCGCTTTGGACAGCCGGGCTCCTTGCCAGGCCAGGCTCTCGCCAGCTTCACCAGCTTCGCTACACCGAAGGCAGCCAGCCTTTTCAACAAGTGGCGCAGCAGCATGGAAAGCAACACCCTCAAGGCGCAGCAACAGTCAAGAGCAGGAAGCGCTGCGGCCTCGCGTACCAACACCCCATCAAGACCTTCTGTCTCCGCCCGCGCTCCACCATCGTTCAGCGCTGGCCTCATGACACCTCCCGCGACCAACATTCGCACCTCGCCAGCTCCCGAAGCCACACGTTCCCTGCAAGCCCCAGCTCTCACCCGCATTGAGTCCCCTCAGCAACAGGAGGCAGCTCCTATCGCAGCCTCTTCCAAGGCACAAGGCAAGCAGCCCGTCGCAGACTTCGCCCTGCCAGCAGATGACCCAACCACGCCACCCGAGGATTTCACCGCGCACGAATTCGACGAGGACGCCGACGTCGCGCAGACTCAGATCACCGACTTCGACGATGACCTTGAAGCGGAAGCGGAAGGCGACGAGAGCCTGGATGATCTCGACGATAACCAGCCTCCCGCGTTCCGAAGCCTGGAAGAAGAGCTCGACGATCCGTCAACCATTGCCGGCGGTGAAGAAGACGAGGGCGCCTAAGCTCTCTCTCACTTCGCAAGCATTAGCACACGCATCATCTTTCCTTTGTTCCTGAGAAGAGCGAGAGATGAGCAAAGCGCGCAACCACTCGCTTAGCCATCTTGTTGGTGTGGAAAACGGCCTGTCAAAATTGTCTTTTGTGCATTGTTTTGTGCGGCGCGACGAAAGATACCCTGGCCGAGTGTCGTTGATTTTTCCTTCCGTTATTTTCATTTTTCATGGGTGTGATCAAGTCCGCTCGATCTTTGTTGCTTTATTATCTTGTCGTTAGTCCTCTTTCGATCTGCGATATACCCAGACTGGACTTTCTGCTTTTCGTGTGGATATATGGCGAATGCTTGTTGATTAATTTTTTTTATCTTTTTCCTATGTTGTTTTCGTACATAGTCATCTGCTACCTTGCGCCTTGTATAAGCAATAACTCTACTTAGTCCTAATATCACATACTTGTTACATTATCAACATATCATGAGAACGATCCCGAGTTAGTGTTTACGCATATGTATGCGTACAGCTTTGCCTCCTCAGAGTCCTCACTGATAATCTCTCCCGATGGTGTTTCGTCTCTAAAGCAAGCCATGCCTGTCAATAATACCATGGCACCCATTGAGAGCGCTGCTTGTATCATTCGCCGCGACTGTATATTCTCATGAAGGATGTCTCGGCCGTACCGGAGCCAGTTCCACGCACTCGATCACAAGCCAAACGCTAAGCTAATCAAAGACGTCAACGTCATGCCTTCTCGCGTTTTATGGGGATCTTTTGTACGCGAGCTTGCCAAAGCCGCCGGTGTGAGCATTGATTCTAGACCACCCGCTGACTCTCTGACACACACCCTCCCTCTCACCATCCGATGCATCCGTGAACACTCGATCGATTTTTAGTAGCAGCATGAAGGCTTGAGCACCAAGCTGCCATGTCAAATGGAGTGCAGGAGCGGAAGAAGGCGTCTACTGGTGAGTGCTATCACTTTCTTCCACTTTGCTGATGAAGCTGTATATATCACACGACACTGCACGAGCTCACACAGCTATACTGTATAAAACTATATATACGAACCTCACGCTAACACCCTTCCCACCAACAGCCTTCCACTTCCTCGCAGGCCTCGGCTCAGGCTGCACAACCGCCTTCCTCCTCCAGCCCGCCGACCTCCTCAAAACCCGCGTGCAACAATCCGGCTCCCGCTCAACCACAATCTCCCACGTCCTGCGCCAGATCCTCGATGGCCCGACTCCAATCCGCCAGCTCTGGCGCGGCACCACCCCGTCCGTGATCCGCACCGGCTTCGGCAGCGCCCTCTACTTCGGCATGCTGAACAGCATGCGCTCCTACGCCGCGCGCCTGCCCAGTCTGCCCGTCGCAGCAGGCCTCACGAAGAACACCGCTGGCGCTGGCGTCGGCGCGGGCAGCAGTAACACGTCTTCTGCGCTGCCGAAGCTGGGGAATGTTGCGAATCTGGCTTCTGGTGCTGCGGCAAGAGTGGCTGCTGGGTTCATCATGAACCCCGTCACGGTGCTGAAAGTCCGCTACGAGAGCTCGTACTACGCTTATACCTCTCTCGCCGGCGCCGCAAAGCACATCCTCGCGCAAGAAGGCGCCCGCGGATTCTTCGCTGGCTTCGGCGCAACAGCAGTCCGCGATGCGCCGTACGCAGGCTTATACGTCCTGGTCTACGAGCAAGCGAAAGCGAAACTGGGCGAGCTGAAGCAAGCCTCAGTAGTACTCGAGCGTGGCGCCGAAGCACTGCACGTCCCAACAGCGACGAGCGCAGCCGGCACGAACTTCGTGTCTGGTGTCGTAGCAGCGGTGTCAGCGACAGCGCTCACGAACCCTTTCGATGCGATTAAGACGCGGCTGCAGCTCATGCCGGCCAAGTACGGCAATATGGTGAAAGCCGCGGCGATGATGCTGCGGGAAGAAGGCGTGCGGAGCATGTTTGCTGGGCTGAGTTTGAGGATTGGAAGGAAAGCTATTAGTAGTGCGCTGGCGTGGACGGTGTACGAGGAGATGATTAGAAGGGCGGAGACGCTTGTGTAAGAGTAAGAGCGGAGCGGAGATTGTACATCTATACTCAACTTTTTTTTTTAGAGCAGATAGACGACTATGGGTATTGTACCTATTTACTTTTGCAAGTGCGTAGGTGTGAAGGGCTATTTCACTCTGTGAGATACACTTGATTATCGGTACGCATGCTTGGCAGATCGATCATATGCTAAACAGGATGTGAATATCGGGTAGGGATCACGCTAGTCACAAGCTAAGTTGACTTCGCTTATTGCCAACAACTGTAAGCACAACCATCGCATAACTTCTACTATGCATTGACATTAGCAGCTACGCCCGCTGTCTCCTCCCGCTGTCGATGATCAAGGACTCCTTCATACTTTCGGCGATGATCTTCGCATCCGAAAGAACAAGCGACTAAGGAGGATAGTGAGGCACCACCCCTCCGGGTAAACAATCTCTCAACTAATCTCCATCCCACCAAACATCTCAGACTCAGATCGCAAGACGAGCTTCTCGACCTGCTCCAACTTCGCGACCAACTGTTCGAAGCCAGCCTCGCCCTTCACCTGGGCGAAATCTTCCATGTCATCGTCCTCCGGGAACCAAGTCTTGACACCGTCGTCCCAGTCCGTCATCGCGCCGACAGCGAGGTGTTCGTTTCTGGTCAGCAGAGTATCCCACATGCTGTGGTAGACCTCCAGGCTCCATCGCGGTTCGCAAATCTTGCAGTCCGGCTCTTTTACCGAGTGTATTTGATGGGTGAAGACACGATCCTGGAAGCGCATGAGCTCCAACGTGTAATTGGAGTTTTTGAGAGCGAACAGATAGGTTGTGCGTTGGTGGAGCATCTTGACAGGTGCGTAGGAGTTCCATCTCACAAAAGGCTTGTCTGTACGCTGTTGGCGGGCGATTTGGATGTCGGCACGAATAGAATCAGCCAGGTTGTGGTATCTGAGCGCGAGCTTGTTGTTGTCGATAGCGTTCGAGGCAGAGAGCTCGAAATGCCATGCAGAGCTGTTCTTGAGGTTCACCAAGCTGATGTCGACCAGTGAAGTTTGAGAAGTGTTTCCACGGTCCAATCTTGTCCAGGTTCGGGACAGCTCTTCGAATTCGGGCTTGCTGGAACGAGAGCTGTCAGCTGTTTCTTTCCAGGATATCTCCAAGCACATGTCGCCTGCGTCATCAGCAATGATGAACACTGCTGTGTAGATGGGTTTGACTTCGTCCAGCGTGTGGTCCATGCTGTCACGTGGGTCCAGTAAGTCGTCCGCGGCTCGAAGCGTTGACAGAGAGGTCGTTTCGCTGTATCTATCTCCCAATCTAACTCAATGTTAGCTTGTTGTTGCAACTCTACATGCTCATGGAGGGTACTTACTCAGGGGTCACTTCGCCTACGAATTGTGACTGCTGCAACATGTCTCTGAAATCATCCATTGTGTATCTGCCATCTTCGGTCGCCCTGTAGTGCGTAGCCAGAAATGTACCAAGTCTGATGCGGAACTTCAGATGGCCTCGATAGTAGTGCAACTTGGCAATGATGCGCATGATCGTCTTGCCGGCCATCTTAGCATCTCGAATACTCAACTCATGGACCTGCTGTTCTTCTTCGGGTTCCAGATCGATCTCAGCTTGACCCTTGGGCGAGAAGCCTGGGTGGTCCTGTGGGACAGTGGTATTTCTGACTGCAAGGCGCTTGATGCGTTCATACTGCTCCAGGGTCACGTGTGTCGGGATATCGCTTTCTGTTTCGCTGAGATGTAGGAAATACTTCCTCACAGGTGCAACCTGGCGAGCGGTGATCTGGAAGCAAGCTTTGCGAATGCGCAGCAGTGCATCCTTCACAGCAGTAGCATCGCCCATCACTTGAAAACCAGGAAGACTATGATCGAAGACCACGTAAGAAGAGCACTCCATGCGGATCGGGTCAAATGCTTCATAGCTGTTTCCAAGTAGTTCGTGGGGCTGATATTCTTTCACAGGCCAGTGGAAGAAGCCGATTGCCCCGAATTGTGTACCCAATGGAGGTGCTCGTCTGAAGCGCTGGCGCATGACCTCACGGTGCCATTTCCTCTCCTCACCTTTTCGCTGCTGAGGCAAAAGGGACTTCTGCTTTGAGAACGACATTGTTCCAAGTTCGCGCTTAGATGGCATCTCACGCGACTTCCAGTCGCGGATCGCCCGCAACGTAGCTTCGACTGCATTCGGCTCGCCCCATATATTGAGATGGATCATGCCACCTTTGTTGCGGTCATCACTGAAGACAAAAGTGCCATACTTCTTCGCAATGACCTCATGCTCTTGATCGCGCCAGACAAGTTCCTCTGGCACGGGGATACTGGCTGCAGGCAGCTCATGATTGCGCCATGCATTCTCGGCGGCATTGACTGCGGTGTCGCCAACGTCAATGAGTAAAGGCTGCGGTTCCCGGTGGGCTTGTTCCTGCCTCCTGACGCCTTCGGCGACCAGCCATGCAGACTCGATCTGATGTGCTGGGCGACGACCGTGCGTGGCTGCACGTTGCGTACGCTGTGTAGTTTGTTGGGCAGGCTGGTTGTGTTGTACGATCCGCTGTGTCGATGGCCCGGGTCGCGCACTCTGTTGCGTAGGGGCATGAGTGCCTCTTGAGGAGCCTTGCGGCTTGGCTGAGTTGTCTATGTGCTGCTGATTCTTCTGCTTCTGCTTGCCCTTGAGGTTGAGGTCCCATTCCTTTGCGTTTGTTTTCTCGTAGTCGTCCATGACTGAGTTGTGCGTGCAGATTGCCGTGTGTGTTGCGAGCAAGTGGTGAAGGTATGGAGAGAGTGAACAGAATTGCGTTCGGTTGGAGTGAGTGGCGTTTGTTTTTCAAGTTGGAGGCAGCCGCGTGTCAAAAGGTTACAGCGGCGAGGAAGGAGCGACAGAGCATAAATCTGGCTGACTGCAGCCCTCACTTTGCATCAACCATCATTCTCGAAAGTTTCTCAGCCACGAGCTCCATAATCAATTCCCGGCATTCTTCTTCCTGGTGATAAGTTTCCGGATGAGATCTTGCTTGATAGCATATGCATTCAAATCGGTGGATAATTCATATACTTACTTGCCTGTATCGAGACCTTCTAGTGAACATAACAGGTCCGGTGTAACAGGATCTGGGTCGCATTCTCTCGTTCCTGGCCAGAGTAAGACTGGACTACGCAGTTGGGAAAGGTGCCATCTTAGTGAATCTTCTCGCTGCTATAAGTGTCATATATCATCAGGAGGTACGATATGGCCATCCTGCGCCACAACTTTTCTTGCTGTCTCCTCGATTGCTGGAGACGGAGTACGTCGCACCCAGGCAAGTACCGAGTTCTGTTGAGAGAATTTTGAAAGCATCCGTTCTAAGCACACACCAGAACATATCGCACTCTTACGTTGCGAGAAAGGACTATGAGTTCAGGTCTGGGTGAGCGGTATACAAATGGTCCAACCGGCACCGTAACAGGCAATGTTACACCCACACCACGGCCGTCGGCAACGATGCTGCAGCGACCATCCCATACATACTTGGAAGTTGAGCCGATAAGGTCGCTTGCGAAATCGATCTGACGTAAAACATGCAGGTAGTGTTGCTGTGCCGCTCGCTTCGACGCACGCGATACAAGTTCAATGTCGCTTGGAGCGCTCCCTTGACAGGGCCTGTAGAGACAACAAATACAAGATGGGCGAGACATTGGATGCAGCAAATTGTTTGCAGTCTGCGATGAGGACATATTTCACCTGGAGACATTGAGATATGGGCAGAGAGGCAAAGGTTGTAGGTTGAATTTCGAGTGCTGTGCTGATCGACTCCATTCGGGTGGCGCGTGGAGATGGCGGCGGGAGGCGCTTGTTTTGAATCCTCCCTCCCAAGCCTCGATCCTTCTTCCTTCACCGACCATCTGCCCTGATGGCCAAGATGATCCGAAGTAGTGAACATTATCTACTAAAAAGGTCTTGGCCATTTTCGGCAGCCTGTGAGTACATATCCATGTGCAGGCAGGGCTGGCATCGGTTGCGGACGCGTCCAAGCATCCGATGCTAGGATGGAGCAACTAAGGTAGGTGTTCACTATGCGCTTGCATCTCGCGTAGGTTGTCAATCTGGAGTTCTTCCGCCGAAGAAATTCATCTCGCAAGCCCAGGGCTGCTTTCTTGGTTCACTGTGATAATCCTTCTTTCCACTGTTTGCAAGCGCCGTTTTTCGTTTCTGGGCATTATTACCGGAGACTACCATCGCCAACATGGACTTTGAAAGGCAAAGCAAGCCGGCCGATATGCCTGCTGATCAGGAAGAGATGAAAGGTCATGAGGTGGATGGATCCATTCCAACCAAATACCGAGGCTCTGCTGGTAGGCAGTGATGAAGCACCGTTCCCACCATGCCACTAATATTCAATCGTGCAGCCGACCGACGAGACATGGCCATGCTTGGAAAGAAGCAAGTCCTAAGAGTAAGACAAATCGATAAATCGATCTAGAAGACCTAACTGTTAATCATTGAACGTAGAGAAACTTCAAGTTCGTCACCATGCTTGATTCGCAAGCACTGTCATGGCTAGCTGGGAAGTACTTCTGGTGCTCTTCAAGCTGACTCTGATGACTGGCGGGTTTCCCAATTTATTTTGGGGATTTATCGTGAACGTATGCGGTATGCTGTTCGTCTACGCCAGTATTGCTGAGCTGGCTTCCATGTACGTGATCAATGGCACCGTCGGGCCAAGCACTGTCGTTCTGACGATATTTTAGGTCCCCTACTGCTGGAGGTCAATATCGTGAGTATAGGTCGCTATTGAACGAAAGCGCCCGCAACCACTAATAACGTCGATGCAGAT
>Ga0265797_10004080_pt1 | contig 22673 bp, 24 predicted proteins | sample P2T30metagenome_FD_192433 | JGI IMG/M metagenome (GOLD analysis project Ga0265797, IMG submission 192433) | Plant litter microbial communities from East Loma Ridge, Irvine, California - P2 T30 | ecosystem: Environmental > Terrestrial > Plant litter > Unclassified | place: USA: California... | reverse complement strand
CCGCGTTCATGTTGTTGACTTGTTTGTACAAGGGCAGCAGTTGCGTCGGGTTTGCCCAGTATGGTGTTTCCCCCTAAAGTCTACCAGGTGCGCAGCAGTCTTCTTTTCTTCTTGTCGAGATGTGTCCGACTACATCCATTCTGTTTCACTGACACGAACTTCCACTACAGTTCTTGGTCTCGGTCTTCGCTTCCGTGGGCTCCATCCTCTACGGCTATGACCTCGGCGTCATCGCAGGCGTAGTCGCATCGCCCGACTTCGAATCGCGCTTCAATCCCACCGAAGCCCAGAAAGGCGCCGTGGTTTCCGTCTTCACAGGCGGTGCTTTCTTCGGAGCTGCTCTCGCCGGTCCAGCTGGCGACTATCTCGGCCGACGTCTGACCATCCTCACTGGCTCTCTCATCTTCATCCTCGGCGGCGCGCTGCAGACCGCAGCGCAGAATGTGGAATACCTATACGCTGGACGCGTGATCGCGGGTATTGGTGTTGGGTTTTTGGTCATGATCATCCCGCTGTACCAGGCTGAGATTGCGCACCCTTCGATCCGTGGTAGTGTTACCGCGCTGCAGCAGTTTATGCTGGGCATTGGAGCGCTTGTGGCGTCTTGGACGACGTTTGGCACGAATGAGAATTTTGCGGATGACGACTCGATGCAGTGGCGTCTTAGCTTGGGGATTCAGTGTATTCCGGCTGTGGTGCTTGCGTTGTTGATTATGTTGTTCCCGGAGTCTCCTAGGTATGCATGCTTACCATCTCGATCGGCGTTTGGCTAGCCGTATACTAACGATGTCACAGATGGCTCATCGACCACGGCAAATCTGAGAAAGGTCTCAAGACTCTCGCCAGACTGCACGCTCACGGCAATGAAGATGACACCTGGGTGCGCGCCGAGTACGACCAGATCCGCGACTCGATCGAGCACGAACACGAAAACGCCGCCAAGTCGTACATGGAGCTGTTCAAGAACAAGTCCTCCTTCCGCCGTCTCGTGCTCGTCTGCGCTATCCAGGCTAGTGTGCAAATGACCGGCGTGTCCGCAATCCAGTACTATAGTCCGACCATCTTCTCCAACATGGGCATCAAGACCAACGACACGCTGAAGTATCAGGGTATTTCCTCTGTGCTGGCGTTGATCGCACAGCTGTGCTGTATCCTGTTCATCGACAAAGTTGGCCGCAGGTGGGCGATGATCGGCGGCAATCTTACCAACTGCTTGTTCTTCACGATTGCCACGATCATGCTTGCGAGGTTCCCGCCTGGTGCTACGGAGAATGCGTCTGCGAGTTGGGCGTTCATTGCTATGACTTGGCTGTACAATATCAGTTTCTCGGCGACGAATGGGCCGCTTTCTTGTAAGTCCACCCCCAATCCCCCAGAATCACTTCTCAAGCCAAAGACAACAAAGATCAGTTACTAATCAAAACCCCCCAGGGATCGTCCCCGCCGAAGTCTTCGACACCCGCACCCGCGCCAAAGGCGTCTCCATCGGCGTCATGGTCTCCTTCGCCTTCAACACCATGATCGGCCAGGTCACGCCCATCGCCATGGAGCGCATCGGCTGGCGCTTCTACCTGCTGTTCGTCGTCTGCAATTTCACCAACGCGCTGTACTTCTGGGCGTTCCAGCCGGAGACTAAGCGCAGGCCGCTGGAGGAGATGAATTATCTGTTCACGAATGCGCCGCTGTTCGTGCCGACGATGGATATGAAGGACTTCCAGTTTGATTTAGAGAGGAGGGTGGAGAGGATTGAGGAGAAGGAGGGGGTTGCTAGGAGGGAGAGCGCGGTTGAGAATTAAAGGTGGAAGATGGTATGTAGGGGGGACGGTTGGAAGGGCATTGAGGGAGGTAGGAGGTTTGAAGCTATGGGTGGTTTCGTTGCTTGATAGCATTGCGGTCTGTCTGAATAGCATGTTGATCTTCCAAATTCAGTATTTTTTTGAAACTTGCTGCGTAGCATTTTCCCTCGCTGACAATGGATAGTTACCAAACATGCGTGGGTAACTCAGACCATATTGCTCAAGTTCCGAAACTCCTCGGGCCTGAGAGAGTTGTCCCCCCCGACGATAACAGGCGGATTTTTCGAAACACTCTCAATGGTCTCGATCTTGCAACACAAAGGGCTAGATGCTTACCGCATCATCTGTCAGCCAGCGACGACGCTGACTGTCTTTCCGTTCGTCCCTTGACTCTATCGCATGCTATATGCAATGCTGGGCGAAGCACGACAAGCTGACGGTGGCGTGCGAATCAGGAGACTTTGCGATTTAGCTTGTACAGCGTTGCGGGTGGGTTTGCGGAAGTGTGTGAAAGCCTCATGCTTTTTGCACCAATCTGAGGACACTCACACACCATCATAATTCTTTTCATCGCGCTGTCCGTTGGCACCCAAATTTCCAAGCTCGCGTGGCAGTGTCCAATTACCAAACATGGCAAGTCCAACTTCCTTCCCCGTCCAGGCGCTCGCCATAGAACTTGACCCGTTCCAGGAGCTCTCCACCAGTTTCATACAGGGTGTTTTTGAGTGACGAATTTTGCTCGTAATAATGCGATGATTGGACCTGCGCGCCTCCGTGGTACTGTACGGCCTGGCGTGCAAGCTCGAGTCAGTGGTGCACATGGTGGACGCTGGTCCCGGAGGATTTACTGTAGGCATCGTTAGTCCCGTTAGCGGCGGAATAGCGGTCGATCATGCTCTGTACTGTAGTCTGAAATCATTGCCGAGAGTGGAATGTACGGCGCTGCTGGGGATTGAGAAGAGGTGCATAAAGTTTTGCCGGAGGAGTTCCCACTATGCTGGAATTATACAAAAAGCAAGTCCTTCCAGATAATGCTTCCAGAAGAATGCTATAACTGCAAAAACAGCTGCGACACATCTGGACCACGCACCAGATTCCAGATTTGGCATGCTTTGGCGGGGGTAGAGTTTGATGTCAGAAGGTGATTAGATTTGCGGATCTACCCTTTGACAGAAGTTCTTTCTTACGAACTTTACGAACAAGGTTCGTACAAACACGAGGTAACACCGTTGGAGAAGATCAACACTGAAGACTCCATCGTGCATGCCGATAATCGGCATGACGCCTGTTGTGCTTCACAAAATGGTCTCTGCACCCTGGGGTGCAGCAAAATCCACTTCCATCACGGCATAGGACGGCGATCAGCGGCTGAAGCTCAGAACACTTTGCTCTCGGACATGAGGATGTCGCTTCCGACAACTTCTGCACATCAACGGTGTTGCCTTCAGAAGCTAGACTTCTGCTAACATGTTACCCGCTGTTACTATACAGCGTAGGTTCGGCGGTCGCATTTCCGCACCAGCGATGCGATGACTGCGAGTCAAGTCCATCGGGCTTCGTAGACGCGAGTGAAGTTTTGGCTTTGGACTGTTGGAGTGGCTTGATGATTCTTGGCTCCGCTCCGATGTTCGCAGGCGTTTCCAGACGAGAGTTTCCGAGTAATCTCCACGAGGACATCATGCAGTAGGGCACGCATGCATGTGGCCGCCATTGTGGCTGACATTCGGCGGTGCTCAAGCATTGTTGAGCAGCGTGTATGGTTGTTTGAACTCTTGCAGAGAAATCTAGAATCGGACGGACTGACATGTGTGCTTTAGGGTTCTCGTGTATCTCACTTGGTCCAGAGGCAGGGCATGGTCGCCTTATACACTATCTCTACCAAACGCCACATGTGCAGTGCTACTTTTGGGGCCCGCACTTTTGAAGCACAGTCCCAGGTAGTCCCGACAGTCAGGGACGATAGTTTGGACCGGTTGAAACCAGGGAGACAACGAACACCAGCTCATGAGGAGCACTGGCGTTTTGACTAACGCCATCGCAACTCTGGACAACTACCGAATATGCCAATGATTTCCCGATCACTTTCCCGGATTTCGCTTTTGCAAAAGAACAGGCGCATACACGATGTTAATGGTGACAGCAATTCTCATTCGCCAAGTGTCGTCCGAATCCTATATCGTTCTTACAGCTTTGCTCTCTTGGTAGCACGCGATCCACGTACATGTGTCACTAGTGTGTTACATCTCATGAGGAGCGCTTGCGGAACAGCATGTCCCCGAGCTCCTGGAACTTGTGAAGATCGCTTTAGCGGCCGTTGTCTCCCAAGAAACATCGCATCGTCCTCTGAAGAGCATGGTGAGCATGGTTAGCTGACGATCTGTACATCAGTTCGAGGCTACGAGCCTCCTTTGCTCCCTGGACGGATCGGAAGCGGCCCACTCCGCTCACTAGATCGTCTCATCCATATATGTGTTTTCAGGACCCCGGGTTCTGATGTGGTCTTGCGTTCGCTAGATACCTTTCAAGCAATCATGGTGTTGTCTTCAAACATCCTCGACCAAACGCCCGAGGTCATCGCCAAGTGGCCGAAAGCCAACTATGTCAACCCCGAAGAGTTGACATGGCTGCCGATATATACTTGCATTTGGTTCGGCGCTGCCACTGTCATGGTGGCAGTCCGATTTTGGCTACGCTTTCGGGGACATGCTGGTAGACTGGGGTTGGACGACGTGAGTGGCCGGTTCGCACTGCAAAGAAAGGAAATTAACAGTAGCTGATGCTTCACTATAGGGTCTGCTCTTACCTGCCTGGTTCGCTGCTGCATTGTTCACGGCAGTCTCTGTCGTATTCACCGAAAGAGCTAATGGCGGCCGCCACGTTTGGGACGTCAAGCCCAACTTGCGCTCATACGCAGTGCTTTGCATGTGGCTCGCTCAGTTCTCCTTCTTGATTTGCAGCGGTTGCACCAAAGTATCGATCCTCTTCTTTTACCGTCGCCTAGTCACTGGCACGTATTCGAAGAAATGGTATTGGTGTGTCTGGTTTGCGATTGTATTCACCGTCCTGTACACCATTGCATTCTGTATAATGCTCCTGGTCGACTGCAGACCGACTAAGGCATACTGGATGGCTTTCGACCTCAAATATGCTCTTACCGCGGACTTCAAATGCCTCGCGGACAGCAATGCCATCAACGCTACGGCTGGTGTTTGCGCTGTACTTAGCGATCTCTACGCAGTTGCGCTCCCTTGCATCATCACGTGGCACCACGACGTCCCAAGGCGACAGAGACTCGCACTCAACGCCATCTTCTGCCTTGGATTTGTGGTCGTTGCCGCTGGCGGCGTGCGTACCTACTGGCTAATCAGTGAGTCTCCCAGTCGACATGTCCAACGTTCGCTTACTGACCCGCCATCACAGTGACCAGTACCGCATTGGACCCCATTCGCTCCGCCTACATGCTCTTCGTCTGGGCTCAATTCGAACTGCAAGTCGGCATCATGTGTGCTTCTGCACCAGCCCTACGCGTCTTCTTCCGTCGCTACCTTGGAGGCACCTCCCAAAACTCGACCAACCAGAACTCGACTCACCCGTCTACGCTCGGCGGCATGCCGGACAAATCCATCACTGTTGTTCGCGATACAAACGTCGACTTCGAGAGGAATGGCGCTGCTGTCCGGCCAACAGAGAAGCTGGAGACTCATGAGCTGCGCAACCTCGGGACATCAACCTCTATCTCAGACGGCGAGGATGGCCTGTCGGATATCAGTCAGGCGCAGGAGCGCGACCTTACTCGCTATTCGCACGAGGAGACTCAAGTTGGAAACGGTCGATCAAGCTGGCTTGATACTACTAGCGTCAAGCGCCAGAGCTACGCGCCTCCTAGACTTTAGCTGGAGATGGTACATATGTAATTTAATGAGATTGCTGAATATGATCAGTGAATGAGATGTAAGATTCTACCTCCCCACGCATACTTTCGGTTCTCTGATACCAAATTTATCTTCCTTCAGATGGACCAAAGACGAGAACCTGCAGTGTAGCTAGTAATGCTACAGAGGCCTATTGTCGAGTTGCGCACATCTTTAAGCACGGTATATCCCGCGCTCTGCTCAAAGCATGGCAAGAATAGCAAGACCTGCACCGACAGCAGCGATAGGAAGGCCTGTGGCAGCGGCGGCAACGTTGTCCGACGCAGAGGCCGCAGAGCTAGATCCAGAGGCGGAGCTTTCGGCTTGTGTGGATGCGCGAGCAGTGGAACTGCTAGCCGCAGAAGTGCTGGCTGCCTCAGAGGTCTCAGAGGCAGATGAGGACGAAGATGAACCTCCATCGTTGTGGGTAGTGAAAGCAGCGCTAGATGTCTCGCCAGAGATAACAATAACGCTGGAGGCCGAAGGGTCGACACTCGCGGTGGAAATCGCGTCGACGGCGCTGGCACTACCGGTTTCTTCGGGTGCCTCAGCCACGTCGGTAAGCTGGCTCAGGCTGTCAAAGTCGAGGCCAATGTCGGAAGCCTGGGCTTCGATGCTGCTGAGGAGGGCTGGGTCTGCGGTCGCAGTGAACTGGTTGAGAGTGGCGAGGACGGCGGAGATGTCGGCCTCGACACTGCTGACGATCGCGCTGGGGTCTGCGGTCGACTCAGCAAGAGCGGAGAGAACACTGTTCTGCAGGTTGGCGGTCGCGGAGGCCAAGGCGGCAGTGTCGACGTTCACGACCGCGGACAGAACAGAGGCGGCGTACTGGTTGCCATCCTGGGCTGAGGCGAGGGCAGCGAAGGCTGCTAGGTGGCTAAGGACCAGGCTCGAAGAGACGAACATGCTGAGCTTTGGATGAAGTACAGTGATGAGAGGAAAGTGTATGAGAGTTGATTACAGAGAAGTAAAAAGGTAAGGAGTCAGTGGTATAGGCTTTGCACCTACACTCTAGCAATAGTTCATTGGAAATGAGACCGTGTTCAGACCCTGAGCCATACATGCAAATCGCACCGATTATAGGACTCCTTCGTGAACTCAGTTGCCTGCGGCTAATACCAATCAGCCTAGGGCAACGCAATGCATGGCTGCATGTGGCTGACTGCACGGCCTTGTCGTATAGGGCGTGAACTCTACAAACGAGGCACCCTGTGCGCACGTCATGCTGGCACGCGTGTGGCGTGTTTCAATAACTGCAGGTAGAAATGAGGTTAACCAATATGTGAAAGCTGACTGATACCACTGTAATCTGGTCTCATCTCATGCGAGCTTTCTGCACAGGAGATCACCCCTGGGATTGAAACACTGGAACAGACGAAAGGGAACAATTGGACCGTCAAATTGCGGAGATGATCCTTGCAGGAGCGCACTGGCACTTCTCTGGCGCGTTCTCGCGCAAGCCTAAGGGTTGCCCTGCCGATCTTAGGGGCAATGAAAATCACGTGGCTCCGGCAAATGAAGTCTGACAGCTCGTACATAACATATTGATATGTACCTAATCTTGCATGTACGATTGACATGCATGGTGCCTCTTTCACAAGCCTAAACTACCCCTGGCGCCAAGCCTAACGATGGGCGCCTCGAAATGCTTGTCTACGATCAATGCCGGATTGCTTGTTTGTGTACGCAGAGGCTCTCGAAGATGAGCACCTTAGTGACGACTACCAGTCCGAGGGCCTATTTTTTGTGCCTGGTATAAGCAAATGCCCATGCTGACATAATCGAATTGTTGACCCGTAACGAGATTCATTCCGAAAGTGCTAGTACCATATCGTAGTACAGACGAGACGAAATCTCTTCACCGCACAAGCTGTCCCATGATCTCTCCGCCACGAACCTACGCATCCACTTGGCCGGTGTCTCCAGTCTTCCACTAGCTCGTCCTGACAGCAAGTTCAAGGCACCCATGATCTTCTCCTGCTCCTCAGATTGCAAGCTTGAGATATTGCGGTGAGCAAGATAATCCCTAGCCAAAGGTAACAGTCCACGCCACGTTTGGCCATCGCCATTACCGATTCCATTGAGGATAACATCAAGGCTTGCCCAACCATCAAATGTGGGTGCTGGGTCACCCATGAGCCGCACTGCAAATCGGAAAGTTTGATCGGTCGCTGCGTTGCGATCGTTCGCGCGGTTCATGTTCTGCTCCACCTCCGAGATGGGAATCTTAAGATCCAGATTGAAATGTTGTATGGTTTGTTGTAGGACTCGCAACGCAACAACGAGCGCTGCGTTCTCTCTGTTGCTCGGCTGGGCCTCCATTGGGCGAAATTCAACACGCCACGGCAGACTGTCGTTCGTACTAGACAAGACAGGTAGTTTCAGCCTCACATGCGGCCACCAAGTCGACATATGAATATTCAGTGAGTCCATGCGAGAGTTTCGCGCCGAGTCTGAGGTATCGTCTGACTCAAGCATACATGCAGTGTCAATGATTGGCTCTCTTTCTAGGATGTGTGCAAAGTAAGTGGCAAGGGCTGGGGGAATGCCATGTTTCTGAAGGTCAGTGTTGGCTCTTTCGGCTGGCTCCAGTGCCCGGTCGTTCATTTGCCCAGCGGCAAGGCTCTCTTCGAGATACGTCGGTGTGCAACCCAAACGTGGAGGAAGGTCTGTCCGCTCAGAGGGCTTGCGGTCGTCACCGGCCCAGCACATGGCTTTCCAGCGGGTGTCGGTTGTAACGAGCCGGCCCTTGTAGATGGGCGTTGCGGCACTCAATGCCAACATCAGTGGTCCCAATGGTATCAGCTGGTCGTGTAGCTGACATGCTTCTTGTAAGTTATGAGCAGAGAATGTTGCTTGGAGACCACAGCCTCCCCAGCTGTCGACCGCATGTCCGATGTTGATAGTCGACCGTCCGCAGTCCAAAGACATCTCATAACCGCAGTTGTCACTGAGTTGCGACGCCCTTCCCGGAAGTCTACTAAACATATCCTGGTACCGTGGCTTGTCCGTGATCAGCTCATTGTAGTCCAGTTCCATCTGCGAAGACCCGAGCAAAGCGACATTGGTCAAAGACACCACTCTTTCGTCCTCTAATAAGCAGGCTTCAATTGCCCACCGTCTGGAGAGATATCAGCCGGAGCAAGAGGCCATCGCGCACCAACATAGACTTACCTATCCCTCATGTTATCCTCCACATGCGCAAGATCTCTGAGCGAATCACCGTACGGTCGTCGTGGCTGACTTTCGAGCATATGCTTACATGCTTCGACATCGAAAAGCTCACCGAAGAACTTCCGCCTCAGATCGCTTAGAATTTGAGAGGCCCTCAAGGATAGATGCACTTCGCGAGATTCGTGGCTGAGTCGAAATACTAGGTATTCAACTTCGTCTCCCCAGGTGGACTTTTCTGTTCTCACAGGTTCCAGAGACGCCCATCTCTCTGCCAGAGTCTATCGTGATCTATCAGTCCTCTGAGCTCTCCAGTGGCGAGCTGCGTGAGCGACTTACCTTGATATTCTGCTTCTTGATCGCATCGGTCTGTTCGCGTCGACAGTTTCCGGATGTCTCGCGCCGGGGATGTATTCTACGCAACTTTGAGCTTAGCCTGGTAGAAGAGGTACAGATGTTGAAGCTTGTACGCAGGCTTGTGCGTGAAAACATGAGAAGACTCGTACAAAGTCGACTTATATTGCTTGTCAAGGCGTAACTTCAGTGCAGTTGATGTCAGTTCAGATATCTTGGTAGTGTTGGTTCTTTGAGTGCGAAGAGACACGCCGCATCGGACTCCAGTATTCGGAGTCCGGTGGCTTCAATGCGCAACAGTGCTCCAAGCGCTGCCATGTTGGGTCGGTGAGCCTATCGGACGACTACTTTAGAAAGTGTGGATGAGAGGTGGTCAGAGGACTTCCGTCCACATGTGCGGATAACCGGGTTGCTGGGCTTCGATGATACGCCGTTAGCTGATGGTGGCTACCTCCATAGCGATCGTGCTCGCAAACGCAAAGCCACCCGGAGGAGTGGTAAACGGTTCCGCGCTACATGCACATGCGGCTACTGCAGAACATATGCAATGCTGTGTACCGCCTTCTTCCGTGCGCATGCATGACATCAGCCGTGTTGATTTGTAGTACGTTCAGACTTTCGCGGTCCTGCAAAAACGCAATGAGTACATTTGTTACCATAGAATGGACATGAAAGTGCTTTCATGGCTGCCAATCAGGTTTTCGAGCAAAGTGATGCGGATGAAGAGCTATAAGGGTGGATGGATGAATGGATGTGTGGGATGCATGCTCTTCAACCAATGCACGAGTGGCGTCGCGGCGCCCGCAACTCGGCAAGGTGCAAGATGCCGGATGATCAGTGCACCCAGCTTGTGTAGTGGTGTTTTCTGCTACTGCATATCGCCAGTGAGAGAAACTTGGGGGTTTAGTAGATCGTGCGATCAGAAGCGGTGTACGTGTCTCAAAGCGAAAGTAAAGGTGCTACTTGCATCAAGCTGAATCGGCCAGCCAGACCCGCTGGCGAGGTTATCGAACCCAGATGGTGCTTCTCAGACCTGTGGCTTTTGGTATTGACGAACAGGTCACGCCGGTGGCACCATGTTTCAGTGACAGGACTCCAGGTGTAGCGTTAAAGAACATGGCTGAACTGTACGACCATTCGGGAGAGTGTAGGATCCTCATCCCTCCTCGTGGTTTTGTTCACGTGCAGGGGTAGCGGCAGCACGAGTAGCATCCGATATACGAGATCACGGATGAAATGTCGTATGGGCCCAGGATCAGGATTCGGCAAGCCATGAACATAATCCGGCGGCGCGATAACATCTTGGCCCTGCAGTGCTGATTGGCTGCAGCTTCGCAATCTGCTTTCGCGGCCAGCCTCCACAGGTCTGCAAGACAGTAGGCCAACAGCAAGGAGACCTTTGAGTCCTTGATCAGCGAGCAACAATAACGATATGGGGTTTCGAAGACGTGATCCTCGTCTGCCAAGTAGTCTACCGCCCGTATCATCTACCGGGGAAGCGGCATGTCATTTCTTATTGTTTCTTCATATGTGTCTCCCTGCCTTAGCTCCTACTCGCTTGACCATAGTGACGTGGATAGCTTACCTGGGTAGGCAACTCCGCTAGAGATACCGTAGACGCTGGAGGCTGAAGGCGAAGCATGGCACCTTTACAATCTTTACACCAGAGGTCTTCCACTCTCTTGCCCCTCTAGCATCAGCGACCAGAATCCGAATCTTTATCTTATTCGCCGTGACCATCGAGAGCCGTGCTCATGGCAGATCCACCGCCCCGAGCCACCGTGAACCCCGCCTACCGGCGGAACGGCTCGCTCCAATCTTGTGAGCCGTGTCGAAAGCGTAAGTCCAGGAGAATTCTAGTAGCTTGTAGCTTGTCCATGATTATCTGCTACCGCTGACGATATATCGAGCACAGGGAAGCTTGGATGTGACCATGCTGTGCCTTGTGGGCGCTGTTTACGCCGCCAACTCGCACACCAGTGCTTCTATGACCCGGTCGTAGAAGAAACAACCGGGACACAGCGTAGGCGACAGCCGACAGCAGCGCGTCCCCAGTCGAAGAAGTACATTCAGGTATCAACCTCTCAACTTGTCGGCAATGAAGGTCTCCAGCCAGCTACGCCTCGCCGTTTGAGCGAGCCATCGTTCTTGCCGAACTCTACACGCTCAGACTTAACGTCAGGCCGGCTCGGAGGATTTGCGAGCTCCTCTTCGCTGAATGTGTCGGCCTATTCAAACCAAGTGGGTTATATGGGCAGTTCAAGCTATTCAGCCGTATTCGACCAGATCAATGGAAGCCTCGATATAGCGGAGACAGGGAGTGTTCCGAACCCAGCGATCTACACGTCGCCCGTGCCAGAAGACCTCGTGCGTAAGGGTGCTGATGTTTTGTTTCACCTGCGAGACCTTGAGATGCTGGACACGCTTTTGCAGAGATGGCTTCGACTTGGTAATGGCTACCTCATCTTCGAGCCCATATACCGGATCTGGATGCGAGGAATTGTGGAACACTTAGGACCTGTTTTGAAACAGGCATCATGCCCGGATGACCTCCGCAACATGTCTGTCATTTTGTGGCGCAACACTCGCATTCCAATCGAGATCAATGGAGTGACCACGGCACGCGACTGGGCGCAGCGTACCACAGGCCAATGCCTCCGATGGGAGGTGTTGGGTCTATTATTCTCTGCCATTGGTATTGTCAGCGGTAGCCTCAGCGACTGGGACGCAACATTCGTCTCTCACCAAAGCAATATCAAGGATAGACCGTCTCTTGTGCGAAAGATGTTTGGCCTGGTCGATCGCTGCATCGACTTTTGCAAGGTCTGTATGAATCACAATGATTTATTTGCATGTTTGTTGGTAAGTTTGGGTAGAGAGAAGCCTGCTTGAGTATTCGCTGTATAAAGGCTAATATTTGAGGCAATACTACGACAGTCTACTTTTGTTAGAGCGAAGTAGAGTTGATGTCTGTAAGTGCGTCAACATTGTATGATTCTTGGGTTGCACTAAGGACATTTTTCTCTAAGCTTCTGACGCCTGGTTACGCATGAGCGAGATTTCTGCTACCATGATCATCCTCGGACTACACCAGGAAAAGAAAGTCAACGACCGAGTGCCGTTCTTCATTTGTGAGCTTCGAACAAGGTTGTTTGAACAAGTCTATGCACACGACAAGGTCCGATGAAGAAGTATACTCCACTTCATTAAGGATTTATACTGATGACAATTAGTTCCTTGCGACGTATCTGGGAAGGCCCCCTCACATAAGTTATCGCTATTGCATCCGGCAGCCTTCGAACGAACTCAGTGACGATGAAGTGTGCTCTGAGGGAAACGACCTGAGCCTGGCCCTTTCAGGACTCGAACGTGGCCATTAGGCGCCAAAGCGGCCTCATCGTACCAGCTGGCGCCGCGCCTGGTCTCAGCACGCTTATATACGGGAGCTGATCCTCGAGATCGCCATTGGGCCCGGCACGGACAGCCTTGACGTTCGAGTTTGGTAGGCAGGCACCGTCATCAGTATATCACTCTCCGCGCTGACACTGAGCAGCGAGCTCCGAGCACAGATTGAGCAGGCGAATAATGCAATGCCGGCCTTTGTAAAGATTGATCCTGAACAATTACTGGACGATATACAGCACTCCGTCGTTCGAATCGTTCCAGGCTGCGACGCTGAGTGGAGGCCAATTGATGTGATGTATCTGATCGCAGTGCATTGCGGCGTACGCCACACCGACTTCTTGTTGGAGCGAGTCCTTGTGTCCCGCAAACAGCTGGAAAGCAAACGACTTGTCCCCAGTGCACGCAATCTGCTGAGGCTAGTATTACGAATTGCAATGATGAAGGATTACTGCAGCGACTTTCAGCAAGACTTGATCGGACTGGTATGATCATGTCCCCTTGACTACATGGCTTGTGTGCTGATCATTACAAAAGCTCGCTTTCTATGCGATACCCAGTGCGGGTGTCCTCTCATTGGAACTGCTCAAGCAGGAGCAATGGCCCGGAGCCAATATCGATGCGATCCCACGATCGGAAACTATACAGCAATTGAGCATCCTGATTTCTGCATTGGCGGCAGTAGGGCCTGCAGAAGGCAATCATGCAATCTGTGCACAGGGCAAGGTGGTGCTGCAACGTGTACTCGACCGTATCTTGGAGCCTCCTCCGAAGCAAATTCCTGCTGTGCTTACCGATGAGGATCTGGATTTGGCTTGGCTTGATGCCATGCCTCCGTACGTATCGGCGCAAAGTGATGCAGAGTTCATGGAATGGCTAAGCAGCGACTGGCTTGAGAAGATATGAAGATAAGAGGCTTCTCGTCGTTCGGACTCAACTTTTAGACTCTTCGGTGCTGAATGTACTGTCCAGGCTGAGCTGAAAAGCGCCACTGATTGGTGTCTACTTCTCAGGATCCCGAAAGGAATGTTGATGCCAAGCACTTGTCGTACTCGAGAGCAGCATTCAAAAGTATCTGAACACCATCGGCAGAAACCTGCTTGGCGGTTGCACGGTTCGATATGTAACAAATGGCTCCTTCATATGACTGACGTAAAACGTGAGGCAAGACGGAGTGAGAAACTGGTAAGAAGTTGAACGTTGCAGAGAAAAGGGTAAGCTAAGACTGCAGCTGACGAAGAAAGTCAATGATAGCATCTGCCATCTGTTGAAGCCCTGGATCCTCCAATGGATAGTGTCCTGCATTGTCTAAAAGAAGAGTCTTTACAGGCACCTTCTTGATTTCCGACAAAAACGGCTGACTGAGGTGAAGAGGCGTCCAATGGTCTTCGGCAGGCTGAGTCAATAGTACAGGACAAATGTCGAAAGCCGCCGGTTCAAGAGCAGGCTTGAAGTTCATGTAAGAGTTCAAGAAGCGAACGCTTACCCAAGACCCTGCTGAAGACGAGTCATTCAGGAAGACTCTCAGGGCGTCCGGATCATTCACCAGTGCTGACATCTTGCTGAGCAGAGCCATTGGTTGTTTGATGAACCCCAGACCGACGGTGTCAAGTATCCGGAAAAGAGGCATCCCGATGCGACTAAGGTGCCAGAAGATCGAAGTTTAGTCCCGGACAATGGTAGACCTTTGATCCAGAAAAGTCATGCCGATGATTCCGCGCACCTTTTTGTTCTGCGCGGCCACATGGTATGTGAGCATACCTCCGGCACTAAGACCATATAAGACGATTGGCCGATCGTCTACTTCCAGTTCGAAGTTAATAAAAATCGTCGGCGATATCGACCCAGTCTTTGTAGGAGTGAGGACCGCCGGTCTTGTTCACTTTGGTGCATCCGTAGCCCGGCATATCTATCGCGACTACCTCGAATCCTGCTTTGAAGAGTGGAACGCCCAAGATCATCGACATCTGGTGGCCGTTGGTTCCCACGCCGTGGTGCATGATGACTCGGAGCGATGCTTTGGTGTTGCGCCATCGATCAAGATGGATTTGATGACCGCGATTCTCCCACCATTCTTCGATAGGTTGTTGGCCGTCTTTGAGATGAAGGCGCGACGGGAGAAATTGTTCGATTGTTTTCCAGGTGTCCTGAGATTCGTAGGTCGAGTTTGCCATGTTGAATAATTGTCACTGCTTATCTTTCGTGGCTCGTTGGGATTGAGGCAAGTCGCAAAAACATGGTTACTGTTGATCACGTTATACTCCCAAGTAGAGCATATTAAGTTCAAAGAGGACCATCTGAATTCTGGACGCATCGGTATCGGTGTGATACAGAGGTCGAGACCCATGGTAAATAGATACGGCCGTTGGGGCTTTCTATAACTCCGTGTCTCACAGACGCCCCCGCCGAGGGTGTGATTAGTTATACTGAAACTCTAAATCTCTCTTCTTGACGACGATACTATCTCTGTATGATAAGGCGATATTCTAACCATGCAGGATACTAGCCACAAGATTGAGACTCGCGAGCTCGTAAAAGCGCAAGCATCGAACATCGTCGCCAAAACACCGACTGACCATTTCTTCAGATCACGACACAAAGACCGGCACCTCGACGACGAAGGCTACCTCAATAGCAAAGCAACACTGATTCAGGAACATGGGAAAAGAGGAAAGAGGGTGGGGCCTTGCAAGACGACCACAGTACCCTGTTTCAACTTATATCCTGTTCCTGATTCGGATCTCCCTTCAGAAATACCCGCACTCGAACCCATCAAACCTCTCAGCATCGTCACAACCAAACAGAAATCCACTCATCGGTGCAAGCGTCAACCCAAACCCCATCACCACCCCCTCGTCCCCGGCGCTCCCTTAACACTACTCCTCTCAATATCACTCGTCATCCACCCCCCATAAAAATCCCCCGGCTGCGCTTCAACCTTCTCCCCATCAACAAAACACTCCCACGGCCCAGCATAAAAGCTCAAGTAACCCTTGATCTCCTCAAACCCCTGCGTAGGACTATCGTAGCTCCAAATTCGATCCCTCACGACCTCCCCATCACCCTTCCCGCTATCACTCCCTGGTTTGGTGACAGCGTAATAGGTTGCCTGGCCTTTCCACTCGCAGTAGGAACTGCGGGATGTTTTTTGGAGGGGGATCTTGAGGGCTGAGGGCGGGAGGTAGTAGGTTGGGGGGTGGTAGGTTTCGAGGACCCAGTGGGCGGAGGTGGTTTCGGCGATGAGGGTGTTGTTCCAGATGATGCGGAGGTGGCGGGGGGTAGGTTCGCAGAGGGGAGGGCGGGGGAAGGAGCGGGGGTTTAGTTTTGGGGTTGTTGTGGATGAGGACATTTTCGTTATGAGTGGGAGTTTGGAGATTGTGGGTAGTTTCAGATGCATGTATGGTTTGATTGATGATGGAGGATGGTTGACAGGAGGTGTGCAGTGTGATAAGATAAATACATGTATATGATGCTTACATTTGAGGCTGGAGTTGTGAACTTGGGGAAACAGTCGAGCTTTCCCCACTTCTTCTTTCAACCAGCATCGCAGCATCCAATCGACCAGTGAAAGACACACTTTTATATAGAGATTTCATGGGCTACTGCACGAACAATCGGAGACTTCATCGTGTCCATGGCTGAAGCATGGGAGCTTTGATACATATACCTACAACAAATCATTCAAGTACACATCACAACAGCACCATCACCGCCGTCCACTCTGATCTTGACGCCTCACCCTCCCCATCCTCATCCAAGAAACAAGCCCCCTCCACTTCGGCCCCAAAGTCAACAACACCAGCGTCCCCAACATAACCGGCGTCGCAATAGTCCAAAAGAAAAGCTCATTCTGATCATTAACCGACGGCATCGTATCGAAATTCATGCCAAAATAGCTCGTCAAAAACGTCAAAGGCAGGAAGAAAGACGATACTAACGTCAATTTGCGCACGCTCTCGTTCTGGTTCGCGGTGATGCTGTTGAAGATGAGGGACGACAGGTTCTCGGCGGAGCGGATGCTCATGTGGGTGCTGTTTGAGAGGGTTTGGATGTGGTCTTGCACGTCTTGGAAGTACATGCGGGCCATGGGGGAGATTTGGGATTGGCTGTTGGAGAGTTGGAGACGGGGCTTGGATTCTGTATTGGGTGGGGTTGTGGGTGCTTCGTTGATGTCTGTTACTGGGCGGTGGTCGCAGAGGGTTTTCACGAGGCCGCCTATGGCGATGGTGTTGTTTAGGAGGAGTGTGAGGCCGGAGCGGAGGACGTGGAGTTGTTTCGACTGAGGGATGCGTGGGTTGTAGAGCACGGCTCTTTCGAGGTCGTCGAAGATCTCTGCTACGGCTTTGCTGATGGGCAGAGACAGGTCGACGGTCGTGTCAATTACGGCCTGCAGAAGCATTGAAGGGTCGTTGCTGGAGCGCACGACTGTCTGCGAAGATTGCAATCTAGCGAGGATGGGCTGGAAGACGTCATTGCCTGAATGCTCAAAGATAGTGATCACGGTACCATCGGCGGTGAGGAAAGCAGAGACTTGTTCCCAAGACAGGCCGAACTTGTCAGACGCCAAAGACCTTGATCTGGGACCCTTTGAGCTGTGTAGGCGAGTTCGCATCATCGAGCCAGGCACCTCGCCTCTCGATGCGCGTTTGGCGTCTTCGAAGGGCTCTGTGAGCTTCACCATGTTCATCTCCATATAACAGTGGCCTTCGTACCAATTCACTTTGGTAGGAGTCTGCATATCGAGCACATCTTCCAGCGCGAGAGGATGCAGATTTTTGTGAGTGCCTAGACATCTCACGACTTCCGGCTCGATGCCGTTGACATATATCCAGCGGCAGCTCGCCCAAGAAGGCTTTGGACTGTCGCGGAAGAATTCTTCCAGTGCGTCGCTGGAGGGAGTATGTACGACTAGGCGATCATGCGAGTAATCGACCACCTGGATCTCGACTTTGGACTTTGGACTCAGATGATCAACCTTGGGATCGCGGACAGCCGGGTCGAAGCCAGGCTCTGCGCCCACAGCGGGAGACCATCGCTGGAAGTAGTTGCTGTCGTTGCTTTGCCATCGCTGGTGAGATTTCTGCTGGAGGCGGCCGTTCCTCGGATCTCTGTTGAGGGATCTGAACACATGTGGACGTGTTGGTATTGATGTGAAGGCTGTGTTGTCCTTGGTGGCGGCTTTCGAGTGGTATTGCTTTTGGTAACGTGCGCCAAACGTTGTCACCTCGCGTGAACAGAGTGCAAGTGCCTGTGGTCTGAGTGCGACGGTCGTTACACGTTTTAGAGATGTCATTAGGACGATGTAGTAGACCCGACGTGATGGTTTGGGTGCAAGTCACGTGCAAGATCCCTTCAATAGAGTATGTACATGCGCTTGAGTAACGAGTCCCACTCGGCGAATGCACGGTGAAGCACAGACGCCCCGGGTTATCTTTTGAGAGTTGCAAGGGCGGGTTAGTCATTCACTTACTAGACTCAAAACACCCTAGCGCCTGCCATTTACGTGGGCTGTCACTGGCCGACTTCGCTGATCTGCCCCCCAAACAGCGTCAAGCTGCTTTATCGATATCGCTAGGCCGATGTGTGTCACCGCCGGATTTTCTCCCAGCGCCTATAGTTGAGCCATTGGGTTGTTCACTTCTTCTCTCCTTCCATCAACACACCTCACATAACACACACATTCACAATGGTTAAGCAAAAAGTCTGCCTCGCCTACTCCGGCGGTCTCGATACCAGCTGCATCCTCCGCTACCTTCTCGTGAGTCGTCCTGTCCCACCACCACCAGAACCCGTTTGTTTGCGGTCCACTGACATTGCTTAGGATGAGGGCTACGAGGTCATCTGCTTCATGGCCGATGTTGGTCAGGAGGAGGACTTTGAGGCTGCCAAGGAGAAGGCCTTGAAGATCGGTGCCAGCAAGTGCTACATCGAGGACATCAGGAAGGAATTCGTCGAGGAGCTCTGCTTCCCGGCCATTGCTTGCAACGCTATCTACGAGGTTGGTCGCATTTATTCAGAAACAGTCCATCGACAAGCAAAGCTGACATTCCTCTCAGAACACATACCTCCTCGGTACCTCCCTCGCCCGCCCCGTCATCGCCCGTGCCCAGATCGCTGTCGCCCAGAAGGAGGGCTGCTTCGCCGTCTCCCACGGCTGCACTGGCAAGGGTAACGACCAGGTCCGCTTCGAGCTGGCCTTCTACGCTCTCCAGCCCAGCATCAAGGTCATCGCACCCTGGAGGGACCCCGTCTTCTACAACCGCTTCAAGGGCCGCAACGACCTCCTCGACTACGCCGCCGAGAAGGGCATCCCCGTCTCCAGCACGAAGAGCAAGCCATGGAGCATGGACGAGAACATGGCACACTGCAGCTACGAGGCCGGCATCCTCGAGGACCCCAACGTCACTCCTCCCGAGGACATGTGGAAGTTGACCGTCGACCCCACCAAGGCACCCGACGCCCCTGAGGACTTCACCGTCCACTTCCAGAAGGGTCTCCCCGTCAAGCTCGACTACGAGAACGGCAAGAGTGTCACTGAGCCCGTCGAGCTCTTCCTCACTGCCAACGCCATTGCCCGCAGGCACGGTGTCGGCCGTGTCGACATTGTCGAGAACCGTTTCATCGGCCTCAAGTCCCGTGGTTGCTACGAGACCCCCGGTCTTACCATGCTCCGCGCCGCTCACATTGACATCGAGGGTCTCGTTCTGGACCGCGAAGTCCGCGCTCTCCGTGACCAGTTCACCACCTTCAACTACGCCAAGATCCTCTACAACGGCCTCTACTTCTCGCCCGAGCGTGAGTTCCTCGAGGACAGCATCACCTCCTCCCAGAAGACCGTCAACGGTTCCGTCCGCTGCCGCGCCTACAAGGGTATGTTCAGCGTCATTGGTCGCTGGTCCGACACTGAGAAGCTCTACGACGAGAGCGAGAGCTCCATGGACGAGATTGGAGACTTTGCTCCCGAGAGCACCACTGGCTTCATCAGCGTGAACGCCATCAGGCTGAAGAAGTTCGGCAAGAAGATGGAAGAGGAGGGCAGGAGCCTCGTCACCAAGTCGTCCTAGAGGATGACTAAAAAAATGATGCGTCTCACCATAGACGATTGTGCTATAGAAAATAACCGTTACGACACACGTAGCTAGAATACGTGATATGAGGCAATGCCAGATTCTAGAAAATAATCCATCCCGATCTGTTCCATGTTTGTCCGCAGTAGCAGCAAATGTTGCAATCTCGGGAGAGCTCGGGCTTGCCAACTTTCTTTGGAGCAGAAGTTTGAACCCTTGGGTCGATCGCCACTCTTGATCTCTCTTGATCTTGATCTTGCTTACTACCATCCCTAAATCCTGCTGCCAATCTCTAACAATCTTCTGCATACACAACAAAACACTTTTCTTTCGACCTGTACAACTTGACATACGCTCTATCTTGATACCTCATCACAACTACACATACCACAACACCTCATACACCATGGGTTGGTTCTGGGCAGACTTGACCCCGAACGATGCGCGCACCGTTGCGCCGCACCCTCTACCCAAAGATATCCTCACTCCTCCTGTACGTGGTGTACAATCCTTCCCGACACTCCCAAGGCAGTCGCTAACACCTCCACAGCCAGAATGCCCCATGCACAACTCCGCCAAAGCACCCACACCAGCACCAGCACCAGCACCAGTCCAATCCGAAGCCGCCCAAGCAGCACGCAAAGGCGGATGCCCCGTCAACCACGAGCGCATGACCGCAGCACCACCCACCGCCACGCCCTCCTACGCCTCCAAGCTCAACCCCCTCAACTACATGCCCGCCTTCATCTCCAACACCCGCGAATTCGACGAGCACCAGGCCGTCTCGCTCCCGCTCGAGCGCGAAGCCTCCACCATCCCCCGCGGCGACGGCACCGGCACCTGGGAGTACCCCTCGCCGCAGCAGATGTACAACGCCATGCTGCGCAAGGGCTACACCGACACCCCCGCCGAGCACGTCGAGGCCATGGTCTCCGTGCACAACTTCCTGAACGAGGGCGCCTGGGAGGAGATCCGCGAGTGGGAGCGCCGGTTCGGCGGCGGCTTGCTGAAGGGCTGGGAAGAGAGCAAGCGCGGCGAGGAAGGCGGCGCGATGATGGCTGCGCTGCAGGCGATCCGCGACGAGGGCAAGACGGACATGAGCCTTGAGCCACGGCTGGTGCGCTTCATGGGCCGCCCGAACGAGCGCACGCCCAAGGCGCGGATGCTGGCTTTTATGGCCAAGGTCTGGCCGTCGGAGTACCCGGACAACCCACCTTTCGACCGTCACGACTGGTTCGTGGAGCGCAGACTGCCGGATGGGTCGAGCAAGGAGGTGCGCTATGTGATTGACTACTACTCTGGACCGACTGATGAGAACGGCGAGCCGGTGTTCTACCTCGATGTGCGACCTGCGGTGGACGGACCTGTTTCTGCTGCGGAGAGAGCGATGAGGTGGGGCGGCGATATTTGGTGGAGAGCTACTGGCGGCAGCGTCAGGGAAGAGCTGGCGAAGCACAGGAACGCTTTCAGGTCTTGAGAATTTAAGGGTGGGAGATGATGTGTGTATGCATTAAAAAGGTGTTAATGGGTTGGGGGGATTTTTTTTTGGGCGATGCGTTAATGTTCTGTCTTCTTGAAGACTTTGTACAAAAGATAAGGGAGGCTTGTAAGATGATTTGAGGGATGGGTTGCAGGATGCTGCGGGAGTTTTATTCTTCGCTCTTCTGATACTATAGTTAATTTGACCAGGACTTTACGAAGGACTTTTTATTCCCATGCGACACAATGCCTGCCTATCAGTTGATGAAGATCTTGAATTGCTCAGTTCCACTTGATCCTCTCATGGCTTCCGGACGCAAGTGTCCGCTACCGATCGCTCAAAACGAACATGCTAATCCTCACAAGACCAGACATCCTCTGCACTGCCCTCAAAACATCTCCCTCGTCCGCCGTCCACCCTGATTGCACCAATCGCACTACCAACAAAGTCAGTAATATGTCTCCACGGCAGTATCAAAGACGACACAAACCTCGGTCTCCGAAGACCCTTCATTGTCAAGAACACAATACTCCGCTCGACAATACCGACACGTCCGGATGTACTTCGCTTTGCACGCTTCGCACGTCCGACCGCAGCCGAGACAGTCGCGGTGGACGCCGACCTGCTTGTGGTGGGTTTGTGTCAGTGTCTTCTTCTTTTTCTGTGAGCACTCTTGTGGTCTGGTGGCGGAGGGAAGGCGAGATGAGATGAGATGAGATGTTGCGCTGGACGGGAATTAAGTGGTGTGGATGGGTTTTCTGGTACTTTTGCTTGCTTTCATACACGACGATGACGACTGCCTCTCATCAACCCCAGAACCCATCCGCAGACATCATCATCTCGCCCACCAGGCAGTGCTCAACGCAAAGTTTGGAATATACCTTTATCGGCGCCGCGCCTTGGCTCGTGGCTGGGCCGGTGGGTGCTGGGCCGGCGTATTCGATGCTTTGGACGTGGACTTGTGGGAGTGAGGATGCCGGCATCGCTGGCGTTGGCATTGGAGGAGGGACCAGAGGGACGTCTGCAGATGTTGTCGTTGCTGTCCGGGATACGGGCTCCGCGTAGCAGTTCTCACACCACCAACGATTACAGCGCTCGCACCAGCGGCCGCGGAGACAGTCTTCGCAGCGGGTGAGGAGGGGTGGGAAAGTGCCGTTTGTGACTTCGGGGCATTGGGCTGCGCGGATGGTGGAAGAGTGGAGTGGAGGAGGAGCCAGTAAGGGAATTGTAGTGTCGTCGGTTTGGCCGAACACCGCTGGTCCTTCGGGGCAGGTTTTGCAGGTTTCGCAGCCTTGCGGTCCGAGAGCGACGCCTGCGAGTGCTGGTGGGAGGAAGTCTTTGCCGGGAGTGAGGGTGATGTCGTGGCGAGGTCCTCGGCAGAGGATGGCGTCGAAAGTGATGATGTTTTGGCAGGCTTGGAGGGTGTCGGCCCAGGCTGATGTGGTTCGAATGAGGGCTCGGCCAGAGCGGTCGTACCACCGCTGTTGGTCGT
>Ga0265797_10004079_pt1 | contig 22674 bp, 29 predicted proteins | sample P2T30metagenome_FD_192433 | JGI IMG/M metagenome (GOLD analysis project Ga0265797, IMG submission 192433) | Plant litter microbial communities from East Loma Ridge, Irvine, California - P2 T30 | ecosystem: Environmental > Terrestrial > Plant litter > Unclassified | place: USA: California... | reverse complement strand
GTCTGTGCCGTCGATGGTGAAGGCGAGCTCAGCAGTGCCAAGCTCGGCGGTGTCTGGCACGTCCATGGTGGCTACCTCGACAGCATCCGGCTGAGCGGCAGAGGAACCTTCGGCAGTGACATGGGCGACAGTGTCCTGGATGTCGTGGTCATTGACGTCAGGGTCGTTTGAGACCATGTCAATGGGCTGGGCTGTGATTGTCATGTCAGTTTCTTGTACGTTGAGATCGAATTGGAAAAGGAGCTTACCGTTCTGGGTAGCCTTCTCGGCATGACGAAGCTCCATGGCCTTCTCGAGTACATCGAGTTTGCCAAGGCGACGGTACTCGGGCTCGAGCGCGACGTAGGACTTGGTTGCGACGTCCTTCTTCGCCTGGACGACGACTGCGAAGAGGGTGGCCTCGTAGCGAGGAGAGACCTTTGACCTCATGACCTCTAATTTGTTCTGGAGGAGTGGACCGTCACCGAGGCTGAGAATGTAGAATGTGACGTCGACAAGCCACTCCCTCGTGGCGTGGAACACGTGGATGCACTCTGCAGGCCTGTTGAGAACAGGGCCAGAGGGGTTGGAGCTTTCGATGGCTCCGTCAGTGATGATAATCTTCAGGTTTGTAACGCCTGGAAAGTCCTTCTGTGACCGCAACATCATTTCGCCCAGCTGGCCAGCCTTGGACGCAGTGACCAGGTCGTCGACCTGTTGTTTTGCTTGAACTTCCATCGCAGACGGCTTGGGAGCAGTCGAAGGTTTGGTCGGGAAGACCAGGTCACGCAAGACTTTCGACTCTTTAGTTTCGCGCGGCTTGCGGCGTGGGCCACCATTCTTGTTGGCCTGGTTTTGAGCACGGCGGCCACGAGGACCGCGACCCTGGTCGCGGGAGGAGTCCTGACCAAGAGAGGTGTCGACCTGGCCACGCTGAGCAGCAACGAACTCGGCGTAGCGGCTCTGGCCACCGGATGCGATGCTGTTGGGCGGCATGCCGCGGGAGCCACTGGAACCGTAGTAGATAGTGCCACCACCGTTGCTGGATGAGAAGGGGGTGGCGTAGTGCAGGTCGCGGTCGAAGCCGACCTGGCCGCGTCGCTGGACTTGGATGCGGTAGCCTTGACCATCGGCAAAGTTGGTCAGGCCGTGCTCTCCAACATCCTCGAAGTTCGAGGGCGCTATGATGAGTTAGTGATGGCGATCTCAGCGTATGAAGCGAAGGAAGATGCTCACTGTTCCACTTCATGGCGCGGGAGTCGCCAGAAGCAAGAGCTTGGTCACGGTGATGGGCAGCGGCTTGCGCCATTGCAGCCTGAGCAGCAGGAGAGGTGTCGAGCGGCCTGCCGGAGGCGTCTGCGTCCGGTGCGTAGACTTTGTCGCGGTTGGCGGCCCCGAGGTCAGCCATTTGAATGGCGGTCAGCGCATCCACATTCATGGTGGATGGAGCTTGATGTTGTGATTTTGTGGGAATTGGTGTGCGCGAAGGAAAAGTTTGGTCGAGGATGAAGCGGGAGTGTAGCTGATAAACAAGGAAACAACACGGTCTTGGCGTGGTAGGAAGTGAGGAAGGAACGTTGGAGGCACCAATGCTCGTGCAGAGAGGGGGGGGATGCTTCGGCTGCGTGAGGTGTGAAGACGCCCTGCAAGATGGAGGGGCACTACCACAACGGCGGATAGGTATCGACGAGGGCAGCGAGGTCGTGGATAGATAGAACAGTGTCAATGGAGAAGAGCCGGCGATGTAGAGAGTGATGTGCAGTGACAGCGTCTTGGACCACTGTATGGCTATGCAGCGTGAGGGTGATGGCGGGCACAGCAACAGTGCAGTCGTACGTCAGGTCATCGTTCTTAGCAAGCGAAGGCGAGAGTTGAAGGAGTGCATCCTTGATCGCACGAGGCCTTGTGTAGTCTCGGTCGACCAGATCAGGCAGGTCGAAGACCACTTGTGCGCCGAGAGCCAGGAGACTGGCACGACAGCAACACCGTCGAGACCACTGTCGAGCAGACCGACGGTCTCATCAACATCAATGACAGTCGCTTTCAGGCCCAACAATCTCCACTACATCACCACGTTATCGTCGAGCAACGGTGGCGGCAAGATAGCAGCATCTTGTTCAATTTCGTAAAGGGAAGTGTGCGGACGCAGCAGTCAAAGACGGCTGCGTGATACATGTGCTTTCAGCATACTTTCAGCGTACGCAGAGCATGAGGCGAGAAGAAAGGATATGGTCGCAGTAGTTGCATGCACAATACACACAACGAGAGTCATGTGGTTCCAAGACCAGCACGCACGCTTCCTTGGACTCGTACGTAGGGACATGTGCTGATATACCAGTGTTGGCTCACTACTGGCAGATCACGACACAACATTGGTGGGTGTATTCCAGCTCACGGCCCACGGTTATGGAGACCATTTCGACGGGTTGAGCAGGGATAACCGGGACAACCGCGACTTCAGTTGGTTTCACGACCTTGACAGTGGGCTGGGCTACCGCGTCGGTGGTTGGCGGCGGACTGAGCAATTGCGGCCTGGTTGGAATGATGACAGTCTGGACAGTCTTATAACCTGATGGCCCACATGCAAAGAGCCACGTCCACAGGCAACGGGACCAAGGCAGAGGCGGCGAGGACAGACAGCTTATGACGAGATCACCGCGCATGATTTACGGAGTCGTTGTGACATGGCGATCGATCGCATGCCTTCATTCAGCATAGCAAACCGAGGGCAAAGGCCTTCGAGCGGCAAAGAGCAATTTGCTCGCATCTGTGGACTTTGCGGCAAACACCACTTCTTCAGACTTGAGGGTCAAGCGGGCGTTTCGACCGGTTGCGTCTTCAGACCACTCTGACACACCAACTTGCAGGACAGATGGATCGAGCGCCAGCCGAGATATCTTCCACGCCGGAGCGACGAGCGAGCGCATGCGATTCCTTTGACAGCGACCCACGCTTCCTCGCCACCGAAGACCGCGCCGAGCGAACGGCTCAGATTATCACGACGATTGATCAATGCCCGAGGACACCAGACAAACGAGGCAGCAAACAAGAGGGTCTGTGTTCAAGGCCGACCGCTACAGAGGAACAGAGGAGCAGACGGTGGCGATTGGAGTACAAATGGGAGACGTGAACAGGTCAGTCGTCTCAGACAGCGTGGACACAGCTTAACGGCATGAGAAGCAGGTTCGCCCAGCTCGCATCAAGATGAGAACATTGGATTGAGGAGGAGCCGGCGTACACGTTTCCGAAAGAAGTGAGATCGAAATGCATCCTTGGTGGAGCAAGTACAATCGCGCTGACGCATGTAGGCGTGTGGACTGAAGCAGCAGTGGTTGATTGAAACCGCTGTGTTTGTACGCGCCCTGGCAGTTCTCTGATCTCAATGGCAGTGATTTGACGATTTGACAATGCCCGTTTCTCGAGATGATAGCAGGTGAACTGACAAGATGCAACCGGCTGACCTGACAAGCCCCTGTGATGAAGGCCGCCTATCTAAGCCCATGTAATGCCATTAAGATAGCCACGTTCTCAGAGCCGTAGCGAAGTGAAGTTCGCTCTCGAAATCGATCGCCCAAGCGTGGATAAGATGCTGGCAGCTTGGTTGCATCAACAGCTTCATGGGAGACACGTAATTCGCAACCACGTAAATTGACATGTAGATGCACATTGACCCTTAACCTCGCGAAGGACACGAGCTCCATGCTACTACTCTAAGCATGCTCCTCGTACCACCGCAAGCATCGCGGCACGTCTGTGAGAGGAACCCCGTCGCCGCCGACCACGGCGGAGGCACCCTGAGGCATCTCCGCTCCAGGATCGTGACCAAGCACACTGCGTAGCATGCTGACTGCCAGTGTACATCTCCTTACTGCAGTCTGCATTGGGACACGCTAGAAGTGACGGGAAGTGCCAAGACCCGCCCAGCCAGCAAGTACTTAAGGATTTCGCTCCCTTCAGGAGTTCTGTTCCTCTTCTTCTTTCTTCATACCTGCCACTGCCACACTGCCACTGCCCTCTAAGGGGGGGGACTTTTTTTTGGAACTCAATCATGCCACCAGTATCGCACTACAGCTGGAAGGCGTGTACCACCTTTTCATCAGTTCACTTGTTGCCTGCAACAAGTGATTGGAGAAGAAGTTCATCCAAGTGTCGAGTTGATGTTGTAGCTGTAGAGCGTACATTGATGCGGCGAGCATTTGTGCGTCCGCCTGCGTGACCGTTGTGTCAAGACTTTGCCGGGGCAGCAAGTACTTAAGGAGTTCGCCGCCTTCAGACTTTCTGTTCTTCTTCCTTCTTCCTTCATACTTAACCACTTCGGCCTTGTAAGAGAGAGCAACCACGGCAGCGACAATCGAGCAGCCCACCGTGAAAAAACGGACGACACTCAAGGCCGGGAATTTTTGAACCCAACCCACACTATTTTCATCAGTTCACTTGTTGCTTGCAACAAGTGATTGGAGAAGATCTCATCTAAGTTCATGTTGTTGCTGTAGAGGTAGAGAGAGAGAGAGAGAGTGCCTTGTGTGTGCGTTGGTGCAGCGGCGCGTGCTGCATGTATGCGTCCACCTGCGTGATTGCTCTGCCGTGCGTGAGGCGGCTAGCACGATGTGTAGACCGTCTATCGTAACGTGACGACGACGACGACGATTATTATGATGACCATGCCGTAGAGCTTATGGCCATGCTATTGCGGCTGCTCCGTGATGTAGAGGCGTGTGTTGGTTGTGCCGTGACACCAGTGCGAGCGTATTTTTGGCCACTCGAAGCGTGAGCGCTTCGTCAAGCGGTTTGGCGACTTCTTGACATACACACACACACACACACACACACACCACCCACGACCACAACGATCTGTCAAAGACAACGACAACAGCGCAGCTCAATCCTTGTCAATACCATCATAGTCTTCTCGTCGTCGCCACCTCTACCACTCGGCATCATGGGTCAATGCCTCTCCAGCCTGCGCCGTCGCGAAACCGCGACATCCTCGCAAACAAGTGCGCCACCGCCACCAAGACCGACTCTCGTGGGGATCGACGCTGACATTCGTGCTCGCGTCTATGAGTACAGCATAATCCACGACGAGCCCATGTACGTAAGGCCGCAGGAGCAAAGCCATCAACCGGCTCTCGCGAGAGTCTGCCGCCAGCTGCATGAGGTGCTGCCGCGCTTCTACAGCGGCAACGACTTTGTCCTTGCGGTGCCATGGTCATGGATAAAGAGATACATCGCATGGCCAGACCGCGAGCCTGCAGGATTCGACCGCACCTATCCCCGCCTCACCATCGGCAGAGGACTCTGAAGCAGCACGATGGCAGCAGCACGACGAAGGTCACGAGGCAGCGGCATTGTGGGCACACAGCGGCACGACAGCGAGCACCTCTGGTTGGCTTTGGAGGCAACGATCGATGTGGCTGGCATACACCGCAGCAGCACAAGTAAGAGTACGACACAGCTTGAAGACCACATGAATATGGGCTATGCCTCTCACTGGCAGGAGAATGACTTTGCTGGACGAATGCTTGTAGTGGCCCAAAGAAGGCAGCAGCCCAGTGAAGAAGGGAGTTGGCATTGTCGCTCGCTGGTCTGGCAAGCATGATGATTGCGGCGACAGGGTATACCAGCACAAAGGAAGGTAGAACACCCGAGAGAAACACGAGAATGCGGTCCTTCGGAAGCATAGCCAACTCAAAGTTTCAGAATGAGTTTGACGTGAAGCATATCCCCAGAATGTTGAGCGCGAGTGGCGCCGAACCCGATAAACATAGGCGCAGGACTCCCAGCCTCTGGAGAAGTGTTCTGACAGAAGTTTGCATTGCCATTGTCGCCAGCCGTATCGAGTTGATGATCTCGATGCGTTTCCAGGGATTCAGGCTTGAATGCCCACAGAATACTGGACATTGTGTTTTTCTCGACTTCGACAGAACCTGGGGCGGTTCGGATGGTTGATTATCTCATCAGCGAAAGCAGTATAGTTCTCCGGGTCCAGATCTCCTTCGTCAGTCCTCGTACGGTGGTCCGATTGTGTCCAAGGGCTCCTCCAGCTTAAATCCCAGCGAGCGCGCATCTCGGGACTTGTCTGCTCTCTGGCCGTCTTATAGTCAGTCGGAAGCCCTTCTTCCGACCGCAAGCAACATCTTTCTATACAGTCCCGAGATTACCTGCTGCTCATGTTCCAGTAACAATCAAGCATCGTCCACCTTTCCGGCAAGCAGCAAGTTTCGGCTACCACAGGTCATGTCAACGCAAAAAGCCGGAAAAATAATCATTCGTCGCCAGCACCGCTGTGTCGGTTGTGCATGCAGAGACGAAGTATGGTCTCTCGATTGCTGGTCGACACTACAAAGGCTTATCCTGTTTTACAGGCACCGGTTGCCAACTTCGTTGCTCGATGCTGTCCGAGACACCACCTGTGTATGCATCCACTTGATGATGTTGGCATGTGCTCTGTTTTACACGAGGAGTCCTCGCGCGACCATGGCACAATCACAACGGTGATGTCGACATAGAAGGCAACACCACGATTGTCCAGATCTCCGATGGCCCGTTGCGGGTCAACTCGACGTATATGAAGAGAAAGGCCATCAAAGGATTCAGATATGTTCGAGATGATCCGAGTTCTTGGTTAGGCTGCTGGACTTCTTTTGCGATCGGAGACAGGCAATTTCACGACCGTGTTGACTCAGGCCACCGGGACTCTCGAACTGCCCAAAGTGGCACAAGGTCGGAGGATCTGTGTACGGCCGGAGGAGGCCCAGTTGTATGGCCACTGCCATCTCTGAAACCGCGGACACGTTTACGACAGCCTCCAAGGAGTTCTCGCAGCAAGGGGTGTGTCCATACTTTCATAAGGAGACCAGCAGGCGAGACCTCTTGGCCGAGGTATTGGTGAGAGTATACACTCCTGTCGTCGCCGGCGTGATCTACCTCTTGCACTGGCTGTCAATTCCCATGTTGTCCAGAGCCATGAAAAGCCGAAGAAGCTGCACAGGTCGAATCAAGTCCACCGGTATCGTCGCCATCCTTCTCTTGCGAGTGCGAACGCCTTTTAAGCAACCCTTGGGGAGATGTTCTGGCGCCGCAGATACCAGCTTTGCCAGCCGCCCTGTCGCTCCAGGATTGTCTTCTGTGGCCTTGGTCACTTCCGCCGGTGTGTCCATCATTCTGTTGCCGGCTCGTGGGCAGCCAAGGCGTTGTCGGTCCAGGGCCCGCATCGGCAGGTCGACCAACGCATCTGCCTCTGTCCTTGTTGTCGTCGTCGGTGCACTTGTGACATTATCTCCGCGGGCGGCTGTGGAGAGTCGATGCGTCCCGATGGCTGGTGAAGCGCTGTCTACCTGGTCTTCTGCATGATCATTGTCGGCGCGATTGCATGGACCGTTACTGTCGGCGCACCTGTTGTGTTGTCACTGTAGGCGATTGCAGACAGGAAATGTGTGTAGATGGTTTGCAACGTCAACGATGATGGCGCGGTGGTGGTGGTGGTGGCGTTGTTGGCCTGGCCCTTGTTGTTACCTCGGGCCTCAACAGCCCTGTCGTCGTCGAAATCATCCATGCTGTGGACGTCGAAGCACGATGCCGTTCTAGGGTCGCAGTGTGGGCGCTCATACTTGCAACGCGTGAGGTTGGTTGTGTAATGGCGAGGTTGAGGGTGTGCTTGTGCGTCGCGGCAAGTCCGCACTGAGTTGGCAGCCTGTCGTCGATGGCGACGGTGTCTCATACCATAATTTGTTGACGACCAGAGCGTTGACACGGAAAGTGTACAACGACTTTGATTGTCCGTATGGCCCCTTGCATGCTGTGCCGGTGGTGTGGCATCGGGAGGGAGAAAGTTGGTTCGGGAGGCGCGCTTGGTGTCAAGCAAGGAAGCCACCTGTAAAGCTGCAACCTTCAAGCCGTGGCTGCTTCAAAATGACACGAGCACATGCTATGTTAATGCAATGTAATGCAATGGAGCACTCCGAACAAGATGGCGATGGTCCAGACCGCAAGAGTTGTGGTTGTGTGCAAAGTTGAGTTGCTGGTGGATTCACACGCGCGAGCGCCCCAAGAAGCAGCGTGAGAGTTCGAACTTTATCACGGCGCGCTGTCATCATCAAGCACTCCACCGACCGAACCACCTCCTCCACACCAGGTATGTACCTACTGTGTACCAGGTCGCGGTTATCCGTGAGTTGAAAGATTTGTGCAGTGACACGGCCATCCGCCGACACAGCACGAAAAGCACTCGGGCGGAGTCTTCATCGACAGCTACCACAGAACATCGCGCTTCCATGGCCGATGTACCTCCTACCGCTGGCTCTCCGAGACTGCTTTCACCCAACCCTCGCTTTCGACATCTGAGGCAAGCGCAACAATACCGTGACAAAGGCGAATGGGTAGCCTTAGCAGTTGTACTGCCAACCAGCTAAACAGGAAGTCCGGCTCTTCCGCCACGGCAAGATACGCGAAGTCCGTCGGCGCTAAGAGTACAAAAGGACCACCCCTTCAAGTGCAGGGACCGTCGAAGACGTGCAAACATCTGAGATCATGGAGCCTTACGCAAGCCTCGTGGCTTTGCGAAGATGATCTCGACGCGTAGGACACAACTTGTCTTCGGAAGACTCGGCGGAGTGTACAAGGTGGCTGGGTGCGCGAAACAAGTCTGTGTGCGATGGCGTTCGCAAAGAAAGATATTGCAACTCAAGCTCGAGTCCACTGCAGGTCCAGGTCCAGGTCCAGATCCAGATCCAAGCTCGAGTCCAGTTGAAAATACCAGTCGAAGATACCAGTCCAGTCCAAGGGGCCATACTCGTTGAAAGAGATCAAGAGAGAGTGACTTGACAAGAGGTACTCGCGTACCTCGGTCCTAGGTGAACAAGGTTGTATACAACTGCTACATACCGGTAAATACCTACCATTTTACCGCAAAGAGTCGGAGAAACGCGTACGAGATGCGCACTGCGTCTGACCATCGCGTATCCTCCTTCAAGCAGCCTGGACGTGGCTCAGAGCTCACCCTTGGAGCCTTGCAAATCTTCGTCAAGGCTGGAGGCGTCTCACGACAACACTCCAGGACATTCTCCTTTAACAGACAAAACAATACACATGTGCTCTGAATGGACTGGGATTTGTGGCAAAGGCGGCAGCATGCTGGGAGGCGGGCGTGGTGGAAGAGCTGAGGTTCAAGTTGCTCTTGCCCACAGGCCACAGGCAAAAAGCCTGTGGGGACTTGGTCAGATTCGGCCATTCTCCGGGTGCTCGGCTGGGCAGTAGCGAACCATGCTCGCCATGCTGCAGTACAACAACTCTGCTTGCCATTTACATCAAATCTTTACTACCTACGAGTGTTCTGAATTCAATTGGTTCGATATCTGGAGAGATTGTATAGTACGTTGGGGGAAATGCCTTCGAAGTAGATGTTGATCTAGGAGACACTTGCAGGTTCACGCTGTAGAACAATCCAGCTGTTTGGAATGGAGCTTAAAACACATTAAGTATACGTGTATGGGCTCACAAATCTACTCGGACGTGCAGTCTATGTCGAATGTGATGAGTGTCAAAAACAGGGATAAGAGGAAACGCTCTTGTCAACACTATGCGCACACACGATATTTAAAACGTGTACAGTAAGTAGAAAACATGGACGAAGACTGGAGGCCCTGGTTCTCGTATGTATACATATATCTTTCTTGTTACAATAGACCGCCACAAAGGATCCCAAATATCATCCGCATTTTTGAGTTTCGCCACCACCTATCATCGAGTCAGTACAACAAGGCCGAAAGGAAGAGTCGCAATCGGAGGGTTATCTTACCTGTGATCATCTTTGCGATAGACTGCAACAAACTGATGACCATGACGATGCAGCCGAAAACAATGCAAACATACGCCGCGTACGTTTCCCAAGTCTTCCGCTTGGTGAGCTTGATGAAGCACAGAGGGGGCAGAATGTATGCCAAAGCACAAGCGCTGGTCGCACCCACGAGCTCGAAAACAACGCCGACGTCGCACGTAACCAGAGATAATGTCATTGCCGACACAACGAGCGAAGTGGTGAATATGAGGTGGCGGTTCGGGTTGTGCGGCTCGCCAGGAAAGTAGTACTCGGTCATGACCTCGCGGCACACGAAGCACTCGAGGGGCAGAGTGGTAATCATGTTCAGGCCGAAGCACAGGCGCGCGATGTTGACCATGACGTTATCTGCTGGGAAGTTGTTCAACACATTGCCTTTGGTCATGTCACCGAAAGTGAGGTAGCCGCCCAGGGCCATTGCCAGACACGCGACCATGGAGATGGCAGTGGAGTAGTGGGTGACACGTGCGAAGCGGTCCATGGTCGGTTTGCGAAGCGAACCGTAGATTAGGAGACTGTTGTGGTGGCAGACGAAGGCGAAGGAAATGACACCAATGGCCTGGAAGACGCCGCTGTTGATCAGTAGACTTCCACGGAGCTGGCCGCGCATGTCGGCGGGTAGTCTTGGGCCTTGGGTCAGTATTGTTACAACGATGACGCCCATGCTGACGAGCGCGAAAGTACTGGCTTTGGAGAGCTGCGCATCGTTAGCGATTTCCTACAGCGGATCATTGCTTGCATTTGTACATACCATAGCAATGTCTCGATACAGAGAGAGCGGGTATGACATCCCGAGAGTGAATATCACAATGGCCGCCCTCCGATCTGTGAGAAGCCAGAGCACTGGCGTTTCGTGTAGGGACGGGAATACGGCCGCAAGGACATGTGGTATGGTATCTCCAATGGTGATACAAAAGGCCACCATGCCTCCAAATGCGAAAGCCCATTGCGCGACCGAAATTGCAACGAGTCCAGACTTTCCGAAGCAGTGTTGCATGGTTTCTTGGAAAGAGTTTGTCCCGCTCAGCTTCGAGTTCGTAACAATAAGCCGGATTGTCCAGTCCACGGTCACAGTCAAAGCGATGAGGAGGAATACGCCTGTGAGAAGTCCCGCCTGCTTGAAAGCATAGGGCTGTCCGATGATTCCAGCGCCAATGATACTGTTTGCCATGTTCATGAACGCACTCTTCATGCCGCTTTTAGGACGTGCAGACTCCAGGAGGTCATCCGCATTGAAGTCATCCGTAGCCAACGTGACACTGGGCGCCTCGATATCGGTCAAAAGTGGTACTCGGTGTCCAGTGTCGCTCCTCCGCTCTTGAAAGTTATGGCCTTCATCCAGGTAATCCTCTTCTTCGATCCATTCATGTTCCCGTCCATTGACTGAGCCATCCGGATCTGTTGTCGCACTGGGCTCGGCAACGTCGAATCGTACCCGATTTGGTGTTCTAGACATGCCCTGCGCTCTCGGCTTTGCAAATGAGGACTGCCTTCGTAATGGCAGTCGTGGAAGTTCCTTGTGTTGGTTTATAGGATTCGCGTCTGGCGAGCCGTCCCTGGACTCCTGAAGCAGTCCGGCTGCTTCCTCCGCGTCGCCCTCTCCGGCGTGGTCATTTTTGCGAGCGTTGCTATTGTCTCTGGCCATAACATCGTTGCTGGGTTATGTTCAGATCATTGGAAGGGAGACTCAAGGTTGGTGAGAGTTGGATCGGAAGAAGGGTCCCGCTCCACGTAATCTGGACACCCCCCGGCTTGTGACAATAGGCCGCATCCGGATCAATTCGGGTAAATACATGTACCTACATGGTCCTTGGTCTACCGTTCACTTGGAACCCTTTATTTATCCAGCTCGTGGCGCGTCTTCACACTTGCAGTACTCAACATCACTTTTGACGGGCCTACTATTCGGTACTGGAGAATTCATATGTTGCTGGGCGTAGAGGATCATGTGAGCAAGACTCTGTGCGATGCTCGCCAAGTGTGGTGCACGTCCTCGTGATGGTTTCATCCCGTCTTTTCCTCCTTCACTTTTTGATCTCGTATCCCAGGTGGTCAGAAAGACTCTAAACCAATCACTTCCATCGCCGACGATGCAACACTGAGTCTCGTTGACGGTGGTACACTTTTGAAGCAAAGCTGTCACGTATTCAACATGAATCTCAATGCCTTGAAGTCAAAGCCACTACATCACATTGCCTTTCTCACCGGTGTACCATCTACTGGGACCAAGTCGCACATTACAGACCAACTCCATGGATCCATTCACAAACCTCGTCTTCCGAGCGGGAAGAGCCGCATCCTCAGTGTGGACATGGGAATCCGGAATCTTGCGTATTGCGTGATTGACGTGCCAACATCGCTACACAAGACTGGAACCAGCCTTCACGTACATTCTTGGAAAAGGCTCGATCTCTTGGAGAAAATGAGACCTAATATGGACACGTCGCAGGTGGAGGGGCCGGATCAATCCACCGACAATGGCAGAGGCGACTCCAAGGCGGTTGCAAACGCCATCGTGAAGAACAGCTTCACGCCTTCGGTCATGTCCAGAGTCGCGCTCCAAGTCGCCCAGGACTTCTTGAGATACAAGCCGGATATCATACTCATTGAACGGCAGCGCTTCCGCTCTGGCGGTGGTTCGGCTATCCAAGAATGGACGGTTCGCGTCAACACATTGGAGAGCATGCTGTGGGCGTGCTTCGAAACTATGAAGTCTGTGAAGGGCGACAGAAAAGCTGGTGACTTCCCAACTGTATACGAAGTCGCGCCTAAGAAGGTGGCGAGTTTTTGGACTGCTCCATCGGATGCGCATCTTCCCGCTGCGAATCTGCTGACACCAGAATACTCTCCACCAGATGTGAAAATCACCACTATCAAAGCGAAGGCGGCCGGCGCTGGCAAGAAAGAAAAGATTGCAGTCCTTCGATCGTGGCTTGAGGGCACGGGTGGAGTCTCACTTGACTTTTCGCCAGAAACAAAAATGACTGCCGCGGCATTCTCTACCGGACCAAAACGTCGGAAAACGAAAGCGAGCGAGAGCGACACCACTGAAGAGGTTGTGGCGGCACGTGAGACAAAGCTGGATGACCTGGCAGACTGTGTGCTACAGGGCGCGGCTTGGGTGAGATGGGAAGAGAATCGAAGGTCTATCTTGAAGGCCTTGATGGAACAGATGATTCCGTGATGATACGGTATTCATTGCTCGTGGCGGATTATTGTTCATGTTTGCATCGAAGATGGGCGGAGTTGTTGCTTCCACGTGTAACTCGCCTGTGACGCGACCAGGCAGCAGCATCGCTCCTTCCCTCAGTCTTCTTCGCCCAACCGCATCCGCTATCTCCTTTCACCTTACCTCGCCTCACCTCTTCACCAATCGACCGACATCTCATCCATAACACCAAACCCACATGGATACCACCATGTCAGACGCGCCACCCGTCAGACGTAGCGGCCGTGCTCGCACGACTGTCACTTCGTACGCGGATGAGCAAGCCCAAGAAACTAACACGTCGGCGCCACCTGCAAAGCGCAAGAAGGCGTCGGGCAAATCATCTCAGCGCCAACCAAAGGATGAGCTGACCGAAGATGTCGCCATCAAATCAGAGTACATGCAGTCTGACGAACAGAAGCCGATTCTCAGCAAGAACAAGCGTTTCAAATCGGAGCCAAACGACGACGAGTACACTGATGCGCCTGCCGTCAAGACAGAGCCGGCAGAAGATGGCGATGACTTCCAGCCCGAGCCCAAGTCCAAGCCCAAGAAAGGGAGGAAGAAGGCCGCCAAGAAGGTGAAAGCGATCGGCAAGCTCGACTCTGAGGGTGTCATGCGTCTTGACACAACTGAGCCACGTCCTCCTGGTGAGAGAAGACCACCGCGCGTCTACGAGGTCCCACCAAGGAATCATGGAGCGAAGGGCAAAGGGATCAACCTTGCTGCCATCTTGGCCGAGAATTTCGAGGAACGCTTCGAGCGCAGGACCTACAAGATCAAGCGGCTCGCGCCCGGTCAGCCAGAGGTCCGGCTGAAACCGTGAGTACATCCTCCTTACGAGCCACAAATCCAACCGCTGACAGCGCTCGCAGAGATGTCCCCTGCGCGACCGACTCGTACAACACCTTGTTCGAGCGCGCGACCACCCAGCGCATGTACGTCCTGTCGCGCTCCCAAAGCACCGAACTGGACTGCCACGCAGGCCATGAAGATTGCCCCATCCACCGGTTCAAGATCGCCGGCTCATCTGGCAACGTCTACACGGTCATCATCTCGCACACGCCGAGTTGCTCTTGCCCGAACACGAGCTTCAAGCGCAACGACTCCGGCCAAGCTCTATGCAAACACATGCTATACATCCTGCACTACGTCCTCAAAGCGCCGGAGCACCTCTGCCAGCAAAACGCCTTTCTCACCTCCGAGCTGAAGGAGATCACCGGCAATGCACCCGCTCTGCCGACAGAGACCGTGGAAGAGACGCCTACCGACGGCAACCGCAAGCCGGTCGAAGACGACTGCCCTATCTGCTGCATGCCCTTCGAGCCCGAAAGTGAAAAGATCACTTGGTGCCAGGCCGCTTGCGGCAACAACATTCATGATGAGTGCTTCAAGTTGTGGGAGCTCACCAAAAAGGGCATGCCTGTCACTTGCCCGTTTTGCCGTACCCTCTGGCACACCAACACCAAGGCTTCGCGCGGCGAACAAACGGAGACGATGGTGGACGTCCAGATGGCGCAGCGCGTCAACGGGTACTACAACGTGAGGGACCAGCTTGATTATGAGGATTAGGGCCTCAATGTATGTCTCGTCAAGAGGAGGACAGTCGGTGTAAGTCATTGGCTCGGCGAAGTTTCCTTGCGGGTGTCAGACATGCGCGGATGGAGACCTGCAAACAAGTTGCAGTCTGCTCGAAATCGTTCGCGCCTTGACAATCACTGCTGCTTTCGGACTTGCAAGATGACAACAGTTCAGATACAAGGGAATTCAAATACAATCGTTACGCTAGTGGGTTCTCGCTCAAATCATGACCAAAAGAAATAACAGGTATCCAACAGAAGAAGCTCGGGCAGCAATGCAAAGCCGAGGCGGCGATGCATTTACCACCAGTCACCCTGGTCGCGCATGGCAGCAGCAGTCTTGCTGAAGCCAGCAATGTTGGCACCGGCGACCAAGCTGGGGAACTCGCCCTCCTTGGCGGGGACGTACTCCTTGGCGGTCTCGAGGCAGTTGTCGAAGCAGTTCTTCATGATGTCCTTGAGCTTCTGGTCGACCTCCTCGGCGGTCCAGGTGATGCGCTGGCTGTTCTGGGCCATCTCGAGACCGGAAACGGCGACACCGCCGGCGTTGGCGGCCTTGCCGGGAGCGTACCAGATGGCAGAGCCCTGGTTCGACCTGCGGTGGTCCTCGAAGGCGTCGATGGCCTCCTGGGTGCAGCCCATGTTGGAGCCCTCGGCGATGAACTTGCAGCCGGCCTCGATCAGGGCCTTGGCCTCGTCGCCAGAGACCTCGTTCTGGGTCGCAGAAGGCAGGGCGACGTCGACCTTGCCGGCGTGCACCCAGGGGCGCTCGCCCTCGAGGTAGTTGAACTTGTCCTTGTACTCGGCACTCTCGGACAGCTCGGAGAGCTGCTTGCGGCGCACCTTCAGATCAGCGATGTGGTTGACGAGGTCTGCGGTGATGCCCTCGCTGTCGGTGGCGATGAGGGCGCCCTTGCTGTCGGAGAGCGAGACGACGGTGCCGCCAAGCTCGATGACCTTGAGTGCGGCGTACTGGGCGACGTTGCCAGAGCCGGAGATGGCGACGCGCTTGCCCTTGAAGGACTCCTTGCCGCCGGAGGCGTACTCGATCATGTGCTCGACGTCTGTGGATTTGTTAGAAAATGCGTTTCTCGAGGAAGTGAGTTTTGCAGAGACTTGGAAACTTACAGTAGACAGTGCCGTAGCCAGTGGCCTCGGGCCTAATCAAGCTACCGCCCCAGCTACCGCCCTTGCCGGTAAGGACACCCTCCCACTTGTTGGTCAGGGAGCGGTAGGCACCGAACATGTAACCAATTTCGCGGCCAGTGACACCAATGTCACCAGCGGGGACGTCGGTCTCGGCGCCAATGTGCTTGTGGAGCTCACGCATGAAGGAAACGCAGAAGCGGCGAATCTCGCTGTCGCTCTTGCCCTTGGGGTCGAAGTCGGAGCCACCCTTGCCACCGCCCATGTTGAGGCCGGTCAAGGCGTTCTTGAAGATCTGCTCGAAGCCCAGGAACTTGAGGACGCTGAGGTTGACGGTGGGGTGCAGTCTCAGGCCGCCCTTGTAGGGGCCAAGGGCCGAGTTGAACTGGACTCTGAAGGCATTGTTGACCTGGACCTCGCCGGCGTCGTTCTCCCACACGACGCGGAACTGGATGATGCGCTCGGGGATGGAGACGACTTTGAGGGCGTTGCGGTACTCGGGGTGCTTCTCGAAGAGGGAGCTGTTCTCGAGGGTGGAGGCAAGCTCTGAATTGGGTATTAGCCTTGGGAGAGGAATGTGATGTGATTGATTGATGCAGTCTCACCGTGGTAGGCCTGCTGGAACTCGGGCTCGTGGGGGATGTTAGACATTGTGGCTGATGTTCACGAGGTTGTGTGGTGTTGTTGGTGTTGGTGTGTCTGCTGGATTGGAGAGGCAATGGCTTTATAGGTAGAGAGAGGTGGGCTTGTTGCAGTCAGTGAATGAGGAAGAGAAAGACAGAGGCGCACAGTACGGCGAGGACACGGCGGTTCTTGTACGATGGCGCATTCACAGCGATCCACGGTGTTCCTCAACAACACTCGGACAAAAAAGGCATTTAGCTCAGACGTCACCCACGGCTACTGCTAACTCGGGGCTCCAGACAGGCGGCCAGCCCACCAAACAAAGAATCGGGGCCAGCCGCTCCGTTGTCGCGGGCGTGGCATATCGAGGGGTAAAGATGGACAAATGCAATCGAGTTTGGCGTTTCGGCGCTGATATGAGTGCGCGCGAGGAATGAGAAGATGGATGTGGTCACTTTTGCTGCCCTGCGATCGTCGCTGATAAGAAAGGCGAGCCTGTGACTGGCTGCGGCAGCTGAGAGGACCCTGCCAGCGCGGAGATGGGAAAAGCTTCTCTCGCGCAGCCTTTTCCCAATGGCCCGGATGATGACGACCCCGCCGTTTCCACCACTTCCATTGTTCACATACATACATGTACCTATGAGCGGCGCCGCCAGGCTTCCAGCGCGGACATCCCGCTCAAGCGAGGTCTGGCAGACTGGCACTACTGCGATCCAAAGATCTTATCTCACCGAGCACGGCCGCCGCCACCCCACGACGGTGGACCGACACCGGCTTGCTTTGTTCCGGACGCTTCTCTAGCCTGAATCTGCACCCACAGTCTGTCTACCACCCACCGGAGCCCGCCTTCTATCCTCACAGAAGGCGGGCATGGCGGGATTGCGCACTCGGAGATGAGTATAGGCGGCGGCATCTGCCTGAGTTCTGCGTATCTTGTCCTTGACAGCATGCTTCAAGTCATCTACACTACGCGGCAGCCCTGACTTTCCTTGGCTGCATTTGTCTTGCTCGCCCATGCCAAAGACTATCATTTCAATTACACAATCCCATCACAATCGTTGAGTGGTGGGCGAAATCGAGTTCTGGTCGCGATTTCCATGACATTATCGTGGACTTGTGAAGCTTTGAGCACTTCGGTGGGGTTTGTCGGAAGCAACAAGACGAATGATCCCTTCCTCACGTGTGCAAGGATAATGTACAGATTTGGATGGCTGGATTCTATAAGAACACCGCACCCTTCGTGTGCCAGGCTGATTCTCATCTTGCTTTCCCTCCCCTCTGGCGGTCATTCAAGCTCGTCATGCTGTTTCGCGGTCCTACGACTCTTGGTCATGCAAGCTTCCATTATTCAGATCTATGGCATGACGAAACCCGTCGGCGGTACTATACATCAGCCTTCTGGAATAGTGCCGAAACAGTATACCTGCCACTCGATTTTCCGTATACCATTAGTTAAATCTTTGTCAGTGCATACACATACGGCTAGCTTACTTCCGCCTATATTCAGTTGGTAGCCCGCGATGTGTCTCCCGGATCGGATGTTTGGATGTTCATCATGTACCGTTTGAAATGTTGATTTAGTCTTCCCAGGCGACTATGGACAAGGAAGATAATTTCGCGGGAAGAAATCTTCCGTCGGTGCACGAACTCCGAAGCCCAAGGCAATAACAAGACCTGTAAGGAAGTGCCTTGAGAGAAACTGCATGGGTCAGAAGTCGCCGGCAAACCTCAACACCATATGCATCGGTGACCTCGAAGGTCTCGATGCTGCTCAACTGCATGTAGTAGTGCTGACTGCTTGATAGCCTTGCCTGTCACACTACTACTGACGCCTGCATCAAACTTGAACATTGTTGTCCTTGCTGTCAAAAAATCCATCACAGTGCATGCAGCACGCGTGCTTCTTGCATCAAGCCGTGTTTGGAATGCAAGCACGTGGAACATCTGGACTCGGCCGAGGTTTGCTCTGCACAATGGCCAAGCTTGCTTGCTGCGCCACTCTTGAGAGTCTTGGTATGGAGACATGATGGTCTTGTCTGGTTGTCCCAAGACTGCCAGCACGCCTCTGATCAGGACAAGCGAACTCTTTGTCGTCTATCCGCGCGTCAAACGCAGCTTCTTTGATGCAAATGGGCCAGTTTGGTGACACAGCTCCTCGGCTTGGATGCGTGCCAAGTTGGCATGCCAGTCTCGGTGCCATCTTTCACACCCGCCAGCAAATAACGTTGCCCGCCCAGACAATGCAATACGCAAGGATATCACTGCCCGCATGACCTGGGTGTACACAGAAAGTACATCTTCCCCGTTCCCCGCGCTGACCTGATCACTTCTCCTTCCCTCAACAGGCTATCTTCGGTATCATTACCGCTGTCGTTGTCATCAATTTATGGAAAAAACCGTTCAGACCTCCGTGCAGCATGTTGAGTCCGGCTCTCAGACTCGACAAGATGGACTGCAGCCGGCCGCTGACGATGGCGGCGCCGACAAACCGCCTATACCGAGCGCGGGCTCAACCGGCGAGAGCATTGTGCTCTTGAATCAACACGATCCGGTTGGAGCTCGCTCCCAAAACACAAAACAAAAACATGAAGGCAGTGCTTTCTCCGCTGGGGATGGCCACACTGTAGACAACACTCCAGACTGGGCCCACACCGTGCCCTCTGAACAAGTTGCAAGCCTGCTTGGCACCAATGTGCAGTGAGTTGTTTACCGAGCTGCTCTTGAACGCTTTCAGCACCAACTGACATTGTCCAGCACTGGCCTGACCACAAGTGAGGCCGAAATCCGCCGCGAGAAGTATGGCCGCAACAAGCTTGAATCCTCTGGAGGTGTTACCTGGTGGAACATCCTCGTCCGGCAAGTGTCCAACAGTCTGACGCTTGTTCTGGTCATTGCCATGGTTCTCTCTTATGCAACACTTGACTTCATCGAAGGAGGTGTCATCAATGCAGTCATCATCCTGAACATAGTCGTTGGTTTCTTCCAGGACTATCGCGCCGAACAGACGATTCAGTCGCTCCAGGCAATGGCTGCGCCTGTGTCCAAGGTCGTACGCGATGGTACACTCTCCACAATCAAAGCAGATGATCTGGTCCCTGGTGATATTGTCCACTTGTCAGTCGGCGACATTGTGTCCGCCGATCTCCGCCTCGCCACCAGTACGAATCTTGCTACCGATGAAGCCCTTCTCACGGGAGAGTCGAAGCCTTGCAGCAAGAATGCAGAATCCATCGTCAACGAATCTTCAGCACCCCTGGGCGATCGGCACAACATTGCTTACTCTTCCACCACCGTCACAAGAGGTAGAGGAACCGGCGTAGTAGTTGCCACAGGAATGAGCACCGAGATTGGCAAGATCGCTTTCTTGCTCCGCGACAAGAAGCAGACTACGCAAGGCAACTGGTTTGTGCGAGCCTACAAAGGAATTCTGTATGCCGTTAAAAACGCGCTCGGCCTGGTTGGAACGCCACTGCAAGTCAAGCTCTCCTACTTCGGTCTACTACTGTTCGGACTTGCCATCTTGCTCGCCATCATTGTCTTCTCAACAGCCGTCTGGGACATCGACGGTGAAACCCTCATCTATGGTATCTGTGTGGCCGTCGCTGTTATTCCTGAGTCTCTCATCGCTGTCCTTACCATTACCATGGCTGTCGGTTCCAAAGCTATGGCGAAAGGCAACGTCATTGTCCGCAAGATGGGCGCCCTAGAAGCCATTGGTGGCGTCACAAACATTTGCTCGGATAAGACTGGTACACTGACACAAGGCAAGATGCTGGCCCGTATGGCCTATCTGGTGGATGGGAGGACCTTGGCTGTGCAAGACGAAACTAGTCCTTTCGATCCTACCTCCGGTCATGTCAGCATGAATGGCAACAGAATTGAGCAGCGCAGCATCTACGAAGACGCAGCGCTTCAAGACTTCTTCCAGACGATAGCAGTCTGCAACCTTGCTTCGGTGATCCCCCCGAAACACGAAGATGGAACCACAGGGCTGTGGTCTGCCACTGGTGAGCCAACTGAGATTGCACTTCAAGTCATGGCAATGCGGGTTGGCCACAGCAAAGAAGATGTTCTGTCGAAGCATGGTCTGCGCCTAGCAGCTGAACATTCGTTCGACTCCTCCGTAAAGCGCATGACCGTTGTTTATGAAGGTTCAGACTCGAAGCAAGTACTCTCTTGCTTCACCAAAGGAGCCACAGAAGTCATCCTGCCTCTTATCGAAGGCATGAACAACCCCACCAAAAAGGCCATCAACGCTCAGGCGGACGCGATGGCCACGCAAGGACTGCGTGTGCTCTGTCTCGCTCGCAGGTCTCTCGCAGCATCCGACCGTGGTTCTGTTGAGAGTCGCACTTTCGTCGAACACAACCTCACTTTCGTCGGCCTCGTTGGTCTTTACGATCCGCCGCGCCTTGAATCTGCAAGCGCTATCAAACAATGCCAGGCGGCCGGGATTACTGTTCACATGTTGACAGGTGACCACCTCAAAACAGCCACAACGATCGCTCAAGAGATTGGTATCCTTGGTCCGCAGGTACCCGGCTCGCACTTGCCATCAGCCGTGATGACCGCGCCTGATTTTGACGCAATGTCCGACGATGAGCTCGATCGACTCGAGACCCTGCCCTTTGTCGTCGCTCGTTGCAGCCCTACTACCAAACTTCGCATGCTGGACACCCTTCACCGCAGAGGCAAATACTGTGTGATGACGGGTGACGGTGTCAACGACTCGCCAGCACTGAAAGGTGCTGATGTCGGTGTTGCCATGGGTCTCAACGGAAGCGATGTCAGCAAAGAAGCCGCCGATATGGTCCTCACAGACGACAACTTTGCATCGATCGTCTCGGCCATTCGTGAAGGCCGCAGGCTCTTTGACAACATCCAAAAGGTACAGACTACCACAGTTACTCCCGAACGAGAATTAACACTAACGTATTTGCAGTTCCTCCTCCACCTCCTGATCTCGAACATCGCCCAGGTGGTCCTCCTCCTCATCGGACTCGCCTTCCAAGACCGCAATGGCGTATCAGCCTTCCCCCTCTCTCCCCTCGAAATTCTTTTCGCCAACCTCATCACCTCATCCTTCCTGGCCATCGGCCTAGGCCTCGAATCCGCCTCGTCGGACGTAATGACACGCCCGCCCCACAGCCTGCGCGCCGGCGTCTTCACAAAAGAGCTGATCATCGACAAGTTCATCTACGGCACCTTCATGGGCTCACTGTGCCTGATCAGCTTCGTGATTGTCGTGTATGCCCACGGCGACGGCGACCTGGGCGACGACTGCAACCACAGCTATAACGACACGTGCAGCCTGCCGTTCCGCGCCCGCGCCACGGCCTACAGCATCCTGACCGTGCTGCTCAGCATCATGGCGTGGGAAGCCAAACACCTGACCCGCAGCCTGTTCAACATGTACCCGGAAGAGGACAGCAGCACTTTGTCGGTTTTCAACACTTTGCTCAAGAACCGCTTCTTGTTCTGGGCCGTCTGCGCGGGCCTCTGCACTCCTTTCCCTATCGTCTACATTCCGGTCATCAACCGAGTTGTCTTCAGACACGCGCCGCTGTCCTGGGAGTGGGGGTTGGTTTTCGGCAGTGTCGTCTGCTTCGTCGCGCTCGTCGAGAGCTGGAAGGCTATTAAGCGTCGCTCGCTCAGGAAACGTGCAGCCGCAAGGCCTCTCACTGGAAGCGGCAGCGGTAGCGTCGTGGGCGATGACAAGAGCTCCATGGCGTAGTAGTGTCCGTGTCTGGTATCCTTGGAGGATGGACACGGACTTGGACTGTTACAAACGAAGGGTCAACTCAACTTGACCGAATATGGACGGAGTGAAGACTCCACACTACAACATCATTTGCAGCAAGGGATCTTTCAACATCCGTAGCTCGCTCGACGCATCTCTTCAACAGGGCGTCTTTTCTATTTTTCTTTTGATCTGTTCCATTTCTTGTGAAGAGTTGGCAACGCACATACTTAGCAGGTAGTCAACCAGTTAGCATCCGACTGCTTTCGGAGATTATTCCTTTAATTTTTATCGATCAGTCCAACTGTCAAGTCCCCCCAATTGCCATGGGCCGTTGTTCAGGTCCTGCCCGATCGTTCGGTCCATGCAAACGTAGTTGTTTGGGACGAGTGGACTGATTTGCTTTGCTATCTACCCCAACCCTAACCCTGATTTGTCCCTACCAGGATACCGACAACTATACTATCACATGTCTTGTGGTCAGATATTTGGTTACGGCGTTGTTGCTACCGATAGATATGCTATCTGACGCCTCAGATGATCCTTTTGGCATGGAATGGAC
>Ga0265797_10004078_pt1 | contig 22681 bp, 13 predicted proteins | sample P2T30metagenome_FD_192433 | JGI IMG/M metagenome (GOLD analysis project Ga0265797, IMG submission 192433) | Plant litter microbial communities from East Loma Ridge, Irvine, California - P2 T30 | ecosystem: Environmental > Terrestrial > Plant litter > Unclassified | place: USA: California... | reverse complement strand
TCCTCTCCTTCAATCCCTCAACACCCTTTCCCCAAGCCCCAGCCTTCTTCCCCCACGTCATCATCCCCCAAGCATGCGTCCAGCTAAACTTCGGGGGCGCATCAGGATGCGTTCGGAACGGACTCGCACCATGCTTGAACATATCCTCCATTTCCCTCTGTCGGTCTTTTTCCAGCTCATCTCTTGACAGAATCTTCGTATTCGGCGGTAGCGAATCTGGAGCCGGCGCTGGAGTGGCAGCAGGGGCAGGACGAGATGTAATAGAAGAAAAAGGCTTCTCCCAATGTCTCGACTCTACCGGCAACGGCCTCCACCAACCAGTCCCGTCTCCACTCTCCATACCCGTCGCCGATGCAGACGAAGCAGCAGCAAACCTCTCCCACCACTTCTTCGAACACATCTCCCAAATCCTACTCTCGGCCCTCTTAACCGCAAACTTCTCATCCTCACCCGTCAACCCCCCTATATTCGCAAAGTCAGGGCTGCCAGGCCCAAACTTGCGTTCGTCCGTGAACGACGTGCCCGGCTGGCGAGACCGGTTCGGCGGGTCGTCTTCGAGTGAGTCTTCAGCCAGCGTGTCGGAAGAGTAAGAAGAGATGTTTGGTCTAAAGGGCGAGTTGAGATCTTGGTAGATTTCAGAATAAGTTTCTGGGTACACGGCGTCGGAGTCTAGGGTCTCTTGGCCTGGTTCACTGCTGGATGTAGAGGGGATTTTGGCGGGGAAGAAGATTCCGTCTGGGCCGGCGGCTGCGGTGATTATTAGTCTGCAGCGGGCTTCGTACATGGCGTCGAGGAGGGTGATGAAGCGTCGTGCTTCGCTCTTCATTAGTAAACCCATGATGGGTACGTCGGTTACGATGAATGTGTGGTAGGTGGATGCCAGCGTGATGTAGTCTGCGGGACCGAGGACTGCGCCACAGAGTTCGGCGAATGTGAAGAATGCTACGCCGTTGTACTGCGCAGGGATCTCTAAGGGCCGGTTGTACACGGTTAGTGTTGCGGGTTCCCAGGGGATGGGGTAGGAGTGGTTGGTCGCGGACTCGACGATGGTGTTGAAAGATTCTCCGAATTCGATCATGGTTTCGGCCGTGGTGGGTTGGATGAGATAGTTTTTCGGGAGGTAGGTCGATGAGGGTGTGGAGTCTGTTGGTGCGTCGGAAACTTCTGCGGTACCCGTCGCCCCAGCTACTGGAGTTGAAGTTGACGTGTTGCTGGCGAGAGCTTCGGATGCAGGCATCTGCACACTATCCCTTCTCTCCTCTTCTTCCTCCCTCTCAATCTTCCGGTAGTCCTTCTTCCCCTCCATCTCCCAAACTTCGCACCGGGCCCTTAGAACCTCCAAGAACGCGGCGAACTCTCCCATCTGGCCCGCTCCATCGTCTCTACGTGTATACGTACTCTTACTCATACTCCATCCCAGGCGACTGAGCCGGTTTACTGGGCGCGAAAACTCCATGCCTGCGGCCTTGGCTAGCTCTTCCGGCATACGGTTACTAGTTGCGATGAGCACGCCGCCAAGTTGGAAGAAGGACGTCATAAGATTAGACAGAATTTTGCTGGCTGCGCGATCGGGGAGTTGGAATTCGTCCAGGAAGAGGATGGGAGACTTCTCGATGAGGTCGCGTGCTACAAGGAGTAGGGAGTATTCATCGTGAGTAGCTCCCGGGCCAGCGACTAGCGATCTCGACATGCGGAGTTGCTCTAGGCGCGAAATGGTGTCGAGCATGAATGTATTGAAGTGCCAGCGTCGCTTCTTGCGGTTTGGTAGACAGTCTTGGAACAGGTCTATGAGCATGGATTTTCCCGTTCCGACCTCGCCGTGGAGCATGAGGCCCTTTGGACTTTGCAGTTGCATGGCTTCGTCGTGGCTGGTTAGGACGCGCGTCAGTGCTACAGAGTCTCTTTTGTCTTTTTGCGCAAGGAGAGATGTCCACACGCCCCTTCTACCGAAGCGGTTGACATGGGTATCCGTTGATGATGATGCATCTTGACCCGCATCGACAGCTCTGGTAAGTTGTTGGAGTCTCTTGGAATACTCTACACTCGGTTCATAGTCAATCAAACGGTCGTAGAGCTTCTGCAAATGTAATGCTGTAATTCATGTTAGTACATCCTCACACTAGTTTCGTCTAAATGGTAGACGTCATACCCAGGCGATGCTGCGCAGGATCAGGTCGGATCTTCTGTGTAGCAATGAGACTGCGATAGAGCACCAAGGGGTTGGTGATGGTAACACCGGTGGAAGGCATTGGTAGTCATTGGTTGGAAGAGTCAAAGTCTATGTGGCATGATGTTTGAGTGTTCGATATGGCCGAGGTGATCTGCCATGACATTGGACTAGACTGCAATCGGCGCTAGCGCTTTTGGGAAGTCCCGATATTTTATCGACGTGGTACGCGGCATCGAACGAAGGGAGGTTGGCAATCAGAACGTGGAAATCGAATATTTGCTATAAACGCCGGCCTGATGCAACATGGTATCGTGCTTGGTATAAGGTTGAATCAAATGCTGGTAACGCCTGGAGACCATGCGTCGGCTATCTTCTTGACTTCTTGGATGAACTTGCGACTTGTGATTTGAGTCGAGCCGATCCTTTGCTCGGCATTTGCTGTGACTGGAGAGTGCTCATCTGGGTCGTAGAACCTACATAATGGCACCAAAGTCAGTATGCGTCTCAACCGAGCAGTCCTGGAGTCTTACGGGTTTCTTAACAGCTTGATGTAAGCTGTCTGCAACGCCCTAAACGCCTGATGGATGTTAGAAAATGACGCTTATCTCGATAGCTTCAGGCTTACCGGTTTCATATCTGCATCTCGCAGCCCAACGGCAGTTGAAGTCTTGCTGTCAAGCGCGGTAGCTGGCCTTCCTTCCATGTCGACGACAATGACAAACTTGACTCCGGTGTTGGTGAGCCAGCCATACATTGCTAACCTCTCATCGACGGCCTGGAGAAGGCCAAAGTCTTGATCTGCTGTTTTGTGTGGTAGGCGGGCTTCGAAGATGTCTAGACATGACGAAAGAAGGAACTGGAATTCCAGTGGCGCCCTCTCTTCTGCTGGGAAAAGTGATATATGGAGGGGGTTGTTCTATCAAAAGGGTTAATTCTATCTAGGTTGGAGACGTATACCACGTGTACTAACATGCTTGCCAATTACGCCGATGCATGCAATGGATGGGACCTGGGACAGTCATCAGCGCATACCCCAAGTCCTTGGAACTTTCACTCTTACCCGGCCTGACATGTTGAAACGATATCACAAGCTTGGATAGGTTCGGTGGATCTGGGAGTATGCGGAGTAGGCTGGCCGACGTAGACCGAAAGGGTGATGGAGGGAGGAGCGATCGCCGGCTAACCTATCAGACGCCACCAAAATCGACGACTAATCGATTTCCGCCAAGCACTTTGCTGCACCTACCTCATCGACACAACTTCGCGACTCCTCGACCGCCACCCCACATCTCGCCTCTCCACTCCTTCCCTCCCGACCTTCCCTTGTGTCTGTCGCAATCATGTTCTCGACAACACGGTCTGCGGCCTCAATGGCTCTGCGAGGTTTGTCCCCGCCACCCCGAAAGCTCGCCGCCGACCGGGACTGACAATGTGGACAGCCAAACCCGCGACGGCGCTCATGCCCTTCCGCGCCGGAAGCGCTGCTTTCCTCTCCTCGAGCTCTTCGGATAGGGCTACGACCATGAAGACGCCCGCAACGATCCCCGGCAACCCTGGAGCGCCACCACCGATGAAGTCCGCGCGAGTTGAGGTGCCATTGCCGAGTCAGGAGGGAAAGAAGGGTGCTATGCAATACGCATTGTATGTGATATCTTGAAAAGGCCCTGGAGCATGAGACAGGGCGACATGATGGGATGTACAAAGGCACAGGCTAACGTGCGGCAACAGGACCACACTCGACCAAGTAGCCAACTGGGCCCGCCAGAGCTCCCTATGGCCCATGACTTTCGGTCTCGCATGCTGCGCCGTCGAGATGATGCACTTGTCCACCCCACGATACGATCAGGATCGTCTCGGTATTATTTTCCGTGCCTCGCCCCGACAATCCGACGTCATGATCGTAGCCGGAACCCTCACAAACAAGATGGCGCCAGCGCTGCGACAGGTCTACGACCAGATGCCCGACCCACGATGGGTTATTTCCATGGGCAGCTGCGCTAACGGAGGAGGATACTACCACTACAGCTACTCGGTCACAAGAGGTTGCGACAGAATCGTGCCAGTAGACATCTACGTACCGGGCTGCCCGCCTACTGCCGAGGCGCTCATGTACGGAATCTTCCAACTGCAGAAGAAGATGAGGCATACCAAGATCACCAGGATGTGGTACAGGAAGTAGAGTGTGTTTTGGGATGTGCGGTCTAGTCATTGGTCGTTTTATCTGCGAGTTTTGAGGGAGCAGATTCCTCTTGTACAAATCGATCTTCTATATGCATAGTCTATACCAAGTAAGGTGTGATGGGGTTACGCTGTCTCACCGAGTCCAAACATTTTGATCGAGTTCCTCCATGCTCTACATCATGATTAGCATCTTCCTGTTGTACATATCAGAAGGGACAGGATAGACTTACGCGTCGCAAACCTCCTCTACGGTGATCTCCTTGATCTTTGCAATCGCATGTGCCACATGTGGTATCGTAGCTGGCTCATTCCGACCCTTGACCATCATACCCTTGGCGAACTTCTCCTTCTTGACCGCCTTGGGTAGCGGCGGTGCGTCTTGCAGATACTTGGCTGATGCATGACTAGGTCGCATCTCGCACCACGGGCCGTCCGTCTCGATTTGCAGACGCTCAAGTGGTATTTGCTTGACGACTTCGATGTTCTCATCGGCTGTATCACAAAGTCAGCACAAGTTCAAACCAACAGTAGCGCGATATGTGATGGGCAAATAAAACACTCACTCTTCATGCTACACCCGTTAACCCCAATATCAAACCCCAAATCAACAAGCCGTTTCATCTCCTCTGCCGTTCCAGTAAAACTATGCACCAGCCCCCGTTTCGGCAACTGCTCCAACTTCGCCGTGAGAATCTTTTCAAAGTCCTCGCTCGCAGCTCGCGAATGTAGAAACAGCGGTAGCTGTACATCAATCGCGATGTCCAACTGTGCCTCAAAGTACTTCAACTGCGGCTCCTTCGCCGTCAAGAACAGTCGATCATAATCAAGGCCTATCTCGCCAAACGCCACCGCATGACCCGCTTCTTTAGCCTCAAGCGCCAGACTCTTCAACGCAGATAGCAGTTCCGATGGACCTCCAGGATGCGTATCGAAGTGTTTTGCTGAGCAGGGATGTACACCGACGGTTGCGTAGCATTGTCCTGGGTGCGCTTTGGCGATCTCAACGGCGTGTTTGGATTCCTCGAGGTCGGAACCTGTTACCATGAATTTCTTGCAGCCGGCGTCCACGGCGCGTTGGATCACGTCTTCAAAGTCATCTTCGTGCCTTTTGGTGCCGTGATATTCTCCTCGGTAGATCGGGTCAGTGAAGTTGATGCCAATCTGGGGTGGGTTAGTGGTGGATGGGGTAAGGTGGTGGGATGCGGACCGACATCGATGTATTTGAGTTGAGGGGCTTCCGTTGCCATGTTGGGTATATTTAGTTTTGGATTCCCGCTGAATGGTCTTATGGCTAGGACGTCTATTAGTACGGGATATACAACTTAAGATGTTCTCTTTCAAGACGGAAAACATGATGACGCACTTGCAAAATTGCTAGACAGAGCTCCGATGGGGCTGAGAGGGCGCAGATTAAGAGCTGGATAGATTTCGGGGCTGGAATTGCAGAGCCTCAGAGTTCGAGAGGACCTCAGAAACATCGATGACACTGATGGTGGGAATCTATTCGTTGGATTGATCGTGGTTGCCTCAAAGTGACTCTGACTAAGCCGCTTCGAGCCTAGTTTCAATGCTGGCATCTCTCGCACAGCCACCCTTCATCACGACTACCAACCTCTGCGCCCTTTTTCGTCACTACAAACCCAGACTGCATCAGGCATTCATATCACTCGGTTGATTTCTGGAGTAATATAGACCTTAGAGTAACCAGGAGACTAGTCTGTTGCTGTTTTACTGCGTTCTGCGTCATCTTAGATACCTAGGTACTTTGCGCACTCGCGCGCTTCTGTTACCGACGTAGACAACAACCGCGAACACAATTTGGAATCTCGATGGAGAATCTATGGCATCTTCGTCGTGTGGCGGACAACGCCGCGAAGGCTTGCTGGATCTGCTACAAGCCATCTACCAGTGTTTTGATTACTCCTACCAACAAGGTGCGAAACGACGAATGGTAGGCTGTACTTCAGCCATACTAACTTATTTGAAGGACTTCTTTTACATATGTCCTGGACACTTGGTCGACCGTGGATTCTGTCAACCGGAAGCGGATGAAGCCAAACGAGTCGCAGACCAGAAGAAGCAAGAAGAGCTGGATCGTGAGATCGAAGCTGTGAAGAAAGAGTACGAGGAGAAGCAAAAGCTCAAGCGGGAAAAGCGAAAAGGGAAAGATAAGGAAAAAGACAAAGAGAAAGAGAAGGAGGCCAAAGGAAAAGAAGCAGAGGAGGACAAGCAGGATGAGAAAGCCAAAGACGACAAAGCATGTGATGTGCACCTTCACCTCATCACTGTGCTAACTCCCTATGCAGATCAAGGAGCTCTCCAAAACCAAGGATCAAGCCCAGGCTGAACTTGGCCCGCGCATATACCAACTCAACAAGTGGGGCCGCATTTACAGACTCCTTGCTCCAGCTACATACTGACCCTGCACAGGAACTTCTATCAAATGCGTCTAGACAAGCTGCGGAATGCTGAGATTGCCAAACGGAATCGCGAACGACTGAACAACCCTGCAAACTTTCCGTCTGTGCCTAGCGGAAATCCTTAGACGCAGAGCGCGTCCTAATATCGACAATGGTCAATGTCACAGACCAGTCGTTGCTCCCGTCACCTTGGAGGAATTCATACCCGCATTTCGCCCGGCAGCAGACAGGATCGGCTTATGCGAACAGCGACGGACCCCACGGCCGCCGGCCTTAGATCCTTCGAAGACGATGCAGTCAGCTTTTAGCGGCCGGTTCAAAGGCCATGCTTACCGAATGTCATACGTGTCACGCATATCATCTGTTTATAGTTACGGTCAAACCAGATCTTTCGCCCTTTGGTATTCTTCGCCTAGGGACGTTAATCGCTACCAGTGTGACGGGGATAGTCGGATACATTCATCCGTTCGACAGGTGCTACTTTCAGTCAACAACGCTCACACACTGCAGATGTACTCGCAGGATTCAGCCTGTCACACTTCGCTTGTGCAGACATCGTGCGGAAGTGGCTTGGGGGCTTCTAAGACGGCAGTAACTCCTATACCGATCTAAGCTGTCTTCATGCAAGTTTGTATATCTGGTCTTGGCTACTTCCAATTGAAGTGGGGTTCTAGTTCACTGCATCCATCGTCAAAGTTTCGGGGCCAGATGATAACTCATGGCTCTCGGATTTGGTGCGCTCATGATGAAGAGGCAATGATCAGCTCACTCAGTTGACCCATTTCAGCCGTACACCAACCCACATGCTGTGTTATGACCCTTCATCTACGCCAAAGTTGCTTATCAGTATGTTCAGCAAGTCGTGGTACCCCGAGATCTTGGTATAACAACCAACGCTGTGTATCCAATCACTTCCGAGACCGGCACGCGTCGTGACAGGTACAAATCCTCGCTACGCAAGCCTAAACAAGGACAAGCTATACTGTGATCGAACGATTTGCAGGCAATCTGACAGTAATGGCACTGTGACCGATCTCTATGGGGCAGAGAGGAAGTGACAAGGGCACACAGCTCGTTGTTACCACGCAATGGCGCACCCCGCCTGTTCACCCTTTCGCTTATACCATTTGTCACCACATCGCGTCTACTGAGTCATCTCATATCTGCGCGGGTGGTGACACGATAGGAGTCTTGGCGATGTGCTAACTCAGGAAGGATGCCCTTCTCAACGACACCCGCTGTGCCAAGCATCGCAACGGCTTGGGCACTTGGGTGTTTATGCAATGAGGAACATTGCTCAATAGTACGCCGTTTCGAGTATGATACTATACAGCAACCAAGAGCCATACATTGTCTTCAACTTCTCCAACTCCCAAAAGCGCTGATGCTATCCAGCGCTTGGCACTGCATGCCATCTACGCTCCGCCGCTTCGCAATGCAGTCTATTCCAGCCCTACATCATCTACTCAAACGCTCACTCGTTCATCTCTTAGCGTTTTACCAAATCCTCAGATATCCGCTAATACTACGGTACAGGCCGTCCAACTGCCGCCACTAAACGCGCCCTCCAGCCAGCCTCTTCTTTAAGCTGCGGATGGGTGAGCACGAACGGGTAATCACGCGAACAACTCTCGAACCCTACCTCAAGCAGCAGACTAAACGGTAACAGTAAGCCTCGCTTCCGATCTGCGCGCGTCAGCATCGTCCCGCGCATCTACTCAGCGACACATCACGTACTGCATCACATGCATGCTAGCAGCTTAATTTTCCGTTCGATTTGTCCTTTCTTTGTTTATTGGAATCGCTTATATCTTCCCATAAGGTGGAATCCATGACGGCGCAGAAGCCCTTTGCAGCATAGTCTGTTGGATGCGTAGGGCGTAATGTCGACACGCATCTTGTGACACTTGTTTGTCTCTAGCCTTGCAATAGGGCAATCTCACGATCCTGAAGCCACAATGCTGCTAGTTCATGGTGTCTCCGCTGCTTTAGTCTGTTCAGGCGTCCCAGGGAAAAGCTTTTGCGAGTGTGGACCTAGGGACCGATCCTGCGACCTGGATTAATGTCAGCGTAAGCACTTGACTGAGTGCAGTGTTTCGCGAACTCAGTTCCCGGTGATGTTAAAACACTTCCCTATTAGTCCTGGTTGATATTGAAATATGTGGGATGCCGTGTTATGCGATTGTAGATCTTGCGAAGTCTAGTATCAGAGATGAATGTCTGCACGCGGGACCAAGATATGGATTTTGGTGATGGGTGACAATGTATAGCTACGTGTAAGATACTAACTTAGGAAAGGCGGTTTTAGCGACGCACATCATGCAATTACGAAGTCGCAATAGACAAAACTTGACAGTATGTCTTGCAACAGCAATAGCGACAGCGACATGACTAGGGCGTGTCATCTGGCATACTATACAGTAAAGCTATAGTACGAATTGGAGACTAGAACAAGATCATCTAATCTCGTGGACAACAACCCTGAAACAAATTGCTTCATCTTCCTGATTTCCTTTCATCGACTATGCTCGAGGCGTGCCATACACATTCTTACAAGCCCTCTCTGAAATCCCATCAGCCCATTCATGATTTGAAGCAGCAGAAAAACCTGGTATGTCTCCTTGTGGATCGATCGTAGTCCCGGGGTATTGTGCACTCGTACGCTCTCTCCGTCTCTCATATCTACCTGAGCGTACTGCCTCTGGCTCAGACGCTTACCTCTTTGCGTCAAGCAGGAGACCTTGAGATAATGATCTATCTTATAGTGACGCTTTGGCTCTCAGAGGCGGTTGTTGGCGCTGGTATTAGTGATTTGACTGTTTGCGGTGGGTACTACAAATTCTAAGTAGGGTTAGATTGTTGTTGTAGTATGAAGATTCCTGATGAATGAGCACATGCAGTAAGGAGAGGGTGCAGAACGAGGCGCAGCGATGTGGCCAACTTCCAAACTCAAAATCCCCTCTGGTACACAAATTGAATGTGATGTGATGCTTTAGTCAAGTCCCACTATCTCTTGGTACAGCAATGACGTAGAGACAAGTCACTCAAAGTTCTAAAACTCATACCGCGCCTACGCGATGAGGCCGCCTCAGTAGTGACCATCACGCATACCAGAACGGGATTTATAACATATCGAAACTCGAACAAGCAGCAAAATCCAGCATCCGGTGGAATATCTAGTCAGCATTTACTATGCCTTTTACCCTTGCTACTTATGCTAGGTCTCGTATTCATAGCCTGTTACGCCTAGGACCTATATCGCAGGAATAAAAGCAAATTTGGAGAAAACGATACGTTGAATTCGCCAGTACACACCTCAAGAAAATAAGACCTCCGAACCATCACAGCTCGTACGCATCTACTACAGATCTTCACTCACCACCCGCACCAACCCATTTCCCCAATGCTCCCCAATTCCCCCTCTCCTCCAACACGCAACCTCATCTCCCCCGAAACACCCTCCCCCCACACCTCGCATGACCCGTCCCGCTCAATCCCGTCCTGTCACAGAAAACCGACATCCGAAACAAGGCATGATCCGTGCTCCTTTTCGGAGAAATTAACAACGAGCGTGGGATGATGCGAGAGGGGAACCGAGCCATGGATGGAGACAGCGTAAGCACTAACGAGCCGCACGTGTCAGGTCCGTCTGAACGCGTGTGTTTTGGTCCGTGTAGAGGGGGGAATAACGCGTGTCTGGGTCGATGATGGGTTTTTGTGTGGGGTGGGTAGTAGAGTTGGTGTAATGGGTTTGGGTGAGAGTGCGGTGGGTGTTGGAACGTATTATGCTGGTGCAGGAAATCTATGGGGGAGATCAAGGGTTCTTGCTCTTGATGATGGCATGGGTTGGGGCAAGATAACTCGGGTAAGCGCTTGTGCAGAAGTAGTTCATAAAGTTACCACAAAAGTTTCTTCGATATGTTGGCCTTCCATTCCAGCCTACAATGAGAGAGAGAGCATCTTTTAAAACGCAAATGCACGGTCATTTGCACTTCCAAGTTGCTATGCACAAGCTCGTTGGACGAGCATGCATACGCAAGCAGATGATAGCATGTGTTCATCTTGCTGTACACTCCCTTTACATTGGCGATGGAGTGCCATTATCTAGGAGGCATACTCGCTCTTTCAATGTGGTATCACGCGAGCATCTACTCGCTGACAGGACGCGCACGCCTCCGCCCACATATTCTGATCTATGGGTACGTGCTTCGAGTCTTGGCAAGTATCGATTCGCCGCATACAGCTGACATGGAGTCATGTAAAATCCGGAGGGAGTCGGCGTAGCTGATGTACTGTGTAAAGGGGGTAACGAGTGTTGGCTGATAGTGGTGGTGGCGTGCCAAGGCCAAGTGCTGAACGCCGACTGACAGCTGAACTTGCTTTGCCCCTTGGCAGTGCGCCAGCAGGAAAATTCTTTCGAATTACTGATGATGTCAGAGAAACTGAAACCGCCGTACGGGCTCGCGGCTCAAACGGGTATTAAAAGCCCGGAAATAACGATGCCGCTTGCCAAGACTATGGTTCTAGTGTTGCATTCGGCCTCGCCGGCGAGGCTTCAGGTCAATGAGACGTTGGAAAGATTTTCTTGATGCACTGGCTTGACACACATGCTGTATAGTAGGTAAAAAGACTGTTTGGACGTCTTCGCTTGAAACAATAACCCTGGACTTCCTGTCCTATCAACGCCCGCTGAATCGATAAAACATCCTTGAAATGCAACAGATTTGCCGCTCTGAGTGGCACCAGAAATGTCATGGGCCGCGTAGATATATCTCTAATGTGTAAGACCAAATGCCGTCATCAGTGTCGTTATACCAAAGTGCCCCGGTTTCGCCGCCGAGGCAAAAGAAATTGCGAAGCAGTCTGCGGGCGTGAAAACTTTTCGTAAAAATGAGGCAATGTCTGAGTGCCGCTCTATGGGACGAATACTAATGTGAAGATAGTGCTAGTGTCGGCTCGACCGAGACGATGTTGCTGAAGGGTCCGGTTCGACAGGTAAAAGCTGCTCGGATGAGCCACAGGGTTCGTTGCTACGGATCTTGAATAATCTCCAATATCCGGCAGCGTTGTACATGGCTCCAGGCCAGTAGTATCGAGTTTTTCGAAATCATGCCTCGTCGTGTGCTTCGTTAATAACACCTGGCTTGGATGCTAGGCTCGAGGGGCCGGATATAGAGCCCATCGAGCCAACACGCTCTTGTGGTGGGGGCTCGTCTCTCATGCAGGCGTTCTCTAGCATGTTGGTCCATTTCCCACTGGTTCCAGCATGGCTATGCTTCAAGTGCTGTCTGAAATGGTCTGCGCGGAAGAATTTCTTGGCTTGGTTGCATTCACCAAACTTGTGCACGTGATTAAGATGCTCAGTTCGCGCTTCCCAGTCGGCGGGGTTGGGAAACTCTTCACCGCAATACCCACACACATCTGCCACGGCTGGACGAGTAGGTGAGGGATGGAAAGCTGCCTCGATCTTGTTGAGAGTGGCACATGACCAAGAATGACGGCGTAGATGAAGGGAATTCTGATGGCGCTCCGCCTCGTTCTTATTCTTGAAGCGATTGGGACAATACAGGCAAGTGTACTGCTTCTCTAGTTCGTGTGCTCTATTGCCAGGGTCAGCGTGGTTATTCAAGGGTGGGCAGACCAAATGGCGGTGGGCAAGCGAGGATCCATGCACTTACCGTAACTCATCTTCACTGTCGAATTTCTTGGGTTTCTTAGGGCAGCATTCGCAAATATAAGCCCCCGGTATGCGGCTTGCGATTGAATTCTGACGTGAGTGAAGCATGCTCTCCGTAGACATTTTTCGTATCTGCGGATGCTCGGCCTCTGAGAAACCCCGTTGATGCGGAGGTCGCGACAACGACCCGCGGGGACTAGGGTCCAACGACCTATTAGCTGCATATGGCGAGACTGCGCCTAACTCTGTTTCGCCCAAAGGCGACAACGCACTGGGCGATAGGCGCTGATCTCCGCAATAACTTGCCATGCTACTTGGAGCGGTTGAAAAGCCAAATGAGGAGCCAATCGAGCCACTACGTTGGCTTGCGGACCCAGCGGAGGACAGTGAGTTTTGGGTTGACTGAAAACGCGAAGCTGTGCAGTTCCGATTGACGAGCATTTGCTGGGAGCGACGGTGGTAGAGGTCGTTATGGCCAGTCGGAATGGGACGGTCATCGCGCGCGGCTTCAGAGGGCGGGGACGAGGCCCGCCGTTTCAGGCCACCCTTTGGGCCTAACTGATAGTCCTCTGACTCGGCAGGGCTGCGCTCGTTGATGTTCAAATCGCGCATTCCATTCTCTTCCATGCCAACAAACTCAGGGTCCGAAAATATGCTATGATCGTAGCTACCACGGTGTTGTGAAGAAGTTTCGTCCAAAGGACCTGGCGTTGAGATGCTGCCGTAACGTGATCTGTATGAATCCGCCGAGTCGAAGCCGGGACTTCGCCAGCCGCTGTAGCCAGGTGATGTAGCCGGTACAGTCAGTGGCTTCAGTTGGCCGTTGAGCTTATGTGAAGAAGCGTGTGTATCGGCGGCGGGGTCTTGGGAGTTGCCAGAGGGGAGTGGTGGTGCAGTCGTCCGTGTGGGTGTATTCGGGCCGCCAATTTTCGAAAGCAGCTGTTTATCATAGGCTTGCGATGAGTTCTGGAGGGCTTTCTGACCGAGTTGTCGCTCACTCGTAAACCTGTCGCTCATTGTTAGTTATCCAACTGGCACGCAAGACGATTGAAATGAGAAAGCCAGCCATTTGTATGCACAAGGGATACAAGCAACCCTTGACAAGTTTTGGACCAATCGAAAAGCGTGTGAATCCTCCAAAAGACCGGGATCTGCCAGAGAAATGACAACACCGCATCTTAACCAAAGACACGCAAGTGCTGCAGCGCCTTGCAAGAGCCCTGATAGTACTTGCTCTATGATATGAGGGGAGATGTAATAGCGTGTTCCGTACCTGTGGTTCCCGAGAGAGGGCCGAGCTTTGCTACTACGGTCGTCTTCGCTGGTGCTGTGTTCGCTCATACCGTCGATGGATCTTGAGAGGGACGGTTCGCGGCCGTGGTTAAACATATCGAGCGAAGGTTCCCGCGGGTGGCCGCCTGTGGCTCCACCGTATAAGCTCGAGCCAGGTTTAACTGTCGCGAGCCGATTTCCGCCAAAGCCGGTGTCCCTTGGGCTGTTTGTGTTACCCCATTGCCAACCAGGGTCTTGACCACCTCTGACTTCGATGTGACGTGGAGGAGGCAAGGGAGGTGGTGGCTGTTCGCGTGCCTGTAAAAACGGTACAGTCAGTGAGGGATTCATATGACGTATTGTGTCTCGGATGAGGCTGAAGTGCTTTGCGACTCAATCAGGAGCTATTTCTGGCGTGATGAAGCCACAAAGTGCTCTAGACCTCTCCGTTGTATCCAATAGCTGGAGCACAAGCTGACATACTCTCGGGATGGCCATTGCGACAGCCGGGGTTGGTATCGACGGTCGGCGGTGGTGTGGTAGTTGGTAGTGGTGGGATTCACGCTGAGAATCATATACGCGAATACTCGGTGTGGAGGACATGGCTCGCGTGGAAGATGAGGTCGCCGGGAGCCCGCCACTAAGGTGCAGCTGAAGCGTACTCGCGCAGCACGCGAGCAGCGCAAATGTGGCGAGCGCGACGAGCAAGAGTGAGTATGCTCGCTACTGGATAGTGTATGCAAGCACGGACCCTGGAGTAGAATGGTTAGCCGGAATGTACACGGACTGGCCGAAACAGGCAGGGAATGGGAGCAGGAGGGCGGGCAGAGGCAGCTGAGCTCGTGCGATTGCGTACTAACATGCAACGTACCTGTGCGGTCGGTCGAGGGGACGTACGCGTCGTTGGGATGGCTTCTCGAAGGCGAGGCTTACAAAAGCGAAAGCGGGGGCGCTAGCGCTTGCGGCTGTTGAAAGTTCAGCCCTACGAGGGAGGAGGGTCCTTCAGCTGAACGGGAGGGTTCTGGCCAGCACCGCCACACAAAGATATTGCTTCTTTTCACCCGAAAGCAGTCGTCATATGACCAGTCTGGTGCGAGCAATGCAGTGAAGAGTCGTCAGGGCCCCGGAAGCGCACAGTTCCTGCTACACGGCAGCGAACAAGATGGCGCGGGAATGCGGTAGGGTCCCTAGCGTCGAGGCGAGTGGAGTAGAATGGAAAAGGAAGCGTGCTCGGCCGCCGGCGTCGTCTGTTCCGTCGCGTCGATGTTTGTGCAGAACAGAGGCGCCGCTGGACAGCAGCAGCAGCAGCAGTTGGCAGACGGAGCAGAAGAAACGCCCTCCACCGGGGAGTGCGGTTAGCATAAAGCATACGCTCGAATGTCGGTGATTGGCCATGCCTTGGTTGCTCCTGGCACGGAGCGCAGTGGAGCTCCAGCAGGGGTGAGATGCAACCCTTAGGCGGTCGGAGGAGGGCTCTCGCTTTCGAGAAGCTTCAAGGTCCACGCCGCGACGCTCGTCTCGTGCATAGGGCTTGCCCTTAGCGCCTCGACGTCGCCTCGTAGATTGCAGTGACGGGCGACGACTCCCAGCAGCGTGGGCGGGCGCGCAGGCGAACCAAGGGCAGGCGGAACACTCAATCGAGGATTGGCGCCCGCTCTACGCAGACCAAGTAGAGCCGCCGTGCGTAGACGTCAGTCAGGCCGGTGCAACGGTGAGAGGGCTGGTAGGGCAGGCGCAGAGGCTGCCGACGGCGCAGGCCCGCTGGCTGACGAGGGCAGCCTGCCTGGAATCTGACCAGACTGTCCAACATGCAGACGTTGCGCTTCGCCTCGATGGGCATGGGGGACTGCGGTGCAGACGGCACAGCGTCAGATTCAACCGTGTGGGTTAGACTCGACGGCGGGTAGCGGGAGGCCAGTGCACGGATGCTGAGCAGTTCCAACAGCGTAAGCCCAGAGCAGCCTTACACTCGACCCTCTGGGCATCAGTCAGGCTGAGACGGCTGTCACCCAGCGCACGCTGATCTGCTGATCCGTCGTCCATGGCCAAGTTCATCGCTGCGGGGCGTACACACTATGCACTCTGTCTGGTGCACCATGGTATTTTTGGTACCTGCACTCGTCGTACATACAGGCCGAGAACGGCTGCCTCTATCTGGGGCCCTATCTCGATTGGCATCGCCTGCACTGTCCCTGCTCGCTGCTGCATCCAGGGTACCTCGTGCTGTCACGCGTATTACTCCGGGGTATCGGCCCCAAGCCGAACCTACTATTGCAGTCGGAGGGCGACAGTGGTACCTCGTAGCATTCACCGGCGAGTGGGTCCTGCCCTGTGGTCAGGTAAGCGGCGCTCCAGCTGCTTTGAGACAGCGCGAACCAGCAATGCGTGCGTGATGTCAGCGACTTTGTAACCCTCGTCGGCGACATGGAATATCAAATTCGCAACTACCGCTCCTCTACCCGTTTGCCAGAGTCTGATGCGATTCGCCGAGATGCGGGACGAGGCGGCACCGCCAGCCTTGCGAGCAGCCGGGGAGTACAAGCAATTCGCTATTTCTGTCTCTCGGTAGCGGCTGCAATATTGCCTGTCTCACGATGCCAGCAACACCACACCACCGACACGAGACAAAACATGGCATTCATTGACCGCTGTCCAGGATTCCGGCTGCTCGGGCAACTCAAATACGCTGGGGGCGCAGCAACAACGGTCTTAGCCCTTCATAGAACTGGAATTTCTCGATTCGAGCTATAGACTCATCCATGTTAATGGTATGCAGTCCCTGATCCACTGTGTGTAGCCCCGCGGTCTTGCGGAAAATACCGCTGACTGCAACGACGCATGACTCTCTCCATGACAGTTGTTATTGCAAAGGGCTTCACTAAAGACTGTGAACTACGGGTCAGTACGGGCAAGGCGTGGAACATAGTCCATGCACCTATAAGGCTATGAACTACTAGCTCGGCAACGTAATTGAAGCTGGTGGTGTCTTCACTGCGATGCTTGGCCGTGCCCTCTGGCATGCAACTTTGGAAGCTCATACGTCGATGCAAGGATTTTGAAAGTAAACACACTATGTAGCAGTCAATCGAGCGTGTTGCAGCATCTCCAAATTTAACAAACCACTTATCTGATGCAATTACGGGTGGTCCGCAATTTTGGCGGGCACGCGCGAGCAGAAACCCAGGACCCTCGGCCAAAATTAGACCCTCTTCTCGCACACCTCCAACAACTCGCGCCTCTTCCAAGTTTATTGATCGTCATACCCTCATCTCCGGCGTCCGATTGTTCTCGGAGCCCTTTCTTTGCCTATCATGGCGCTCATCGACAGAGTGCCCGGGGACCTGAACCTGTACATTGGTGGGTACGTAATGTCGACGGTCGACCATCGTTTCGCATCTACCCCATGGCCCAGGTCTGGGGTCACCAGACTACTGTCTAACCAGTGTTGCGTAGCATGTTCACGCTGCGACGGCGCGAAGCCCTCCAGCAAGCCAATATCACGCACGTCTTGTCGGTATTGCGTACACCACTAGATCAAGACTTGTTTGGCCCCTTCAAGCACATGGTTGTCGAGGTCGACGATGTCGACGACGAGAATCTATTGGAGCATTTCCCTGCTACAAACCGCTTCATCCAGGAGGGGCTCCAGGGAGGTGGCGGAGTCTTGGTGCATTGGTAAGTCAACATCCCGGTCGAGCTGAATGAAGCCTTGCATATTCCAACAACTCTGGATCGCCGCCGACGACTGCCCTGCTTGGCAATTTTGCCATCTTCACAAAAGACGACAGCCCCTGGGCGTCGTCACCAGCATGCAAGTCATGCAGCCTGATTTTGCTTTCCGCGCGTCCTGCATCCTCTTTTCCATCTTTTCTCGCCTTCCGTTTTCCGCGTTTTTTTCTCCGAACTACACCGCCCTGTCGCCACTCTATTTGCCCTCAGCCACTCGTATCAATATGCCAACCACAACCTCTGTTCTAGTGCTATGGGCAAGTCACGATCGGCTACCGTCGTCATCGCGTATTTGATGCAAGAGCACAACATCAGCCCATCGGAAGCTCTGTCGCACGTTCGGCAAGCGCGATCCATCTGCGAACCAAACGAGGGCTTCATGAAACAGCTCGAGCTATACGGTGAGATGCAGACACCAGAGAACGTCGAAGACACCCCGGCCTATCAGCGCTGGGTCTACCAACGCGAGATCGAGCTGAGCCGCGCGTGTGGCCAAGCTCCAGAGGCGGACAAGATCCGCTTCGAAGACGAACATGTCACCGATGAAACTTCCGGCTTCGAATTGAGATGTCGTAAATGCAGGTAAGTGGAGCTGTGCGAGAGCAGATTGATGTCACCCTACTGCCTGTTGCCGCCCGTCTTGCTCAGCGCTTACAAAATTTCAGACGAGCATTAGCAACGTCAACGTATCTACTATCGCATGGGTCAGCTTCCTCCGTCAGCGATGAGACACCAGAAGCTAAGAAAGCCTCTTCGCAAAACTGTTCCCACTACTTCCTAGATCCCCTGTCCTGGATGCGCCCCGAGCTCGAACAAGGCAAGTTGGAAGGCCGACTCGAGTGTCCAAAGTGTCACACCAACGTAGGCAAGTACGCCTGGCAGGGCATGCAATGTAGTTGCTCAGAGTGGGTTGTCCCCGGTATCAGCCTGGCGAAGGGTCGAATCGACGAAGCTCGGAAAGCAAACTTTGGCATCCGTCGGCCACCGGGAGTATCAGGTGCGCCTCCGTTGGGGGCAGCTCAGGCAAAGGAGAACCTATGAGATGGTTGGATGAGGTTGCCACGTTCTGTTCGGCGAGATGGAAATGCGGCTCGTACTTAGCGTCTTCACCGGCGGCCTGTGCCTTGATCATATACTCAAGATGGTCACACCTCCGATCCACTCACCACCACGAGGTCGATGGTGAAGTGCTCCTCCGATCGGAAATAGCACTAGCCGGGCAGCAACAGGCAACAAGCAGTAAGCATGTCTGATCGGTGGATTGCTACCAACCGATCCAAAAGCCTCCGGCCATTACGAAACCTACGACCAGAGCGCGGGTACGTCGCCCGTAGAAAATCAATGTGCTATGATTCATAGCGAATGAATTAGTGATACTGTGTCATCGAAGTCCTTCACTCCACATCTCCTGATAACTATGAGCCAAGTAACCTAGATCACGCCAGAAGTGCTTGTACCCTGATCAGTTCGCCTATCAGCGTTTTCAAACTCCGTCACTGTGACACCTGAACAATCATTCTTGGTGACATGACACGCCCCTAACGTAATAGCATCTCAATCACCGGTCTCTTGCTCAGCAGTCCCCTATTCTGATTAAGGCCGGTCCCAACAATACGCATATCAAGCACGGAATCCGTGCTCGAGTGCTGCTTCAACGACACATGCTAATTCGACTCCTATGTCATTCGACCTGTATAGCCTCACTATCATAGTAGCTCGTAGCATACAAGATAGACAACGAAACCACCACTAAGGGACAATAGATCGATGTTGCACTGCTGCATTGTTGAGACCACAATCATCCAGCAGTAGTGTAGCGTCCAAGACCTATACCTGACTTTCGCGACGACACTACACTGCCTACATCACAGCACAAGAGTCTTAGAATTGGCGGCGAGTGAAGGCAATGCAAGTATAGAAGAAGTGATGTGTATTGATCAGAACGCCCTGATATAATCGCCCCGCATACCCCAAAAATGAAGAAGCTATCTTGCTTCGTATGTGCTCATAGCCCGTAGGCTTGTACAAGACCCAACACCAAAAAACTATAAAACACCCCAGCGCCATGCAGTGAACGACAGTAGAACAACATGAACGCCAAAGGGAAAGAGAAGAAATATGAGCAGACTGGTATCCGCGCCCAGAAGAATACAAAGAAAGGATAACGCCGGTTATCGCTCCCATGTACACGCGAGACAAATACACACCCGTTTATCCCTATGTCTTACACAGAACCCTCGGAGCTCGTCGAAGCAACAGCCTCACTCTCCGCACTCGAACTCCGCGTCAACTCTTCGCCGCCCTCACCACCCTCGAGACCCAGTCTCTCCATCTCTTCAGCAATCTCCTCGTACCACTTGCCGTGGCACTTACGATCAACCTCACCGACCTTGCTTAGCTGCTCACAGATATCCGCAACCTGGGAAACGAACTCAGGTAGACCCGTAGTAGCAAGGCCTTCCGTAGCCGTACTGGCAGCTTTAACGCGCTCACCAGAACTGCTGGCGCTAACGCGGTTGAAGATATGCGTCTTGAGACGCTGGAAGAGGACTTTCATGACGGGGTCGGAGAGCTTGCCTGCCTCGGCTTGCGTGAGGAGGCGGGTGATGGTGGAGGAGAGCTGGGAGCGTGTGGAAGGTGGCATGTTGCGGGAGGACTCGAGGAGAGAGGAGATCTTGGACGGAGTGGTGGGGTCGGACATGTAGCCGTTCTCCTTCAGTACAAGCCACATCTTGTTGGCTTCGGACTTCCATTGTGCTCGTACATCGCGTTTGAGGAGGTTCTTTGCTGTGAGCAGGATACCGCCGATTGTTGTGATGCGCAGTGCGTCTTCGCGGATGCGGGAGATACGTGCGCGATCCAGTTCGAGGGTCTCTGGTAGCTCGGACTTTCGTAGTGGCGGTGTAGCGATTGCGAGGTCGACGAGACCGCGAGCGTAGATCTTGTGTGCTGTAGGGCGGTTGATGGGGTTGGCCTGACTCCAAGGGTCGCGACGGTCGGCTTCGGTGTGCATGTTGACTGCTGCGCTGCGCCACCATCGGCGGGTGCGGTCGAGAGTAAGATTGTGCTCTTCCAGGTCCTGGGTGAACATGCGCTGCTCGTAACCGACAGCCTCCTTAATGAGTGTTGGTGCGGCGTTCATCAACAGGAAATTGGAGTAGTCTAATGACAGAAGGTCGATGACATGCAGGATCTTGAAGAGCTTCTCGATCATGCTTGAAAGCTCACCCTCTTCTTGCAGCTCCTCAGCAAGCAACTGGACCTCAGTGTCGCGGAAGGGAGCGCAAAGCTTGGGAAGAATGCTAGCAATGAAGTCGAAGAACTTCGCATAGGAGAAGACACCCTGGCTGCACTGCCTGCCAACATGCTCAGGGTCCAAAGTCTCGGAGATGAGTGTGTGCATAGAGTTGCCAGGTTTGAGAAGCCGCAGTAGCTTTCCCCTGATGTTCTCTGCCATGGCGGCAGTCCAGTTCGTGCTGTCCCCCTCCTCAAAGCCCCGTCGCATCGCGTCGCAGAGCTCACGGTTAAGAGCATCGCGGAGGTCAGCCGTCGGCGAGGGGTCGATACGGTAGTCCTTGTCGATAGAGAGCTCGTGGACGAGAATGCGATTATCTGGCACAACAGTAAAGACCTTCGAGAGCGACTGTGCCTGATGACCCTGAGCCGTGGAGTCTTGAATCTCAGCTTGTCCAGAAGCTGCAAGCTCCGAGGCGGCCTCAGCCTGCTTGGCCGCACTATCGGCTGAGAGTGGGGACTCTGGTGTTGACTCGCTCGCAACGCGCGGTCGAACAGTGTCTCCGGCGAGCCTCTTCTTTGGCCTTGACCTCCGACTTTCGCGAATCGCCTTCCTGATCAAGGTAAGAGCCTTGTCAGGGCCCGCCAACTTCTTAATTCTACTAAGTAGAATAGCCTGGTTATCCCTGATACCATTCCTGTACTCGTTTGCGACCTCATCCACCGTCGCGTCCTTGACGCTTTGCCAGATCTCGTCGAGGCTGACGAATGAAGCCACCATTGTCTCGACGAGCGCAGAGGAGTCGCGAGCTTTCCAGTCGTTGAAAGCGGTAACGAATGCGCTATGGGCTAGCAGCACGGTCTCGGTACGTGTGGGAGATGGGGTGTATGAGTTGAGCTTCGTCAGCTTGGCCAAAGCAGACTCGAAGCTAATAACAAGGTCCTTGGCTTTGGTGATGAGATCCTGTTCTTGGTCTCCGTCTCGACTGAAGACGTGTGTGGGATGTCCCAGGATGAGGTATGAGGAGAGGAAGGTTCGGACGGCTGCGCTGCGGGAGGCTGGGTCTGCGTCGGGCAGTAGCACAAACAGTGTCATGATTCTATCTGTTGTCTTGAGTAGCTTCTCGTCTGCGAGCATGCCGGTGATGACTTCGAAGCTGGTCTCTTGGACCATCTCAATTGACAAGCCAAGTTGTAGCCATGCTGCGACGATGTTGTGCCTAACTTTACCCCTCCAAGCAGCTTGGATCCTCTTCGCAGCGTCCTCGATCGACACGATAGGGCGCTCGGTTCGTATTTTGACGTCGGCTGGGGGTGAACTAGCAGTCCGTGGCCGTCTGGGGTTGCGCTTGTACTCCAGCCTGCGTTTCTCGGCCTCTGCAAGCTTCTCTTCCATCTCGGTGCGGTATCGTCGCTCCTCAGCGGCCTTGCGCTCCTTCATATCTTCTGCGATCTTCTTGGCTCTCCTCACTTCCTCAGCACAGGAAGCCGCGACCTGTGCCAGATGCTTCTCGCGGGCCTGCTGCGCTGCCAACGCCCTCTCTTCACTGTTCGAGCCACGTGGGGTAGCCTTGGCCAACGCCGCGCGCAGCCTGACCTGCTCAGCATGCGCGGCGCGGTCTGCTAGTCGCGCTTTGCGATCCTCGAGTATAGAAGCACGGCGGAGGTGCTGGGCAACATGGTGGCTCTGGCAGCTGTTGCGAAACGATCGATTGGACGTGTGCGAGTGTGTCGACGACAGCGAATTCCGGCGGGACGAGGTGGCCGACGACTTGCGACGATTGCTGGCATGGCGGTAGAAGCGGGCGGCGATGCGTGGTGGTGGAGCAAACGACTGGCCGTTCTCGGCGTCTGATGAGAGGATCATGTCAGGCTCCTCGGGGATGTCGTCGTTCTCCCGCTGCAGCTGCGAGCTGACCAGCTCCAGTTCGGAGTCGGTGAGGGACATGGTGTATGAATGCGACGCCGCTCTCTAGCTCAGGAGTCGCGCGAGTGTGT
>Ga0265797_10004076_pt1 | contig 22701 bp, 20 predicted proteins | sample P2T30metagenome_FD_192433 | JGI IMG/M metagenome (GOLD analysis project Ga0265797, IMG submission 192433) | Plant litter microbial communities from East Loma Ridge, Irvine, California - P2 T30 | ecosystem: Environmental > Terrestrial > Plant litter > Unclassified | place: USA: California... | reverse complement strand
CGGCCTCATGGACGATGCGGAGGTTGAGATTGTCAGCGTCAAGTCTCAGAAGCGATGGAAGTGGTCGATTTCCAACCTTTGCGAGATTCTGCATTACCTCACCATTGGATTGATTACCGAAGAGGATCTGAGCTCGCCTTGGAGGGCGCAGCCGGAGCTTCTGCGAGCGCTTTCGCCTGCTTGGTTGCAGGGTTTCCAGGACGACATCGCGGCAGCGGGTGACATGGAGGACAGTGACAGTGGACTTGATGATGACGAGGCGGCGAGAGAATTACTTGCGACGGGCTATGACCCAGATGATGACATTGTTGAACTCCCCAGCATGCCTGTATGGATCTGATCTACAGGCGGCCTTTTATTTGCTTAGACAGTCATTGAACCTCGCACCATCCTATTTTACCTCTTCCGCCTGTTCACTGCCTAGTGTAATTCCCTCCGCTGCTTGACTTGCATTGCCCGAGCGTAGGGAAGTTCGGCTCGATGTTGACAGTCGTCACCTGCACGCTGTTGTTCGCTCCGCCCAAATGACCACCGCCAATGATCATGATCGTCGCAGGATCATCAGGCATGACCATCAGCGCGCGTGTGTATCCTGAGGCGGCAGGTGTCTCGAGCACAGTCCAGGCACCACCACCTAGGTTGTGATTGAGGTAGAGCTCAGGGTTGTTGCCGTCAGAAACAACGATCGTACCCAGCGGGCCGCCTGCGGGCGTCCACACATTATAAGGCGAGCCTACAGGGACAGTTCCATCGGTGGCGATCAGAGCGTGGTCAGGCTTGGAGCCGAAGGTGCGCGGGTCACGAGATATGCGGTAGTACACTGCAAAATTCGCTTCAACTGCGCCGTAGAACTCGAAGGTCATGATCCAGTTGCCAAATGGAAGCTCGCTAACTGTGGGCATGCCTGGCCTCCAAGTGGCGTTGGAGTAGACGATATCATCCACTACTGGACCCCAGTTGTGTAGATCTGTTGTGGTCTGGTGCACCATCTTCTGACCCAGCGTGTTGTTGGGGTCGCGCTGGTCGGAGTAATAGAGGATCAGTTCGCCGGCGTATGTCAGCATGAAAGGTTCCCAGACTGGCTCGTATTGGTTCTCGGGGAATGCATCGCCGCCTCTTGCGACTGACGAGACGAACTCCCAGGTGTATCTGAACGAAGATTGTATCAGCAATAGCCACGCATATGACAAAGAACGGATAGGACTCACCCCTTGTCGGTCGAGGCGTAGACATCAATCTTGGTCTCGCTCAGGTCGGCCGGAATGCTATTGGCTGCCATGAGAAGAGTGCCAGCAGAGTAGTTGCCAATGCTCTCGGTCATCTCGTAGAGATCCGGCTGGTAGCGCAATCCCCAGCCATTCTGCGTGTCGTAGACCCTCGATCTTTCTGACCATGTTTCGCCCAGGTCGGTCGACTCCCAGATGGGTATATATGGGTTGAGAGGGCAGTTGTCCGGGCATGGCGCAGTGTTGTTCTCAGTGGGCAGGTAGTTCTCCCAAGTGGCGAGCAAAGTGTTGCTTCCATCGCAATCGAGCTTCCTGACGCGTGCGTATAGCGTCCGAGGCACAGTGTAGTTGTCTGGAGGGTCAAAGACGGTGACATTGGTGAGTAGCTGTCGAGTGGAGCCACCACTTTGGGCGCTCACTGATGGTAACACAAGGGCACAAAGAGCGCCAAAACGCGCGAGAGAAGACATAGTCTTGACGTTTACTGGAGGCAGAGGTCTAGATAATCCAATTGCAGAAATCTCATCTTCGAAGCAGCATCTCGTCCATATATAAGTACCTCGTCGCTTGAACACCGAACGCTGCGGCCTGGCAACGCATATTAGTGACGAAACGGAGAATTAATGCCAGGAACCGGCTAAAAATGCAGCCAGAGTCTTGGTACAGCAGGCATATCAGTATCGGACCGGGTGTCCTCAAAATCAGGGCTCTCACAAAAGCCTTGGAGTTGGTGCATACAATCAAGAACAACGGGTTGGTACGTCGGTAAAGCGTCGACCCCTCACCACTGCACAGACCTGTCGTCTTGGTCTTGCTTGGCATGTTACAGATACGAGATACGACCTTGTCGCAAAGAACTACATGGCGAAGATGTAGCACATGTCTCATGGACTTTCTACGTTGATAAGCTATTCAGCGGTTGGCCTGATCGGCCTGATTTGGGGCACGAGGCCGAACAACCTTATCCATGTGTTCGTTCGCCACTATAATTTTTTATGCCATTCCCCTGGAGATGACGCGTTTGCGCTGCAGACATCATGCAGTATGCTAACATGCAGGGTTCTTGTACGATGTATTCCTCTTGTAAGGAAGAATAACTCACTCCTTAGTACACGGGCTGGCTCATAGCTTAACACAGATACTTTCGCCGAGCACAGTTGCAACCCCAATGGTAGACTAAGACCAAGGAGGACCCTTTACTGTAACGTTCGTTATAATGGTTTGCGGAACACCTGTCGCATTCCTTAAAAACATAGCTAGCCGAATCTCTTAATTTAAGGAGTATAAAGATAGTAGTATGTATCTCTAGGATAATATATTCCTAGCGAAAATAATTAAATATACGTTTAAGCTATAGAGTACTAAGGAAAGAGATTGTACCGCTACTTACTAATCCGAGTTTACGACAGGTATTCCGCAAAATATTGTATCGCCAAAAGCAACAGCCCCCCAGCATCAATTGTGGCGCTGACCAGAAATTCGCGCAACATGCAGAATCTGGATGAGCGTACTGAGATCTACATCTGCCGGCAACATGAGGGCGAGGGGCTACCTTGGGCCTTGAAGTTCGCGTGGTTCGACAAAGCCTAGGCGACCAAGGTATTAACTCGGAGTATGACTTCTAAAGTATATCCGATTAAGGCGGCAATTGCGTTTGGGGGAACTTGCATCCGGTGATGATTTTCGTTAGGCCCCCCATCAAGCATGGCAGCTAAGCAAGCAACACGCGCGCCACTTTGGCTACCTCGTCTTCTTCCAACCATGCTCGCTTTCCTGTCTCTTCACTTACCAGCAACCATGCCGAATTTGACACGCTTGCAGACATGGAACTAAGATTCGTTAAGGTGTCCCGCTCTGATACGACTCGCCATCACGGCACGCTGCGCCTGGTCAAAGATGATGGTGGTCGCGTGCGAACACAGATCACATTCGACTCCGATTGGAAAGAGCGCCAGGAAAATGCGGTAGATTCGCCCGACTGTGAGGCTCGTCAGCTCATCCGCCGCCCATCGCCAGTCGCGTACACAGTCCACAGTCCAGGGTTGTGGAGAAGCTCATTTGTTCAGGCGATGGTCGCAGATTTGTTTCCAGAAGAGATCGGATACGGGAGATTGCTAGAGGCTGATTTCGCATACCATTTTTCGAACAACGCATGGACTCCTGTCGTTGCCATACACGATGCTATGGCGTTGTTGCACGTCGGCTCTACCTCCAACGATAACACTCTCCTGCTCGAAGCGAAGAAACGCTACGTCTTTTCAATTGGCGAGCTGAGACAAGCTCTGAGCCCACGTGGACCTCAAGTATCCGCAGAGGCCATTCTTGTGGTTTCAATGGGTCTAATGTTGTGCGAGGTATAGCCCCCAGACCCCACAGTGGTTATCTAGCAAGCTAGAGATCAAACAGGCTGCGAAATAGTGCTGATTGATCTGAAGATGTACTCAGCCATTTCGCATGGCTCGCATATGATCACTTGGTCTCGCCATGTGGCTGGCATATCCGAATTTGTATCTACTTCCTGTTCGGGTAGCTTTGCTCTTCCAGTGCCGAGTTATCTACTACAGCAGGTTGAATCAGCTCAGGTAAGTACTTTGACGACTGGATGGTGAACCGGATCGCAGGCTGACCACATCAAAGATCATCCGTGCGCTCTATGAAAGAACGCCATGCGCTGGCAATCGAATCTTTCTAGAAGAGTTCAGGAATGACTCTCAATTGGCCCTCCTCTATGACTTGGCTGCCCGCGTACCTCCACTGCTGCAGGCGTTCGATTCAAGAACAGAAAGATCTGACCATACGTTGCTCGATAGCCTGAACATCATACAGCAAGATTTGGAGAACTGGATAACTTCTGCTTTCACAATCAAGCAGCACAACGGAACCTCGCCCTTGTACGTGGAGGGTGTAGGCTCAGGGTGTAGCATCCAGCCCGACATAACCAGAGCCGCTCTTTGGCTTCTCACGCGCGCATCTCTTTGCCGTATCTGCGTTCTTTTGGTGGCGGAGTGTATCGATGCGCTGCTAAGTCGCAAGTCAATAGCTACGCACCCGGCCTTTGCCGCAGAAACCTGCGCAGTACAACTGAAACTTACCATACAATCACTGGCTCGCGCTGCTGGAGTCCCAGTCTGTATCGCCAGAGCAGTCAATGCCCCACTGTACTTCCTCACGCGATACTATGCCCGAGTCGGAGACACTGCTGGTCTGGAGTGGTGTGCACAGTTCAAAGGAGATATACTCAAACGCGCACCATGGCTGCGCTGGGACGTACTACTGCCTTGGGGCTTGTTGACTGTTCACGATGTGCCCATGTACGGCGGATAAGAATATAAGAGTCGTCGATCGAAATGCAATCGTACAAAGACAGGATTCAGGACCTAGGACACGATGCACAGCTGGCATCTGTAGATCATCTACCTCTCACCATCGAAGGCTTTAGCTCACTGAGACATTGGGTGATAGGAATGAGAACTCTCGCCGGCGGATCGCTGTTGAGGACAATGAGGAGCAATGCAATGCGTCTTTGCGACAACGGACAAATGCGGAGACACTCGTCCAATATTCCGATGTCGCATGGCGGTCGAGTGTCGCGAAGGCCAAAGCATACAGTGCCATCATCCGGACCCTTCGGAAGTCACCTGTGCTCTTGTTCACCTCTGAGAACGACTTATAGTACATCGACCGAGCTCAAGAAATCGGCCAAGAAATTGGACTGAGTAAACCCGATTCATGTCCAGAAAACATACAATCTTCGCCATGAGACAGTCGTATATGCCCAGTACGCTGCCTCTGACGTTAAGTCCTGCGAAAATGCGCTCAATTACTTGTTCCCATCACGTAGGGATCACGCCGCGTTTATCGTTTGATGTTCGCGCGAGCTCGCACGGATACCACCGGAACCGCTTCCGTCTTGTCTCGCGTTCGCTTGGTCGGCTCCGATATTTTGCATCGAATTAGGGTGCGCTTCCGGAATGACTTGCTCGTATAATTTACCTTTTGGGATAAGTGTCGCATGTATAGGGCTTGGCTTATCAGATTTTTCACGATCTGATAACAGCGTCACCCAGCATGCGCATTCACACCAGATCATTCATGCATTTGGCAATTAGCTTGTTGAAGCAATTGTTGTTTGTTTGAAGCACATCAGTCAGTTTCGAAGCTTTTCTGGCCCACCACTGGGGTCATCAATATCCGACATGATGGCAGACGGAGCCACATCGACCACAAAGCCGACCGCTGTCGTACGAGGAAGTCCTGCAGATGTGACCGACGCACCGAGCAACAGCAGCAGCCATGTTGCGCCCATTGAAGACGAAAGTTCACCTGGTGTTGCGCGCATTGCTGCTATCAATCGCAACTTGACCCGTGGAGACCGCATCGCTGTCTTTATTGGAGTGTTCCTGATCGCTTATGCCTACGGTTTGGACGGTACAATTCGTTCGACATATCAAGTATAGCATCAAAAACATTTGAAGTTCTTGCGACCTGTTGACTGACTCGGACGATCTAGACAACCGCTCTAGCAGATTTCGACAATCACTCCCTCATCTCAACGATCAACGTTGTTCGCACAGTCATCGCGGCTGCCGCACAACCGGCTGCTGCAAAGATTGCAGACGTCTTCGGTCGCCTGGAGCTCATCTTTGTTTCGATCACCTTTTACGTCGTCGGAACCATTATTGAGGCATCATCACACAGTGTTAGCACTTTCTGCGCCGGGGCAGTCATATACCAGATTGGCCTCACAATCGTTACCTTCCTGGTCGAAGTTATCGTGGCAGACATCAGCTCACTGCGATCACGTTTGCTCTGGTCATACATCGCGGCAACCCCTTTCATTATCAACACATGGGTCAGCGGCAGTGTAGCTCAGAGTGTGCTCGAAACCACAACTTGGAGATGGGGAGTCGGGATGTGGGCGATCATCTACCCGGTCTTATCAATGCCTCTGGTCATCTCGCTGCTTGTAGCTGCTCGCCGCGCAAGAAAACGCGGGGACTTGGATAATTTGACGCTTCACGGTCGTCAGCGCAGTTTCAGATTGCGATGTCTCGACCTGTTCTGGGCCTTAGGTAAGCATCCATTCACAGAAGCTCGCGACGCATTGCTGATCGTACCTTATCAGATGTGATTGGAATTATACTTATCATTGCAATGCTCGCTCTGATCCTGGTTCCTTTTACGCTCGCCGGCGGACAGAGTCAGAGCTGGCGTAGCGGACACATCATCGCACCTCTCGTGATTGGGCTTTGTGTAATTCCCGTGTTCGTCATGTGGGAACGTCGCGCACCACACCCTCTCATGCCATTCCACCTGCTGAAGGATCGTGCTATCTGGGGCGCGCTTGGTGTTGCCTGGATGTTGAACTTCATCTGGTACATGCAAGGCGACTACTTATACACCGTGCTCATTGTCGGCTTTGATGAGTCTGTACAATCTGCAACTAGGATCGCATCACTGTACAGCTTCGTCTCTGTCATCACCGGTGTGGCTCTGGCACTGGTCATCCGTTGGGGAGTCCCATACCTTAAGCCCTTCGTGGTCTTTGGCACGCTCATGTTCATGGTCGCTTTCGGCATTCTGGTCGAATTTCGGGGTGGTACTGGCCATGGAAGCTATGCTGGCATTGTGGCAGGACAATGTGTGCTTGGTTTTGCCGGCGGTCTCTTCCCATACCCTACGCAAGTGCTGATTCAAGCCGCAACAAAGCATGAGCACCTGGCTTTGGTCACTGGTCTATACCTGGCATTCTACAGCGTCGGCTCGGCATTCGGAAATACTGTCTCAGGTGCCATCTGGACGCAGACTCTACCTGCAAAGCTCAACACTCAGCTTGCAGCAGTCACTAGCAATGCTACAGTCGCTATTACAGCATATGGCGATCCATTCACCTTTGTTGCTGAGTATCCTGTTGGAACGCCGGAGCGTACAGTTGTGATAGATGCCTACCGCAGTACACAACGACTTCTTTGTGTGTGTGGTATCTGCTTGTGCACGGTGCTGATCATGTTCGCCATGGTTTTGCGCAACCCTCGGTTGGGCAAGGAGCAGAGTCTCCCAGACGCTGAGATCGGTGGGCGCGTAGGGGATGAGTCCAGCCGGAACAAGCACTGAAGAGATGAAGATCGCTTGTAACTGGCAGACGGGAGAGCACCGAGTGAGCAAGCTATAGGACTCGAGTCGGAAGTCGACAGCAGATCAAAATTGGCAACGGAACGAATGTCGATGCAGAAGTCGGGACGGATGACTTGGTGGACCCAAGGCTCGGGGGAATTGAATGCGAAGAGTTGCTGCGTCGAAGCTGGCAATGAAACGGTCAACTCCCAGCGAGGCGGTTATTCCTGATGCAATTTTGATGTACCTCAATGCGACCTGGACGAGTCCAAAAGAGCGCTAAACATTTCACATTCCTGTGTTCACTCATGTATCCAGAACGGCGACAATTGTTGTCAAACACTAGGTCGACTTTGTGGTAGCATGTCTTTTGACTCGCAGAGTGATTCGCGTTCTTGGTCTGGTGACACGAGTGTAGCGCCGCCTGTTCTGAGCTTCAAGATGTTGGTGATTTCGGCGTTGTTGGACGGAGGCCTTGTCGGTCGCACTCCATGCCCGAATAGCTGGTCGGAGACGGAATATATGTCAAACGCAATACAACCCTCGTTCCAAATTACGCTCAAGACCTACCATGGTTCGAACCGGACTTTGCTCGTATCTATCCGCTCGTGGTTTTGGCTTTGACGTTAATCATATCCTGTTCACTGACTGGAAGATCAACAACATAGCGCTCTGAGCAATAAGCCGGCATGCTATAACGACCAATCGGTAAATGTGCTCCAAAAGCTCCAGAAGCTTAGAAGAGCTTGGTAAGGCTTGTCCTTGAGTGAGTTTTGCCACATGTGCGACGATCATTCACGGCACTTTGTAAAAGGCACGCCTGATGGGTCTAACTTCCGGATCTAGTGATTGTGGGTGCCTTGCATAATATTGACCCAGGTATGTCCATCTGAGTAATGCAATTTTATGTTGCCGCCGCTCGTAACTCGAGCGGCGATGAAATGCTCAAGAGCATGAGTCTTCTACGCTGAGGACGACGGTAATGTCATGCGAGCCCATTTGAGATGTCGACGATGACCTCCAAGCACTGAATTGTCGGTCTATGCCACCGCCAGCGGTCTGTCACACCATAGCTCCTCTCCAGCTTCTCATGTCGCGAAACGGAAATCAAGCCTGTTCGCCGCATTAGTATTCAACTCCCGGTAAGTCGCAATCGATCACAACTCACCTCTTGTTGCCAGTATCAGTTGTCGTCTGTCTATACTCATGCTGCTGCTCGGGTGTCATAGCGTCCCATTTCTTCGCCTTGGTGTTGTTTCTCCATCGGTAGTAGAAGAACGTGCCCGGGTATTGTATCAGCTACATGTTTTGGTCAGTAAATGGAGGTTATCTTCCTGTTGAGCAGCGTGAAGGTATACTTACACACATCCAAATGCAGATGACGAGCAGGCCTTTGTTTGCTTTGAAGTAGCGCGGTTTGTCGGATGGTTGGTAGACTGGAACTGTTAGTGAAATATGTTCTTGTCATTAGCCGATGATTGAGACTTACTATTGGCTCCGATCATGCCGCTGACTTGCACCCACATGTTATAAAGGCTGGTCAGTTGTCAGTAAAATCCTTAGCTTCAGTTCGGTATAACTTACGATGCCGAGACTGTTCTGTTCTGGACGGTGCCGGCATTCCTGCTAGTCCAGGCAACTTGGATGGGATGCGTGCTTGTTATTGTTAGCGAGTGATCTTTCGAAGCTGATTGGGGGTTATGTGTACTTACTAAGGGAATGAAAGTAGAACTGTAGCAATCGCGAAATACACCCAAGGTCCGATCGGGTCCGGCAAAGCGATCAACGCCACGAAGCATGGCAGCAACCAAGCGTCTTCAGCCATCGATACGAAACTCCTGTTGTTGACCAGCTCGCTCAAAGTTGTGATGAGTAGCATAGTTACGCAAGAGCAGACGATCCAAGGAATTGCCAACAAGTTGGTCTGGATGACGTTGAAGCCAAGAGCTCTGAAGGATAGCGTCAAGTACTGGTTGACGGGATACTTCGGCAGACCGAATAAGAGACCGAGTGCGTAGAGAGGGTACATGTCGTAGTCTTTGGCGCAAACCCAGATCTGTTTGAGAGACAGGCCTTGACGGTTGTACATCCCGCCTTTTTGAGGATCGTCGCGAATGACTGCATAGATATCAGTGTCTGCCTCGGCTCGCGAATATTCATAAACAGAACTCACCAGAGTTGACAATGATCTTCTGTTCCTTCTCGTTGAAGTACCCTTTGGGGAACCACCAGCTCTTGGTCTTAGCCGGCGATTGAGGCATCAAGAAGAAAGACATGATCCCGATCAAGAAAGTGAAAAGACCCTCGATAAGGAACATCCAGCGCCATCCTTCATAGCCCAAGATGCCACGCATTGACAGAAGACCCACAGCGGCGAAGCCGACACCGATGTCTACGAGTTGAGAGGACATCCAGTACCAAGCCAGACGGATTGGTAGCCTTGTACTGCTGTAGAAATAGCTCAGGTACAAGATGGTATCCGGGATAAATCCACCCTGGAATGTAGCGATCAAATATCTGGTGGCGAGGAAAGATGCTCTGCCCTTGAGGAAGAATTGCATGGCTGAGATGAATGAGAAGGCACAGATCTGGATGGGGATCCAGACATCTGGGCCGATTTTCTTGGAAATGAGTTGCGAAGGGAGTTCGGCAACGAGAAAGCCGACACGAGAGATGGTCTGGCCGATATTGTAGTCGCTTTGGGTGATGCCCAGATCATCGAGCATGTTGTCGCTGACTGCGTTTGATATGTTGCCCCTAGACGATGATTAAGCCATGAGAACTGCGATTACCGTCTTCCGACTGGAAAGCCAGACCTACCTGTCGATATTGAGGGCCGCAAACATAATGCAAACCCACACCATGATCTTCCAATCAACCTTATGCCTCACCGCATCCTCTTCCTTCCAAGTCCAAATAAAGCTCGGATCGAACGCAGCCCAGTTCTCCCATTGCGGATGGATATATAACGCCTTGTACTCTTCGATGTTTTCCGAATCCCAGATGCTGGGTTGTGTCGCGATAGCATTCGGGTCGTGGCTGTTAAGCTTGGGGCCTTTTCGAATTCGTAAGAATCTTAGCACTGCATCGCCAAGGACAGATTCCATGCGTTGGTTCTGCTGTACGGTGCCATCGGGTCCAGGCTTGACGGAGTGCCCAGCTTGCTTGTCGCCTGGAGCGGCCTTGGAATCGATACTGCTATGGTCAGTTGGCGTGGCGAAGTCGGCCAGCGATGCTGCGATGACAGGCGGTTTCGCAGACATGATCGTGTAACAATGTCCAACGGGAACGGTGGGATCAAAACAAAAGGAAAGGGCGAGTAGGCGATCGAGAAAATACTTGTACCAGTACAGACGGCATCGTCAATTACCAAGATCAATCCTGCGAGGCAACACGGCTCATCGTCTCGAAGCTATTACACAAGCCTCTCATGGGTATTACTTCGTTACAAGTCAGCACTGCTGCTTGGCTCGACATCAACCCACTGTTAGTAATGGCGACATTGCGCTTAGACGCTTCTCTGGTATTCCCGACCCGTCATAGTCAAGACATCCCCGCGGAGACGATGTAGATATGTAGGTGCAGATTGTGCAGTAGGTATTGGGCGTGGGAGAATTCGCAACTTTGCTCGCATCTTGCGCCATTCGCTTGTGCTTGCCAGCGGGGATGTCGTGACTGCCGAGCGCCTACTATTGGTGTATTAGTGGATTTCGTGCCCAGAAAAAAATATGACCAGCATTGTCTAGCACGTGTCTAGCACGAGTACTGTCGCCGTTTGCCGGATGATTATACGGTCAAAAGAATGCGATAGTTGTTGAAGATCTGACTACCGAACTCAGGATTAGACTTTAGACACGTGTATAGGGCAGAGACATGAATTATCAGGACTTGCAAGTGTTCATTGGTTCTATCTCTAGACTCTATTTCTCGAACCAACCAACCCTAGGGCTAGGGTGATGGTGGGTTCGAGGGATCAAAGCGCAAAGCTCCAACCATAATTCTTCAGTCGTTCCTTCCCTGCTGCACGCACTGCGTCATGGTAACAGGTCGTCAAAACTTCGCATGTAGCGAAGCTATGGCACTTTTGCGTGCCTGGCGTACTCTAGCCGCTTGGTTCAGTGGCAGGTGTACAGCCATGTGGATTGAGCTCGGTATTTCCGCGCTTCAAGTTCAGTTCTTGAGAACGAACCTGTACCTGGGTGCACCCTTCTCGAAATCAACGATGGCCTGGTTGGCATCAGCCATAGGCCTCTCATTGATCCAGGGGTGAATCTGCTTGTCGGCAGCAAGCTGAAGCATCTCCTTGATCTCGGCAGGGGAACCGATAAGGCTGCCACCAATCTTGACCTTCTTCAGGATAAGAGAGAACGCCATGAACTGAGGAATTGGGTCCTCAGGAGCACCGACCTGGATGAATTGACCGCCAATGTCGAGCAGGCTGAGGTAGCTGGTAAGAGGGAGACCAGGTCCAGAGACGGTGCTGACGATGAGGTCGAGGGAGTTGGCGTACTTCTTCTCGTAGCCCTCCTCGGCGGTGGCGATGAAGTCATCAGCGCCCATCTTGAAAGCATCCTCCTTCTTGGCATCAGTACGGCTGATGGCAACGACCTTGTCGGCACCAAGAGCCTTGGCCCAGAGGAGACCGAAGTGACCGAGACCGCCGATACCGACGATACCGACACGCTTGCCAGGACCGCAGCCGTTGGCCTTGAGAGGAGAGTAGAGGGTGACACCCCCGCAAAGCATGGGAGCAGCCTCGGAAGAATCGACACCGTCGGGAATGGGAATAACGTGGGTAGAAGCACCACGCCAGTACTTGGCGTAACCGCCGTACGACTTCTCGCCTGAGGGCCACTTGCTGTTGTAGGTACCAGTGGACTGCACCTGGCAGTAGTTCTCTTGGCCATCGGCGCAGTTGGGGCAGTCACCCTTCTGGTTCATGCAAGCGCCAGACTGAGCGCCAACACCGACACGGTCGCCAACCTTGACACCGGTCTTGACGTCCTTTCCAACGCGAACGGCCTTGCCAACAATCTCGTGGCCGACGACGCAGGGGTAGTTGGTAGGACCCCAACCGCTGGAAAGAGTGTGAATGTCGGAGCCGCAGATACCGCTGTGGGTGATCTCGATATCAATGTCGGTCTCCTGGAAAGTCTTAGGCTCGTAGCCCTGCCAGACCATGTTGCCCTTGGCGGCGTTGGCATCGAGGCCCATCCATCCTTCGAACTTGTAATCGGTAGACATGGTGTGTGATTTCTCGTGCTTGTGGTTGTAAGAGTAGTGATGGAGCGAGTGTCAGGACAACAGGGCTGGTGGACGCTTAAGTAGACCGCCTTTCACAAGACTCCATAATTGAAATGCCTATGACATCTTGGGCTTTTTTCAACGGGGATAAACACTATCGCCGTTGCCTCATGAGAGTGCACGGCGCGGGCCCGCGTGCGGTCGTGGCGATAGGGTCTTGTTGCCGTCATGTTATCCACTCATCAGCGCCAAATTTGGACTCGACTAGAAGTCTGAAGAGTCCCGGCACGTGGAGATCACAGACGGCTGTCAACGGGACGCGGGATTAGTGATATGATCACCGTATTCCAGTATGCCATCGTTACTGAGACGCAGTAGTCGTGGCATGCGTGTGCTTCAGGCTACCAGGCATGCGGTCTGAACGCGGAATTGCTGGTGCAGTTTCTTTCTCAAACTCCCAGTTTTTGTCCGAGCGCAAGCCGAGATTTGTAATCGGAAGCATATGGAAAGCCTTGACGATAACGATGGCGACTTGACACGCGTAAAGGCCCAGCCTTATCGAAGCCTAGGGCATGTCGACGGTGCCATTCAACAAACACTCCCAGCTCTTCCACTTTGTTCACATAATCGTTGGTTCGTTGGCTGTCCAGGTTGTGATTACTGCAGATTTAAGAGCGTGGCAGGAAGGTCCCGTAAGCCTGTAGCAGATCCCAGTGCTTCCGGTAGAGGCGAGAGATCAGGTCTTGAGCCATAAGTTGTCCATACTGGCCGAACCCGCGAAGCAGTAGAGGAAGACACGCGAGCGTTGTGAGAAGATACTATAAGAAGATAGTTGACCATTGAGGTACAAGACAGCTGCGGCTGAGAAAGGCACCAAGTGTCACCTCGGCTGAGACCAAGGACGATCCTCCGGCAGGCAAACCATCAACTCCGACCTCAGGAAGCAAGACGCGTCATTATATCATTTCCCGACAACCGGCCTAGTCTACGAGCGATAGGAGATACTCCCAGCGATACTCACAAAACGTCTCGAATAATCTGTCGACACTGCTGCTACGCGCCCAGCTGCCAAGAGACTGTCGATCCGTTCTAGCGATGTTACCATCTCGTCGCATATGGCGCAACACCTCAACACATGCAGCGAAATCGTGCATACTGTTGGCGACAGGACATCTATCTTCCGATATCTTAACCGCAATAGCAGCCGGAGAAATGAAGATGCCCAGCCTTGGGGAACACCTGAATCGCGAAGGTTACATACACGCGCGAGTGTCACCCTGGGCCGAAGACGTGCCTGTCTGGCTGGCTCATGGACGCTATCAGAGATATTATTGTTGCATATGATGTGATTCTTCCAAGCAAGCTATAGGCACCCCTCTCAGAGGCTTCTTTCCCGGCGTCTCCACTTCAAGCATGCTGTACATCCACTACCAATCTGCTTACTTGCTGTATCAGAGACTGATCCCAAGCTCGTCATGTTCCAGGTACCAAGATCACTATCAGTAGTTCTCGTGCCCGGCAGATGGACATGGGTAAACGTTCCGATAGCGGATCAGTGTAGAGCAGTTCTCGCAGGTTAAGTAGATAATGATGGCCCCTCATGCATTTTGCTTATAGTCTTACAGATCTTTAGTCTACTAACTTTACGTGGCTGAGAGTGTGCTCCGAGGGAGACCACCACAAATCCGAACCATGGGTGTTCTAGCAGCTGTGAAGAAGAACAAGGTCGGAGCAGTCGTGGTGTCTGTTTTCGACTGGTATCGTACGTTTGACGAGTTGAAGAAAAGGTTCGGACGAACAGACTAACACTTTACTACAGCTTCCCATTATCCAGCAGAAGAGAGAAAGCTTCTCCGAAAGCTTGATCTGGCTATCTTAGTCTTTGGTTGCTTGAGCTGTATGTCTCATGAGAGAATCCCGTATGTTATACATGAGACTGACATGAATATTTTGTTGCAACAGTCTTTTGCCGGGTAAGATCAATAATCATGCACAACTTGCCCATGCTTATGCCAACTGTCCGTACATAGTTCCTCGGCCAACAAAATATCACCAATGCATACGTCTCTGGTATGAAAGAGGATCTGAACGCCCAAGGGAACGAATTGAACTACTTCGTCGTCGCATGTATGTCTGACACCCCTCTTGGCAACACTTCTCCAATATTGACAATACAGACAATACCGCGTATGTCTTAGGCCAGATCCCACTTATGACTTTGCAGACAAAAGCCAAGATGTAAGTATGCCAATCGCACAGAGCACTATTCTCCGTTCGATTCTGATCAATTCTAGTGCGCCGTACCTTTTACCAACACTCCAAATCACATGGGCGATTATTGCTTTCTGTCAGTCTGAGATCAAACAAAGTTGGCACCTCTATATCTTGCGTGCCATCACCGGATTCTTGGAAGCGTCGTCGTTCGGAGGCACTCATTTGATTCGTGAGTTCAAGCTGCCGTGTCACCCTATATGGGGCATGCTGCCCCACGAGATCGCATAGCTAATTCGTGCAGTCGGCTCATGGTTTAAGAACGAAGAGCTCTTCAAGCGAGCCGGCGTCTGGTTCATGGGCAACTCCCTCGGCTCCATGTTCTCTGGATACCTGCAAGCAGCCGCATACCGCAACCTTGACGGTGTCTACGGACGGGCTGGCTGGCGCTGGTTGTTCATCGTGCAGGGCATCATCACACTGCCAATCTCGTTCCTCGGTTACGTGTACTGGCCTGGTCTTCCCATCTCGCCTAAAAGATGGTATTTTACCCCCGAAGAGCATGCCCTGGCCGTGAAGCGCATGCCGGTGATAGAGAAAGAAGGCATCACTTGGAAGACTTTCAAGTACACGCTGAAGAGACCGATGTGGTGGATTTGTGTTTCTTGCTACATGTTAGTTGCGGTCAAGCCCATTCATTTGCACTTGGTGGAGCTAACGATCGCACAGATTCCTCGTCCAGGCACATTACTGGACCGGCTACATGGCTCTATGGCTTCGATCCACCGGCTACTCCATCGAACTCGTCAACATCCTACCAACGTTCATCGATCTGCTCCGCGCCCTTTCTTCGTGGCTGGGCACGACTCTGGCAGGCTGCTTGAGTCTACGTGGCCTCTGGACATTCCAAGCATCTCTCGTGTTCTTCGCCATCATCGTGCTAGCCATCTGGGATGTACCTGATATCCTCAAATTCCTAGCATTCTACCTCGGCGGCTTCAGTGGCATGGCATCACCAATCCTGTACAGCTGGGTGAACCGCACGCTCGCAGACAACTACGGCGAGCGTGGCCTCATCATCTCCTCGATGATGACCTTCGGCTTCTGTACGCAGATCTGGGTTCCTCTGTTCACTTTCCCTACTGTGCAAGCGCCGCGATTCCCGAACGGATACCCGGCAGCCGTGGTGTTCGAGTTCGCGATGTGGGCGATTCTAATGGGCGGAACATTCTACATGAAACGCTGGAAGGCCAAATATGCTGATCTGGAACCTACTTTGTCTACTGGAGACACGGATGAGGCGTCAAGCACAGAGCTCGAGTCTCAGACTGTCAAGGTGGACACTGACAAATCCGGTGGCAAAATCGGTGTGACAGGGCCGGTGTGAGTCGACGCATGTCGTTACTGAGGTGCAGGCATGTAAGAGGATGCGACAACGTGAGATCTTCAATTAAAGTATACACAGTCTCATGAGAATGTTTTCTGTTCTTCGGAGAGATGACAATTCCAGCTCAGTCATACATTTCGTGACGTCGTAAGTCGTGCACCATCACTCAGCAATCCGCCAAAGGCCACCCATCCGCTTCCGCCCTCAACCTAAGCTGGCCAGACCACGTCCCACCGTCACTAATCCTACAACACCCTCTCACAGCACGAGCCTCATGCAATCTATCAGCACACTCACCCACCGCGGTCCGGATAGTCTCGCACGAAGCAGTCGTATCGCAATTCGAGCCAGTCGGAATCGTCTGATAGGCTAAACCCTCCCAGACTTCGCCTTCAAAGTCGGTTCCGCAGATCATTGTGCAGGAATCTGCATCAGAGCTGGCTGTGATCTTCTGGGCTATCCTGTCGTAGAACGGAGTGGTGGAGTCGGCAGGGATGATAAGAGTGCCGCGCGCGGCGAGGGTTGTGGCGTTGGTTAGTACGACGTCAACGGGAGACCTTGGGTGGACGCCAGAGGTTCTTAGAAGTGGCGACGTGCTGAGGACCTTGTCTGTTGTTATGTGAAGTGATAGATTGGAGTCTCTCGAAACATTGCGTTGGTGGTGGCGTCTCGCCACTCGTGCTTGGGCAAGCACTAAGGCCAAGCCCGTGATGCAAACGAGTTGAAGGAGTCTGTTCATTGTTTTGATCAAATTAACAGTAGGCCTTGTGGCAGGTCAACTCATCAAGAAACTAGGGCTATGTGTCGGTCTAGGGCGGGTACAGCTAAGCATTTCAAGACTTTCGCGGAGACCGGAAGTGGCATTACATGATTTTCTGGGCGGTATTAGTGTGTCGCCATAGAACGCTCCTGACCTTACATGTGCGATCAAGCATTGACCAACTTGTTCCTGTAGGACAGGCACAAATGGACGGTGACGGGGTCACGAAGTGCAAGGGCAAGGAGAGAAGTGGGCGCGGTGGGAACGATTCGTACTTGTGCATATATCCGTTACTCGGGTCAGGACTCAGGACAAGCCGATCTCATTGTATTATTGTGTCGCACGAGATGGTTGTACATTTGTACATGTACAAAGCAATTCAAGGGGTTGGTCCTCCGTGCAATCGTCACGATCTTCTCCGCTGTTGCACACGCATGGACCAAGGAGAATAGGGTTTCTCGTTCTGGACACGCCTGATACAAACACCTTGCAATCCATCTCTCTACATGAAACTTGGCCGCGTAGATGACCCACAAGCGGCATCAATAAAAGTGAGGATCATTCCCAATGGCAGTAGTAGGTAGATCTTAGTACTCACACTCCACACACACACAACTCAATCACACAAAGTCTCACAACACAACCATAAAAAATGCTGTCCAACCTTCTCACCCTCGCATTGACACTTGGTCTCGCAACCGCAACACTCGCACCAGCCAGCTCAAACACAAAGGGAGCCTACCCAGCCTCACCAGCCTGCTCCGCCACAAAGATAAGCAAGGCCATCCAAGCAGCAGAGTGCAGCCACAACACTCGTACCCACGAGACTCAGACATTCGCCATCTTCAAGATCGACCACCAGTACGACGGCAACAACGGTGCTCCCTACGGAACATGCGAAGCGTACACCTGTACCGCTCCGGCTTCCTCCGAATTGACGGAGGACGAGGACTACTGGACTTTCTTCTGGGGCAGTGAGGGCGAGAGCAGTGGCGAGGGTGCTGGGTGCATCAAGGACCCGCAGACTGGCGAGTGTGGATGCGAGAACTCGACCGGAGAATTCATTGCAGGCTCAGACAGCTGCAAGTAGTGTGTTGCTGGCTGGACCAAACACTCTATGCACTTTTAGACCTTCAATATACCAATACAAAGACTTCAGAAATTGTCAACGTGCAGCCCGATGTTCCTTGATGCTGCCACGCTTAAGAGATTCTGCCCAATAGCAAGATCCATGACCCCGACACCAACACTCTTGTAGACTACGAAGCCGTCTTGCAACCACGCTGACAGCTCACCAGAGTCACTGGCAGCCTTCTCTTGCAGCAAAGCGCCTACCTCTAACATTCGTTCGACAGGAATGCCAGCTTTCACGAGCTCTCCAGCCTCACTGAGGCAGCCTTGAATACTGTCCACGGAGATGACACCTCCCTTGTAAGTTGGAAATGGCAAGGCGCTTGATGGGTTGGTGAGAGTTTTCAGGAGTTGGGGATCAATCTCTTGCATGTCCAGGCGGTACGATCCGATAGCGGCAATGTAGCGTGACTTCTTCTGAGCTTCTTGTGAGGTAAGGAAGCTGGATGGGAAAAGTGGCTGTGTACTCGGAATCGTACAGAAGATTGCGTCAGCATCGAGCACGAGTGCTTCCAGTGCAGCGTTTCGATCAGTGTCTTCGTCGAACGCTCCAATGGTAATGTGTGAAGGTAGTGCGACATGCTCGCTCTTCAACTCGCTGAGCAAGTCGTCTGTCCTTGCAGTTGACCGATTGACGATGGTGATTTTACGGATCTCCTGTCCGCGAAGCAGGACAGCTAGTCGAATATGCCAGAGCGCCTGCTTGCCTGCACCGAACACAACGATGTTCTCTACTGTCTTCCGAAACCTGAACAGTAGCATCGAGCCCAGTGACGTGCGGAATGCTGTAAGACCGGCAGCGTTGAGCACACCAATAGCCTGGCCAAGGGCGTCGCAGATTGTCAAAACACTTTTGAGGCCCGGTTCTGGTTTCTGACCAGCTTTGATGGGTGCAGGTTTGTCGCTCGGGCGAACACCGATTATTTTCACTCCGATCATGTCCTCAGTAGTCGCCGGCATGAACAAGCTGACTTGTCCTCCGGGACGTGTCACGGCGGCTCGTTTTGACTGGTATGAGACGCCGTCTCGGCATGAGTATTCTGCAAGCGCGTTCTCAAGAGCATCGATGAATCCATTGAGCTGTGCTGGGTTAAGTGTATCCAAGATCTGTTCAATGTCGGATTCTGTGAGAAGGGTGAAAGTCATCTTGAGGAGTAAATGGTGATCTCGCTGTTCTGCTTTTGTGTTCATCCAGTTCGCGTAGGGTTGGGAGACCTATTACGTTTATATTCTTGTATCATTCGGTTGACCCCGGCGTATCGTGGACAACTGCCTGCGCTGTCGGATACGCAAGAAGTCATCCTTAGTTCTCCAAGCCTACAAGGGTTGCATCCATCCTTGTCCCCACACTTGACTCTTTCGGTACCTCATGCTCAATGACGTGATGCAGATCATGGTATATGAGGCTCCGATCTTCGAGCATGTCAATAGTTCTCACGTGTACCTGACGCATTAGTACCAATATACCATACCATCTCAATTATCCGACATCGCCATCAATCAGTAGTAGTCTCATAATCACCATTCAAGCAAACGCAACAATGTCCGCAGCCCCACACACCTCGACCAACCCCGCCATCGAAACACCTTCGACCTCAGAGACCGGCGGAAACAACATATACCCCAAAGACAGCGTGCCCGCTGCGAACGTGTCCGATCAAGCAAGCAAAGTCGGGCAGACAGATGTGAGCCAGAATAGTGCCGAGAAAGCAGCAGAGAAGTTGTACGAGGGTGAGTGGTGAGGGTATGAGTTTATTAGGGTCACCACTGATTGTGCATGCTCGTGTAGAGAGGATCGAAGACGAGTATGCGAAGCGTGAGGGCGGTGCTTGAGTGTTGCACAGATCTATGAGCAACGAGGTCTCCAGGGAGCATAATGGCACAGTCACGGTGATATTTGAGGCCCTGAAACATGGGAATATGGGATGAGTTGAGATTATATGAGGCTAGTTTCTAAACACAGTAATATCAGATACCCGCAAATAGAAGAAAGCCCCAGTCATTTGTGAAATAGAATAGTTTGGTCCACCAGGGACATCGAAGACTGGGGCTGTAGTAATGGTCAACTCACAAATCAAAAGAAAAGACACTCAACCGCATATGCAGAACATGTTCAAACCAAAGTCAAAACAGAGTCAGCAGCATGAGAAAGCCAAAAATGCAGAATCCCTTCACGGCACATGGCTTGATGTCGGAGACTTTGTCGCGGTGCAAGCGCAGGTGTGCTGATGCTTTGAGACTTCGCGTGCAGAGCTAGCGCTCAGGTCTTCATCACTTTGACGTGCCTCCAGTTCTTGTTCGCCTGCCCATCGCTTCTCTTGAGTGGAAGTCTTGGAGTTCTTTGACGCATTGGGGTCGCCGGAGCTAGCAGAGCCGCCAGAACCCTTCGCGCCGCTAGAGCCAGACGAGCTTCCAGTCGAGCCAGATGAGCCCTGAGCACCGCTCGAACCCTTTGAGCCGGAAGAGCTGCCTGAAGAGCCAGCGGAGCTGCCAGAACCTGTCTGGCCGCTGGATCCTGCCGGGACTGCATTTGCGGGAGCCTTCTGGCTCGACGCACCGCCGGAGGGCTTCGAAGCAGCACCATTTGCGTTCACCGCAGCCGGCGGGTTCGCCGCGCTACCAGAGCCTGAGCTGCCCTTGGAAGCTGCACTGTTGGAGGCTTTGGGGCCACCAGAGCCTGCCGCACCGCTGGGACTTGTGCCACCGGCCTTCGCGGCCACACTTCCCTGTGGAGATGTAGATCTAGCTGCTGCTGGATCAGCAGCGTCTGCGTTCTGACTTGGTGCCTTGCCCGAGGCTTGCTTGCCATCGCCTTCAGCAGGTGGGACTCCAACGGTGTCTTCGGCCCACATCTTGTCGTCGTTTGGATCGAGAGTGACGCTGGGGTCCATGGCGCTGCTTGCTTGACTTGGTTCGGGATCGGCAGCAGGAGCAGCAGTATTTGTGATTTCCTTATAGGCGCCATACGCTGTCTTGCCGACGCCGATGCCAGCTTGCAGATTGTCTTTGTTGAGTAGACCACCGATGCCACCTTTGGCTGCTGAGCTGCTTGCTGATGGTGAGGCTTTCGCAGCGGCTGATGCAGAGGCAGATACCGCTGGAGGAGCCTTGGAAGCGCTGGCCTTGCTACCAGCTTTGGCGGCGCTTGAGGCTGGAGCCTTGGCTTTACCAGAGCTCTTGGGAGCCTGTGCAGATGCCTTTGGAGCAGCGCTCGTGGCTTTGCCGGCTGGCTTGGGAGCCGCGGCCTTGCCCTTTCCACTCCCTCCTGGGGTTCCTTTGCGGTACATTGTCGCCAATGTAGTCGACGCATCTGAGGAGAAGGCAGGTAGAGAGTTCGAGTCGTCGTTGTAGGTACTGTCAGGAAGTAAGTTGTCATCAGCGCCGACCGGAGCAGCGCCTTCAGTAGTGGGTGATGGAGTGTCGTGATCATCAGAAGGTGCCGAAGCAGCGGAGTCATCAATAGGTCCCGAGGGCACCGACTCAGAAGTGGTAATACCTGACTCCTCGTCGGAGGATTCGACAGCATGGTAGCTTCCGAAGATCGCAGAATACAGGCCATCCACGACCCCATGAGGAACTAGTGAAGGAACGCTCGCCAGGCTTGTGGTGGCCGGCGTGACAATACCTGTGACCCTAGCTTGAACAGGGATGTTTGCCATGCTCTTGGAGCTGGACGCATCGATTGAACGGGGCATGTTGTTGGGCGGCGCTGCAAAGGTCGTGGTGCTAAAAGCACCAAGAGTAGACACCAGACGCCATAGGCTCACGGAAGTTTGGCCGGGATACTGTCTGCGCTGCCTAGCTCTGCGGCCAAGCCTCGCAACAGCCGAGCCATTGGCTGAGACCATGGCCTGCTCCTGCATCGAAACGTTTGCAAAGGCGGCTGGCTCCTCAACTGGAGCAGGGCTGACAACAGGCGACTCCTGATCCGGGATCGCGACAACGGTGTTGACCTGCTGAGCCGCAGTAGCAGTGGCGACAACTGGACCCTGAGTCGCAGTGGCATAGACAGTGACTTGAGCGGGCTGCTGTGGTGCAGCAACGACAGTACCCGCGGCCACAGCTACAGCTTGGGACTGAGCCTGAAGCGATACATGTGCTTGCATTGAAGCGAGAGAAGCAGCCTGTGCTGAGATCGAAGAGGCAGCCTGCGCCGAAGAAAGAGAAGCAGCCTGTGCGGAGACCGACGAGGCGACAGAGGCAGCCTGCGCGGAGGCCGACGAGGCGATAGAAGCAGCCTGTGCGGAGAGCGACGAGGCCACAGAAGCAGCGGAAGAAGAAGCTGCAGCAGCGTCTTTGGATTTCTGCTCCTCTTCTTCTTTCTCCTTCTTCTCCTTTTCTTCCTTCTCCTCGTCCTCCTTCTTCTTCTTTTCCTCCTCCTCGTCCTCCTTCTTCCTTCTGTCCTCGTCTTCCTGCTCCTGTCTCTGCCTGTCCTGCTCGGCCTGCTTGTCTTTGTCGTCGCTCCCACCTCCACCGAATAGGCCTGAGACGAATCCGCCAACCCCACCTCCAATTTCCTTTCCAATGTTCTCGGCCACCATTGTCGGTGGATGGCCTTTGACTTGAAGCTGACAGATGTGGGTTAGTATTGATGTGAGAAGAGAAGGAAGGTGTGAAATTGGTCGATA